>Ga0116118_1000984_pt1 | contig 15412 bp, 17 predicted proteins | sample June2015DPH_11_5_FD_89723 | JGI IMG/M metagenome (GOLD analysis project Ga0116118, IMG submission 89723) | Peatland microbial communities from SPRUCE experiment site at the Marcell Experimental Forest, Minnesota, USA - June2015DPH_11_40 | ecosystem: Environmental > Terrestrial > Soil > Wetlands...
GCCGTTCCAGATCGTAAAACTGGCGCGCCTTCTCCGAGAAGATATGGACGACGAAGTCCACATAATCGAGCAGCACCCACTCCGCCTGTTTGTACCCTTCGGAGTGATTCACGCGCAGCCCCAGCGCCTCCAGCCGCTCGTCCACCGCGTCGGCAATCGCCTGTATCTGCCGCGGATTCGTCCCGCTGCACATCACGAAGTAGTCGGTGAACGCTCCCGAGTCCTTTTCCAGTTCGAGGATCGTGACATCGTCAGCTTGTTTGTCTTGGCACGCGAGGATGGCTTCACTCACTTGCAGTTTGAGGTCGTCCTTTTTCTTCATACGGGCTCATTGATTGTAACCCGCCCCGCAGGCGCTGCCGAGCTTCGCTCGGTTGGACGGGTTCTGAGCGGAGTCAAAGGAGGGGCGTCCGTCCCTACGTGTGGTTCCCGCGATACAGCCCCTGCTTCCGCACATAATCCGCCACCCGCGGGTCCAGCCATCGCGTCAGCGGCTTGCCTTGGGCCGCCGCCGCCCGAATTGCGGTCGCGGAGGCGCTCCGGTTAATGCCTTCCAGCAAGTGCAGCGTGACCCCGGGAAGAACCAGATCGCCTTTTGCAGGCTGTTTCTGAAACGGACGAGCCACCGCCGCCGGAGGCCGCAAATCTTCCGGCAACGACTCCGCCACGTCCCGCAACGAATAACCGGGACGGCTGGCCACGATGAAATCGCATTCCGCTAGAAGCGCGCGCGCTTCGTGCCATTCAGCAATGTCCTTGAAAGCGTCCATTCCGATGAGGAAAAAAAGCCGGTCCGATTTCCTGAGAGTTTGCTTCACCCGTCGAACCGTATCGATCGAATAATTTACCCCCGCCCACGTAGGGGCAGGTGCCCTCACCTGCCCAGCCGAGCGAAGCTCGGCAGATGTCCACTCTGGCGCCTCCAGCAGCGACGCCATGAATCCCGGTTCGTCCTGCGTTCCGAGCGCCACCATCGCATACCGATGAATAAACGCCGTAAGCGGCTGCTTATGTTTGTGCGGAGGAACATTCGCCGGCACAAACAGCACCTGCCGCAGAGAGTAGCGGCTGGCGGCCGCCTGCGCCAGTGCCAGGTGTCCGCGATGGATAGGATCGAATCTGCCGCCGAAAAGCCCGATATTCATTCCGATATTCCCTGCCCGATTTACTTTCGATGCCCCGTTAGTTTCGTCGTTTCCCGGTCAATGTTGCAAGTCCTGTTGCCAGACTATGTTCCCCAACCGCCTTATTTTGCGCCAGCGAGTTTTGCTTAAAACGGCATCTCAGATTAGGCTGTGGACAAAGCGTTCCCGTTTCTCTCGACGTTGCCCCTACGTGTGGGTAGGTGTACCTCTGGCCACTGCGCCGCCAGGAAACTGCGGTGAACTATCGTAACTCGCTCTGCGCGCGGTCCGCGCATAGCATGAGTCCATGCGAATGAAACTCCCCCTCATCCGCAGCTTGGCAATAGCTCCGGCGCGCACCCCTGCCCTGCGCTACGGAGTTGCTCTCCTCAGCACTGTCCTGGCGTTGATCCCAACATTGTTTTTCTCCAATATCGCGGAGAGCCGCCTCGTCGTGTTCGCCGTCGCCGTGATGGTCAGTGCTTGGTACGGAGGATGGAAGCCCGGACTCGCCGCCACCTCTTTTGCGCTCACCGTCAGTGCCTGCTACTCGCTCACCGGAAAACAGACCCCAGCCGAGTATCACAAAGCGATCGCTCACCTCGCCTTGTTTTTCGCCGTGGCCCTGCTGATCTGCTGGTTCAACGCCGCCCTCCGCGCTGCCCAGGAGGGCCTGCGCCGCTCCGAGAGCAACTTTCGCTCGCTGGTCATGAACGCGCCTTACGGCATCTGCCGTTGCGACGCCCTCGGAATTTTGCAGGACGCAAACCCAGCCCTGGTGGCTTTGTTTGGTTATGACAGCGCCGCCGAACTCACGGGCCGGCATCTGGGAAGCCTTTACGCCGATGCCCAGCAATGGTTCCAAACTGCCGATTACTTTCGCGCCCGAAAAGAATTCAACAACCTGACCACCGAGTGCGTGCGCAAGGATGGCGCCTCCATCGTAGCGCGCATTTCCGGGCGCTCCATCCCAAACGGCAAAGACGGAGGCGCCTTCGAGATTTTTATCGAAGACGTTACGGAAACCCGCACCCTCGAGTTGCAGTTCCGTCAAGCGCAAAAAATGGAAGCGATCGGCCGCCTCGCCGGCGGTATCGCGCACGACTTCAACAACCTGCTGATGGTGATCTCCGGCTACTCCGAGTTTCTGCTCGAGCGTCTCGGATCCGATCCCCGGCTCCGGGGCCCGGCGCAGGAAATCTCCAATGCCACCCAGCGCGCCACTTCCCTGACCCGGCAATTGCTGGCCTTCAGCCGCAAACAGATGCTTGCCCCCAAAGTGCTCGACCTGAACGAGGTGGTGGCCGAGAACCTGAAAATGCTCACCCGCATGATCGGCGAGGATATCGACCTCGTCATGGTTCCCGGCCCCACGCTCGGCGCCGTCCGCGCCGATCCCGGCCAGATCGACCAGGTCATCATGAACCTTGCCGTCAACGCTCGCGACGCCATGCCGCAAGGTGGCAAGCTCACCATCGAGACCGCCAACGTCGCCCTCGACGAAAACTTCACGCGCACTCACCCGCCGCTCACCGCGGGCGACTACGTCATGCTCGCCATCAGCGACACCGGCGTCGGCATGGACAACGAAACCCAGTTGCGCATCTTCGAGCCTTTCTTTACCACCAAGGGTTCCAAGGGCACCGGCCTCGGCCTCTCTACCGTGTACGGCATTGTAAAACAGAGCGGCGGTTTTATATTCGTTGACAGCCAGCCGCAGCGCGGCACCGCCGTCCGTGCCTATTTCCCCCGAGTTGATGGCCGCGAAGACATCGCCGCCGCGCAGGACTCCCTCGGCCTTCCCCGCCCCGATCGTGGGCAGGAGACCATCCTCCTCGTCGAAGATGAAACCAATCTCCGCCGTCTCGCCCGCCAGTATCTGGAAACGCAGGGCTACAAAATCCTCGAAGCCGAAGACAGCGCCGCTGCTCTGCAAATCGTAGCCGGCCACCAGGGCACGATCGACCTCCTGCTCACCGACGTCATTATGCCCGGCATGAATGGCCGCGAATTGGCCGCGCAAATCGCCAAACTCCTCCCCGGCGTCCGCGTGCTCTACATGTCGGGTTACACCGAGAATGCCGTCGGTCAAGACGGCACCCTCGATGCCGGCATTAACTTGCTCCAAAAACCATTCAGCCTTCCCGCTCTGAAAGACCGCGTCCGCGAGGTGCTGGATTCCGAACCCATCCCTCTGGAGGCCGCGATGTCATCCCGCACCGGCTCAAGCGTTCTTGAAAAGAAGGTTCCACCGTTCCGAGCTCGCCGTTTCAATCTCCAACTTCCGTTGCGCTATCGTCCCCTGGGAGAAAAGAGCTGGCGCCCCGGCACCACCGAGAACATCAGCCGCTCCGGATTGCTGTTCCAGGCGCAGGAATTGCTCCTTCCGAATGCGCTACTGGAGATTAGCCTCGTGCTGCCGCCAGAAATCGCCGGGCTCGCCGCCACCGAAGTCATCTGTCGCGGAGAAGTGGTCCGCTCCGTCGAAGCCCAAGAACAGGGAGTGCCCCCCGCCCTAGCCGCGAAGATTCTCCAATACCACTTCCAGCACAGCGCCCAGATCGGCGAAGCCTAAGCTCGTGTAGGGATGGCCGCCCCCTCGCGAGCCTGCCCTGATGCCCACGTAGGGACGGCCGCCCCCGGCCGTCCAAGCCGAGCAAAGCTCGGCAGCATTGAAGCACACGGCTCCTCAGGCCGCTCCGCCTACGCTTCTACAGGGAGATTAGCTGGCGTCCTTGATTCGAATCTGCAGGTAGAAACTTGCTCCGACCTTCCCAACCACCTTGGCCTCGAGATTTTGATCTGTCAGCGTGCCTAGAAGGTCGAACAATCTTTGCTGGGTCGGCAACGTTTCTGGGGGAGGCTTTTTCCTTGTCTCAAAAGCCGGGCCTGAGAATTCGAATCCGTTTACAGTCAGCTTTACATTCCAGTGGTCACACGCCCGTTTGATCACTTCACCGCCAGGTGTCGCCCGCCAGATACTTACCAAGTCGTCAATTGCGCGGACATTCATGGTGATCGAAACGGCGCCGTGGATCCATCCGCTATACAGGGGATGCCTTACGCTGGAGATTGCAAATGTCTCGAACACGCCTCTGCTACTGCATCCAGGCGTGCAGGTTGGTCAGCTTATTTTGATGACGGTAGATAAAGTGGATTTTGCTAAAGAAAAACGGAAACGTCTCGGAGGCAAATATCTCGGACCCGTTTTCCCCGAGCCGCCGGATTTCCCGTCCCTTAGAGAACTTTTGAAGAAAAGGGGCGTTGACGACTTCGAGATAGACATCCCCAGCATTGAACCTCTCGCGGCCGTCCGTAAGGTCAGCGCCCGGAAAAACCCGAAAACCTAACCAAGAAACCACACTTTCGCAATCACTCCCGCTAGAATCTCTCCAGGTTCTCCATGGACACCGCCCGCATCGCCGCCCTCCTCGAACCTTTCCTCGAGCAACCGCTCCCCCCATCCCAGCTCGATCAAATATCGACGTACATCGATCTATTACTTCGCTGGAACGCCCGCATCAACCTGACCGCCATCCGCCATGAAGAAGAAATCGTAACTCGCCACTTCGGAGAGTCCTTCTTCCTGGCCCGCCACCTCTTTTTAAACCCCTGTCATCCTGAGCGTAGCCGAGCCGAGAGCGAAGCGAACGGCTTGGCGAAGTCGAAGGACCCCTACTCGGCATCTTCGCCCGCGCCGCCGCAGGGAGTTCTCACCGCGCCTCTTCATCCCCCGCGCATCCTCGACATCGGCTCCGGCGCCGGATTCCCCGCCCTTCCCCTGAAGATCTGGGCCCCACACATCCACGTGACGCTCATCGAATCGAATCACAAGAAGGCCGCTTTCCTCCGCGAAGTGGCCCGCGCACTTACATTGACGGACATCAATGTAATCGCCGGCCGAGCCAAAACTGTATCCGCCCAGCCCAACTTCCCCCAAGCCGACGTAGTAACCCTCCGAGCCGTGGAGCGCTTCGAAACCATCCTCCTACAAGCCGTGACCTTCCTGGCCCCCAACGGAATCCTAGCCCTGCTAATAAGCGCCGCCCAGCTCCCCCACCTAACCACGTTGCCCACCATGAAATGGAACCCACCAATCCACGTCCCGCAGTCACATACAAGAGTGTTGTCAATTGGTGTACTCGGCTAAAGTGGGAAATATTACTAATATATAGGCAACATAGTGGAACATTATGCCACATTGTAACCAGATATGACGTATTAGGTGGTAACTATGCCGAGTAATCTCATTATGAGACAAATCCAGCAAGAGTGTTTCACGTGAAACACTTCTCCATTTTGCAACTCGAACGATTCTTCCCGACTCACAAAGTCGCGATGTGTTTCACGTGAAACACTCGACGCAAGTTGCACAAAAATCTGGCATTGATTTCGCGGACGTGTTCGCATATCCTGACGCGCAAACACAAAAAATAAAATCATGGGACGTGTCATCGCAGTTGCCAACCAGAAGGGTGGCGTCGGCAAAACCACGACTGCCATCAACCTTGCCGCCTCACTCGCCGCTGCCGAAGTCAACACGCTGTTGGTGGACTGCGATCCGCAGTCGAACTCCACCAGCGGTCTGGGTTTGGTGAAAGATCCGGAGCGCATCAACATCTACGACGTGATCATGGGCGCGGCCTCCGCTGAGGAGGCGCTGCAGCTCACCGCGCTCGAACAGCTATGGGTGATCCCATCGCACAAGAATTTGATCGGCGCCAACATCGAGCTGGTCGCGGCGGAGCGGCGCGAGTATCGTTTGCGCGATGCGATCGCAAATTTGCGCGAGCGCTTTCAGTTCATCGTGCTGGACTGTCCGCCGGCGCTCGATCTACTTACGTTGAACGCGCTGGTCGCCGCGGATGGAGTGTTGATCCCGATGCAGGCGGAGTACTTTGCGCTTGAGGGTGTGTCGGAACTGCTCGACACCATCGAGCGGATACGCATCGAGTTGAATCCAGCGTTAGCGCTTGAGGGTGTGGTGATCACGATGTTCGATGAGCGAACGAACCTGGCGCAGCAGGTGGCGGAGGAGCTGAAGAAATATTTCGGAGAAAAGCTGTGCGCGACGACGATCCCGCGGAACATACGGCTGGCGGAGGCTCCGAGCCACGGGCTGCCGGCGCTGTTGTATGACGTGCGTTCGCGGGGGGCGGAGAGCTACATACGGCTGGCGAAGGAAATCCTGGACCGGCAGGCGGGAGTGGCGAGCGGGCCAGGGGAAGCGGCTTAGATTGATGGACGTAAATATTTATGTTTATCGATGTAATGGCGCGTTGAGCACTATCGCTTTGTCGGGCGCGTGGTGGAAACTCCCTGCGGCGGCTGGAGCCGTGAGGGTGGTCCAGGGGTCCTTCGACTCCGCCAAGACACGCGCTTCGCGCGAGTCTTGGCTGCGCTCAGGATGACAGTTTTTGGAGAGTCTCGAAGAGAGGAAAGACTTGATGACTACAGCGAATGTGGCGGTTGATAAGGCGGCGGGGAAGACTGGGACGGAGAAGGTTCACGAGAAGCTGGCGGAGAAGCGGCGGGCTTTGGGGAGGGGGCTGGAGTCTCTGCTGCCGGGGCCACGGGTGGGGGCGGCGTCTCCCACCCTTCCGCAAAGTGCGCGGAAGGATGGGGCACCCGACTCTTCGTCACCCGCAGCTGCGAGTTCTCAATTCCCAGTTCTGAGTTCTCAGGGGCCCGACTCGTCGGTTTCTTCTTCTCTTCTCTCTTCTTCTGGTGTTGACGGTGGACGGGCGGGGACGCCCGTTGCTCCACCAGTAGCGGTGGCGGAGACTGTGAACGAGTTGCAGGCGGTGGCCTCGGGGCGGACTGCGGATGGGGAACAGGTATTTCGGCTGGCAATCGATCAGATCGACCACAATCCGCACCAAACGCGGAAGGACTTCGACCAGGAGGCACTCGAGGAACTAACTGATTCGATCCAGGTGCAGGGAGTGTTGCAGCCGATAGTGGTGCGTCCGGGGAGCGAGGGGCGGTTCATCCTGATATTGGGCGAGCGGCGGTTGCGCGCGTCGCAGATGGCGGGGAACACGACGATCCCGGTAATCGTGAAGCGGGTTTCGGAGCAGCAGGCGGCGGAGATGACGCTAGTGGAGAACCTGCAGCGGGAGGACCTGAACTGCATGGAGCAGGCGGCGGCATTCGCGCGCATGAGCAGGAACTTCAAGATGACGCAGGAAGAAATTGGGAAGCGGGTGGGCGTGTCGCGCGAGCAGGTATCGAATTACATGCGCTTACTGCAACTGCCGTACGACGTGTACGAAGCGTTGGAGAAAGGACAACTGACGTACAGCCATGCGCGGTTGTTGCTGTCGTTGGAGGACGAGAGCCATATCTCGAAAGTGGCCCAGATGGCGATCCGGCAAAAGCTGTCGGTGGCTGCGCTGGAAGATCTAGTGCAGAGAGTCAACCATCCGGTGGACCGGGAGAACTTGCCGAAGCTTAGTGGGGGAGCGCGGTGGGTGGATCCAAACGTGAAGGCGGCACAGCGGTCGCTGGAGGCGGTGCTGGGGATGAGAGTGCGGATCCGGGACCGGAAGGGGAAAGGGAAGATCACGATTGAGTATGGGACGCTGGAGGATTTCGACCGGGTGGTGCGAATGCTGAAGGGGAAGTAACGGCAGTGGTCAGTGGGCGGTGGCCAGTAGAACCGGGAACATCGCCGCCTGAGCTGGAGTGAATGACACCGGCGCGATGAAGATGCGCGTGAGACGGGCGGCAGCCTTAGCGGCGCCAACACCCGCCCCTTGCAAAAAGCGCAAGGCGCGGGTCACCCGCCTGGGTCTCTGGCGCTGGGGAATCAAGGTAGTAACAAGTGGGATAGGATTGCCATCCTGACCACGGGGATTAAGGGATAGGTCCTAATTCATTCGCGAAAACGGCCTGAAAGCTAGGATTTCATCCTCGATTGGGATTTTTCACCACAGGGGGCAAGGAGGGCACAGGGGAAGTGGACAGGTACACGGGTGCTTTTGGGGAATCGCTCTTGGTTCGCGGCTTACTGGGCTATAGCGAATGCAGAGTTGGTGTGAGCGTGGCTGGCTGCCGAGCTTCGCGCGAATTGGACCCTTCGGCTTCCCCCTCGGTTTCGCTCGGGGCTTCGGCGGCAGGCTCGCGAGGGCGCCCGTCCCTACACGAGCGAGGATGCGGCAACGCCGAATCCGCCTGGAACATGAATAATCTCCTGGCGTAATGTGTGGCCCTCGGGGGCTAAAGCCCCTGTTTTTTGTAAGCGGACTTGCGGCGCGGCTGAAGCCGCGCCCCTTCAAGACAGAGTCAATACCCGAGTCTTACGCCGCCCTGAAGGGCCGCTCTTTTACGGCGATCCACACATCGTTAGTGATAGCTGGGCCGTCCCTTTGGGACTTTGCTCAATGCTTCTACTTTTCCCGGCGCTGAAACGCTGGGCTAGGATGGTTTGCCCTTCCGGGGCTGGGTGCTTGGCGCTTTCGCGGGTGAATTCTTCCTTATCCAACAATCCACGCTTCGCCAGACGACCAACTTATCCCACTTGTTACTCTGCTGATTCCCCGTGGCTAGCGGTGAGATTCTCGGGTTGCGTCGCGACTTAGGCTGAATCCGATCATGTGCATGAACTCGGGATATCTGGCCTTCTGAGGCTAAACAGGTTGCTGAAAAACTAGCTTCCGAGCAGAGAGTGTAACCTCAGCGGCTAGAGCCGAAGTCAAAACAAGGCAGTTACCGCAGCGCTGAAGCGCTGCGCCACCCAAGCTCCTGCCCCCTAAAGGGGCGTTTGATTTCGGGGAATGTTGGCAATGCTGAAGCGACGCCATGATACGAACCCTCCGTTTCTCCGCAGCCTGTGAAGGGTGCCCTACCCGTTCTTGGTTCCATCTACAGCAACTCGGGAAATGCTCTAGAATCTGTCGACAACGTGGTAGGATCATGCGGTTGAACGCGGCCAGAGGCGGCGCAGATGGCGACCGATAGAGTCAGAAAGACCGGTCAAGCCGGCCTGGGCTGCTGTAATGAGGTTTCAGAAAAGGGGGAATCTGTGCCAATTTCGCGTCGTCGGTTCATTGCCGGGATCGGAGTCGCGGCCGCCAGCGCGTGCGCTGTTCGTAGGTGGGATGGAGTTGCAGCCGCCGCGGTCCATCCAGGGATGAACTTATCAAAAGACGATGGGCAGAAAACCCACGAGTCCACGGTTCCGGTTCAGCGCATGTCTTCGATATTCCGAGTTGGCGTCATCAGCGACGAGATCGGGCAGGATTTTGGGCGCGCTTGCGAAGTGGCCGCGCGTGAATTCGGGATGGAATGGGTCGAGCTGCGCGAGATGTGGGATAAGAATGTGCTGAATCTCGATTCGAATGAAATCGCGGAAGCGCGAGGAATTCTGCAAAAGTATGGATTGCGTGTGACGGACATTGCCAGCCCGCTGTTTAAGGTGGATTGGCCGGGCGCTCCGCCATCCAAATACAGCCAGCGCGACGAGTTCAAGGCCGGCTTCACTTTCAACCAGCAGGACGAAGTGCTGGAGCGCGCTCTTGGGGCGGCAGCGGTCTTCGAGACCGACCGTGTGCGATGCTTCGATTTCTGGCGGCTTCAGGACCAAAAACCGTATCGTGCCGCGATCAATGACCGGCTGCGGGAGGCAGCGGAAAAGGCGGGGAGGAAAGGCGTCATTCTGCTACTGGAAAATGAAGAGGCATGCAATACATCGACCGGGGCAGAAGCGGCGAAGGTCTTGGAATCGGTGAAGTCGCCACACTTGATGTTGAATTGGGATGCGGCCAACGCGGCGGCTAGCGGCGAGAAGCCCTATCCCGACGGATATGAGGCGCTGCCCAAAGAGCGGATCGGTCACTGCCATTGCAAGGACGCGGTCAAGCGCGGCAAGGAGTATGAATGGGAAGCGATGGGCCGCGGAATCGTCGACTGGGTGGGACAGTTCAAGGCACTCAAGCGCGACGGCTATCACTACGCCGTGAGCCTGGAGACGCATTGGGATGGCGGTGGCACTCCGGAACAGTCATCGCGGAAAAGTTGGTCCGGAATGAAGAAGATCTTGCAAGAAGCTGGAGCTCTGTGACGATTTGGACCAGCGACTTGAACTAGGGAAGATGGACTATGACAGCCAAAACGAGACGTGATTTTCTGCAGCAGGCGGCTCTGGGAACGGCTGCCTTTCTGGCCTACCCGCCGGCAAAGGTGCTGGGCGCAAACGATCGTGTTCGCGTCGGCATGATCGGTGTGGGGAACCGCGGACAAGATCTTCTGCAGGAGGTGGTGGCGGTCCGCGGAGTCCAGTTGGTGGGGATCGCCGATATTTACAGCCGGCAACGAGACGAAGCTAAGAAGCTGGCGCCGGGCATCGAGACGTTTGACGATCACCGCCGGCTGCTCGACAGGAAGGACATCGACGCCGTCATCGTGGCCAGTCCATTGCACACGCACGCCCGGCATTTTCTGGATACGCTGTCCGCCGGGAAGGACCTTTATGCGGAAAAGACTATGACCTGGTCGATTCCCGAGGCCGAGCAGTGTTTGGCGGCAGCGAAGGATTCGGGCCGCGTCGTCCAGATCGGCCTGCAGTTTCAAAGTTCAGGCGCGCTCGCCGACGCGAGGAGATGGATTCGGGACGGGATCGTGGGGAAGGTCACACAAGTGGAATCTTGGATGAGCCGGAATACGCCTCATGGACAAGGACAGTGGGTTCGTCCGGTCCCTAGGGACTGTACTCCGCAGAACGTCAATTGGAGCGCATTTCTTAACGGCCGTCCCGATCGCCCCTTCGACGCCTACCGGCTGATCAACTGGCGATTGTTTTGGGAGTTCTCCGGAGGGAACGTCACCGAGAATTTGGTCCACCAGATCGCATGGACCATGACGGCGCTCGACCTGCCGCTTCCGGCGGCGGCTACCATGTCGGGCGGGGTTTTCTCGGAGAAGGACGGACGGGAAGTTCCGGATACGATCGCCGTGACGTTCGATTTTCCGGACGACCTCGTCGTGACCTGGCAGTCCACATTCAGCAACCGCCATTATGGGTTGGGCGAGCGCATCCTGGGCAGTGACGGCACGATCGAACATGGGTGGCTGGAATCCGACATGGTGAACGGCGAGGAGGGAGAGTTTATCCGCTACTCCCCGGAGAAGATAAATCGGCCGCACGCGGCAGCACTCACGGGCAAGACGAAAGACCAGGACCACATGTCGAATTGGATGGAATGCATACGAACTCGCAAGGCGCCGAATGCGCCGGTCGAGATTGGATACCGGTCGGCGATGGCAGTGCACATGGCCAACCTGGCATACCGCCGAAGACAGCGCATCACGCTGGAGGAAGCGAAGGCAATCGCGCCGCAGTTCTAACGAGCACGCGCCAGCAAGAGGTCGACACTGCCCAATGCGCGACTTCGGGGCGGAGCGGTAGACTGGCGAATTACCAAATCCGTTTCCAGATAGTAGTCGACCCCTTTGCGGCGTTTCAGTTTCAGCATCTTGTCGAGCGCTTGAAATGCAATCCTGCCCAAACGTTCGCGCGGAACGCGGATCGTGGTCAGAGGCGGGCGGGCGAGAAAAGCGAAAGAGATATCGTCGATGCCGATGACCGAGACGTCCTCGGGAATTCGCACTCCGGCCTCTTCGAGAGCGTTCATTGCTCCCATCGCAATCAGGTCGCTTCCACAAAAAATGACGGTTGGCAGTTCGGGTGCGGCGACGAGAGCGCGCACGGCGGACGCGCCGGCATCCACGCGGTAGTCGCTGTTGACGACGGCGGAAAGATTGAGTTTGCGCTGGTTGAGTCCGGCGACCAGCGCCTGCTTGATGATCACAGCAGTGCGGTTGTCCTCTGGGCCAGCGATGACCGCGGCATGGCGATGGCCGAGTTGCACAACGTGCTCAATGGCCTGCGCGATTCCCCGCTGGTAGTCGATGGAGATATTGCCGAGCAGCCTTTCGGCGGGACCAAGATTGCAAAAGACAACGCCAATTCCAGCCGCGGTCAATTCGGAAGTGCCGCTCTTGTCGAGGGACGAAGTCATGATCGCCACGCCGCGAACATCGCCCTCGATGAGCTTCTGAATGACCGACAGACTGCGCTGCGAGTTGTATTCGGTGTTGCACAGGACGACGTCAAAACCGCGATCCCACGCTTCCGCCTGAAAGCCGCGAATGACTTCCGGAAAATAAGGATTGATGATCTCCGATATGACCAGCCCAAACAGATCGCTGCGGCCGGTGGCCAGACGGCGCGCATGAACATTCTGGTGATACTTCAACTGGCGCACGACTTCCAGGACGCGCCGCTCGGTCTCGGGCGCGATGGTGTGAGTGCGGTTGAGTACGCGCGAGACCGTCGCCTTGGAAACTCCGGCTCGCGTGGCCACTTCGCTCATGGTGTGGCTCATGGCAAGCGCCCCCTTCCGGACAGCGGAACTTGTGCGGCCCGAAGAAACACCCCAGAACGGTGATGGCGCGAATGAGTTGCCGAGCGGGGTTGTGATCGAGCTATGCGATGAAAGCGGTTTCCGAAACCGATTACACGACACCTGAACCTACCACGGATTAGCGGCAAAGGCCACGGTCGGCAGCATTTTTTACTGGGGCAACGTGAGGCGCGAAAAAAAGGCTTGACAAAGCGGGAGAGGCGGCATAGAAGGTTGTGGAAACCGGTTGCAGAAACCGGTTTCACAGCGAGAGAAAACTATGCCGAGGCACTTGCAAACCCTCTTCTGCGCTGCCCTCTTCGTCGCCGTCCTAAGCTCAGCTCATGCCACTTTCGCAAAGGGGCCCCGAAATCTCACGGGCTCCGCTCCAGATGCGGCTACCGCCAAACCTTTCCTCGGCCGCTGGGACCTGACCCTGAAGGATGCCGGCCACGAATATCCCTCGTGGCTGGAGATTCGGCTGGAAGATGGGAAACTGGCGGCACAGATGGTCGGCCGCTGGGGAAATGCCCGACCCCTTCCCAAGGTTGAGATCTCCGATGGCGAGGTCATTTTCGTTTCGCCTAAGGAGGAAGAAGATTTGCCCGCCGACATGGTCTTTACGGGAAAGCTGAACGGGAACACTCTGTCCGGGTCTGTCACCGGACCCAAAGAAGGCCCCTGGACATGGTCCGGCGTACGGGCGCCGCTTCTCCAGACAAAAGGCACCCCCAAGTGGGGTAAGCCGGTGTCGCTGTTCAACGGAAAGGATTTGACTGGGTGGAAAATGAGCGACCCGAATCCCGCGACGGTTTGGAAAGTGGAGAACGGGACGCTGGTCAGCCCTGGACATGGTCCGGAGATCATCAACGAGCAGAAGTTCCAAGATTTCAAGCTTCACATCGAGTTCAATTGCGCCCCCAATGCGAACAGCGGCGTTTACCTGCGGGGCCGCTACGAGGTCCAGATCGAAGACGATTCCATCAAGGAACCGCCGAGCCATCATACTGGCGGAGTGTATGGCTTCCTGGCGCCCTCGCCGGAGATGCCGCGCAAGCCGGGAGAATGGCAAACCTTCGATATCACCTTAATCGGGCGAACGATCACCGTCCTCCAGAATGGGACAACGATTATCGATCATCAGGAAATCCCCGGAATCACGGGTGGAGCGCTCGACAGTCACGAAGAACTGCCCGGGCCAATCTATCTCCAGGGCAGCGAGAACAGCCACGTCGCTTTTCGAAACATCGTGATCACCCCGGCAAGAGAGTAGAGGCCATCAACCTGCTTCATAAACCAGTTTTCGGAGGAGACGGTTAGTTCCCTCAGGGGCCAAAGCCCCAGTTTGCGTAGCTCGACACGGCGCGGCTGAAGCCGCGCCCCTTCAAAGAACCATTTATGAAACGCGCTTTAGTCGATGGCGGCGCCGGGAGACTGGAGCACTGGACACTTTCAAGCGGCGTTTTTACAAGGCAGTGAATGACTCACTTTCTTCAAGACATACTCCGGCAGCCGCAAGAGCTGGAGCGAACCATCGATCACCTATCGGGAGTGGGCTGGCGCAGCTTACAGACTGCGGCCGCCAGCATCCGAAAGGCTCGCCATGTGTATTTGACCGGGATCGGGAGCAGCTGGCATGCGGCGTTTGGGGCGGGTGCGATCTTTTACCGCGCGGGGAGACCGGTGTACATGCAAGACGCTGGGGAACTCGCGCAGTTCGCCACTTTACCGGCGGAGTCGGCGATCATCACAATATCGCGGAGCGGCCGCAGCGTAGAAATTGTGAACCTGCTGGCCAAAGCTCGCGAGAGCGAAGCAACCGTCATTGGCATAACGAATTCAGCGGACGGCGCGCTCGCGCAGGAAGCGCAGATCTCAATCCTGGTTCCGACTTTGCGGGACCACGCGATCTCGGTGAACACCTATTCCACGCTGGCCTTGGCGGCGGCAGCTCTTGCGTGTGCGGCGGCCGATAGGTTTGACGGCAAGCTCGCAGCCTCGCTATGCATTTCGGCCGCCGAGGCGGAGCGCAAAATTCCAAGCTGGCAGGAGCAGATTGCCGGCAACGGCTGGCTTGCACCTGGCAAACTTGTCCATTTCCTGGCCCGCGGCGGCAGTCTGGGGAGTTGTCAGGAGGCAAGGCTTTTGTGGGAGGAAGGCGCAAAATCCGAGGCGACCGCGTTGGGGACCGGCGCCTTCAGACACGGCCCGCAAGAGATGGTCGTCAAGGGAGCTCGCTTCGGGATGTGGGTCAACGGGCTGCGCATCCGAGAGCAAGACCTATCGGTGGCGCGCGACCTCAGACATCTGGGAGCCTCAGTCATGTTGATTGGCCAGGATCTTCCGCCGGATGCAGGCGATCTGGTCTTTCAGCTTCCTCATGTGCCCGCAGAATGGCAGTTCATGATCGATATCCTGCCCGCACAACTGGCGGCGGAATATCTGGCTCGGCTTTCAGGAGTGGATTGTGATTCGTTCCGCATTTGCTCGTACATCGTCGAAGACGAGTACGGACTGATGGGAGCGGAGACAGCAGCTCGGAAGGATGCGGAGTAGCAGCATTTTCCGCAAGCAACACGCGCTGCACAAATGGGATTAGTTTAGAGCGTGTTTCATATGCGGATTTGTTGGGAGGCTGCACCCCTCAAGGGCTAAAGCCCCTGATTTAGTGCTCGAAACGGCGCGGCTGAAGCCGCGCCCTTGCAAAAGATCATTTATGAAACACTCTTTAGCAGCCGTCCGAAAAAACTATGCCGTTCCAGGAGGTTTTTGATGAAGAAGAGTTTCTTTTCCCGCCGTCAATTTCTCGGAATTAGCGCCGCTGCTGCTGGCGCTTCGCTGGCAGCGAAAACGATCTTGCTCGATCCCGAGCCCCTGTTTGCA
>Ga0116118_1001015_pt1 | contig 15181 bp, 9 predicted proteins | sample June2015DPH_11_5_FD_89723 | JGI IMG/M metagenome (GOLD analysis project Ga0116118, IMG submission 89723) | Peatland microbial communities from SPRUCE experiment site at the Marcell Experimental Forest, Minnesota, USA - June2015DPH_11_40 | ecosystem: Environmental > Terrestrial > Soil > Wetlands >...
ACCTGGTACGGCCGGGGATCAATTTCGACGAGGACATCGCCCGCGTGAACGAACTGCCCTTCGGTGAAGTGCACCTGCATAATCTGCCCATCCACGCGCGTGTGCACCGTCACCGTGTTAAAAGCCGTTACCGACCCGAGGCCGGTGACGTAGTAAGGCACGTCCCTTTTCTGAACCGTGATCACGCCGACGGAAACCGAGGATGTGCTTGCGTCCTTGCTCTTGGACGCGGCCGCCGAACTCGCATGCATTCGGTAAAAAATGACGGCGGCGGCAATCAGCAGAATCACTAGCACCCAAGCCCAGTAATGGTGGCCTCTCGGGGTGACTTCCGGCGACGGGTTCGCTGGCGGCGCGCTCGGTGCGCCCGACCGTGGCAGGCCCGACGAACTAGAGTTTTCAGATGATGGCGAAGATGACGACATATGCGCTCCTCGGTCTATTTTTCCACAAATTTTAGACGTTCGCGAACCCTTCCCGGATACACCGGCATCTGATTGATTCTCCGCGGCGATCTTGACCGGGTCGGATGCCGCGGGTAAGCTGAAATTGGCCTTATTTATGGCGCATATTGTCACAGGAAAAGTCTATTTGGTCGGCGCAGGGCCGGGCGATCCCGATCTGCTGACCGTCAAAGCTCACCGCCTCGTCGGCCAAGCCGACGTGATCTTACACGACGACTTGGTTCCCGCGCCGATCCTAGCCCTGGCTGGGAAACAAGCCGAGATTGAAAACGTCGGGAAGCGCTGCGGCGCAAAAGGGATCACTCAAGCCGAAATCAACGCGCGGATGATCGAGTCCGCCCGCCGTGGCATGCGGGTCGTCCGGCTGCACGGCGGCGATCCCGCGATCTTCGGCCGCCTTGCCGAGGAAATCGACGCCCTCGAGGACGCGGGCGTGCCCTTGGAAATAGTCCCGGGAGTCACTGCGGGCACCGCTGCCGCCGCGGCGCTCGGTATTTCGTTGACGGACAGGCGCAAGACTTCGCGCGTCATCATCGTCAGCGGGCATCGCGCGACCAAGACCGCGCCGCACGAGGCGACCAACTGGAAAGAGGTCGCTCGCGAGGACGCCACTCTCGTCATCTACATGCCGGGGAACAACTTCGTCGTGCTACGCGAAGAGCTTCTTGGCGCGGGCTTGCGCCCGGAAACCCCCGCCGTAATCGTTTCTCACGCCGCGACATCGCGCCAGCAACGCGCTTGGACGACGCTCGGCGACATCGACAAGCTCCCGCGCATGGAATCGCCTGCCGTCCTTCTGATCGGCCGCTCGCTCGACCGCGCAAGGGGCGTGTCGCTCGCGTTCGACGAAGCCGAACTCCTCCTATCCTCACTCTAGCGCCAGACGGGATCTCCGCAACAACCGCACGGCACCAAAATAAATTTCGCGCGCTTCGTGCTAGATTCGTCTTAGATTGATGGGAGATTCACCGGGCCCATTCCGCCGGGAGCCTGCTCGCGAGATGCTCGACCGCAAACGATCGGCCTTTGACTGGATTGATATCGTTTGGCTGCTTTTCATTCTGGCCCTGGTCGTTCTTCCCCCGATCGATGAAATCCACAAGCAACTGATCCTTGTCGCGATTGGAGTTTTCCAGTTTTTCGAGAACCGCCTGATCGCGTGGCTTCCGAAACGCGGGCCCGTGTACAGCGTCTTGATCAAAACCGCGCTCGCGACGCTGCTGCTCGACCATACGGGCGAAATCCCCATCAATAGCAGCTACTACCCGATCTACTACCTGCCGATCGTCACAGCGGCGATCTATTTTGGCCCGGTCGCCACGCTTTTCTGGACGGCGCTTGCCTCGCTCGCCTATTGCTCCTACCTGATCCCGGCGCACTGGGAATACGAAATCACGGCCGACAGCCTATATTTCCTGGCGATCCGCATCCTTTTCTTTTTTCTCTCGGCGATGCTCGTTAACCGCTTCGTGATGGAAAATCGCCGCCAGGTCGCGCGGTACCAGGCGCTTTCGCAAACGCTCGAGGAAACCAATCGCCAGTTGCAACGCGCCGAAGCCGACGCGCGCCGATCCGAGCGCCTGGCCGCGCTCGGTCAGCTCTCCGCTGGTCTCGCGCACGAAATTCGCAATCCGCTCGGCGTGATCAAAGGCTCTGCGGAAATGCTCGCCAAGAAACTGCAAGGCGCGCAGCCCCTCGCCATCGAACTCGCTGGCAATATTTCGTCGGAGGTGAACCGGCTCAACGCCCTCGTCGCGCGCTTTCTCGATTTCGCCCGGCCGTCGCATCTTGAACTTCAGCGGCAGCGCATTCCCGAGATCGTGGACCGCGCCATCGCGTCCGTTTCGAGCCAGTCGCCGAACTCCAAGGTGCGGATCGAGCGCGATTACGCGCCCAAGCAGCCGGAGATTCGCGTCGACGAACACCTCTGCGAACACGTGTTCGTCAATCTGATCCAGAATGCGTATCAGGCGATGGACGGCGCGAGCACGGGCAGAGAGCCTGTTTTGCGCGTCTCGATCAAACCCGAGTCCTCCCAGGGGCGCTCGGGGGTGGGCGTCGTGATCGAAGACTCGGGACCCGGCGTTCCACCGGAGCTGCGCGAGCAAATATTTAATCCGTTTTTTACGTCGAAGAAAGAGGGTGTGGGGCTCGGCCTGGCCATCGTCGCCAAGATTGTGGACGATCATCGCGGCTGGATTCGGCTCGAACCCGACGCTGCGCCCGGCGCCCGCTTTCACGTATTCCTTCCGGCCGCTGAGTCATGATCGGCTCGGAACTGGGAGCGACAGCCCATTCGAATAGAGCATCCAACATACGCGAGACATGAAAACTGAAAAGCCAGCGATCCTGATCGTCGAAGACGAGCCGAAAATGCGGCGCCTGCTCGAACTCCAGCTCGCCGAGGAAGGCTTTCAGGCGCAAACCGCGCCGGACGCCGAAACCGGCGTACAGCTCTTAGGCAAGGAACGCTTCGACCTCATCGTCACCGATTTCAAGCTGCCCGGCATGAGCGGCCTAGAATTCTTGCAGGCCGTAAAGCGCGTCGACGCGAATATTCCGGTGGTCGTCATGACGGCCTACGGCACGGTCGAGTCCGCGGTTGACGCCATGAAGGCCGGCGCGAGCGATTACGTGCTCAAGCCGTTTTCGCTCGCCGAACTCGTTCTCGTGATCCGCAAGGAACTCGCGAGCCATCAGTTGCGCGAGGAGAATCGCGACCTGCGCGAAGCGCTCGGCCTGCGATATGAGTACAAGAACATCATCGCGCACAGCGAAAAGATGCAGGCGGTGCTGGCGCTCGTCGAGCGGGTCGCGCCAACCAACGCAACGGTGTTGATCGGCGGCGAAAGCGGTGTCGGCAAAGACCTCATCGCGCGAGCGATTCACGAACATTCCAACCGAGCAGCCGGCCCATTCGTCAAAATCAACAGCACCGCGATTCCCGAAAATCTGCTCGAAAGCGAACTCTTCGGCTATGAAAAGGGCGCATTCTCGGGCGCCACGACGAGCAAGCCCGGAAAATTCGAGCTGGCGGACAAGGGCACGCTTTTTCTTGACGAAATCGGCGACGTTCCGCCCGCGATCCAGGTTAAGCTCCTCCGCGTCCTGCAGGACCGCGAGTTCGAGCGCCTGGGCGGCACGCGAACCCTCAAAGTCGACGTTCGTTTGATCGCCGCCACGAACCGCGATCTGCGCGCCGCGCTCGAGGAAGGCACGTTCCGCGAGGACCTCTATTACCGGCTCAACGTAGTCGCGATCGACATCCCGCCCCTGCGCGAACACCGGGAGGACATTCCCGCGCTGGCCGATTTCTTCCTCGCAAAATTCGCGCGCGAGTCCGGCAAACCGGTGCAAGGATTCACGCCGCGTGCCACGCAACTTCTCACGGAATTTCGCTGGCCGGGCAATGTGCGCGAGCTTCAAAACGTGATCGAGCGCGCCGTTACGCTCTCGGCGAACGCGAAACTGGACGTTGCCGATATCCATCTCGACGGCACGCCCCGCGCTTCGGCGGAATCCGCGCCCGTGCTGCCCAAGGGAATGACGCTCGATCAATGGGAAGAGGAACTAATCCGCGAAGCGTTGCGGCGCGCCAATGGCAACAAAAGCCAGGCTGCGCGCTCGCTCGGACTTTCGCGCAACGCCCTGCGCTACCGCCTCTCGAAAATCGGCGTCCCCGATCCCAGCGACGAAGAGTCCTGATCTTACATTTCCGAAGTAGGGCCTGCCCCGGTGGCCAATTCGTTGTATCCGGCTCGGGAGAGGGGTACGATGCGCGAGACGGGAGTCTCAATCGGAAGCTTCGGAAAGAGATGGGTCAAACATGGGAAATGATGAGCCCATTTTGATTTCGGCTCACGCGGCTTGGAAGGACGGGCACAATGGCTAGCACTTTACAAAAACTATCTCATGCAGTCTTAGACCCTAGGGGTCAGTCCACCGGCGTCTTCGAGCCTTCATCCATGGCGCCTCGCCTCGACACCCTGAACGACAAGAAAATCTACCTCGTGGATGTGGGCTTTGGCGGCGGGTATGAGTTTTTGGAGGAGGTGGTCGGCTGGTTTTCCAGAAACATACCCTCGCTGAAGACTGTGCTCAGGCGAAAACGCGGCAATATGTTTTTGGATGACCCGGAATTGTGGGCCGAAGTAAAGGACAAGGGCCACGCGGTCATTTTTGGCGTCGGCGGTTGAGACGGCTGTTCGGCGAGTGTCGCCGACCATTGCAGACGGCTCGAAAACCAGTACGGCATCCCCACGGCTCCCATAGCCACCGGGCGGTTCGAGGATTATCTGGCGCGGGATGCGCGCAATCACGGGATGAACCTACGCTTCAGCTTCCCCCCTTACCCTGTTGTGGGAATGTCCCGGGCCGTGCTGCGGAAGTATGTCGAAGGCAATGACCCGGTGACCGGCAAGCCGCTGATGCAGGAGGTTATTGACGCGCTGACGAAACCACTCACTGAAAATGAAAAGAACCCCGTGAGGGTGCGAAAACCTGCGCGGTCGAGACTCCTGCAACCAGACACCGAGGACAATCTGCAGCGCCTGTTCCTTGAAAACGGCTGGACAGATGGTTTGCCGATCATGCTGCCGACCGAAGAAAGAGTGGCTGAAATGCTGACAGGAACCAGCCACGCTCCCGACGAGGTGGTCGGACACATGACCGTCACGACCCTGCAGGAGAAGCTGGAATATACCGTGGAGAAGGTGGCGATCAACGCGGTTATGGCAGGAGCCAGGCCGGAGCACTTGCCGGTGATCCTGGCCATCGCCTCTACCCAGGAACCCTCCATGCCCAGTTCGACCACTTCTTTCGGCAGGATGGTCATCGTAAATGGGCCGATCCGCGAAGAGATCGGGATGAATTATGGCCTCGGCGCGCTGAGCCCATTCAACCTGGCCAACGCCGTCATCGGCAGAGCCTGGACTTTGATGAGCATCAATCTCGCTGATGCCAAGCCGGGCGAGACGTTCATGGGTTCTCTCGGCCACAACCTCAATTACAACAACATGTGCTGTGCGGAGAATGAGGAGAAAAGCGTCTGGGAACCTTTCCATGTGCAGAAAGGTTTCGGGAAAGACGAGAGCGTGGTGAGCCTGTTCAGGGGATGGAGTGTCATCAACAGCATGGGCGCTGCGAATTGCGTCCGGCCCGCCACCGAAGAAACGGCCATCATGCTAAAGGCGTTTCCCGCGCTGCGTTCGGCAGCCACGTTGGTGATGGATCCGCTCGTTGCCAAGGGCCTAAAGGACCAAGGCTTCGGCACTAAGCCGGAAGTTGCTCGCTGGCTGTCAGAAAACGTCAAAATCACCGCCGGACAGTACTGGGGCGCTGACATTGTCTACGCTTTTATGGCGCCTTTGGCCCGCCAGGGAGTTGAACCTTATGCGACGTGGTCCAAGCTGCCGAAGGACGAATTGATCGCTCCCTATAACGATCCCGGTCAAATTAATATCGTGGTCCTCGGCGGAGAAACGAACCCTCTGTGGCTCACTACGGATTTTTTGTACACTCAGAGTGCGTCCGTAGATAAGTGGCGACCGAAGGGCGGCGTGCAACGCGACGCTCGGCCGCTCAGGATGCCCGCTGCGGGTAGCTGTAGCGACGGAACCTGCGGCCTTCCCGGGTGAAAAAACTCCTGGGAAGTCATCATCGAAAATTCTCGCTTGAGGTGGTTGAAAACCACCAGCATCGCTCGAAAACCACCAGTCATCGCTCGTTAACCTGATGCCGCGCTAATGGGCTAGCGCTCTCCAAGCAATTAAATACACATAGCTTAGCGGTACGTCTGCGAAATCACGACGTTTGGCCCCGGCCCTGCATTATCACGGGTGAAATCAATACATCCTGGCGGCTGAGCCGCTGTGGGGTGACCATGAAAAATTTTGTAGCAAGTTTGGCGATCATACTCTTGCTGGCGGGAACGATGCCGGTGAGCGCACAGAATCAGGCGCCGCCTCCTCCGTCCTCATCCAATCCATACGGCCCTGGGCCGAACTCCCAGGATCCATACAGCCCCGCGCCCAATCAGTCCAATCAACAAGAAGGGCCGCAGCCTGGCATGGCGCGGCTCAGTTACATGCAGGGTGAGGTTTCCTCGCAACGCGGCGACAACGGCGACTGGGTCGCCGCAACGCTCAACACACCCGTTGCCGTGGGCGATCGCGTCTCGACCGGATCGGCTGCTCGAGCGGAGCTTCAACTCGACTACGCAGACGCTCTGCGCCTCGCTGACAACGCGACGGCGAAAGTCGCGAATCTGACGCGCGAGAATATTCAAGTCCAAGTGGGACAGGGCGTCGCGAACTACTCCGTGCGCAACGGCGCGGAAGCAACCTCTGAAATCGACACTCCCAACGCGGCGATCCATCCGAACGGCCCCGGCGAATATCGCATCATCGTGAACTCGAACTCCGAGACGCAAGTGATCGTGCGCCAAGGCTCGGCGGAGGTTACCGAACCGCAGGGCAGCGCGCACGTCAACGCAGGCGAGATGGTCACCGTGCAGGGCACGGATAGTCCGGAGTACAAGTCCGAGGCCGCGCCGGGCACGGACTCCTGGGATTCCTGGAACGATGAGCGCGATCGCAGAATCAGCAATGCCCAAAGCTGGCAAAAGACCGACCGGTATTACACCGGAACAGAAGATTTGGACAATCACGGCACGTGGTCGGAAGTTCCCGACTACGGACAGGTGTGGACGCCGAACGAGCCAGAAGGCTGGACTCCGTACAGCGACGGCCGCTGGGTTTGGGAGCCTTACTACGGCTGGACATGGGTTGGTTATGAGCCGTGGGGCTGGGCGCCTTATCACTATGGCCGCTGGTTCGTTTATGGCGGCAACTGGGCTTGGTGGCCGGGTCCCGTGTACGGGTATCCGGGCTACTACCCGATTTGGTCGCCAGCGTACGTCTCCTTCTTCGGTTGGGGCGGCGTGGGTTTTGGAATCGGTTTTGGATTTGGCTGGGGCTGGGGCCACGTCGGCTGGCTGCCCTGCGGGCCGGGCGATTGGTATCACCCGTGGTGGGGCCGTTGGGGCGGGCGCTTCAACTCGGTCGGCTTCGGAAACATCAATCACTTCCATGAAGGGTTTGGGCCCATCGGGCCGCATGGAGGCGGATTCTCAAACGTCAACGAGGCCTTGCATAACGATCGGGTCCGCGCCGGCATAACCTCAATGGACAGCAATCGGTTCGGCCGCGACGCCGTCAGAGGCCATGGTCCGGCGATGAACGAAGCCTCGCTTCGACAAGCAAGCATGGTCAGCGGGAAGATGCCCTTCTCGCCATCGAAGGAAAGCTTCAGCCCGTCCGGCCGGTCGGCGAATCCGTCGGCGTATCACAACGCTCCTTCAAATTCGCAGCACTTCTTCAGCAGCGGTGCGCGGACGAACGCAGGCTTCAACGCAAATGGCGCTGCTCGAGGGCAGTCTGGAATCGGCGCCGGCCACAACGGTGGCTCATTTGAGCGGCCGTCGTCCGGAACCGCAAACTCAATCCACTCGAATGCGTCAGGGTCGGTGCAGTCGAGCCGGCCGGGATGGCATACGTTCACTCCGCCGCAATCCGGCGCGAATCGCTCAGGGCAAGGCATCGATGCAAATAATCGCGCGACGCTGAACAACTCGGGCCGCGGATCATTTGCGCCTTCAACACGGCAACCCTCTTCGGGGACATCGGAATCGCTCCGAACAGGGCAATCCGGGAATTCGGGCTCGTGGCAGCACTTCACGCCCCAGGCACAGTCGCAGGAGTCGAACCGCGGCTTTGCGCAGGGGTATGGATCGCAGCACGAGTTCCGGCCGCCGACTTCGGCGTCACGAGGGGGCTACTCCAATTCATACCGTCCTCCCCTTAATATGAGGCAGCCAATCGTGACGCCGCGAGGCGGCGGGTACGGATCTGCGGGCCGTGGCGGTGGGTCATTCGGTTACAGTGCGCCGCGCGGCGGTGGTGGGTACAGCGCACCGCACAGCACGTACAGCGCACCACACAGCACGTACAGCGCTCCGCGCGGCGGTGGCGGCGGTGGCAGTACCCACGGCGGCGGAGGCGGTCATTCAGGTGGCGGACACTCGGGCGGCGGGCACAAGCGCTAACGCACGGATGAATTGGCAAACCACGGCCCCGAATTTTCGGGGCCGTGGCGCGTCAGGAGCAATCGCGGCAAGAAATTTCCGCCGCGTCGCCCGCAGCGACAGAACTAAATCGGGCGGAAAGTGTTTCACAGGCAGGAGCGAAGAAACCCCATGTCTACATCGTCGATCCGAGTTGCCGCGTGGTTTACATGGTTTCGCGCATGGAATTGGTTCGACCGGGCGGGTATGCTGTCGAAAGTCCGGCTCTCGAAAGGAATCCACATCATGAGGAAAACGTTCTCGCCGTTCATCATCGCGTTCTTCGTTGCGGCCCTCTTTGCAGTTCTCGCGCGGCCCGTTGCCGCGCAAGACGATCCTCCGGGCCGCGTTGCGCGGCTCAACTACATTCAAGGCTCGGTCTCCTATCAAGTCTCCGGCAGCCAGGACTGGGTGCAGGCCGATCCGAATCGCCCGCTCACGACCGGCGACAATCTCTGGGCCGATAAAGATTCGCGCGGCGAAGTTCACATCGGCAGCACAGCGATCCGCATGGCGAGCGAAACCGGCGTTTCGTTCCTCACGCTGGATGATCGCACCGTACAGCTTCAGCTCGCGCAGGGAACCATCGAGGTTCACCTGCGAATTTTCCCCAGTGGAGACGCTTTTGAAATCGACACGCCGAATCTCGCGTTCACCGTGACGCGCCCCGGCGAATACCGCATTCAGACCGATCCCAATGGCGGCTCGACTCTCATCACCGTGCGAGAAGGCGCTGGCGAAGTTACCGGCGGCGGCGGCAATTCCTGGGATTTGCAAGCCGGACAGCAGTACGCATTCAATGGCACCGACGAACTCACGTATGACGCTCAGGCCGCTCCGGGCTACGACGACTTCGAAGACTGGTGCCAATCGCGCGATCAGCGTGAGAACTCATCGGCTTCGGCCAGGTACGTTTCACGCGACATCGATGGCTATTACGATCTCGATGACTACGGCGACTGGCACAACGATCCCGATTACGGCGCGGTCTGGGTGCCGCGCGGTGTCGCCGTCGGCTGGGCTCCATATCACGTCGGCCACTGGGTCTATGTCGCGCCGTGGGGGTGGACGTGGGTGGACGAAGAGCCCTGGGGCTTCGCGCCGTTTCACTATGGCCGCTGGGCCTTCGTGGGCGGCTATTGGGGATGGGTGCCCGGACCAGTTGTCGTGCGTCCGGTGTACGCGCCCGCGCTGGTCGGTTTCGTCGGCGGTGGTTTTGGTGTCGGAGTCGCGTTCGGAGGAGGTTTCTCCGGCGTGGCCTGGTTTCCGCTGGGGCCGCGTGACGTCTTCGTGCCCGGCTACCATTGCAGTCCGCGCTACGTTCAGAACATCAACATCACGAACACGCGCGTGATTAACGTGGCCCAAGTCACGAACGTGTACAACAACGTGTACGTGAACCACGACACGAGGATCGTCAACAACTACACCTACGCGCACAATACGGTCGCTGTGACCGCGGTATCGCGCGACACGTTTGTAAATGCGCGGTCCGTTGGACGTGCGTCGGTTCGCGTGACGGGCGAGCAGATTCAGGGTGCGAGGGTCGTTGACAACGCGCCCATCGCGCCTACCCGCACAAGTTACATCTCCGCCACCGCGAAGGTCACGAACGCGCGGCCCGCAGTGGGCTTCGCTCAGCGGCCCGTCGTTGCCAAGCTGAATCCCGCGGTTTCACGCCCGGCTCCCGTCTACACGAACGACAGCCGGCAGTTCAAGCAGCAAGGCACTCAACAGAGTGCGCCGCAGGGTGGCAATCGCGCCGCACAGCCTTCGAACAACGGCTTCCGTCCGTTCCAGCCACCGGGCGGTTCAAACAACGCTCAGGCGACCGCGGCAAACAAGAACGCTAACGCCGACAACACCAAGACCGTCGGCCAGTCGGGGAGTAATTCCAAACAGCAAGTTCAGCCCGCCAACGAACAGCCGCGGCCGACGATGAGGTACGCGCAGCCACAGAAGGCGCGGGACGAGATGTACGACGTCCATCCGCCTCTGAATCAGAAGCAGGCTCAACCGCCGCCGAAACAGGAAAACAACAAGGGAGAGAAGAAAGAAGAGAAAGAGGAGAAGAAGGAAGAGAAGCACTAACACCAGCAATCCTTCGGAGTCGCGGCCGCAGCGAACGCGCAGTTCGCCGCGGCCGCACATTTTCGGCATAGCGTTCCCGCCCGCGCGCCGATATTCGGCCGTCCGCAATCGACATTTCTCAATAACAATTTTTTCGCGGTTGATGGCGAAGCTTACGTCAGGGCGTAGGACCGCTCGGTGTTGCAGGAGTGGCGGCGGGCGGCGCTTGCTCGAGGGCCAGATAGGCGCGTCCGAACGCGGACTGCTGCGTCCCGGCTGCGATTGCGACGGCCTGCACGGTGTAACGCCCCGCCGGCAGTTTGGCGAGCGGCAGGCTGATGCGGAACGATGCGGTGCTCGATTTCGGGTCGATCCCGGTGGGCGCGAGCAGCGGCGTGGCGTTCACCTGCACGCCTCCGCGGAAGAATACAAGGCCCGCGCGCAGCGTGCTGGCATCGAATGTCTCCGATTTATCCGGCTTCTCCGGGTAGTAGACCTGAAAGAAAACGTAGAGCGTCTGCTGAGGCGTGAAAAAGCGCGTCACGCTCGGCACGATTTTTTCGCCGCCCATTTCGAGCGGTGACGCGGCAAGCTGCGCGCGAGTTCCCTGCCCCTTCGTTTGCACTTCGGAGGTTTTCTCGATGGGCACGAGCTGGCTCGACAGCAGGACCGAGCTGAGCGTCATGCGCGCCGCCGGGCGCTGCGGGACCGCGAGCGCCTGCTCGAACGTTCCGATCTTTCCGGACTCGTTTTCCCGCGCGACGAATTTCATGCGGTACGTCCCCGGCGAAAGCACCACGCCGCCCTGATACACGAGATTGGCGTGGTTCACCTGCTGGAAGCGCTGCTCGTCGAGGTGCACCGAGATCGTATCGCGCAGCGAGGCCACCAATTGGCCGGACGGCACGGCGCGGACTTCCGCCAGGAAATCGAATTCGGCTTCGTGCCGGTCATGTTTTTGCGCCCAATCGAGCGCGCTCGAGGAAAGCTTTGCGGAAATCGGAACGTATACCTGCTGATCGCTCAGGCGGAACATCGCGGTCTCGACCGCGACGGGGAGATCGACCTCGGGATCCTCCGAGCGCATCGCATCCGCGAGCTGCTGCTCGCGGTCTTCCTTCTCAAGATGCTGGAAATCGCGCGGCGCGTAATACCCGTTGCGGTAACGGACGTGCGCGCCCGGCATGTTGACCTTCACGATCACGGAGTGCCACCGGCCGTCGCGCTTCACGTCGGGCGGCAGATCGTAGCCGACGAGATAGTAGCCGGTGTTGTCCTCCTCGATCTTCGGAAACGCGTCGCTCAGATCGCCGAGATCGAAGAACGCCTTTCCGCCAGTGTCCGTCGAGAGCGTCGCCAGCGTGTCGCGCGAATCTTCGCGCTGGTCGGTCTGGTGGTACACGGACGCGCCGCTGAACATCGACGTGCCGGTCGAAGCCGCCGTGGTGGCGTCGCCGCCCGGCGGAGTGGCAAACATGCCGCGTGCGTCGATCGAATAGATCGAGACGTCGGCGCGATTCGCGGCATCCGTCGCCGCCCGAAGTTCAGCGCGATTTTCCTCGCCTGTCTGCGTGATGCCCCCCGTGAATTCGACGACGGCTTTGCGTCCCGGAATGCCGGACAGCACGTTCGAGAGATCCTCGATCGCGATCAGCTTTTGGTCCGTGTTGAACACGTTGAATTCGGTCTCATCCGGCGTGTACGCCGCACCCAGGTCCTGCTGCACGTCGTACTCGCCGTTCTGGGCCGCTGCGTAAAGCCCGGTCGCGAGTTGTGACGCTGCTCCGGGCATGATTTGCGCGACAGCCTTATTGAGCACGGTATGATCGTTCGTGAAATTCGCGAGCACGGAGAGGCGCGTGCTGAAGACCACAACCGCGACAAGGTCCGCCGGGCTCATTTGCTGCTTGAGGAATTTCATGGCGCCGTCGTGCGCGCGGATAATGTCGTCGGTCTCCATCGAGGTCATGTCGAAAAAGAGCACGATCATGCGACGGTCGCGGACTTGGCCGCTCGCAGCCTCGGACGCCTTCGGCCCTTCGTTATCCACCGGGACCACGACTGGTTTCGAATCCTCCGCGCCGGCGGTTTCGACTTTTTCGATGTCCGAATAGGAGAACGTAGTGACCTTCTGCGCCTTGCCGTCGTCCGTGATCGTGAACTGATCCTGCTTCAATCCGCGGATCGATTTCCCACTACGGTCGGTGACCTCCACGTCGATGCGCACCACGTTCGTTTGCCCGCGCAGAACACCGGAGGCCTGCGGAGGACGGGGCTGCGGAATTTGCGGCGCCTGAGCGAGACGAACGGCGGGCGTCGAATCTTGTTGCGCAGTCGCGCCAATTGGCGAAGGGATTAGTCCCGCGATCAGAAGAATCGTGAGAAGAACCCGACCGGCGCGACCGCGGATATTTTGGCGATCAGAGCGAGGCTCGGCCGATTGTTTCCAACCACTTATGATGGTCTCTACTCGCCGCATTTGGCGATTAGAAATCACGCCCTTGCCGAAAGCGAGAATGCGTTTCAGAGCTATCGCAGCGGATTCCGGCCGACGCCACGCCGCGCACCGGCTCACCATCGCGCCGAGCGGACCTATCGGGCGCGTCACTTTCGGATCGCCTGACCACCTCGAGTTTTTCGGTTGTACGCTCACCTGTATAGTCTCAATATCTCAGCGCCAGAAAACAACTGGCCGTTGGTATAGCACTCTCCGCGCATTCTACAAATTGAAGCGCACCATCAGAGACATCGTGCGCATCGCCCCGGCGCTGGTCACGCGGCCAAAGAACGACGAACTCGGCCCCGTCGCTCCTCCATTCGCCGCCGGGAGGAACAAAGTTCCAATGCCCGTGAAATTCGGCGTGTTCGTCAAATTCTGAAATTGCCAGCTCACGTTCATCACGCGGCGCTGCTCCGGACCGAATCGGAACGACTTCGACAAAGAGCCGTTCCAACTGAACTGGCATGGCCCTTCGACGGCCCCGCGCGGCTCATCGCCGTAACCGTTCGCGGGCAAGCTGAAAACTCCAGTATTGAAAAACGCGGAGCGCGATCCGCCGCAGACTCCCAGGTTCGGGTTCCCCGTCAAATCGGGACGCAGCGAAAAATTGGCGCCGGTGCCGTTGTCCGAGGCCACGCCGCCGAGAAGGACGGTGAACGGCGTGCCTGTTTGCCACGTGAAAATGTTCTGAAGTCTCCAATTCCCGAAGACTTTCTCCGACCATCCGTGATTCGCATGGCGGCTCCGCTGCCCGAAGGGCAGCTCCCACATCGAGACGGCGCGAAATTGGTTGCGGATGTCGAACGTGGAGAGGCCGTACTCGGCGTGCAGGTTGCCGTCCTGCTGCTCGACCGTGCCCGAGCCGCCACCGATCGAACTCGCATCATCGAGCGACTTGCCCCACGTGTAGATTCCCTGGAGCAGGAATCCGTGCGTGAAGCGGTGCATGACGCGAACCTGCAGAGCGTTGTAAATGGAATTGGCGCCGGATTGGTCGAACGTGAATCCCGTGGCGTTCGGATCGATTCGGTGCTGCTGAATCTCGTCCTGCGGAGTGCCGAGCGGAGCGCGGTTCGGCGCACGCAGGACGTCGAGATCGGTCCCCTTCGTGCCGGTGTAGGTTAGATCGAGAATCCAATTCTGCGAGAACGAAGTCTCGGTGCCCAGATTCCATATCTGCGCGTAGCCGTTCTTGTAATTCGGATCGACGCCCTCGGTGTTCGGCACCGTGATCGAGCTTGACTGGCCGCCCGAAAAGCCGTTTTCCAGAGTGAGCGGCTCGGCTGAAGTCGTGGTCAGCGTCTGGGAAACGGCGACCGGCGATTGATACGCCAGCTCTCGCGCCAGCGTGTTGTAAATCGACTCGTTGTAGAAAATCGAATAGCCGGCGCGAACGACCGTCTTCGGCTTGAGGAACGTCGGCTGCCAAGCAATGCCGATGCGCGGCTCCCAATTGTTGTAATTGCCGTGAATCAGTGCGCGAGGCAGGCCCGGAGCCGAAAGATTCGGCTGTCCGTGCGCCACCTGAATCACGTCGGTAAGGTTCGTGATATCGAGGTTCACGATGTTGTTGAAAAGCTCGACGGGAGGCGTGACGGCGTCGTAGCGGATACCGTACTGAAACGAAAACGTCTTGGTCATCCGCCAGTCATCCTGCGCGTACCCAGAAAAGCCCCAACTGCGGAAATAGGTGTTCGGGTCGCCGACCTGCAAGGTGGTGTTGTATGGCATTCCGAGCAAAAAATCGGCGAAGTCGTTGCCCGTGCCCGCGATCGGGGTGCCGGTCGAATCCAATTCGCTGGTCGCAAAGCCGGTAAACGCAAATCCGCCGCGCGGGTTGGGATTGGAATCCGTGTTGAGCTGGACGCGGCGAATCTCGCCTCCGAAGCGCATCGTGTGCTTCGCGTGAACCCATGTGAGGCCATCGTCGAATCGAAACGTCTGATTGCGAACGAGCGAGGGGATCGGATCGCTGAAGCCCGAGAAATTCGAAAAACTGATTTGCGGCAGACCATAATCGACCGG
>Ga0116118_1001025_pt1 | contig 15054 bp, 24 predicted proteins | sample June2015DPH_11_5_FD_89723 | JGI IMG/M metagenome (GOLD analysis project Ga0116118, IMG submission 89723) | Peatland microbial communities from SPRUCE experiment site at the Marcell Experimental Forest, Minnesota, USA - June2015DPH_11_40 | ecosystem: Environmental > Terrestrial > Soil > Wetlands...
CACAGAATCGCGAAAAAGATTTTTGAACCGATAGTCGATAGTCGATAGTCGATAGTCGATTTCAAGGTTCTTGCCGATAGCCGATAGCCGATAGCCGTTTGCTTAGTCATGGTAATGGGTCCTTTTGGTAAAATCGCTTGAGCGATTCACTAACTGCTTGAGCAATTAGTATACCAGTTCCAACTACCATAAACGCCGTTTCTTTAATACGTGTAAGACTAGGAACGTACTTGTAAGTACTTGCTGGCCAATAGCCCATAGCCAATAGCCAAGTGCTCATTCGCCCAACTCCCACCCCGTCTCCGGGTCAAAGTCGCTTATCCTCGCCTCCGGCCGCCGCACAGCCTGCACTTTTTGCGCTAATCCAAACGCTTCACCTAATTCCAGCGCTGCTTTAACCTGCGGGTCTAACCTACGTCGTTCACTGATGTCGTACGCACGCCCAGCGTAACGTTGCCCAGTGCAGAAAGCATGACGATGTGACGGGTCAGGAATTGTCTGCGCGACCGCTCGAACCTTTCCGGTCTTAATCAAAGAAGGTCCATTCGCAAGAAGAATGACGCCACGCCAGCCGGCAGCCGGAAGAAGCGTAATGATGTCTTGACCGTAGTTTTCGTCACCAGCGACCACAACGCGAGTCAACGCCTTATGCAAATGGCTATGGGCTATTGGCTGTTGGCCAGAAAAAGAATCGATAGTCGATAGTCGATAGTCGATAGTCGATCTTAAGGGAATCCTCGCAATGCACTCCTCAATATACCGCTTCGCCTTAATCGACCTCGGGTTACCCGCCTTCGCGTTCTGTCCAATGTTGAAGATGACTGCGATGGCGACTTGGTCGCCCGCACGCGAGCGGATTACCAAGTCTTCAGCTGCGAGACGCATGGCTTCATCTTCCACAACCGATGGTCGATGGTCGATTCGCTTCGCTCTCGATTGACGATTGTAGACTCTGCCAATGTAAGGCGAAAGCTCATCGGCCAAATCTCCACTTACGACGTATTTAGGACGTCGAGTGAAGATGGACGTGAGCCATTCGAACATGGGCTACTGGCTATTGGCTATTGGCTCTTGGCCAGAGGGTACTATTAGCTTGAGCTAAAGACCTGTGAGGCCTAGGAACAAACGTCTAAGTACTTGCTGGCCAACGGCTAACAGCCAAAAGCCCTCTTACTTGGCGGCCACTTGCGCCGGAGTCTCGTGTGACGGTTGCAGTCCCTTGAACTGAGCAAACGTCAAAGTCGCAGTAGGATTCTTCGCAAGAAAACGCTTGTACTTAAAGTATTCCCAGCCCTCATAAATGGCATAGAGAAGACCTGCACCAACAGCAACACCACCACCAACATGGGCAGCGTTCTTAACTTCGTACTTCGCGAGCGAACGATATTTTCTGAATTTGGCCACTTGAATTCCTTGGTTATCAGTTGTCAGTTATCGGTTATCGGACAGAAGATACTTGTAGGTTTATTCCAAGTCTTTAGCCAAAAGGTATCAGTTATTGCAAACCGAAAACCGATGACCGAAGACTGGTAACCACTAGGCGCGCGAATACACGTGCGGATACTGCACCTTATATTGCGCAAAAGTGAGCGCACTTGCCGGATTCTTATGCTTGAACGACTTGTACTTGATGAACTCAATAAGTTCGTACCCGAGCCAAAGTAGTCCGCCTGCAACGGCAACTCCACTGGCAACTTCTCCGGTCTTGGCGATGTGGTGTTTGGTTAAATGCTTCATTGGCTATTGGCTATTGGCTATTGGCTCTTGGCCTGCAAAGACTGAACTGTCAATGCTAAAGACTTGAACCGTTACCTATAGCTCCTTTCTTTTCAGGGGGTTGAGTTACTGACGGGGGTAAACGCCGTGGAAACATCTACCCCCGGCGTCTTATGATGGCTGTTGGCTATTGGCTGTTGGCTGTTGGCCAGAATCAACCATCGACAATCGACCATCGACCATCGACTTCTGGCGTTCTTCAAGGTTCTCAATGGCCTTCTGGAAAGCCTTTGAACGAACCTTTCCCGTCTCTGGAATTATCTCACAGTGAGAGCGTAGGTCGAGAATAATATTTGCAATCATATCCGCATCATCACTCGATAGTCCTGAAGCATACTTCCGAAGATTACCAGCCGCAGAGTAACATGCACACTCTGAAAATGCATCGGCAAATTCAGTAACCTTTACAGGGTCGAGACAACTCATTCCCAACTTGAACGCTTCACGCCGTTTTGCATGAATCTCTGGAGGGGTCTCGCGAAGTATGGCTCGTTTACGAAGAACCTCAGCTTCTTCTTCAAGACCCTCGCCAGCAAAAGCATCCGAAAGATTTCGGAGATCTTCCGGATTCTTCAATGTCAAAAGTGCCGCTTCGTAAATCGCTTTACGTTGCGGGTTCATCGCTGAAAGACGGCGCTTCTCGCGTGAACGAGAAACGCCGTAGCTTATCCCTGCGAGGGATAGAACGCCGATTGGAATTAAGAGTTGGAACATTTATTTTACCGATGGTAGATTCGTTAGCTTCGCTCACTCTCGATGGTCGATGGTCGATTTTTTCTTTCGACTATCGACCATCGACTATCGACTATCGGTTAAACAACCGGCCCCATATTCGCTATACTCGAATTGTACAAAGTCGAGCAAACGGTGATAATGGAAGCTAACTCTGCCGAGGTTTGAGCAGTAATATCGAGACCAGTGAACACACTTTCGAATGCTGCTCTAGCTGCTTGAACAGCAGGTGCCCCTTCAGTTGGAGCGCCGATAGTAGCAACAAAAGCACTATTCGCAACGTAAGCAGAGAGAACATTGCCAAGGTCAACGAAGACCGAATCGGCACTATCAATTCTCGGATCAGTTGCACTGGTCACATTGCTAATTCCACGTTGTGCAGCAAGAGACGAAAATGCAGAACTTGCAATGGAATTAGTTCCGAGATTCGTGCCCATTGTAGCGAGTAACGGAGTGTATAACAGGGAAACAACATCGAATAGAGCGACTATTTCAGTTGGTGTCAACAGATCGACACTTTGATTATTGAAGACAGCTTCAACTGCACCGCGAAGTGCTTCGATCTGCTTTGTACCGGCAGTATATTCAGCAGCGCGAATCGTTGTAATGACTGAATTGGTACTAGCGTTGTAGGCAGTGAGAACTGCTGTTACATCAACGACCAACGCTTGAAGACGAGAGTCATTGTAAACTCCACCGGTTGTTGCACTGCTAACTATGCCGGACGTTCCTCTGTTTGTTGACAAGGCTGAAAACGCAGCACTGATAACCGCATTCTTGTCATTGGCGATACCACTTCCACCAGCCGTTGTATCCATGATAGCTTTACATGCGACATACAAAGCTAAAACTGACAGTGCCGCATTAGACAGTGAAACAGGCGACGAATCAGTAAACTGACTCATGTCAACGCCAGAAAAAACTGACTCAGTCGCGCCACGAAGAGCTTGAGTTATCTGGTCACCAGCTGTTGCCGTTCCACTGAGAGCAGCAAGGGTAGCATTCGCTTCACAAGCTGTTAGAATAGCTTGAACATCGGTTTCAATCGCATTGATTTCGACTGCACCGTTAATTCCTCGCTTCTTGGCAAGAGCTGAATATGCCGAACTTCCAATTACATTTTGTGCGTAGTCAATGGCCATTTTGTTGTCCTTTGCGTTTTGGTTATCTAGTGGCCATGATGGCCTGTTTGAGACTTGTGGTCACTGGCTTTTGGCTATTGGCTGTTGGCCAGCAAAGACTGAGAGGTTACAAATCGATAGTCGATAGTCGATAGCTATTTACCGTATTCCTTTATCAACCTGCTTGGTAATAGCAGCTTGAAAGCGATTACGCGCTCTAACTAATTCCATTCGAGGATGTTTGATTAATTGAGCAATAAGTGGAATGTGAATTTTCTTCACTTTTCTCTTAGAAGACTTCTTTTTCCGTTTCTGACTTGCCATGGAACCCTTTCAAGTCTTTAGAACTAAGTAATCAATCTTTGCTGGCCAACGGCCAATAGCCAATAGCCTTTTAATAGTCTTCCAGTCCTTGCAGGCCGACAGCCGACGGCCGATAGCCGATAGTCGATAATCGATAGTCGATAGTCGATTGTGAATAGAAAGGTTTCAAGTCAGAATCAAGCATTCCCAGCCGCTTACTTGGGTCCTCAAACCCGCTAGGTGTCTGAACCAGGATATGGAAGAGAGTGTACTCTAGTGCCGTCCCTTGATAAAAAGGAGGTAAAAATCGAAAGGCTGGATTTGCTGGAATCCCGTGTTGGCGGTACTCTGCAATCAGAGCGCACGCGAGGGATTTACAGTCGCCAATGCCGGCCTCGTACAATGTAGGTATCGGATTCCAAATTGGGTCGCGCTTGTATACCACTCCGCTCGCGTACAAAGACGGAGCGGAGTGATATCGCAAATAAACCGTGTTCAGTTCAATGAGATTGTCAAGAAGACTACGCAATGCCAACGCCTTTTCAACCTTAGAGGCATCAGGTCGGAAGAAGTAGGATGCGTTGAATTCAAGCATGGGGCTGCTCAATCTCATCGACTCTCGACTTTTCGACTATCGATAGTCGATAATCGATAGTCGTCTTATCCGCCCGCAAGGGTGGACGGCCCGTACAGAGTGGCCGTGAAGTACGACGACGTACCAGCAAGCACGCCGGGCGGAATCGCGCCAGTATACTGACCGGTAATCGAAACGGTCGTCTGGGGGAGCAAACGGGGCAGATGAATGCGGCTGCGTGTGGCATTCGCATTGTAGTTGTACGCATCAGTCACGAAATTTGAAACCGAAGCGGACACGTTCGCAGCCTTGATGTCTTGAATGAATGCAAACCCTGGGATGGGCGCATTGCAAACGAGAGCAGTCGGCTTGAACTCAGTTTGCGGAGTCGTTGACAGGTCCGTAAACGTTGCGAGCGTACCAATGGTAATCACCTGATGCATCGGTAGTTCATACTCTTCCACCTTGATGGTCGAATACTTGTTCGGGTCCAGAAGCATGGCCCTGTGATGGGTATGCATCTGCATTTCCTGCATCCGACGCATCGTGTGATGCGCTTGACGCACTACCGGATGATTCTCGACTGCTCCACCACCGGCACGACGAGCCAGCGAAGTGGTAACCGCTTGCGCTACCTCATCACCAAACTCAGCCGCGATATCGGCAGCAATATCGTTGCCGAAGTCTGTCCGTGTGTCGTACCCAAAGTCAGCGCCAAAGTCAGCGCCATTGTTTGCAATACCACCCATGAGAGCGGCCATTGCGGGGTCACGCTGTGAAAGTGTGCGTGCACTAGGATTCTGATACATGTTGCCTCTTTCTTTCCATGGCCACTATGGCCAAGAGTTTGGAGGCTTGCGCTGGTGGTAATGGGGCTTTCCGACTATCGATTATCGACTATCGACTATCGAGTTCCTTTCAATTCGGACTGGTAGCGTGACCACTAACTAGACCGACTAGCATTTTTGACACGTTGACGAAAAGTTCAGGCATTTCAATTTCAGTAACTTCTGACGCTTCAAGGTAATTTAATTCCCTTGCAATATCGAGAAGACTGTGTAGTTCAGCAAGACTTCCCATAGCGATATTAAAGAATTGTCTTCGCTCTTTATCGTGAAGACGCGCATTGCCCTCAGCAATGTTAGTAGGTATGCTAATGGCCGCTCGACGTATCTGGTCGCAAAGACCGTATGTCTCGTACTTAGGAAACTTTTGTTGAAGTCGATAGACAAGCTTTGCAAGATGAATAGCCTCTTGCCAGACCCTCAGTCTTTTGTGACTGTCGTGATAATTCATAATTTTCTCTCGTTCTTATCGATAAGTCGATAGTCGATAATCGAAAGTCGGTTCAACCCTTCACAGACTTAGCGACGCGCAAAATCGGGTCCGTCTCATAAGACGTCTCCCCATGCACGTGCGCCGCATTCATCGCTCGTTTCTTCTCCTGAAAGCTCTTCATTTTTCGAAAGGCGAGCACTGTCAGGCACGAACTAGCAACGTTGCGAGCTTCGCGGGCAAGTGGATGAGCGCCAAGTGCGACCGAACCTGCACCTGACACCACTGCACCGGCAAGGTCGAGCGGAAGTGGACCGATATCGAGGCCCATCTTCGAATCGACATAACCCAATGCAGCGCCAGTAACGACACCAGCTGCACCATCACGAGCAACGAGACCAGCCGCATGGGCATGGTCCCCCGTGATTTTACCCTCTTTACCATCCAAGTAAGACCTGTCGCGAGCCCCACCAAGCCTTTCAAAAATACGCTGAAAAGCAGTCTTTTTCTCGTGAGGTATGTCAGAAGCAATTACGGACTTATAGAGCGAAATGTCGGCAGCCATTTAAGCGTAAGGTACATGAGCACGAGTGAGGTGTCAAGTATTGTCACGGCCATTGGCTATGGGCTGTTGGCCTGCAAAGATATAACCGTACGTTCCAAGTCTTTCAGGCCAATAGCCAATAGCTAATAGCCCAAAGCTATCTCACTATATAGTACGACCCATTATAGAACCTCACTTTCCCTTCCCTTACAACTTGAAGAAGTAATTTTTCCAATTCAGTTTCGGGTAAAGAAAAGAACTCTTTACTTTTTGAGATTCGGTCGAAAGTAATTTTTCTTGGTCTTGTCTGGGAATAGCGATTTTTTATTTCAAGTTTCGAAAGTACAAGAATAAGAAGCTCTGACGGAGATAGGTCAGAATGGGAAGTGATTTGACAGGTTGGATGACGCCGCACGTAGACTCCGAAACCAAAACGTCCGTCTAACGATTCGCTCGCTCCGCTCGCTTTAGATGGTCGATGGTCGATTCCTTACCCATAACTAGTTCCAAGACTGTCGAGTCATAACAGTCCGTTCAAGTTGCAAGCTGCTAGTTGCTAGCTGCTAGTTGATAGTCGCCAGCCTGTAACAGTTGAAGAATCGCGCATATATCCGTTCTTGCGAATCATATCGTAAAGATTCTTTCGATCTGTTTTCAAGTCTTTGGCGGCTGCGGATACGTTCCCTTTGTAACGGACAATCACTTCTTTCACAAACTCTTCTTCAAAGTCCATAAGAAGTGCTCTTTTCATTGCCAAGTAACTAAGCAACGTTGGGTTAAAAAGAACTTCAAGCTTAAAAGTAGTACCCATAATCTTGACACCTTTCACTTAAAAATTTCTGCGTGAAAACCATCGTCATTAGAAAGAAAATGCACTTTCTTCAACGAAGGAAATAAGAACTCAAGTCGGCATGAATTAGATGCATCGACAAGACGTTCTTGATTACCAGTTCTTTCGTAGGCTTCGATACATTTCTTTATGTGATTGAGGTAGTCAATTTTTGCCGGCTCCGTAGGTTCGTTTCTACCATAACGAAAATATCCTTGCCGCATGCGAGCATTCATCAGTTCGATAAAAGTCTCGAACTGTTTTCGATTAGCCTCAATCTCTTCAAGGGATATATGACCTAACGGTTTGATGTCACATATTTCTTGTAGTAAGTGGGCCCGAATATAGTCGTGGTCAGTCATTTTTGGCTATCAGGCATTGGCTGCTAGCTGCTAGCTGCTAGCTGCTAGTTGCTAGTTGCTAAAACGGAGTGTTTTTCAACGCATCGTCAGACACGCCAGTCTCACCTTCAGGAAACTCAAGTTGCTGCTGTTGAGATTGCGCTCGCTCTCCCTCGCGTGGCACGTAATCACGAATGTGTAACTGACCGTTGACTGGGAGAGCAGTCAATTTCACATTCAAGCTTCCATCGCGATTAACGAACGCTACACCAACTTTAGTAAAGTACGACTTTCCTTTACTTTCTTCAATCACGTAAACGACCTTATGTTCCATAAGTACCTTTCAGGTAGGAATCGACTATCGACTATCGACTATCGACTATCGATGTGGCCAATTCCCAATCGCGAAATACCATGAACCTACATGGAGTATCCGATTAGCGGCAAGCTTTTCTCTTGACCAAAACTCGGCGACAAGAGCCTGAGTGTCTTTCTTAAAAACTGCACTAGCAACGGCTCGGGCATCGAATGCGCTCATTGCTCGAACGAAGATAGGTTGTAGGTCGCCATAACTTACCCTGAACGCGCCTTGACGTAAGACGGCGGGAGAAGGCGGCTCGCTGCAAACCGATTGTCGATGGTCGATGGTCGATTGTAGATTTTGGTTTTCGGTTATCGGTAACCGGTTACCGGAAACCGACAACCGATGACCGACAACCGATGACCGATTACCAACTACCGATGACCGGCGACCGATAACCACATGTGACAAGTCTTTAGACATTACCTTCCACTCCTTTCTTGCCGACTGCCGACAGCCGATGGCCCTTTCACCGACTCCCACATTTTTCTGAACAACGGATAAATGGTAAGGTTCGAGTACTGTGGGCGCACTCGAATTATTTCTTGGTATAACTTTTCAAGTTCGACATGGTCAAGACCACATTGATGACAGATAGTAAATGCCCGCTCGTCAGCTTGACGCGAATCGTACTTGAGATGTTCACAGAGACAGCAGAGAAAGTGGTCGGACATTTGGCTGTTGGCTATTGGCTATCGGCTGTCGGCCTGCAAAGACTGACAACTTTGGCTATTGGCTATTGGCTGTTGGCTGTCGGCCTGCAAAGACTGATAAGTTCGTTCCCTTACTTGAAACGTTAGCAGAGTCCCGTTTCTACGACCATTCATTTTCAATAATCTCTCATCTGCCATCTGTCATCCTACTTCAAACCGAGCATCTTGCGCCAAACCAAACACTGCTTCGTCCTTCAACAAGCGAGCATTCAGCTGGTCGAGTCGTTCTGGATACAAATGAAGCTTATGGCATGCATTACGATAAAACGTACTCCAACGACTTGCAGTATGACTATCAGGATGAAAGTACCCTATTATTTCAGCGGCATGAATACTATGCATCAAATAGTGACAAGGGTAATTGTCTAATGAGTGAAGGTAATTTTTCATTCTCAACTGAAGTTCGTCATCAGATACTTTCTCGATAAAGCAAACCGATTTACTAGAGTCTCCGACAAAACAATTCAACATTGTTTCGCGCATGCATCGCGTAATCGCTTTGCTTGAATCTTCTTTTGGAGAAGTGTCGCAACCACGAACAGCAGTAAGAAGAACTCCCTGATGACGCAACCCCGGAAGATTCAGAACCCAATCCTGAAGGATTGATTTTTTAATAGTCATCGGTAACCGGTTACCGACAACCGGAAACCTTTCACAGTCCTGTTCATGTAACTGTTTGCGAAGATTACAATTCTCCTCATCGAGAATTGATACTTGGTCAGATAACGCTTGATTTTCGTCCTGAAGTTTCTTCTCACGGTCAGTAGCTTCTCCGATTAGTTTGCTGACAGCATTGACTATATCAGCGGTACCAAGTAGTTCGTAAAGTTGGCGGTAGGTTGACTCCTGGCTGTCGTCGTCTTTCGAAGTGTAATCAATTATAGTATCAAGAACGATCTTGATTCCATCGGTAACTTCTTTTACCCAATCAGGAATAGACGTTTTAGTCTTGATTTCGGGTTTTTGTGTGGAATCGACCATCGACAATCGACTAACGGTTTTTATGCCTCGTCGAAACCACTTAGCGCCAGCAATCTCAACGAATTCTGGTCCAGTAAACGTGACAGGAAAGTACTCGCGAGTGGCATGAATCATAACGCCGCGAGTGTTGTCGAGTAGTGCGACACATGGGATGAAGTTAGATACGTTGGACATGGAACCTCGGGTTTGGGTAATGGGCTATTGGCTGTTGGTCTGCAAAGACTGAAGCGTTTGAGCTAAAGACTTTGAAGCTTTTTGGAACAAACACAGAAGTAAAGGAATCGACCATCGACTATCGGTTAAAGAGGCAATGGTCTTGGAGTCTATAGCCGACAGCCACTAGCTCCCAGCAAAAGCTAGAAGCTAGTAGCTAACAGCTAGCGGCTCAGAACGGAGCCGGCGTATTCGGAGCCGTGTCAAAAATCGTAGCCACCTGCTTACTCTTGTCGCGCCTATCTTCTGTGATAGGCAGCCGAGTACCCTTCGATTTCGAAGCTGTTACGTATTCAACCATGGGATTGGGCTTGCCGACTTCTTTTTCACCAGCAGGGTACATGATGACGTGCACGCCGCACAAGTCACGTAATCCCTTCATTCCAGGCTTGTACCAAACACCGACCAGGTCGCCCTTCTTGCCATCGACGACGTTACCGGTCTTGGAACTCTCCACGAGCTTACAAGGGGCGACAAGCGTGCCGAAGATAAGAGTAGAAACCCTGTTTACGTCGATATTACTATCAGCGTGAACAGCTTCCCTTGGTTCGAATTGGATGACTGCCTCAACGTCAGGGTCGTAGAAACCAACCACGTCATTTGACTGGTTGGTAAACCCTGCCGGCAATGCGTAATCAACCTTGGTTGTTTTAGGTTTGTCTGCGGTTGCTGGTTTCTTAGATGCGTTAGCTGCTTGAGCCATTGATTGTTTCCTTTCACATTGTTTATTAAGGTAAGTGGAAGACCGATGGTCGATAGTCGATAGTCGATAATCGGATTAAGTAATCTCAAGTTTGAACCAAATCTCCCCTTCAGTCGGATTCGTAATCTCGAACGACAGCACGCCTTTTTCAACCTTCGGACAAAGTAAGTTTAGAAGACCGACTACAGCGGTCATTGGACGGTCGCCTTGGAGCAATACTCTACTATTGCTCTTAGCTTTACCAATGACAAGACCAACACCACCTTGAAGAAAAACCTTCTTCACACAAAACGATTTCTCGATAGGAAACGAAACCGGCGAACGATGCTTGGACTTGATGGTGTGTTCGAGGTTGTACATGTAGACTCCAAGACTTAAAAGTCCGTCCTAGATTCGCTCGCTGCGCTCGCTCTAGGTGGATGGTCGATTCCAAGTCTTTAGCGTTATCGTAACTGGTATGATTCGACTATCGACTATCGACTATCGACTATCGATTCTGGAGCAAGCTCCGACTGCTCAGTCTCACTATTCGGACCTGGCCGTTCAGTAATTGGATGATCGTTGGCTATTGGCTGTTGGCTGTTGGCCTGCAAAGACTGCGACGTCATTCCCGGGTCAGAGAAGTCTGATAGACGTCCAGTGGCAATTGCATTCTCAAGTTTGTCCAATCGGCGCAGGCCCATTATTACAGCAAACTCTTCATCGGTAAGGAGTACTGGGCCGTGCTCACTCAATTGAATTGGCTGTTGGCTGTTGGCTGTTGGCTGTTGGCTTGGAACGGACGGTTCAGTCTTTGCTGGCCCAGAGCCAATAGCCAATAGCCCTTCAGATTTGGGTAAGCCAGGTGGTACAAATCCTTTTCTACCGCTCCCGTGGCATTCCTGGCAAGCCTTCCCCAAACTCGCACCGGTACCCGAGCATGACTCGCATTTCTCATAGACTACACTTTGAGTCAAAAACTCGAGCTGACTTTCAAGTATGTCGCCTTGCTGGCGCCACCAGTCAAGTACGGTTTTACCTGAAGTCTTTTCAAAACGTAGTTCATTGTGTGTCGCATACACAACAAACTGCGCGCCGAATGGGGGTTGGAATTGGAAGGCGGTGTGTTTGGTGGCGTCCATGGTTGTCGGCTTTCGGCTATTGGCTATTGGCTATTGGCTATTGGCTGTTGGCTATCGGCTTTCGGCTGTCGGCCTGCAAAGACTGAAGCGTTTCAGCTAAAGACTTGGAAGGTTTTTGGAACGAACGACAATGTGAAAGAATCGACCATCGACCATCGACTATCGGTTAAAGAGGTAATGGTCTTGGAGTCTACGTTTCAGTCCTTGCTGGCCAACAGCCAATAGCCAATAGCCAATAGCCATCTAAGCTATCAGCCAGCAAGACGTGTAAGCACTAGAACGAGTTTTCGTCAGAGACATTGGTATTGACTTGCGTCACTGTCCACTTAGTCTCGGTAGCATCCGAACCGCGTCCAGTCGCCTTGCGAACCTTCATATACACGCCAGCAACGGAAAAAACTTCGTCGCCGAATGCTTGTTGGAGTTTGAATGCCGCATCGCTCTTTGCGTTCTTGGCTGTTCGAACTCTTTCACTGCATTCAGTCTCGACAACCCGGAGTTCATCGCACGCAATTTGATAATTGGCAATTAGCTCGCTTTTTTCTGATTTGGTGTACTTCGTGCGGCCTTCATCGGGTTGCTTGTCGGTTTCCGGTTGTCGGTTTTCGGTTTCAGAACTGACTACCGATGACTGATTACTGGTTACGTTGTGATGACCGTTATTCTTTTTTGACATGTTATTCCTTATTGGCTTGTGAGGGGCTATCGGCTGTCGGCTGTTGGCTATCGGCCTGCAAGGACTGATAAGTCCGTTCCGAGACTGTAGACGAAGAAAGAGTAGATTCTATTGCACGAATTTGCGTGCGCACAGATTGAAGTTCGTCATCGTACCCATGATAGGTATCAAGGGCATTGTCTAACTGAACAGACGACAGTACATATTTTAATGGCGAGTCGTTTACAACAGAATAAGCAGCTTTGGTTGCATTGAGAAATGACTCACGTCTCAATTTAAGATACGTGATTTCATCCTCGCGAAGGTGTCTCAGGTCGGATTCGACCATCAACAATCGACTATCGGTGGACGGCTCTCGGCTGTCGGTCTCTTTTGAATCTACCATAACGGTTCGAGCCTTTACAGTGAACATGGTTTTCGTCACAAAATCGGTAATGGGTCTTTAGAACGGGGTTGCGAGGAGGAGAGAGAGGAACCAACCTTAGACCCATGCCCCGCGCCTCACAACTAAAAAATTGCCCCCGATGCGAAAGTTCGGTAATTTTAGGGAAATACAAGTGTCCAGTCTGCGGGATTTGGCTCCACAACAAGCCCAGCAATGATAATAAGCGAACCGTTGGACTTGAACCAGACGGAACGATTTTACTGTCAAACGTGACTTCGGCTTCCGCCAACCGAATCCACACCAACCTTTGCGGGCCCATCTGGGGCATTTCCAAGCTGGAGAACGGATTTGACCTAACAGGAGTCGTCAACACATCCGTAACCTTGATAGGAGGCGATAGGGGGGCTGGAAAGTCCACGCTGATGAACCAATTGCTGGACGAAATATCAATCAGTCTAGGCCGCGAGTCCCTTTACATTGCGTGTGAAGAAGCCCGGGAAGAAATCAAGCTACGAGCAGATCGCCTTAAGCTTCAAAACTCCCACCTCGTTCGAATTGTGGAAGCACTCAGCGGGGCTAGTAACATCGCCGACCTGATTTCGATCCGAAAACCTTGTGCCGTCGCTCTCGACTCGCTGCGCGGTATGGTAGGCGATGACAAGAACGATTCCATTGAAGTATGCAAACGATGTAAAGTACTCGCAGTCGAAAATCACTGTCCCATATTCATCCTACAACACGTCACGAAAGACGAACAGATTGCAGGTAGCAATGACGACCAACATGAAGTTGACACTGTCATGACATTCTTTCCCGAACATGGCGACGTACGATTACTTGAAGTGCAAAAGAATCGATTCGGCAGAGCATTCATTGGTCAGCGATTTCTGATGACTCCGACTGGGTTGAGGATTAGTGGGGGGTTGGTGATGCCGGGGGAAGATGAAGATGATGATTGATTGGCTATTGGCTATTGGGGCTGCTCAATCTCATCGACTCTCGACTTTTCGACTATCGATAGTCGATAATCGATAGTCGTCTTATCCGCCCCAATAGCCAATAGCCAATAGCTAATCGTAATCAACTTCCAAAGTAAGTAAGAACCCTCGTATTACTCGCGTCTTATCCTTCAACGACAGTGCATACCGCAAGCGGTCACAATGCTCGCCGCAACGGCACCTCAGAATGCAAAGACGACGAACGTCAGTCGCCTTACACTTCACTTTGCGCAATGTGAAATCGACAACAGAAAGAGCCGCCTGCAATGGTGACGTTTCACGTTGGTCGAATGAAACGAATTCAACAAGTGGAGGATTGCAGCCGGGATGGGTGAGGGTGTATTTGAGAGAGGCCATGGGCTATGGGCTATTGGCTATTGGCCAGCGAAGACTGATAACTAGTGCCTAGACTTTAGGGTCTTGGGTCTTGGGTGTAGGTTGGTTATCGGCTATCGGCTGTCGGCCTGCAAAGACTGACAACTTGTTTCAAGACTTGAAGGTTTTGATAATTCGCCGTTCGCTGTTTCTAGTAACAGTAATTGTTCGTCAATCCATGAATAATCATCCTTAAGCTTTCGTATGTCAGCCAACGAACGATAGCTACCTGCACAAGAAAGTAAACACCATTCCCTTTTTTCTTCCCGCCAATACCAACTGAAATTAGTTAGAGCAGCAGGTAAATTATCACGATGTAGAGGATGTCCCATTAAAACCACCTTTCAAGTCTTTAGCACTAACCCACCAGTCTTTGCTGACCGACAGCCGACAGCCGATAGCCAATCAACCATCAACTTGACGCACGCCCCAGAAAAGTAAATCGTAAATATGACCAGTCGTCGTCATCGATAGAAATTTCCCCGCTTGCAACGTCTCCATGTAGATATGAGGTAATGCTTTACTTTGACAAACTCCAGACAGTATTCCGCCGGCACAATACATAAAAACTTCTTCAAGAGTAAATGGTGAATTAAACAAAAATGCCGGAACAGTGCTAATTAATTGCTCGTTGTCACCGACTTTGATACTGGTTATTTCACTGTCAGGTGAGCATTCCCAAGTGAGTATTCCTTGAGCGCGAAACGGTAATTTCATGCGGATTGAATGTGTACGGACTTCTTGTTTGTCAGTTATCGGTAACCGGTCACCGGTAACCGAAGAACGATCAGCCAAGTCAATGTATCGCTTGTGACGTTCTGCTATCCTACCAGCGTCTTCAACGTGACAATCTTCACAGCACCCACCAAACGATAAGACAGAATATTCGACACGTGTCATTGGTACTTTATCCGTTCCGTTCTCCGAAGTGGTAGTAATCAGACATAAGCCTGATTCTCCCGGCTCGGTTCCTGTCCAGCCAAAAGTTTCGTCGATGTCTTGCGACTCCGACCAGCGCTTCCAGGGCGGCAGG
>Ga0116118_1001042_pt1 | contig 14895 bp, 8 predicted proteins | sample June2015DPH_11_5_FD_89723 | JGI IMG/M metagenome (GOLD analysis project Ga0116118, IMG submission 89723) | Peatland microbial communities from SPRUCE experiment site at the Marcell Experimental Forest, Minnesota, USA - June2015DPH_11_40 | ecosystem: Environmental > Terrestrial > Soil > Wetlands >...
ACGGCGACGGTCGGGTCCTCTGCCACGATCTCACTCAGCAATTGAATTCCCGTCATGCCGGTGAGGTTCAAATCGGTAATGACCAGATCGAAGCGGTGATGATTGAGCAAGCGGAGAGCCGCTTCGCCGCTGGGAGCGGTGTCGGTGGCGTAGCCCTCATCTTGCAGGATGTCGTGATAGATTTCGCGTTGCCGCTGCTCGTCGTCGACTACCAGGATACTTCCGGAAGGCATCGTGGATTGTCCTCACTTGGCGGGGGAGGCAGCGAGTGCTGCGTGCTCGGGCCGCGCGGGTTGAGGAAACGGAAGTTGGACCACGAGGTCTGTGCCGGGCGTGTCGCCGTTGTCGACGAAGACCCGCCCCGTGTGGTCCTCAATGATTTTCTTGGCGATGGCCAGCCCCAGGCCGAAGCCGGTAGCTTTGGTCGAGTAAAAAGCCGCAAAAACTTTATCCCGTTCGGCGGGGGGAATGCCGGGCCCGGTGTCGGCAAAATGCAGATCGAGGGACTCTTCGCCGTTGAGCGCCTTGGTGATAACCGCAAAAATGCGGACCTGGCCTCCCAGAGGCATAGCCTGGATGGCATTGGTAAGAATGTTCAAGAAACAGGTCTTTATCTGAGCCGAGTCCAACCGGAAAATCGGCAGCTCCTGCGCGAGGTCCAGTTCGATCTTGATATTCTGGTTGCCCGCTTGCTTCTCGACCAGGGCCATTGCTTCGGTGAGGGTGGCCCTGAGGTCACAAGGGAGCAGGGTGGGCGGAGCCTGACGCCCGGCTGCCAGCACGTCGTTCACGAGGTGATTCAGGCGGCTGATTTCGTCCTTGATGTTGGTAAGGTTCCGCTCCATTACACGCGCCGCGCGGTCGTCGCCGTAAAAATGCTTGGCGCGGATCTGATCGATGGTGAGGTTGATGAAATTCAGCGAGTTGCGAACCTCGTGCGCCACCGTAGCTGCGAACCGGCCCAGCAGGGAGAGTTTTTCCGCCTCATTCAAGCGTTCCTGGAGCGCCCGGTTTTCCCGCAACCGCTCGACCATCTGGTTGAACGTCTGAGCCAGGCGGCCCATCTCGTCCGAACCCCTGGAAGGCAGCGAGATATAAAGGTTCCCTGCGGCCACCTGCCGCGCGCCAGCCACCAGTTGCTCAATCGGCTTGGTGAAAAGGAAGGCCAGGTAAAGCACTACGCACAACGCCGCCAGCATCGTTCCCAGAATCCAGTAAAGCCGCTGCTTGTACCACAAGCGGGATAAGGTTGTTACCCGGTCGCTTTCACCTTTTATTACGGCGTACCCGATCACTTTATCGCCGAGCACCAGAGGGTATTGAATTACAAAGGCGGTTTGGTCAATCGCAGGGTACGGATCGAGCTCCGGAAACTCTGCGGGAAGACGCACCAGGTCCTTCCTGGTTTCAAGGCGCCTCTTCTTAATGGGGATCTTCTTCCCGACCTGCCCGGGATTCGTGCTCGCCACGACCTTGCCTTCAGTGGAGGTAGTGGAAACACTGGCGAGCCCCAGATCCTCCAGTTTCTTCTGGTAGATCTTCAGCGCGTCATCCACGCTGGTTTTGGGGGGAATCTGAGTCTGCGCAAGCTGGCTGAAGGTTAATAACCGCGATGTCTCCCCAGCCACATAATTCAGGATCTCGCGCCGATGCTTGACATAGTTCCAGGTAAGAATAGCGCCGGTGCACGTCATGGTGAGAAACATCACCAGGGCAAGGCGCGTGCGGAAACGGAGATTGAAGTGTACGGACTTCAAAGCCGCTCTCTCGGTATTTCCTTATTTCTGACTTCACATTCTATCGCAATGGTTGCGCGGCGTCAATGAAGCCGGCGAATGCTGGAACATGGAAACTGGAAACTGGAAAACGCAAACTGGAATTGGAAAATGAAAACTGGAAACTGGAAACTGGAAAACGCAAACTGGAATTGGAAAATGAAAACTGGAAGACCGAAACTTGATGGCTGTGGGTGCATGGTTCTGAAATCTGAAATCTCAAATCTCAAATTTCCTCTCGGGGTCTCAACCACCCCAAGGGCGCGGGTTGGGCGGTTCTCCCCTCGGGGTGCCAACCACCCAAAGTGGCGCGGGTTGGGCAGTGTGTGAGCCTCCGGATCCCGCGCCACCCTGCGCGATGGCATACAGCGTACTTCGAACCGTAGCCTGCGTAGCACGGCTATCTTGGCCGTGTGCAACCGCTCGCGCAATTGCAGGATGGGTATTATTAGTCTCATCAAGCTAGGCCTCCCGAGTACACTCAGGAGAATGAAACCTGTGCAGCCCCCCGGAATATTCGGCGTGCATGCCTTCGCCACCCAACCTCCCGCCCCGATACCGCATCTTATGGACGTTCACAGGGCCTTCAGAGAATGTCGAAAAATGCTGCGGTTGATACGTGTGGATAGCTTATGGGCGAAACACTTACCGCTTCGGGACGCCCGCAGGACGGGGACCGCAAGGCTCAAAGGCTCGGCGCGTTTGGGGATGGGGGCTGCCCAGGCGGAGGATTACATCCGGGCGGAGACTGAAAAACAGAGAGCATCTCAACCATCATGCATCGGAAGGCTTCAGCAACACCGCTCGCCGCCTGTTCTTGTTTAAGTTTCAACTCCTCGCCGAAGAGGTCCAGATTATCTTCCAACTGCTTGCCGAGCTGGGCGGCGGAGGCTTCCATGATCTCATCCGCCACCTGCTGCTGTTTTTCCTGAATCCTCTCAAGCCAATTCTGTTCGATATTGCCCGCAGCTTTCTTGAGGCTAGCCTCGATTTGCTCCGGCAAGGCCCGAGATTCGCTGCGCAGTTTCTCCAATGTGCTCTTCAGCAACTCCTCTGACTGTTCTTGCAAAGTCTCCAGGGAAGCCCGGGTCTTCCCTTCGAGTTGCTGGAGTTGTAATTCGACGCGCGAGCCCATTCGCGTTTCCCAATCACTGAGCGCAGCTTGGGTGGACTTCATATGCTGTTCTGCAAGAAGCGAACTTTCCGCCAGAGCTTCGGCAACGTCGGTCTTGACCTTGCAGGGAATCTGCGCCGACTCCTTTTCGATCAAGTTGAGGAGGCTGCACAACATGTTCACCTGCTGTTGCACCAGATCGGTAACCTCTCCCATCACCTGCCCGAGGTCTTCCTGGAACTTGGGAAGGGCCTGGGCGGATTCTTCCCCGAGCGACTTTCGCAAGCCGTTTAGCGCCTCCATGTCCCGCCCCACTTGTTCGGAAACCCCACGGATGGCCTGGTTGGCGTCACTCTTCGCTTTGGCGAGGGTCTTGGCGGATTCCTCCTGCACTTCTTCACGAAGATCCTTCAACGCGTTCGCCTGCCGTTCTATCTGGCCCGAGATTTCTCCGATCGTCTGGGTGGCAGCACCCTTCACGTTGGCGAGAGTCTGTAAAGACATTTCCTCGTCCGCCTTGCGAAGATCATTTAGCGCGCTCGCCTGCCGTGCCGCTTGTTCGCTGACAGTTTGGAGGGCCTGAGTAAGGTCGCTCTTCATCCTGGCCAGGGCCTCTGCACATTCCTGTTCGAGAGCTTTCCGAAAACTGCTTAGCGCCGACTTCTGTTGTTCGCCTTCAGCGTTCGCGAGTGATTCCTCAAGTCTCTTGGTGCAGTTGTCACCGGATGTCTCAGCGCGTTCGCCAAGCCGTACTTGAAATTCTTCCAGAGCGTAATCGGTGGCGCTGGAAACTGCATTGAGGGCTGAGCGACCGGCGCTTGAAAGTCGTTCTTCAGTCTCTGCCGTCACATTCTTGCCGGAAGTCTTGAGTTCTTCGCCCAACAGTATGAGCGTGTCCTCGGCCTGCTTTTGCAGTTGTCTAGCCGTGGCCTCCGCTACCTCGTCAGCGGTTTTCTGGAGTTGGGCCTCAAACTCGACAGCGGATTTGGACCACGCCGTGGCGATTTCCGCCTGGGCAGACGCGAGGGTGGTTCCAGAGATGCGGTGGCTCTCTTTTTGGAATTCCGAAGTGGTGGATTGAAGCATACGGCCGAGTTGCGCTTGCCCTTCTTCAATCAAGCGGCTGAGTTGACCCTGAATACCCTCTCCTGCTCTTGCTGACTGTTCTTCAGTCACGGAGTACACCCGCTCTAGAGCTCCCTGAATTAAGGGTTCCAAAGCCGCTGCGACTTCTTCTTGCACGCGTCTTTGGGTGAGGGCGATCGACTCGTCTGTCACGGAGTCGATCTCCTCTCTGACCTTCATCTCCAGGTCGGCCATCGCAAGCTCAACAATCTTCGGCCTGTTCTCCTGAATCTCTCTCAAGATCCTTCCCCTCTCATCCTGTACCGCCTGCTTCAGTTCTTCGAGCTCTGCAACGAGTTGCTGCGTCTCCGCACGGCAGGCTTGCAGATCCCCTTCCAGCGTCTTCACGTGTTCCTCAACAGAACTCTCACCCTCATCGAAGTTCTCTGCGGTGTCCTGCAGATTGGTTTGCGTTAGCAGGCCAATTGGACGACTTAACTCTTCCGGTTTTTCCTGAAACAGTCGCAGCTCATTTTCGCCGGCGGCTTCGATCGGCTGAGTGAGGCGGGTCAGGGTGGCCGCGATTGACCCATTCGATTCCTCTGCCGGCAGCGCGGGGGTCTCTACTGCAACAGGCAGTGGCGACGGTTGAGGTGTTTGCATGGTCGGTGGGGCGAGGGACGGACCAGTTCTGCCGGTTTCGGCAGGTTTCAGTGAAGGGCTGGCGTAAGGGACGGCGAATTTCAGTGCGGTAGGTTGCCCTGGAGAAGAGGCGGCCCCCGCCGGCATCCGTGGACTGTGAATCTCCAGGCGGGGTGCTGGGAGTGTACTTTCCTGCTGGTCATAGGGAGGAAACGCGATGCCCCAAATGTCGTGCGACCCCACCAATTGGAAGCCGATTTCATACGGTTCTTCGCCCGCCCGTTTCTCACCCACCCAGACGACCCTAATCCCCACTGTTTGCCCCACGATCGGGTTATGGAGGGTCATTTCGGAGCCCAGACTCAGGACGCACTTGGTGGCAATCTTTCCGCCGAACTTGTCGATAACGATGGTCCTGGTCTTCTCCGTGAATTCAACGCCATTTGCGTCTTTTCCGCTCAGCGTAATGGGTAACGCGATCGCAAGCCTGCCGATTGCGCGACCTGCGATACCTTGTGTTTCCACTTGCCACGCACTTGTAGAGTCAGCCATGGGTGCACCTTTACAGTTGAGAAGGTACCGTTTCTCAAATCTCCTGAATCATTTTGTCTTCCGCCTTTTAATGTATTAGAAAAGCTTCATCTAAGAAACAGACCAAAAGTACTAAGTGGAAGGGGGCTTTTTTGATCTGCCCTCTGTACTGTCTGCACTGCGGCCCTCTGGCAGGTTGCCGAAAAATGGCAGCTAGTAACAACGTCGCCGTCCGCGAGTGGCGCAGACTTGCCCCTCCCTCCTGCGCGCCACACGCGGAACCAGCCCGCCTCAGAAGTTGTGGGAGAATTTTTGAAGGACTTTCTCAGCATACGGACACGGAGGCGCAGAGAACTGAAAAGAATGCGCGGCTTCTCCGTCTCTGGGTGCCTGGGTGGTGAAAGCAGTCGATTGTTTCGCAGCGCGGCCTGCGGCCGCAACCCAAATTTCAATTTCGGCTCCTCAGCAGAATCTGTGGGTGCATTGTGGTTCAGGGAGCGTGCCCAGGTTGTGATAGAGCGCGACTTCGGCAGCGTGGAAGGTCCGAAATCCGTATGCCTTTCTCAGAGTTAACTTCAGCCGGTCATTCAAATCCTCGGTGGGGCCACTGGAGATCGTCCGCCGGGCTCGAAACCAGTTGAGCAGGAGTTCCGGATGGCGCCGAAGCAAGCGCGCTGTGCACCTGGAACGAACCGGAAACCGCTGAAAACGCTTGCAAATAGCAGTCCCAGGGTGCGCCAGCATACCGTCTCCATTAGAGGCAAGCTCCAGTAGGTTCATACGGTGCGCTGCCGTCCTGAACGTAATGCCTTTCTACTAGGCGCCCCCTAACCCGGCATAGCCGGAACCAAACAGGAGATTTGGACGCTTTCAAAACATCCCTCTAAGCCGCATAAACACAGGCTGAAACGCCATCGGCTCAAAATGTCCTGCCACAAAATGTCAGAATCCTACGACAAAGGTAATAAAGGATATATCGTATCCGAAAAAGGACACTATTTTTCTCTTGACAAGGCATCCTTGCTGGGTTAAATTCTAACTCGTTTGTAAGCGTTTACGCTTTTCTCCGAAGCTCGGAGTACCTAGATCTCACCAAGCGGTCAACTCAAGAGCTTCTTGTTCGACTTCGTCGGGTCTGGTCAAAGCTCCAAAGCAAATGCTAGCAAAAGGCGCACAGCCTCCTCCGACCTCGCCAGTGAGCATCCGGCGTTGCGGAGGGGACTGTGCGGGATTTTCCTTTTCAGGAGGGATAATAATGAAGATCCGTCATAGGGGTGCACGCGCACTGGCGCGTGCAACTACAATTTTACTGCTAACGCTTCTTTGGGCTGGCACAGCCCATGCTCAGTTCAGGGGCAGTATTAAAGGCGTGGTTCAAGACCCGAGCGGCGCTGGCGTGCCCAGCGCAAAGATCGAACTCTTGAACACCGCCACTGGGGTTTCCAGCACCACCACGTCAGACGCTGCGGGGAATTACGAATTTGTGAGTCTGGCGCCAAGCGCGTATCAGGTTACAGTTGACACTGCCAGCTTCGTCAGAGAAGTGGTCAAGGTCACCTTGGACACCAACCAAACTTTGAACGTGCCTATTACCCTCACGCTAAAGGCAGTAACCCAGACTGTCGAAGTGACGGGGGCGGCGCCCGTCTTGAACACGGCAGAGACCCGCAACCAGATGACAATCGAGAATCAGACTGTTGCCGAGTTGCCCGTCGCCGGCCGCCAGTTAGTTACGTTAGCCAACATGGCGCCCGGCGTCACCGGATTGGGAAGCGTGGGCAACGGTGTACCCGGCGCGGCCGGGACGCCAGGGTCCGGGGTGGACAATTACTCGACGGAGACGCAGCTTGACGCCAGCGCCAACGGCGAAGGCCAGATGTCGAATATGTGGGTTGTAGACGGACTCGACGTCACCAGCGGAATCCGCCAAGGGATCCTAAATCTGACCCCCAACCCCGACTCGATTCAGGAAACCGCCATCCAGGTCAATACGTTTACGGCTGAATCTGGCCGGTCGGACGGAATCCAAACATACATGACGACGAAATCCGGGACCGACAAATTCCATGGTATCGTCGATGATTATTTCAACTACCAGGGTATGTTCGCCCGTGGGGATTTAGGTCCCCCCACGTACGCGGGGTTTCACAGTAACAATATCTCCGCCGGAATTGGCGGCCCCGTGATCCCGCACAAACAGTTTTTCTTCTTCTTTGACATCGAGCCCTTGCGCTCGTCTAAGGCCACGACCACGGGTGGTGAAACGTTCGCCGATCCGGCGTTCACCTCGTGGGCTCAGGCGAATTTCCCGAGCACGATCGGCACGGGTTTGTTGGGCAAATACGTGCCTGCTCATCTGAGCAACGTCACTGTCGGCAAGACAGCGGCTCAGGATCTAATCGGGGCGGCGGGGTGCCCGGCCGGCCAGACAACGATACCCGTCACCGCTACGGTTTCCATCCCGTGCTCGCTGGACATGATCGACAGCGGTGTGTTTAATGGCACGGCCGTTCGGAATGGGACCCAGTGGTTCGTCCGCATCGACAAGTATTTCAAAAACGACCGAATCTACGGCAGCTTTTACCGCACGACTTTGAGTTACGGTGAGCCGACAGCCGTGCCCCAGTTCTCTCCCGCCAACAACCAGAACTGGGAACGCGCCTATCAGTTTAATTGGACCCACACCTTCTCTCCCACCACGTTAAACGAAGTGAATTTCGGTGGTAGCCGTGTGGAGGGTACGCTCGGCAGTGGCGCCCCTGATTACACGGTCCCTGACATCGCCGTCACGGGGATCAATGCTGACGGAGGTAATGCCTTTGGCGTGGGCTTCGCCCAAGGTGATTTCATTCAACACAACTATCACTGGCAGGACGTCCTAACCCACATCCGGGGAGCGCACACGCTGAAGTTCGGCTACCAGGGGTGGTTTGGCGATGACGTAGAGCCCTTTCAAGGGCCGTACTCCACGCCGACCATCTCTTTCAACGATTTAACGGAGCTGGTCCAAGACGCTCCGGCAAGGGAAGCCGGCCCCATGTACGACCCGACGACGGGCAAACCGTTGTTGTGGTCATGGAACGCGGCATCCAGCACCTGGGGACTCTTTGCCCAGGATGTTTGGAAGGCGAAGAAGAACCTGACCTTAACGCTGGGCCTGCGATGGGATGACTCGGGCAACCCTTACACCCGTAGTTCCAGCACGGTGTTTGGGAATTACTATCTGGGTCCGTCCACATCTCCCAATGCCAGTTTCACCCCGTACGAGAACACGGTCGCGAATGGCTTTGCTAAGTCGACGTACAACGCCCTCAATCATTCTGTGAGCGATCTCCTTAGTCCCACCATTGGATTTGCGTGGGATCCAACGGGGAGCGGCAATTGGGTTCTGCATGGCGGATTCGGCATCTACAACAATTGGCTGACGCAAGCCAACGTCCAAGAGGAATTTCGAGGCAATCCCCCGGGGGGCGTGGAGCCGACTTTTTTTGCCGGCGGGACAACGATCAACGGAGTAGAGATTGCTGGGCCTCCTATACTCGCTCTTGGAAACTCCAACAAGCCCCCCTTCGGGTATACGGTTCCGAGCTTCACGGCGGGGCTCAACAGTGTGGGCGGCATTACGGGGCTTGACTTCCCTATCGGAGGCATAAACCCGAACTTGAAGTCGCCGAGGGCCGATATTTGGGCGTTGACCCTGGAGCGAAAATTCGGAAGCCGATACGTCGCCAGCGTTGGTTATTCGGGATCTCACTCGTACGATTCGGTGGGCAACAGCAACCAGCAGGGCATCGTTAGTTACGGAGTCGACATCAACGCTTATCAGGGCGACTTGATTCAACACGAAAGCCTGTCTCCGACTCGGATCAATCCAAGCTTCGGCTCCATTACGTACGCAGACAACAATCGCTACGGCAATTACGAGGCTGTGTTCTTTGATTTCCGCGGCCGATTCTCCCACGGGTTCTTCGATGCCTCGTATACGCGCTCGCAGTCCAAGGATGATGCGGGCAATTACCCCATAGCCCCAGGGCAGGTCGCTGCAGGTCTCGACCCGGGGAACTATTATGGCCCCTCTCCCTGGGATGCTCCGAACCGCTTCTCGCTCACCCTCAACTATTCGCTTCCCGGCCTGAATCACGGAAATGGATTGGTCGGTCATCTGACCGGCGGCTGGGGAGTTAGCGGCACGAGCATTTTGCAGTCCGGCTACCCGTTCACCGTAGTGAATACCAACTCGTTCATTCCCGTATGTGCCGTAAGTGCCCATTGCCCCTCGGTGAGCAATCCGATTACCGGACTCGCCGCAAATAGCGGCGACTATAACGCGGATGGAGACAGCTTGGCTTACCCGAACGCTACAAATTATTCCGAGGCGACGTCTCGTAACGCTTTCCTCAACACCGGGGTCTTTACCCCTGGTCAATTTACTCAGCCCACCCTGGGATCGGAAGGCAACGAGAAGCAGAACGCCTTCCGCCAACCCTACTTCGCGGAGACGGACGCTGCTTTCTATAAGAACAACCGAATCAAAGAAAGCATGAATCTGCAGCTTCGCTTTGAATTCTTCAACCTCTTCAACCGGCAAAACCTTGGCAACGTGGATGCGAACCCGCCGGATGCAACCTTTGGGAAGGTAACCTCAGCACAGCTCCCGCGATGGTGGGATGTCGCCATCAAGTTGACGTTCTAGCAAGTCGTTAGGAAAGAACCGTAGCTCAGGTTGAAGGATTAAGACCCGAGCTACACGCCGTCCGTGGGGAGCTTCTGCCATGCAGGCAGAAGCTCCCCTGGACGGAGATCATGTTTCCAGACCTCGCAAGTCGCTCAAAGCCTGGCCATGACGCTAATTCCCCCCCCAGACACCGCCAGGCCCCGAAAGGGAGTATGCTTAGCGTTGCCGGTGGCCGGCACGGCTCCGGCCGAGGTGGCAGTGCGAGCCAGAGCGAAACCACTTGAGCAAGTGTTTCAGTCCCTTTTATCTCCGCGGCGGAAGCGCGTGGCGGCCTCCCGCGTGCGATCGAGGGTTTTCGCTGGGTTTCTTTCCGTCGCCTTTTGGTTCTCGCTTGCCGCGCTCACTCGCGCGCAAACCAGCCCCCCTCCCACTCCGCAGTCCGTCGTGCAGGCGCTCGAGTCCCACGACAATGCGCGGGCTCTGCGCCTGGCCCAGGATTTGGCGCGCGCCCATCCCACCGACCCGCGCGCCTGGACCTTACAAGGGATGGCCTTCCAGGGCCTGGACCGGCCCCAGGAGAGCCTGGCGGCCTTCGAGCACGCGCTCCAAATCGATCCGAACAACCGCGCCGCGCTGGAGGCCGCCGCGCAGCTTGAATTCCAAGCTGGCAGCCCCAAGGCGCTGCCTTTCCTGGAGAAGCTGCTTCGCTTGAACCCCGATGACCAGACGTCCCACGCGATGATGGCGGCACTCGCCTTCAAACGAAAAGACTGCACCACCACCGTTGCGCACTACCAAGAGAGTCCTCAGGTGGTGGCGAATAATGTTCCGGCTCTCGCGCAATTCGGCGCCTGTCTGGTTCATTTGCATCGCGCTGCGGAAGCGCTTCCGGTCTTCCAGCGGATTGCTGAACTTCGGCCCCAAGATCCGGAGGCCCTCTATAGCTTCGGGCTCGCCCAGTACGGTGCGCACAACTACGCGGATGCCATTCGCACCCTGCTGCCCCTCACGGAGGATGGTCCGGAAAGGCAAAGGGCGGCGGCCTTGAATCTGATCGCGGCGGTCTACGAAGCCGATCAGCAGACGCCCCTGGCGGTCGCGGCCTTGCAGAAGGCTATCAAGCTTGCCCCAGGCGACATTGATAATTATCTTGACCTGGCCACCCTCAGCTTGGATCATGGGTCCTTCAAGGTGGGCGTCGATGTGGTCAGCGCCGGATTGCACGCCCTGCCCGATTCCGCCCCTCTCTATCTTGAGCGCGGCGTCCTCGAGGTGCAGATGGACCACTACGACGAGGCGGACGCCGATTTCCGCAAAGCCGCAGCCTTGAACCCCCTCCAGAATGACAGCTCCGTGGCGCTGGGCATCTCGCTCCTCCAGGAAAACAAACTGGACGAGTCTGTGCAGGTTGTGAAGCAGCGTCTCGCGAAGGCGCCCGACGATCCCATCCTCAACTATCTTCTCGCTGAACTCCTCATCCGCAAGGGCGTCCAACCCGGCACGCCCTCCTTTCAGGAGGCAGAGGCTGCCGCCCAGCGTGCCGTGCGCAGCAAGCCGGGTTTTGCCCTTGCCGAAGATGTCCTCACCGAGCTTTACCTGCGTTCAGGAGAGACGGGTCTTGCGGAGAGAACCTCACGTCTTGCGTTGAAGTCCGATCCCAACGATCAGTCCGCCCTTTACCACCTGATCGTCTGCCTCCGGAAGAAAGGTGATCTGACGGAATTGCCGCAGCTCGTGCAAAGGCTGGCGGAGGCCACCGCAGGGTTACGACAGCAAGAAGAGGCGCGGAACCGCTTCAAGCTGGTTGAAGAAGAGGGCGGCCGAAATCCCCAGAGCAGGGGGATTCCATGATGCCCTGCTGGCCATTGTCCCGAAGCAGGCAGCGTAGAGTCTCGCCTTCCAGAGGCTCTGCGGCTTGTGCGCGTGCGACCGTGGTAAAATCCGCTTTCACCTCCTGCTTGTGTGGCGCGAATTCGTTTTGCGCAGCATAGTAGAGCGAAGGCGTACTTAGGAGCTTTGCAATGAGAGATATCAATCATTTCCATTTCATAACCTTTTTCCTGATACTTTCAGTCTTTCCCTCTCGGGCCAATCCCCAGATGACGAGCAACACCCCAGCCGGGGAATCAAGTACGGGACAGGTAAGACTGGTCGACATCCCGCTCAAATCCGTCGAGATCCATGACGGTTTCTGGTCGCCGCGCATTGAGGTTAATCGGACGATAACCCTCGAGCACGTCTACCGCGAACTCGAACAGACGGGGTCGATTCGGAATTTTGATATTGCGTCGGGCAAAGCCAGCGGCAAGTTTGGAGGGCCCTGGTGGAGCGATTCGGACGTCTATAAGTGGATCGAGGGAGCCAGCTACAGCCTCGCCAAGCATCCCGATCCCGAGCTCGAGGCGAAGGTCGAAAGTCTGATCCAGAGGATTGCCGCAGCGCAACAAAAGGACGGATACATCGACACGTTTATCCTGGTTGTTGAACCCGATATGCGCTGGAGAAACCTCGCCTTCTTTCACGAGCTTTTCTGTGCGGGTTCGCTTTTTGAAGCCGCCGTAGCCCACTACGAAGCCACAGGAAAGCGGCCATTGCTCGACGTGGCAATCAAATATGCTGACTACATCGATTCCTACTTTGGGGAGGGAAAGCACGATGGCATTCCCGGCCACGAAGAGGTGGAACTGGCTTTGGTTAAGCTTTATCGCCTGACCCACCAACCGCGCTACCTCCGTCTGGCGGAATACTTCGTGAACAAGCGCGGTTCCAAGCCCTCGGTCTTCGAGGAGCAATACCGGCTATTGCCTTCGCCCAGAGCCGTGGAACTCCTGGGACACCAAATGGACATCAAGGGTTTCTACAAGAGGTTCTTCCTCCACGACCCGTCGGTGTTCGACACCAGGTACTCGCAAGACTACCTGCCGGTTCGACAACAGCGGGAAGCCGTCGGGCATGCCGTGCGCGCCATGTACCTCTACTCGGCGATGGCGGATCTGGCTTACGAAACGGGCGATATCAGCTTGCTTCAAGCCCTCCAAAGCCTGCACGACAGCGTCACCCTGCGGCGAATGTATGTCACGGGAGGAATTGGCCCCTCCGAGCATAATGAAGGTTTTACCGCAGATTACGACCTTCCCAACGACAATGCTTACCAGGAAACCTGCGCTTCGCAAGGCATGATTCTGTGGAATTACCGCATGCTGAAGCTGACGGGCGACAGCCGATACTCCAATGTTATGGAACTATCTCTTTATAATGCGCTCGCCGCCGGAGTCTCCTTGAGCGGAAACACGTTCTGCTATGTGACTCCGCTGGCCAACCAAGGGGACATGGCGCGACAGCCTTGGTTTGGAGTTCCCTGCTGCCCCACGACCATTGTCAGGTTCCTCCCTTCCCTGGGGAAGTACATTTACAATCAGTCATCGGACGGGTTATGGGTGAATCTCTATATTTCAAGTACGATCCATACCCGAATAGGTAACAAGGATGTCCAGCTTCAACAGGCATCGAATTATCCGTGGGATGGAAATGTAAAGTTATCGGTCAATGGCCCCGGTCCGGAAGAGTTCACTCTCCATTTGCGAATCCCTGATTGGTGCACCCAAGCGTCTGTGACAGTGAATGGCGCCGTAGTTCACCCCGTCATGTCAAAAGGATATGCGGAGATCCACCGCGCTTGGTCAAATCGGGACACCCTCGAGCTCTCGCTTCCCATGCAGGTTCAGAAACTGCGTGCCAACCCGAAGGTCCTTGAAGATCGCGGCAAGATCGCCCTGAAGCGTGGTCCCCTGATTTATTGCCTGGAACAGCCCGACATGGCTGCGCCGGTCGATCAAATGGTCATTCCAACTGAAACGAAGTTCGAACCTGAGTTTGAAGCAAATCTCCTGGGTGGAACGGTCGTGCTGAAAGGGCAGGCGATGCAGAAGCAGTCTGTGGATTGGCATGACGTTCTGTACAAGCCCATGGCAGATTCTCCCGGGCTCCTCACCCCAACCCCCATCACGGCACTTCCATATTGCCTCTGGGGTAATCGCGGTCTCGCGAAGATGACGGTCTGGATTGACTCTCAGCCCTGAGCTGCATGTTTTCCACGATCGCAGGAAAGCTGAGTATGCCGCTGGCCCGCAAGAACGGCGGGCGTCTACCCGCTTGATTTCCGCAACCATGTGCTCGCGGTCGCATTCAAGCCCCGCGCAAACGTCGTCATTCCCGTCCCGCCGTGGCGGCCGAGAAATAGATCCAGCGCCGCCGGGGACGGAGATGTGTCTGACGAAACTGGACGGGAAGGCCGCGGCCGGCGGTTTAGGGACTCACGTTTGGCAGCCCCGGCCCTGTCCCGAGCCGCTGGACCCAGGCAACGAAAAAATAGGGCGCGGGAGCTCCGCGAAGGATGTATGCTGTGGGGATGTATGCTGTGGGGCGGATGGGAGCCAAAACGGAAATGCCGGATAATAGTCCGAACTGAAGAGCTGAGTCGGCGGACCATGAGTCGTCCGGCTGGATGAGGGGGATGCCGTGAAACAATGGGGAGCCCGAAGTCTGGGCGTCTGCGTTGTGGCTGCTGCCACCGCTGTAGTTCTGGGGCGGGGCGCCGTGCAGCACGGCTCAAGCAGGGCAGGTTTGGCGTTTGCACAGCAACTGGCAAGTGCGCACGCGATGGGTTCTTCTCCATCGTCCAACCCTGACGGTCCGAAGCTGGCTGCGATTACGGTCGACTACCCAGAGGAAGGATCGATCTTCCCGCCGGAGATCACACCCCCAACATTCCTCTGGCGTGACGCTTCGAACAGCGCCTCCGTGTGGACGATCGAGGTGGCGTTCACCGACGGTTCGGCCGGGATTCGGGCGAAATCGGCGGGCGAGCGGTTGCGCATCGGCGAGATCGACCCGCGTTGTATTTCCGCAAGCAACGAGCTGCCCAAGCTGACACCCCAACAAGCCGCGGCGCGAACCTGGGTACCGGATGCAGCGGCCTGGGAGGCGATCAAGCGACACTCGACGGAGCATCCCGCCACAATCACCATCACCGGATTCCAAGACGAGCATCTGGACCACCCCGTTTCCCGCGGCGCGGTGGTGATTCAAACCTC
>Ga0116118_1001045_pt1 | contig 14887 bp, 13 predicted proteins | sample June2015DPH_11_5_FD_89723 | JGI IMG/M metagenome (GOLD analysis project Ga0116118, IMG submission 89723) | Peatland microbial communities from SPRUCE experiment site at the Marcell Experimental Forest, Minnesota, USA - June2015DPH_11_40 | ecosystem: Environmental > Terrestrial > Soil > Wetlands...
CAAAAACGGACGATATTGAGACTCCCGCTCGTAGTCAACTTATATGCACATCGCAATATATTCCCGCATCTCTACCGACAAGCAGGACAACCAAAATCAACTCGACCAGCTCCGCGGGTTCGCGGCTAGCCAGGGCTGGCACATCAAGCGCGAGTACGTCGATGTTGCAACGGGCAAAAACAGCGACCGCGAGCAATTCAAGGCCTTGTTCAAGGCAGCTTCGCGCCGGGAGTTTGAGCTGGTGCTGTTCTGGAGCCTAGACCGATTCAGCCGTGAGGGAGTGCTCGAAACTCTTACGTACCTGCAGAATCTCACCCAGTACGGTGTCGGCTACCGCAGTTTCACAGAACAGTATTTGGACTCGTGCGGCATGTTCCGCGAGGCCGTAATCTCAATCCTTGCCGTTATAGCCAAGCAGGAACGTGTCCGGCTCAGTGAGCGTACGATCGCGGGGCTGCAACGTGCGCGGGCACATGGACGGATCGGTGGCCGACCACGCGTAGCGTGCGATCCGAGTGAAGTCGTGCGCCTGAAAACCGAAGGTAAGACCCTTGCCGAAATTGCCCTCAAGTTGAAAGTAAGCAAGTCCACGGCGTATCGGGTTCTCCAGCACAGCGGGCATAAATAGGCGAGGACCCCGGCTCGCATCGGGCCTTCCCCACTCGACCATTTCAGATCCTAGCTCGGCAGTCCTAGAACAAGGCGCATTATTGGAGGTTCATGAATTCGCCGAAAACAGCACATATGCCACGGTTTGCAGTCCGGATTTGCGGTGTAGAGGTGGCCAACGTTACGGTCAGGTTGGTAGTTGGCTCGGGCGGAGCACGCCACGAAATAGTTTTCGAAGATCCGATCCTCGGACTTCTCCCATTGGACGACACCCTAACCATCGAAATCTGGCGGTTGAAAGGACCGCTCGCTCGCCAAAAATGGCAGACGACGGATGTCCGAGGACTCTACGCCGAGTTGATATTAAGCGGCGCGATAGATGTTGTCGGGGCTGGCGACGGCGAGAAGCGGGCGTGCTAAGAGCTTTTGCGGAGAACTATTCATTAAGCTGTGAGGAGACTGTACCCGCAATCCTCGCCCAGTCCGGGTTCGTGAGCGCTATGGCCTGTTTTCGTAAACTGACATTCCAGAGTAGAATCGAGTTTCCTCTCTGCGAGTTGCGCAAATGCAGGCTCGGCTCTCTTTCGCCAGCATTCTGTTATTGACAGCTTCGTCTGCGTGGCTTGCTCTGCCACAACAGTCATCCCAAACAGGTGCTTTCATGTCGGACCGCGACAAAGCCGGGCTTCGAGGTCCGGTGAAGACAGTGCTCGAAGAGCAGACCTTTTCGGGTGTCGACGGCCAGCAGTCGTTCACAACTACCACAACGCAGTACAGGCCCGATGGCCGGATTCTGGAAGACCGAACGGGAAACCCGGACGGCTCGGGATGGGTAACGAGCTACACCTACTATTCGGATGGACGTCTGCTGAAAACTGCTTTCGGGAAAGCGAATTCCGCCCCCAGTTCTGAAACGACCTACTTGTACGACGACGCACAAAGGCTGGTCGGGGTGAAATCGGGTGACAAGGTTCAAGTTCGCTATCAATATGACGACAAGGGGCGCAAGTCCGTCATTGAAAGCTACGATTCACAGCCCCTAGCTCCGAATACGGCTTACGCGCCACATTGGGAAGGAACCGATCTGGGATTTGCTACACATCTCGGAGGTACTGTTACGACGTTGTACAACGAGCAGGGGGTGGCGACCGGCGCGGAGTTCCGTGATGCGGAGGGAAAGCTCCTGGGTCACATTGCGCGCAAGTTCGATGCAGAAGTTCGCATCGTTGCAGAGGAGCAGTTCGCGGATGCCCCCCACGATTTCATGCTTCCGGAAGAGATCCGATCAACGCTCAATCCAGAACAGATTAAGGCTGTGGGCGCGTTTGCAGCTAGCGTGGAGAACAGAGCTAACTCCTACTCTTACGATGCCCAAGGTCGCGTTACGGAGCGGCACAGGAGTGGTGGACCTTTTGGTGACGAAATGACGGCCACAAAGTATAACGACCATGGGGACAAGGCCTCAGAGCGGACGACCACGGTCATGAATCCGGAAGCAGGAAGGCAATACACCGTGAGCGAAGCCGGAACCATGATTCCCGTTGGGCAGCCTCACCCCCCCCAACCATCTGCCGTATACGAAACACAATACACTTACCAATACGACGCGTATGGCAATTGGACCGAGCTGACGACTGCCGGCCGCTCTGACCCTGGCGCACCATTTGCACCTGGCTCTGTCCGTCGTCGCAAGCTGACCTATTACTAACGTGTGCTTTGTTCGGCGCGGAAGTTTCGGGATAGTTGGCGAAAAAGTGCGCCGTGAAAAGGCGCTGGACTTCAGCGGGTGCAACTCCCGCCCGGGAACTGGTTCGCTCCACCCGGAAGCAATCGAAGCGGCGGCGGAGGCAACAAACTTGTCGGAGCTTTCGATGTAAAGGGTCGTTTAGCGACTCGGCGAGCGTGCAGGCCATAACGTGAGTGAACGCTGAGCAGGCCTCGAAAAAACAGTTGCAGGAGCCGACCCGACTTTTTCACGGGGAAGGCCGCAGTGGATGGAGAGAGACGAGCGAACAAGCTCCATCCAACCTGCCGGCGATGGAGTTCTAATGCCGAAGCTATACGTTAAGCCACGGCGTTACCATGCGCCGCTGGTACTGGACGGATGGCGCTGCCGTGCATATTTCCACGAATCAGCTTGGGAGACAGTCTCATACCTGAGTGACCAGCTGCTGATAATTTGTCTTATAAGGTGTGGGTTCCGGCAAGGCGAGATGAGACCGCCCGTACGCTCAACGCGGTTCGGATACCGTGTGGCACAGATTGGCTTCTACCCCAGTTGCGACCCAGGGAACGTTCTGCAATTGGTCAGCAGACTTTTTGAGATAGCCGATCTTGTGCAATAAGACGGTGACCTGTTGCAGATCATCTCTGGCAAACCAAGTGCAATAGCCCCACTGCTGTTCGTTTCCAGCCCCGTCCGCTCCTGCAGGCCACGGCTCACATTTTGAAAGTTTGACTGCGCCGGGAGTGGCCAGCTTCCACTGCCGGATGGCATCCTCATAGGCCAACCAGCCCACCTGTGCCATATCGGACGTTCGCCAAATCTCCCTGACTTCGTCGACCGCCTTTTGCTGGGACAACGTCGTATTCGTGTCTTCTAGTCCGGTTCGGTAAAAGTCACAGTAGACATGGTCTGAAGCTGGCTTAGGAGGAGAAACCGGACGGCAAACTTCTCGGATGACCGAACTCGACGGCTTCATCCCAATGGGGTGACCAGTTTCTTGTATGAACCCTCCGGCAAACTTGTAAGACACCGTCATGTCATGCGACATCCACGGGCCCGGATAATCGAGACCTTTCTCCGCCTTGATTTTGTCGCCCCAATGTTTCGCGAGAACGGCATAGCAGTTCTTGAAATCGTCCCGCAGCGAACATCCTGGGATTGCCGAAAATGCTTTCAATTCCTCCGCGCTGGGTTGCCAACGATCTGAGGTGCACTGAAATTCGCCTCCGGTAGGCACCCCGGTCCGCTTGGACGAAACGCGCAGGACTCTTTCGATGACGAGTAGATGGCAGCATTCTTCCATCCCAAACCCGCCTTTTGTTCCGGAGAAGAACCTCCCTCTCAAGGTCGCAGTGACGTCGTAAAAGAGGCATTCTGACCCGCAACCATCACCGTTTGGCTTTCGGAAACGCGTTGCCCCAACATCGTTCACAAACTTATCCAGCAAGGCATCGTGCACGAGAGGAATCGAAAGGCCTTTCACCTGGACATCCACTCCTTTGTGCTTCGGCAGGAAGCTGGCGACACCCCAATACTCCCCCGGCGCTTGGACATCGCCACCCAGGTCCAACCACACTCGGCTTTGGCCGTGTGGCGTACAAGTGCTGTCGATGACGAAATCAAATTTACCGAAATAGACACGCCCCCGGACTTCTACCAACTTGTGGTCGTAGGCGCTTGGGTGGGTCTCCAATTGACAAGTAGTCACTTGAAGTGGCGGCTCCGCGGATCGCTTGTTCTCGGCCGAGGCAGCCGGGATCGCCCCAAGAAAAACGATCAAACAGAATGCCCGCAGAGATATGCCGCGCATCATATCGCTCACCCGACGGTGCGAACCGTGGTCCAGTTCATGTCTCAATTGTATTGCGGGCCCGCACCGCACCTGGATGGCATTTCTGCGCACCAGACCGGTTTTGATCAGTGACTGCCATCACTGTGAGTCCCGTCGCTGAGTTCTGCTAACGCCAGGTTTCAGTAGCGAGCGAGAAAACCGCGCGTTTCGTGAACACACGGATCATCTCGCGACGATACTCAGGGGTTAGGGCCGAGGTGGTCAACGGTTTCGCGGCCTGGGCTGCGAGAACACCTGTGGCTTCAGCCCACTCTCCCGTCATGCGCTTCCCTGCCAAGAGTTCGGCGGCCCCTTTCACCAGCACGGGCGCGGGATTCACGGCGGTCAGTGCGACGCGCGCATCTTCGATGTGTCCGTTGGACCGCTTTAGAACCACGGCGACTCCGGCGAGCGGGTAGTCAATCGAGCCGCGGATGCGCAGCTTGCGATAGGCACCGCGATAGCCGGCCGAGGATGCAGGCAGGAAGACGCGGGTCACTAGTTCGTCGGGTCGCAGTCTGCGGTGGTCATCGCCAATGCCCGTGTAGAAGTCCGCGAGCCTCACGCGGCGCACGCCGGCGACGCTGGCAATCTCGATTTCCGCGTCCAGGCAGAGCAGCGCTGCCGGAGTGTCGCCCGAAAAAACCGCCCAGCACTTCGTGCCGCCGGGCGCGACGTGGCAGAGGTCGCCATCCTTCTTAATGCAGAAGGCGCAGGATTTTCGCCAAGGCAACGACTGGTTGTACCAGAGGCAGCGCGTGTCGAGACAGATGTTCCCTCCGATTGTGCCCATGTTACGCAGCACGGGCGAGCCGACGGTCTTCGCAGCTTCGGTGAGCACGGGGTAGCGCTGACGTAGCACGTCGGAGTACTCGATGTCGGTGAGTGCAGTAAGGGTGCCGAGTTCGATAGCGCCGTTGGGTTGCGGGCGAATGCCTTTCAGTTCGACGATGCGGCGGATGTCGAGCAGATATGGCGGCTCGAACAGCTTTTGCCGCATCGAGGGCAGCAGGTCGGTGCCGCCGGCCAGGATGCGGATGTTTCCGTCGTGCTGGGCCAGCAGTGCGATCGCCTCCGCGGTGGTGCGCGGACGGAGGAGCTTGAACTCGGGGAGGGTCAATCCGCACCTCCCAGCTGTGCCGGTTGAAGCGCGGGATCGTTTTCACGCCGGAATTCATGCCGCTTCGGGCCTTTACCCTTGAAACACAACTTGCCCCCGTGTTCACGAAATTTTGCCGGGGCGGTGGGGTCCACGCCTTCGGTCAAGTTCAGCGGCTTGGCATTCCTCTTCGCGCGCAGCGCGGACAGCACGCGCTCCGGAGTGAATGGCGACTCGTGCAGACGAATACCGGCCGCATCGTAGATCGCATTGGCAATCGTGGGGATGGTGGCCGCGAGCGAGCCTTCGCCGGCCTCCTTCGCGCCGAACGGACCTTCCGGATCGATGCTTTCGACGATGATCGCTTCCACTTCCGGAGACTCGACCGACGACGGGCTGCGGTATTCGAGCAGACTGGGGTTCATGAGCAGCCCGTCTTTCCAGATCATCTCTTCGGTGAGCGCCTGGCCCATCCCCATCCACACCGAGCCGATCACCTGGCCTTCGACCGAGACCGGGTTGAGCGCGCGCCCGCAATCGTGCGCCACCCAGATTTTGTGGACCGTGACCTCGCCGGTGTCTTCGTCCACGCTGACCTCCGCGACTTGTGCCGAGTAGGAGTAGGCCGGCGAGGGTCCAACGCCCGCGCCTTTGTGCTTTCCGCCACGGGCTTCCGGCGGAGGCGCATACGAGCCGGTGCCGCTAAGAGCGCCGTGGAAGTCGATCGCGGCGACCACCGCTTCCTCGAACGTCATCGAATTTTTCGGGCCTTCGTCCTTGCGTTTTTGCTGGAGTGAGCCGCGGAGGATCTGGCCTTCGACGCGGCCGGAGACGGTGGCGAATTCGCGGTGGAGCTGCGCTCCGCCGGGACGGGTCAGAGACCCGTCCCCACATGTGAGCTGGTCGTTGCGGTAGACGATGTCCTCGGGGGCGCAGTTCATCTTCTTGGCTGCTGCTGCGGCGATCTGCTTCTTGACTTCCTGGGCGGCGCGCAAGGTTGCATTGCCATTCATGAAGGTGACGCGGCTGGAATAGGAGCCGATGTCAATCGGCGTGAGGTCGGTGTCGGCAGCGACCACCTTCACGCGGGAGAGCGCGCAGCCCAGCGTTTCCGCGGCCACTTGCGCAACCATGGTGTCGGAACCTTGGCCGATATCGGATGCGCCGGTGTAGATGACGACACCGCCGTCGCGGTCGATTTTGATGTTCACCGTGGAGTGCGGCATGTCGGAGCGGATAATCGAGTTGGCCGCGCCGCTCACGTAATGGCTGCAGCCAATGCCGAGGCCGCGTCCCTTGGGCAGCTTTCCCTTGCGCTCGTTCCAGCGCGAGCGCGTCACCACCTGGTCAATGCATTCTGGGAGACCGTAGCTCTGCACGCGCAGGCCGTTGATCGTAATGCAGGGAGGTTTGAGCAGGTTGCGGCGGCGGATCGCGGCAGGATCCATCTTGAGCTTGGCCGCGATTTCATCGAGCTGCGATTCGAAGGCGAAGCGGACGTTGACCGAACCGTGTCCGCGCATGGCGCCGCAGACCGGCTTGTTGGTGAGCACGCGATAGCCGTCGTACTGGATGTTGGGAATATCGTAGAGCGCGCCCAGCAGCGCGCCGGAATAAAGAATGGTGACCACGCCGTAGGAGCAGTAGGCGCCGCCATCCTGCACCACGCGCGCCTTCACGGCGATGATGCTGCCGTCGTTTTTCACTGCGGTCTTGAGGTCCACGATGGTGCGCGGGCGCCCGCGGTGCGCCCAAAAAACCTCCTCTCGGGTATAGGCGATCTTCACCGGCCTCTGCGCCGCGCGAGCGGCGATGCCCGCAATAATTTCGAGTGGAACCACCAGACTTTTTCCGCCAAAACCACCGCCCACCAGGGGCTTGATCACGCGGATTTGCGACATCGGCATCTCGAGCACCAGCGACAGCTTGTGTTGCAGGTAATAGGGAACCTGAGTGGAAGACCAGACCGTCAGGCGGCCGAGTGTGCCGGTGTGCGGGTCGAGCTCGAACGATGCCAGCGTGCAGTGCGGCTCCATGGCCGCATGGGTAACCTCATTGGCGAGGAAGCGGCCTTCGGCGATGTAGTCGGCTTCAGCAAAGGCCTTGTCCGGATCGCCGAAAACGTGGTGGTAGTCTTTCTCCAGGTTGTTCGGGTGGTTGTCGTGGATGAGATTCTTCTCGGCCTTCAGCGACTCTTCGGGGTCGAAGTAGGCGGGCAGAAGCTCATAATCCACGGCAATCAATTCGAGCGCCTTCTCGGCAATGGCTTCGGAGACCGCAGCGACACAGGCGACGTTGTCGCCGACGTAGCGAACCTTGTCGAGCGCCAGCGCGTACTCGTCGTGGCCAACGGGAAGGATGCCGAATGGGTTGGGAGCGTCCTTGCCCGTAACCACCGCCATCACACCGTCGAGCCGCTCGGCCCGGCTGGTGTCAATGCTCTTGATGCGGGCATGCGGATGCGGCGAATGCAGAATTTTTCCATAGAGCATGCCGGGGAGCGCGAGATCGTCGGCGTACTTGCCGGAACCGGTGGTCTTCCCAGCGGCGTCGATCATGGCGATGGATTTGCCGATAATGGAGTAGTCGTTGGTCATTGGTCGTTGGCCGTTAGGCATGAGTTCTCAGTTCCCGGCTCCCGGTTGACAACTGAAAAACGGACGTCTAAGGGATTGTCATTTCACCGCCGCCATTCCCTTCTTCTCCGCTTCAATCGCCGCTTTGATCGCCGTGTACATTTGCGTGTAGCCGGTGCAGCGGCAGAGATTACTACTCAACGCGCTGCAGATCTCCTCGTCCGTGGGATCCGGATTCACCGCGAGCAGATGCTTCACCGTGATCATGAAACCCGGGGTGCAGTATCCGCATTGCGCGCCGCCCCAATCTCCGTAAGCCTTCTGGATGGCGGCTAGGCTGCCGTGTTCACTGATGCCTTCGACGGTAGTGATCTCCTGCCCCTCGCAACTGAAGGCGAGCAGCGCACAGGCGAGCATCGGCGTGCCGTCCACGAGCACGGTGCAGGTCCCGCAGGAGGAGTCGTCGCAACCGCGCTTCGAGCCGGTGAGGCCGAGATCGCGGCGCAACACGTCGAGCAGCAGCGCGCTCGGCTCGATGGCCAGCTCGTGGGTAAGACCGTTAACGCGCAGTTCTATGAGTTCTTTCTTCATCGTGATTCGGCTTCCAGTTGCTACGCCTAGCCTGGATTATTCACAAGGTCCCTAGCCAAAAAGTATCCTACGAAGTCACCTTTTCAAAGCGCCGCACTATGGCCAGGATTTCCGGTTCCTGCAGAATGCGGTTGGATTCCTTGGCAGCCAGCAGGACGGCCTGTATGAGTTCATGGTTCGCCACGATTCCCCGCTGTGATAGATAGAAAACAACGTTCGAACTGCCCGACATGGGCCCGACCTCAATTTCCTGACTTCGTCCGATCAGGCTTGCCGGGACTCCTGAATAGACGTGGTCGGTCAGCCAGCGATCACCCTTCTTCTGGGCTTTGATGATGGCCGCCGCGTGGACGCCGGTGGCGGTGCGGAAGGCATCGCGTCCGATCACCGGAGTATTCGCTGGAACTGGAACGGAGGTCGCGGCCGAAACCGAGTCCACATACCCCTGCAGAGAACTGAGGTCGTCATGCCTCATGCCGAGCAGGTTGAGATTAACCAGCAACTGTTCCATCGGCGTGTTTCCCACGCGCTCGCCGATTCCGAGCGCGGTGCCGTGCACTCGTGATGCCCCCGCCTCAATGGCGGCCAGCGTGTTCGCCAAATCGAGGCCACGATCGCGGTGACCGTGCCAGTCGATGCCGAGGTCGGCCCCAGTTTCAGCCAAGAACTTCTTCACCCAGGACACCAGGTTCCAGACCGCCTCCGGAGTCGCAGCGCCACAAGTGTCGCAGAGACATAGGCGCTTGGCCCCAGCCTCGATCGCTTCGGCAAACAAGATACGCAGGTGCGCTGGCGAAGATCGTATTGTGTCCTCAGTCACGTACATCACCTCGAGGCCTTCCTTTACGGCAAAGCGGATCGCTTCCCGGGTGTGGCGCAAGATTTGCTCAAGGGTCCATTCTTCCGCGTACTGTCGGATGGGACTGCTGCCGATAAATAAACAAGCCTCAATCGGCACGCCCGTTAGTTGCGATGCCTCCGCGATGGGAAGAATGTCCACCATCATGGTACGGGCGGCGCAGTTGGGGCGTATGTGCATCCGCCGGTCGGAGATCTCGCGGCAGAGTGCGAGTACGGCTTCGCGCTGGCGTGCGCCCGCTCCGGGCAGCCCGACATCAACGGTTTCAATTCCGAGATTTTCCATGAGATGGAGAATCTCGACTTTCGCTGCCGCTGGCGGATCGGTAACGGAGGGGCTCTGAAGGCCATCCCGCAGCGTCTCATCGTCGAGCATGACGTGTGCCGGCCAGGAAGTAGTCCGCGGGCCCGCGCCTGCCCAGTCGAAAATGAGGCCGTTACCCACCGAGATTCCCATGCCGCATTCTCCCGTTTACCGGCGGGCTTCGGATGCCGTCGGGTGCAACTTGCCAAACTCACCCGCTCGCCTCAAAAGCTCTTCTGCTCCGGGGTTGTCACCCTGCGCACGACGGATCACCGAAAGGTGGAACAGACTGCTGAGTTCGTGAACCCCCTCTTCCAGGCTCCGTTCGAATTCCCGGCGAGCGATCTCGCTAGCGCCTTCGCGCTCGTGAATCACGCCCAAGTGATAGTGGGCCATTACGTATTCGGGTGTGAGGGTTGCCGACAGCTCAAAGTGCTCGCCGGCCTCTGCGAGCTGTCCCTGGTGAAACAGCGCCAGGGCAAGCCGGTAGTGGGCGGCGTTGTAGTTGGGATTGATCTCGAGACAGCGGCGGAAAGCGTTAGCCGCCTCCGGCATGTTGCCTCGGTGGTAGTAGGCGACCCCGAGGTCGTAATAGGCCAACACAAATGTTGTCGAGGTTGTCACCGCCCGGCGATAGTGTTCGATGGCCAAGTCCAGCAGACCTTCGTGGAACAGAAGGTTTCCGAGCTGGTGGTTGCCCAGGACGTGATCGGGCTCGGCGTCGAGCAAGTGCTGGAGCTCCTGCCGTGCCTCCCGCTCCCGTCCCTCGCGTTCATGCACCAGGGCCAAAAGAAGCCGCTGGTCAATCGACGCATCGCGGAGAAAACGTCCGCACTCGGCGCAGAACTTGTCCGCCGTGGCGCCCAGCCGACCGCAGCGGGGACAGCGTACAGAGCCATGAGTCGCTTCTGACATACGAACCTCCTTACGCACGCGTCACTCAAAGCGTGTGGGATCGAGCGCACACTCCAGGCAAAGACGGCGCGCCGGCGAGAATCCTTCTTTCTTGAAGAAAGCGAGAAGATCAAAATTATCCCACGATACTTCGGTGCGCAGCGTCGTGACCCGGAGAGCAGATAGATTCAGCCGCAACTGCCGCAGTAAGGCTTTGCCTACGTGCTGGCCACGGTTTGCCGGGTCCACGCTAATGGCATCCAGCGAAGCAGTGGGCTCGCTGACTCCGTACTCGCCATAGTAAAGCGATACGATGGCGAATCCGACGACGCGCCCATCCACTTCCGCGGCCAGCGAGACTTGCAGCGCTGCTTGTTTCACCGCCCGTTCCAACATCAGTTCGAAATAGCGGGGACGCCGCCGGCCACTGGCTGCTGCATCAATCTTAACGACCGCCTCCAGATCATGCTCGTTCATAAGGCGCACCAGGGTACGGTCCGTTTCCAGGATTCCCGGTTCTTCCAGAGATTTAGTACTCATATGAGGCTCCTCTCTCAAACGCTGCCGAGCGACTGTCCTCCATCGACGCGAAGGATCTGCCCTGTGATTTGCTGCGCCCCGGGTCCGCAAAGAAACGTGACTGCGGCGGCCACATCCGCAGGTTCGACGTATCTTCCCACCAGACTTTCCGCCAGGGCAGCGTCGCGGACAGCCTGCGGCAGGCTGTCGGTGAGCGGTGTACGCACCCATCCCGGCTCGACGACGTTGATGAGAATCCGCAGGCGAGCAACCTCGCGCGCAACTGTCCTGGCTAGAGCGATCAAACCAGCCTTGCTTGCCGAATACGCTGAGGTGCCGAACTTTCCGCGCGAACCATTGATGGAGCCGATGAGCACGATCCGTCCGCCTTCGCCGGCTCGCATCACAGGGATTGCATAGCGCAGCAAAAGGAATGCCCCGCGCAAGTTCACGCTTTGCACAAAATCCCAGTCCTCGACAGCAAGCTTCCATAGAACCGCTTCGCGGGAGACTCCTGCCGCGTGTACGACCAGATCAAGGTGTCCGTAAGTTTGCTGCACTTTTACGATGGCTGAAGCCACTGAACCGTCGTCCCGCACATCACAAGCCTGGAAGGGCGTAGCCGCTGGACGCGCCACATCCAGCGACACCGCGCACGCTCCCTGCTGCTCCAAGTCAGCAATGATGGCGGACCCGATTGCGCCGGATCCACCGGTCACAACGGCAATCTTGTTTTCGAGAGTGCGCTTCACGCCACCACCTCGGTGCGCCGCGCCAGTACACGATGGCGGTACGCACCCCAAAGAGCGGCCCCGATCGCCCCAGCGTAGACCGAGTCTGGGTGAGTACGCACGCGCATGGCAAGCTTTTCTTCGGCGATCTTCTCCTCCAATGCACGGCACAGCCCAATATCAGCGGCCAGTCCGCCGGTGATCGCCACGTCACCGCACGCACCGATCGAGCGCAGAAGCTTCGTGTAACGCCCCGCCATCGAAAGGTGAATTCCTTTCAGGATGTCGCTGCGCGAAATGCCACGGCTCACCATGTTGATCACGTCGGTCTCCGCCAGCACGGCGCAGATGCTGCTCACCGGTTCCGGATTCTTTGCTTCGCAAGACAAAGGCCCGACGTCCTCCAGCATAATGCCAAGGTAGCGGGCAACGTTCTCGAGAAACTGTCCTGAACCGGAGGCGCACTGGCTGGTCATGCGGTACGCCATTACGCGGCTGCGCTCGTCAACCCGCATGGCACGCGCGTGCAGGGCCCCGATGTCGATCGCAGCTCCTGTGCCGGGCATCAGGAATACCGCTCCTCGCGCGTGCGTCGTCATTCCGTAGAAATGACCACGACGGAAATCCACCAACTCGCCTTCACCGGTGCTCGCGGTATAAGCGATCTCGTTCTGGCGCACTCCAGCCGCTTGCAGAGACACCTCATAGCCTTCCCGAATCACCTTCCGCAGTTCGCGCCGGCGGATGCGCTCGTTGTGCAGAGCCAGCACGCTCTCCGCCCCGTCTCCCGCAACCTGCACCAGCGCAAACTTGACTGCACTCGAGCCTACGTCGACGCCCGCAGCGAGAATGCTCTCTCCAGCCTTCATGCCGCATTCCCTCCTTCGGCAGCGCGCTGCGCGAATAACGCCGCCCCCAGGGCCCCGGTGTAGATGGACTCCGGAGAGATATTTAATGTTCGCACGCCATAGTTTTGTTGGACTAGGCCTTGCAGGGCGGAAACCGCAGCTGGGTTACGGGCCACTCCCCCAGTAAACGTGAATTCGTCGGAAATTCCTCCGGAACGGGCCAGTAGCGACATCGCCCGCAACATGATCGCCCGGTGCAGACCCGCCAGGATGTCCGGCCGCTTCTGCCCCAGAGACAGGCGATCCCGCAGCTCGGCTCCGGCAAAGACCGTGCATGTGCTGTTGATCTTTACGCTGCAAGTGCTCTCCTGTGCCAGCCTGCCGAGTTCATGCAAGCCGATGTTCATTTCGTCGGCGATATAGCCCAAGTAGCGGCCACATCCCGCCGCACACCGGTCATTCATCTGGAAACTTGTGACAATGCCGGTGCGATCAACTTGAATAGCCTTGGTGTCCTGGCCTCCAATGTCGAGCACCGTGCGCGTCCCGGCGAACATCGCATGGGCGCCCAGGCCGTGGCAGAGGATCTCGCTGCGGATCTGTTCTTTCGGGAACGGAAGCCGTTGCCGGCCATAGCCCGTACCGACCATTCCAAGCACCCGGAGCTGGATCGATCTCACCGACTCCACGACAGAGCGCAGTCTTGCTTCCCGTTCGTGGATGTCCGCCGGTGCCGTGGCCAGCGTCTGCTCGAGTGCCGGCCCGGCATGCCGTTCAAATGCCCCGTCACCTGCTGCATTCTCGACCACCAGGATGGCGGCGTCGAACAGGCCACACAGGACGTCGAAGGCAGCGTGCTTCGAATCGCTGAACTGTTCCGCGAACTGCATGTAGTCGGCTGCGGCCAGATCGCGGAAGAAATCGCTTTTCCGCACCGCCAATTCGCTGAAATAACCGGGAACGCGCGACCGCATCGCCTGGCAGATACGATTGAGCATTTCCTTGACTGCTTCCCGGTTGGGGGCGTATCGGGGCGCATCGGCACAACGGTGCAGCGCCGACTCCAGGAACTCCAACTGTTCCAAATGTTGCTGCTGGCGGAAATTTCGCACCAGCGATCCAATAAACTTCTTTTCGATTCCTGAGAGTTCTGGATCGGCTGCCATGACATGCCGCACCAGTTCGAATCTTGATTGCACGAGCGCTTCCTCGCGAACGATCTGGGAAGCGACTTCATAGTTGCTGCGGGTGTTGGTGATGCCACGGCCCAGGACCCGTCCGGTTCGATCAAGCGCGATGGCCTTCGTCGTGGTCGAGCCCAGGTCAATACCGAGCAGAACCTCAACGCTCATGCCGTCACCCCAGTTACTCGCCTTTGTGCAAGCATCTGCATGAAGCTCTCAATGCGGTTCTTGATGTTTGCCGGCGAAAAATATCGAGGATCCACGAGATCGCTCTCGATGAATCCGCCGGGCACACCCGTCCGCTGCTCGAGCTGCCGCAGCATCAGCAACTGGCCGACACTGAACGAGTTGCAGCTCTTGACACTATTGATCATGAAGCCGTCAGCGCGGTATTCGCGGATGTAGCGCTCCAGCAGATCGACGCGCGCAGGCAGCCCGAGGTTGGTGTAGCAACCCAGGCAGTACTCAGCCAAGCTCTCGAGCGGGCGGTTGGGGTCGTGGCGAAAACCGCGATCGTAGAGTCCACCCACTTTGGTATAGCTGCTGGCAACTACGACAGCGCCTTCGTCGTAGAACATCTTCCAGAACTCGCGGAAGCTCGTCCAGTTGGGCGGGCCTTCCACCACCAGGCGATAACGCTGGCGCTCCATCGTGCCCTCGGGAGTGACCGGACCAAGTCCAAGCCTGACCCGGTCCGCAATCTCTTCTCGCAGCACGCGGTAATACTCGACTCCCTCGCTCGTGCCTCGGAAGGCGGTGAATATCGGGCCGATGTAGTACACGCCGCCGAAGTACGCATCAATCGGCGAGGGCTCGTTTTTCGCGCTCTCCAGCACCCACACGAAATCGTCCTCTGCCTTGGCAGAAAGAGCCAGCATCTGGGAAAGTCGAGCCTCATCGTAGCGCCGGCCGCTGACCTGCTCCAGTTTCGGGATCACCTCGGTGCGCAACTGCTGCACAACGTAATCGACATGGTGTGGTTCAATGCGTCCGCTGGCCAGGTACGGCACGTGCAGCATGGCCACCGGGCATTGATACTCCTGGCGCAGGAGTTCGAACCACTTGAGAAACGTGAAGCATCCCGTGTAGGAGAGCAGCAGCAGGTCGGGATTGGGGA
>Ga0116118_1001048_pt1 | contig 14872 bp, 18 predicted proteins | sample June2015DPH_11_5_FD_89723 | JGI IMG/M metagenome (GOLD analysis project Ga0116118, IMG submission 89723) | Peatland microbial communities from SPRUCE experiment site at the Marcell Experimental Forest, Minnesota, USA - June2015DPH_11_40 | ecosystem: Environmental > Terrestrial > Soil > Wetlands...
AAGTGGTTCAATTCCCAAAAGGGGTACGGCTTTATTCAGCCGCAGGCCGGCGGAAAAGATGTGTTTGTCCATATCTCGGCTGTCGAGAGAGCCGGCCTCACCGGTCTCAATGAAGGGCAGGTTGTCGAATACGAGGAAGTCGCGAACAAGGGAAAAACCTCGGCAGAAAATCTCAAGGTTCAACGCTAACAATCGCGGTGCTGCAAATCGACCACGCCCAAAGTCGCCACGACTATCACCACTTACCGCGAAATATATTCTCAACGCACCCTTGTGCTTTGGTCTCGGCACCACAGATTTAAAGATACTGGTAGAAGTGCCGGACACTGGCCCCGACCAAACCTCACACCCGTTGTGTTTCCGGAGGTTGATGCGTTCAGCGCCAAGTGACCGGCACTAACGGGAGGCCCTGACTTCGGTCGGGGTCTCTTTTTGTTTAGACGCCTACGCCAGGTGCCTTCAACCAACCCCCTCCCGCGCTCAGCAGAGCGCCAACAGGCCGACAAACGCTCCAGAATCCGTGACGTAGAATTCGGCCTCCACGACGCCGACCATCACGATCACGGTGCCTCATTCATTTGTTGCGGATGCAAGAGCAAAGGAGGGCGCGTCACGCGAACGGGAAAACAGCATGGCGTCAGCGCCTGGCGGTTGCCGCCAGAAGGCAGCTTATTTGCCTAATACCAAATCCCCTTGATCAAAACCCATGGGCCCATTGGCGCAATCCGATGGACATGATCCGCCAGGGCTGGTCGATGAGCTTGTTCCAGGCGTAGCAGCAGTGATCAACGAGATCTTCGTAGGACTTGAAGATGCGGTTCGAGAGCCAATTGTCACGCATAAATTGCCAAATGTTCTCGACCGGGTTGAGTTCCGGGGATCTCGGCGGCAGCGGGAGAATGGTGATGTTGTGTGGCACGACGAGGCGCGTCGACATGTGCCAGCCAGCCTGATCGATCAATAGAACGGCGTGGCTACCGGGCGTGACAGCCGCGGCGATTTCCACGAGGTGAAGGTTCATCGCCGCGGTATTGCAAGACGGCAGGATCAGGGCCGCGCCCTTACTCTGCTTTGGGCAAACAGCCCCGAAGATGTAGGTGGAAGCGGTGCGCTGGTCACGGGGCGCGCAGGGGCGGGTGCCGCGCTTGGCCCACCGCCGCGTGATCTTGTTCTTCTGGCCAATACGGGCTTCGTCCGCAAACCAGATTTCTATCTTGTCGCTGTCGACCGCCTTGTCGCGCGCAATTGTCTCCAGGCGGGCGGGGAACTTTTTTTAAAATCCTCGATCGCGCCCTCGACCTGCGCATGGTGGCGCGGTCGGGCCGAGAGTTTGCGATAACCCATGGCGCGCAGCTCCCGGCTGAGGGTTTGCTTGGCGACTGTGATCCGGAACTCCTCGTAGACCCATTGTGCGAGATCAACCAGCCGCCAGCGCACCACGCCGTGAACTGCCGGGATCGGGCCGCTCTCGATCATCCTCGCAATCATTTGGCGCTGAACGTCATTGAGTTTGGAGGGGTGTCCCGGCGATTTGCCGTCCAGCAGGCCGTCAGGACCCAGCGCGTTGAACCGCAATACCCAGTCCCGGATGATCTGAAGTCCAACACCGCCAATCTTCGCCGCCTCGGTGCGCGTCGCGCCGTCATAGATCGCTGCAAGTGCCAGAAGTCGCCGGGCCTGAGGACCGTCTTTTGACTTCTTCGCCAAACCGCGGAGTTGCGCTGCGTTGAAATCCCCACGCAATGGTATCGGAATCGACATGGCGAACCTCCTTCGTTCGCCGTGTTGAATCTGACTCGCTCCGACCTGGGAACCCCTGACGAGTCATACTTTCATGGATCGGGTATAATAGGGCGTTTCTTCCTTTTTCCGTAATCAGATAAGCGACCATGCCCCTACTTGTTGCCTGCCTCTCTACAAATCCTTCCTCTACCAGCCGCGCCCATTCGCGATGATTTAAAGCTCCACCCCCTATAGCTAATTGTCCGCCACGATTAATCAGCTTTCGGAGAGACGATTTTTCCTTTGCAGTAAATAAATGCATTTGGGTCGCTCAGCGCTTCTCGTCTGCTCAATTATGTATTGAGCTTGGCCAATAGCTGGCCACGGTGCGAAAAAAGATCGGCGACTGCCCTATCGGGCTCGATGAAGCCCGCGGCCTGCAGCCCGAACGCCAGCGCCATGGTGAAGCAGCCGGCATGCGCCGCGGCAATGAGCTCTTCCGGATTGGTGCCTTTCTCATTCTCGAAGCGGGTTCTGAACGAATAGGGGGTATCCGCGAGCACACCGGAGTCTGTGGAAAGGCTGCCGTTGCCGGCGCGGCCAGTCCCGCGCCAAACTGCTTTCGCTCTGCGGATCATTTGAGCCTCCGTTTGTGTAATGGTTCGCTAGTTGAAACTGACGTTGCTGATATCAATCGAAACCATCAACATGTCGAAGATGGGTCGGCGTGCGGGGCCGCGCGTGTAGGCGCGGCGCCTAGTCGGCAGATGAATGCCATTCACGACCGTATAGTTTGATGTGAGTTGCGCGCCGCCGAAACCGCCCGCGATGTTGACGTTATAGTCGTGACGCCGCAGTGTCAGGTCAGCATCAAAGAAGAAATCCTGGACCAGGCTGTGCGTCTCTATCGAGCCGGGAAAATGCGCGCGCAGCACGCGCCACGTCTCTGCGCCCTCGTTCCAAGGCTCTGTTTCCTCGACGGTGACGCCCTCCATCGCCAGCAGAAACGGCGTCGTCAGATAGGTCCATAGCGCCTCGCCATTGAAATAAGCGCGGTGCAGCGCGTCCCATGGCGTGCTCATCTGATGGCCGGCGAATGAATCTCTCGGGTCGCGGCGTTCTGCTACGATCGTGCCGTCGAGCTTCTCGATAGCGATCCGCTGTGGCGTGAACATCGTGCGCTGATCGGGGCCGCCGTAAGGCTGAACGGACGAGCGCTGCTCGTGCAGCCACACGGTCATCCGCCGCGGCTCGGAATCCTGCACCAGGCCCTTGAGCGGAAAGAAACCGCCGCCGCTCACAATCGTGGCCTCGACCTTTTCGTATCCTTTCCAGCGATTGATGCCACCGTGCGCGTCGATAATTTGAGCAAGCAGTTCATTCATTACGGCCTCCGTCACGCCGACTGCTTCAACGCGGCAGCGTCAACCGGTAGCTTTCGCACGCGCTTACCGGTTGCTGCAAAGATCGCGTTGGTGACCGCGGGTACGATCGCCGAGGTTCCGGGTTCGCCCATGCCGCCCGGCGGTTCGGAACTCTGGACGATATGGACCTCGATGGCCGGTACTTCGTTCATCCGGAGCATTTGGTAAGTATCGAAGTTGGTTTGCTCGACGCGACCGTTCTTGAGCGTGATCTCACCATAGAGCGCGCTCGTGATGCCGAAGATGATCGCGCTTTGAATCTGCGCCAGGACAGTGTCGGGATTCACCACTGTGCCACAGTCTACTGCGCACACGACGCGCCGGACACGAACCGCACCATTCTTCGATACTTCAACTTCGGCAACCTGCGCCATGTAGGTCCCGAAGACGAACTGGACGGAGACGCCGCGACCCACGCGTTGAGGCAACGATTGTCCCCAGCCGGCCTTTTCCGCGGCAAGCTCAAGGACAGCTTTGGCGCGGGGCGCCTGGTCGAGGAGAGCACGTCGATAAGCGACCGCATCTTGCTTCGCAGCTGCCGCCAGTTCGTCCACGAAACTTTCGGTCACAAACACATTGTGCGACGGCCCGACGCTACGCCAGAAGGCCGTCGGAATGCCCGGAGGCTCCACCCGCAAATACTCGACGTGCATGTTCGGGAGCGAATAAACGAGATCAATTGCGCCCTCGGTGCTGTCGGGATCGAGACCGTTGTTAAATGCCGGAGGGAGCCATCGCGCAATTACCGAAGATCCCGCGTAGCGATGGTTCCAGGCGGTGGGCATTCCTTTCTCATCAAGACCAGCGGAAATTCGGTCGAACCAATACGGCCGATACATATCGTGTTGGATATCTTCCTCGCGGGTCCACACGACTTTTACCGGGCCGTCGACTTGCTGTGCGATTTGGACGGCGCGCGTGACACCGTCGACCTCTAGCCGTCGGCCAAACCCGCCGCCGATCAGATGATTGTGGGCCACGACCTTGTCCAAAGGCAGACCGACGGTCTTCGCTGCCGCTGCCTGGACGCGCCCGATGACTTGGCTGCCGACCCAGACTTCACAACCGTCCTTGCGGACATGGACTGTGCAGTTCATCGGCTCCATCGTCGCGTGCGCGAGAAACGGAACCTGGTAGATCGCCTCGATCTTGGTGACGGCACTTGCCATGGCCTTGTCGACATTGCCGATGTTTTGCGCAACCGGTCCCGAATTGAGCGTTGCTTTTTCGAGCTCGGCCGCGATGTCGGCGGTGCTCAGCTTCGCGTGCGGCCCGTCGTCCCATTCGATCGCTAGCGCTGCCAGCCCTTTTTTCGCAGCGCCCATATGGTCGGCCACGACGGCGACGGCGTCGTCGAGCCGCACGATCTGACTCACGCCCTTCACGGCTTTGGCCGCCGTATCGTCTACGCTCTTCACACGGCCGCCGAAGACGGGCGATTGTGCAAGCGTCGCGATCTTCACGCCGGGCGGCCGCACGTCGATACCAAAGACGGCTGTTCCGTTGACCTTCGCCGACGTGTCCAGACGCTTCGCCGGGCGGCCGATGAGCTTGAAGTCTTCCGGGCGCTTCAGCGCCACGTTTTCGGGGACAGGCAGGCGGGCGGCATCGGCGGCGAGTTCGCCATACTTGAGCCTTCTGCCAGTCGGCGCGTGAAGTACCTCACCGCTTTGGGCGCGGCAAGAGGCCGGATCGACATTCCAGCGTTTAGCGGCCGCCGACACGAACAGGGTCCTTGCGACCGCGCCAGCTTCACGCATCGGCTTCCAGGCCGCGCGTATCGCGGTCGAGCCGCCCGTTGCCTGCACGCCAGCCAGCAGGGGATTTCCGTAGAGCTTGGCATTCGGCGGAGCATGTTCCAGCCGCACCAGTTTCAGGTCGACCTCCAGCTCTTCGGCGATCAGCATCGGGATGGAGGTATAGGTGCCTTGACCCATCTCGACATAGGGCATGGTCAGGACGATTTGCCCGTCGCTGTCGATGCGGACGAAGGCGTTCGGCACGAAGTCATCCGCGTCAGCCGCTTCGGCTTCGCGGCGGGCGAGCGGAATACTCAGGCTCAGAAGCAGGCCGCCGCTGGCGGCCGCTCCAACGTACAGGAATTTGCGCCGCGACAATCCGTTTGCCCGTGCAGACCAATCCGAGGAAATGAGGTGATCGAAAATCATCGTCAGTCTCCCTGTGCCATCGACTTCGCCGCCTGCTTGATCGCTTCGCGAATGCGCACATAAGTCCCACAGCGACAGATGTTGCCGGACATTGCGTCATCAATTTCGGGGTCAGTTGGATGCAGGTTGCTCGCCAGAAGCGCCGAGGCAGACATGATCTGGCCCGACTGGCAGTAGCCGCATTGAACGACCTCGCGGTCGAGCCAGGCCTTCTGGATCATAGCGCCGGCTGCCGTCGCGCCAATCGCCTCGATCGTTGTGATCTGGGATTTTTCGATGCTTTCGACGGAGGTGATACAGGAACGGGTGGCAACGCCGTCGATATGCACGGTGCAAGCGCCGCACAGCGCCATCCCGCAGCCGAACTTCGTGCCGGTCATGCCCAGCACGTCCCGCAACACCCAGAGGAGTGGCGTGTCGCCGTCGACATCGACGCTGTGTGTGTTCCCATTTACTTTAATGGTCAAAGCCATGGTGCTCTCTCCTTTTCTATCAATGGCGATCGACAACTCGATCCGCCGACGCGCAGGCTACTCTCCACGTTCGGCCTTCAAGGTGCGTAGCGCGTAAAGACGAAGTCGTGGCCTTTCGCGTTGGCCTGGTGGCAGGGGAAGCATTTTGCATGTTGCGCCTCGTCGACAGGTTTGCCGCCGATGAACCGGCCGAATCCCCAGCCGCCGGTCGCGGCGTACTTCTTTGAGTCTTTGACCATGATTTGAACCGTCGTGGCGGTCCCGGGGACGAAAGCCTGCATCGAGCCCAAGGCCGCATCGTCTCCGACTGACGGCACGTGTTTCCAAGCCAGCTTGGCGATGGTCGCGCCATCCGGGAAGGGAAGCGTTCCGTCCCGAAAAGCCTTTATCGCTAGAGCGTTTCCTAGAATGCCCGGTAACTCATCGAGGTTGCCTGCCTCGTGGGACACGCCGACCATTTCCCACTGGCGGTATTGAGCGGGAATTTTGACGCCGAAGATCGGGGAGGGCTCGTCATCGGCACGTCCGGCCGTAAATGGCATTGAAGCGATGACGCACACTGCCGTCGCAATTGCGAACACCAAGATAAGGATCCGTTTCATGGAGCGTCCTTTCATATAAAGGAGCTTCGTCGCAGTCTCGCATTCGCCGGTTGCTCTATCCGAATGAGAAGGAGAAAGCGCTCAACCCAGCTTTTGGTATTATCAGCCGCAAGAAGTGCTCGCCGGGCGTGCCGCTATAGAGAGAATAGAGCTGGCTTCCTTGGACCGTCACCGGCGGCTGCGGCTTACCATCGACTATGATCGATAGTGTTTGCGATGACGAGCTGCCCGCCACGAGGTTGACCCTGGGCGCACGAAACCGAAGAAGTATTTCGCCACCATCTACCGACAAGGTGACGTTGTCTGCGCTTATCTTCCACGTCCCTGAAAGAGCGAAACGGTTCACCGGCACGTCGTTGGGAGCGGTGTAGACCCGTTCCCCAGCACCGGAGTTCTGCGTATTTACGATAGCGCTACTTTCCGGTCGCTTCTCGAGGACGCCATTGGCGCTAACTTCTTCCGTGCCAAAATACATCTCGGGTGAACCGATGGCGCCTAGGCCAGGATCGTCAGGTTCGGTATCGGACACGCTACCGCCAACGAGCCGTGCGATGGCTTTTTCTATCTTCCCATAGTTGCCTTCACCAAATTGGATAGCGACGATCTTGCCGGACTTATCAATGAGGTACTCCGCTGGCCAAGCGTAGTTTTGATACGCTTTCCAGGTACTGAACTGATTATCTTGTGCGACCGGATAGCTGACTCCGAAACGTTTAATCGCTTGTTCGACATTATTCGTCTGCTTTTCGAAGGCGAACTCCGGTGTGTGAATGCCAATGAAACTCTTGTCTTTGTAAGCCTCGTACCATTTCGTTACGTAGGGCAGCGTACGCATCCAGTTGATACAGGTGTAGGTCCAGAACTGGACAAGGACCACCTTTCCTTCCAAACTTGCCACTGTGAGAGGTGAAGAATTCAGCCAGGTGGAAATTCCGGTAAATTCTGGCGCTGGCCCATGTTCTGACAAGCTCAGTTCTTTGCCGCTGATCGCACGGGGGCCAATCTCGGCAATAGCGAGAAGTGCAGCAAGTACGAGCGCAACCGACACAAACTTGTTTGAAGACGTGCGCATTGTCATAGTCCCATCTGGAGGTTGGGGTAAAAATCTGAAAGCCACAGGATCATTTCCGCGTCGTATTGCGTGTACAAGGCGATGGCGACGAGTAGCGTCGCGGCGCCGAAGGCATGGTGCAGGACCGGGGTATAGCGCGTGAAGCCGCGCACACGAGTCGTCACGTATTGTCCGCCATACACGATCACGAGCATGGAAGCCGCAAATGCTAGAGCGATCTCAATCATCCGACCAAAATCCTTGAGCCGATTGAGGCCACCATCAACAAACGACAGCGGCGTGCATGCCCTGCGGACTGGATATTTCGGTCCGCAGGGCCCACGCCTAACGCCGCTCAAACTTCGGCAACGTCGACGATCGCTTCGGCAAAGGCTTGCGGGGCTTCCTGAGGCAGATTGTGCCCAATGCCACCCTTGATGAGCCGGTGCGCATATTTGCCCGAGAATTTCCACTTCTGCCGCAGAGCGATCGCACCGCGCTGATCAAGGTCAACAATGTGGAACAAGTTCTTGCCGATATCAACGCCGACTACGGCGATCGCGGTCTTGAGTGTTTGAGACATGGCGTGCTCCTTGTCTTTGGCGCCCCTTGCCAGCTTCGATCGCTGACGGGGCAGGACCACGGCCGGACCATTCCATTAGATGGGGTAATCGGCCGGCGAGCTTGTGGATAGCTGAAGATTTTGGGTGCTGCGCTTCAGGCTGATGGTGAATACGAGGTCCGTGTATACGGCCTCAAGCATCAGAAGGAGAAGCGCAGCATGGACCATTTTGCTGGACTAGACGTATCGGTCAAGGTGACCAGCGTCTGCATTGTGGATGACGCGGGCAAGATCATTCGGGAAGTGAAGGTTGCGAGTGAACCTGAAGCGTTGTTGGCGGTGCTGAAGAGCCCTGCGTACCGCTTCAAGCGAATTGGATTGGAAGCCGGACCGCTGTCGCAATGGCTGTTCAGCGCTCTCGCCGAAGCCGAGTTACCGGCGGTCTGTGTTGAAACGCGGCACATGCAGGCGGTGTTGAAGGCGCAGATCAACAAGACGGACCGCAACGATGCACGCGGCATCGCGCAGATGATGCGGGTGGGGCTTTACCGCCCGGTGCATGTGAAGACGTTACGCAGTCAGAAACTGCGGATGCTGCTGACCCATCGCAAGCTGCTGCAGTCGAAGGCGATTGCCATCGAGAACGACCTGCGCGGTACTTTACGCAACTTCGGTCTCAAGGTCGGAATGATCGGGAAGGTGAAGTTCGAGACGCGGATCAAGGAACTGGTCGAGAACCTGCCCGACTTGGCCGAGTTTGTCGAACCACTCCTCATTGTCCGGCGGGTACTTCGCGAGCAGATCGTCATCCTGCATCGCCGTTTGCTGGCCATCGTCCGGGATGATGAGGTTTGCCGGCGCCTGATGACGACCCCCGGTGTCGGCCCCGTGGTGGCGCTGACCTATCGCGCCACCGTCGACGTACCCGCTCGGTTCCGTAAATCCAAGGCGGTCGGTGCCGTGTTTGGACTGACGTGCTCCAAGTATCAATCCGGCGAAATCGATTGGAGCGGCAGAATATCACGCTGTGGAGATGAGATGATGCGGGTCATGCTCTACGAAGCAGCTCAGAGCATGCTGCGTTCGAAAAAATGGTGCTGGCTCAAGGCTTGGGCGATGCAGATCGCCAGGCGCCGCGGGATGAAAAAGGCGATCGTGGCCTTGGCACGTCGGTTGGCCGTGATCATGCATCGCATATGGGTTGACGGCACCGAGTTCCGCTGGACCCGGGAACAAGCCGCAGCAGCAGCATGAAAACCGTGCAGGATCCAATCCAATAGAAGGAAATTCGAGCTCCACCGAGCGGTGGAATGATGTCCCTCGCGGGACGATGGATGAGGTGAGATCGCATGTCTGCTTGGACCTACCGTCACTCTGACGGCAAGGCCGTCCATAAGATTGTTCCGCCTCGTCCTCGAATCCCATGATGGAAGGGCCCTAGGTGCCGATTCCGAAGAGAAGCACGAGCCCGTGAGTGACATCGACACTGCAGCGGCGGATAGTCTGAAAGTGCTTGACCCCAAACGGCCGATTAGAGAAGCAGACATTGGTGGTTACGATGTTCAGCTCAGTGCATATTCACGAAAATGTTAACCGGCCACCCTATGGATTATTACAGCGACGGACGTGACAATAGCCTTCGTGGCCCGCCGGATGATGTCTGGGCTTATTTGAGTGCGAGCGAATTTTAGACAAGAATACTGAACACTCGCACTGCGCCGGGGCGCCGATTGAGCGGACGCTACTGAACTTGACTTGAAATATCACAGCGGAGGAATGAGCATGACAAGAATTGCATCCTGGCTGATGGTGATCATTGCGGTAGTGCTCGCCGTCTTGGGTGGCAGGGCCGTTTCCGCGCAGGACAAGTACACCGTGCAAGTGCCGGGCGGGCTCGCGTTCTCTGAGTTTAGGGGATACGAAGGCTGGCAGGCTGTCGCCATCAGTCACGCCGGAAAGGTCGCCTTGATCCTCGCTAATCCCGTGATGATCGACGCCTACCAGGCCGGCTTTCCCGGCAACGGTAAGCCTTTCCCCAACGGCGCCAAGCTAGCGAAGATCCATTGGATCCCGAAACAAAGCGAGACGGCTCCCGCGCCGACGACGGTGCCGGGCGCGCTGCATGACGTGGACTTCATGGTGAAGGACAGCAAGAGGTTCGCGGACAGCGGCGGATGGGGATATGCCGAGTTCGAGTATGACCCTGCGTCCGATACGTTCAGGCCCGGCAACCTGAATGACCAGCCGCCGCAGGCGAACGGTGCTAACTGTGGGTTCGCGTGCCACACGATAGTGAAGACAAGAGATTACGTTTTCACGGAGTACGGAAAGCGGTAAACGGCGACCAGGATTGTCATCGTCCGCCCGATGCCTCCGCCACCACAGGCTCCGACCTGGGCGAAGCAAAAGCCTGATGGGAGTCGATCATGAATAACGGCGGCAACGATTGCCAACGCATCTCACGCCGCGTGGCGCTCTCCGGCGCCGCCCTTGCACTCGGCGCGGCGGCAATCGCTACGGCGGTCTCGCAAGCGGCAGCGCAGCAGAAGATCAGCCAGGCGGACGCCAAATATCAGGGTGTGCCGAAGGGCGACCAGCACTGCGACGGCTGCGTCAATTTCCAACCACCGAACGCTTGCAAATTCGTCCAAGGCGACATCAGCCCGAGCGGCTGGTGCCAGCTGTTTGCCCCGAAGACCTAGTCGTAGTGCGCTTAAGACCGGGTACTCATAGTCCAGTGCATAATTGGATTGCAAAGTCAGGGGCGTCACATGGGTATGATCAAAACCAAAGACGGCGTTGAGATTTTCTACAAGGACTGGGGCAAAGGTCAGCCCATCGTGTTCAGCCATGGCTGGCCGCTATCGGCCGATGACTGGGACGCGCAGATGCTGTTTTTCCTCAAACAGGGCTATCGCGTGATCGCGCACGACCGCCGCGGCCACGGCTGCTCCAGCCAGGCCGTAGCCCCCGCACGATCTTGGAGGCACGGCGCAAAGCAAACGCCAAGCTGTAGCGGAGGATGTCGCCCCCCTCGGGCAGCTAGAGGCCGCGCGGGGGTGTTATTCGTGGGGACAATTACTCGACCATGATCTTAGCGAAGTAACGCTTTCGCCTCGGCGCGGGCCGGCCGAGTAAGGCTCGTGTCTTCTTGCCAATGCTGTGGAGCCCGACGCACTCCTTCGCCCAATCATGACCCTCAAGAACGTCCAGAACGTACAGCAAATCAGAAACGGTGTTGATGAGCCCACATCGTCAGTGATTTTTTCGCTCGCGAGGAGCACCTATTATGTGCTGATCTTCACCTTGCTACTGATTGGACGGTGGCAGCCGAAGGAGTTCATCTACATGCAGTTCTGACGCAGGAACCGTGAGCAATGAAGTCCCTGCAAAGATCAGCGCTCCTGTTCGTGGCGATCGGTCTTGCCCTCTATGCGGGCCTCTCGTTCGGCTGCGAGCGGATGCTGTTCCGCAACGGCCACAGCAATGCACTGTTCAAGATCGCGGTTGCCCCCGCGCCGGACTACGATTGGGTCATCCTCGGCGCATCGCATGCGATGCCGCTCGATTTCAACGATTTCAACGCCTACATGCAGCATGAGACAGGGCTGCGGATCATCAACCTCGCAACTGCCGGCACCGGCGCCCTCTACAACCGGTTTGTGCTGGAAGCTTTCCTGGGCGCGCATCGCGCCCGCAATCTGCTCTATGTCGTGGACTCGTTCGCGTTCTGGTCGCGCGCATGGAACGAAGACCGTTTCTCCGACGCAGAACTACTCCGCGGTACGCCGTTCGCGCCCGCCACCGTCAAGCTCATGTGGGATTACGTGCGCGATGATGGCGTCAACCCCCGCGCCTTGCTCGACTACGTTACCGGATTTTCAAAGATCAACAATCGCCGCCGGTTCCAGCGCGACGACGCCTCCTGGCAGGGGGGCGAAGCCCAGTTCGACCGCGTGTACCGGCCGTCGGCCTCGTGGGTAACAAAGCGAATTGCCTATCTCTATCCCGATCCTCAGGCGCCGGCCGCGCTCGCGCGATATCTGGATGATTTCGCCGCATTGATTGAAATCGCCCGACAGCACGACATGCGCATAGTAGTCGTCAAGTTGCCTATGCTCACGCAATTCCGCAATCAGCTTCCTCACGAGACCGCCTTTAATGAAGGCTTGATGCGCGTGTTGGCGGATCGCGCGGTGCCGCTCTGCGATTTTTCAACCGAACTGGATAACCCGAATTTCTATTTCGATACCGACCATTTGAACCGGAGCGGGCTGACCGAGCTATTCCAGCGCCGCCTGAAGCCGCTGCTGATGACATCACGCTGCGGCGTTCAGCGGCTGACGGCGATTCGGTAAACAACGTCGTCTGCGACTGGGTGGCGCGGCTGTTCGCTCAGCCCTGCCGAAGTCCCCGGACGAGGTTGCGCGCCCGCATGAGGTCCAAAAAACGGAGGTTAGTCGTGCCCGGATTGCCGAAGCACAGCGCGCATAAAGTTCAATCAAGTTTGGCCTGACTATTTGATAGTCTGACACTCAGATAATACACCGCGCCGAGACAAGCGACCAGAATTGCCGTTCAATGGTCTTCAAACACAATCATTCAGACCACCGCCTAGCACACTCGTTTATGCCACCCTGGCTTTTGATGAACTGGGCGAGCTCCTGAGCATTGGGCGTAAATTGCTCGGCGAATCGAAGCGCCCGGGCCCATTTGCTGCGGGTCTTGGCGTCGGCGACCTCGGAATTGGACGCGCAGAAAATAACGGCGGCAAATGACTCATCGATTCTGATCGCGCGGCGCTGCTTCGTTGCAACAACCGCCTGATGCGAACTCGCTTTAGCACGGCGCTGCTTCTTCCAATGTTGCACACGTGGCGGGGCTTTTCTTTTGCGCAACGTCGCGCTAAAAGGCGCCGCCCCTTACACCTGGAGAATAAATTCTTATGAAAAACGGATCAAAGAAGAGACGCGCCTGGACAGCGGATCACGTCCGTGAATTGAAGTCGCTCGCCCGAAAGAAGACGCCTGCGGGCAAAATCGCCAAGTCTCTGAAGCGCACCGAGGGCGCGACGCGGCAAAAGGCGTTTGCCATTGGACTATCGCTCGACTCTCGCGCGTAACGAGCCACAGTTCGGTTTGAGCTACGTTTCCAACAAGCCCCGCCACCTCGCGTGCGCGGGGCTTTTCATTTCTCTCAGCGGAGCTAGTTGAACTCGTGAGCCGCTCTTGCACCACGGCCACGAACCGCATAGTTTTACCACGCGGTGCGTTCACTTTGCCGCAGATTCCCGCTTTAAGCCCGGTGGTGCTATACTGCGCCGCATGAAAGTCGAAGAGATCGCCGAGGCAATCGCCAAGCTACCGCCGGATCAACTCGCCCGCTTCCGCCGCTGGTTCACCGCATTTGTGGCGGGCCGCGCCGACCACGCCAAGGAGCTCGACTCCACTGCGACCAAACTTGGCCGCCTCGCCGGCCGCGCGTTTGCTGAATTGAAAAAGCGCGCGAATGAACCGTGAGTGATATCGGCCCGGACCAGGCGGGAGATAGGGACTTCGGCTAGCAGACCTTGCTCAAGGCACGCTTGCCTCGAACATCTTCATCGACACGAGCCAGGTAATCGCAAAAGGTCGATGCGAAGAATCTCTAGCAACTGCCAGGCGGGTTTACGTGATGAGCAGCCCTCCTTCGATTGACGCACCCGCGCCGCCGTCATTGGCCGACCCGAAGGACCGTTTCTACGAATCCCAAGCCCTGCGGCTGCATTATGCCGACTGGGGTAATGAGGCGGCGCCGCCGTTGATCCTAATCCATGGCGGCCGCGACCACTGCCGTAGTTGGGACGCGGTTGCTCGTGAATTGCAACCGCATTTTCACGTTATGGCCCCCGATCTCCGTGGTCACGGAGATTCCGACTGGGCGAAAGGCAGTAGCTACAGTCTGTCCGACTACGTGTACGACCTGACGTGTTTGGTGCGATCAGCGTCAGCGCGCCAAATGGCAATTGTCGGGCATTCGATGGGCGGGATAATCGGGCTGATGTATGCTGGCGCTTATCCGGACCGAGTATCGCATCTTGCCGTCTTGGACGGTGTGACAGTCCTGCCTGGGTTGCCGCGAACACCGATCCACGAACGGGTCACCAAGTGGGTTTTGCAGCTCGATAAAATTGCGGAACGAAAAAAACGCTACTTCGACAGCGTTGCCGAAGCGGCCGAGCGAATTTCGGCGCACAACAAGCGATTAACACCCGAGCAGCGATCGCCCGAGCTCCATCGTCGCCCCGAACCGGAATCTGCGAACAACAGCGTAGGGCAAGTAATGCGCGACCAAAGCGCGATGTGGTCATCCGGGGACAGGCGATACGGCGCCCTGGCCCTCTGATATTCGTCGAATTTCCAGCTGTAGCTGCCGTCGGCGTTCCGTTTGACGCCGTGGCTCGCGAGATGTAGCACAGCGTTCTCCATACTGGCTGTGGTCACGCGCGCGAGCGAGGCGCGCGCCGATTCCAGCGAGCTCTGAGGCAGAGCGACCTGCTCGAGCCGGCCTGGGCGGCGCTGCGGCTGCTGGTCGACGTCGCCATTTCTTTTTCGCGAATTGTTGTTCGCAGATTCCGGTTCGGGGCGACGATGGAGCTCGGGCGTTCGCGGCGATCGATCATGCGGCCGCCGCGGCGCCGGCGAGCGCCGCCCGCGAGGTACGGGGTCATCGCCAATCCGCGGCATCGAAAGATCAGCGCTATAGGGGCAGCGTTAGCCTTACTCGCGCCGAAATCCTCGCGCGCGCGCGCGAGGGCGCGGCGCTGATGATGGCGCTGGCGGCGCGGCGCCAGCTAGGCGGTGGTGTGCGACAGCACCCCGGTTCAACAAC
>Ga0116118_1001052_pt1 | contig 14830 bp, 7 predicted proteins | sample June2015DPH_11_5_FD_89723 | JGI IMG/M metagenome (GOLD analysis project Ga0116118, IMG submission 89723) | Peatland microbial communities from SPRUCE experiment site at the Marcell Experimental Forest, Minnesota, USA - June2015DPH_11_40 | ecosystem: Environmental > Terrestrial > Soil > Wetlands >...
AACAACCTGTCGCTGATGGCGCTGACGCTCTCGGTGGGCTTCGTGGTGGACGACGCCATCGTCATGCTCGAGAACATCGTGCGCTTCATGGAGATGGGCAAGTCGCGCATGGAGGCGGCGCTGCTGGCCTCCCGCGAGATCGGTTTCACCATCGTTTCGATGACCATCTCGCTGGTGGCGGTCTTCATCCCCGTGCTGTTCATGGGCGGCATCGTGGGCCGGCTGTTACACGAGTTCTCCGTGACTATTACGGTGGCCATTCTGATCTCCGGTTTCGTCTCGCTGAGCCTCACGCCCATGCTGGGCAGCCGCTTCCTGGGGATCAGCCGCGACGCGCGGCACGGCCTGCTCTATCACGTGCTCGAGAGAGGCCACAATGGCTTGGCGCACGCCTACGATGTCACCCTGCGCGGCGTGCTCCGCCACCAGTTCGTCACCCTGATGGCCGCCCTGGCGCTGCTGGTGGGGACAGTGTACCTGTTCTTCACCATGCCCACCGGCTTCATTCCCAGCCAGGACAGCAATTTCATGTTCGGCGTGACCATGGCCGGCCAGGACATCTCGTTCGAATCGATGGTCAAGCACCATATGGCCGTGGCCGACATCGTGATGGCCGATCCCAACGTGCGCGATGGCGGCGCGTTCGTAGGGGATAGCAACCAGGGCTTCTTTTTCGTGCGCACGAAGCCGCGCAATCAGCGGGCGCTCTCGGTGGATCAGACCATTGCCGAACTGCGGCCGAAAGTGGCCGTGGTGCCCGGCCTGATGACGTTCATGCAGAATCCGCCGCCGATCACCGTCAGCGGCCAGAACTCCATCAGCGTGTACCAAATGACGCTCCAGAGCGCGAACCTGAAGGAGATCTACCCCTGGGTGCCGCGCCTGGTGGCGAAGATGAACACACTGCCGGGGTTCGTGGACGTAACCTCGGACCTGCAGATCGCCAGCCCGCAAGTGATGGCTAACATCGACCGCGACCGTGCGCTGTCGCTGGGAGTGACGCCAGAGCAGATCCAGGACGCCCTCTACAGCGCCTACGGCAGCCGCCAGGTTTCAACCATTTTCACGCCCGCCAACGAGTACGCGGTACTGCTCGAAGTGGAACCCCAGTACCAGCGCAGCCCGGAAGCACTGTCTAAGCTCTACATCCGCTCTTCGCAGGGTTCGCTGATTCCGATGGACGAAGTGGTGAATTTCACGCCCACGGTGGGCCCGCTCACGGTGAACCACTTCGGCCAGTTGCCGGCGGTGAACGTGTCCTTCAACCTGAAGCCCGGCTTCTCGCTGGGCGAGGCAGCCTCGCACGTGGACGACGCCATTCGCGAGTTGCGCATGCCGGCCACCATCACCGCCAACTTCCAGGGAACGGTGAAGGAGTTTCAGCGCTCGTTCCAGGGCCTTTCGGTGTTGCTGATCGTGGCCATCCTGGTGATCTACATCGTGCTGGGAGTTCTGTACGAGAGCTTCATCCACCCCATCACGATCCTCTCCGGGCTGCCCTCGGCCGTCTTCGGCGCGTTGCTGACGCTGAAGCTGTTCCACCGGGAGCTGGACCTGTTCGCGTTCGTCGGCCTCATCATGCTGTTGGGCGTGGTGAAGAAGAACGCCATCATGATGATCGACTTCGCGCTGGAGGCGCAGCGCGTGGACGGCAAGAAGCCGTTCGATGCGATCTACCAGGGCTGCACGCTGCGCTTCCGGCCCATCATGATGACCACCATGTCGGCGCTGCTCGGCACGCTGCCCATCGCGCTCGGTTACGGCGAAGGCGGCGATGCGCGCCAGCCGCTGGGCCTGGCCGTGGTGGGCGGCCTGGTGGTCTCGCAGCTCCTGACGCTTTACATCACGCCGGTGATCTACCTCTATCTGGAGCGCCTCCAGACCTGGCTGCGCCGGGAGCCGAGCGCGGCCCCCGTGATCGCCGAGGCGTAGGTGGGACAGGCCTCCGACCTGTCATTGGCAACTGCCCGGCCCACGGCCGGATGAGGAGTTACTTCAGCCGCCGCCCAGCCGGCTCAGCAAGAGCAGAACCGCGAAGATGCCAACGATCCACCACACGTCCATCGGGCCAATTGTACCGCGCGGTCAGTCGCGGTAAGCGCCGCCGGCCAGCTCGGCCACTCGCCTCTGGAGCTCTTCGGTTAGCGCGTGCCGGTCGTGGATCTTCAAGCCGTCAACCGGGATCGGGTCCCCGATCCGCAGCACCACCTCGCCGGGCTTCATGTGGATCGAGCCCATGGGCAGGATTTGCCGCGTGCCATCGAGGGCTACCGGCACGGCTGAGACCCCGGCCTTGATGGCAATATAGGCAGCCCCTTCCCGGAATTCGCGCATCCCGTCCGGCGAGCGGCCGCCTTCCGGGAAAATCAGCACTGAAATTCCGCGATTCCGGATGATTTGAGCCGCCTCCGCCATGCTCTTCAGGGACGCCCTCACGTCTTCCCGCTCCACGGGCAGGTGCCCGGCCCGCCGCAGATGGGGTCCGATGAAGGGAGACTTGAACAGGCTCCGTTTCGCCAGGAACCGGATCTCCACCGGGATGTGCGCCAGAATCACCGGAATATCCATAAAACTGAGGTGGTTTGCCACGATGACGTAGCTCGATCCGGAGGCGATCCGCTCCCCTCCCTCCACCCGGATCCGCGCGCCCGCGATCCCGAGCAGGATGCGCGCCCAGGCCCTGGCTACACGGTGCTGCGTGCGACCGCTCGAGTCGAAAATGGAGACCACCATCGAGACGGTTCCCATCAACGCGGTCGCCAGGAGAATCAAAGGATCGAGGATCAGGAACGCGCGAATCGCAGAAAGCATGCGCCGCCGGACTCCGGCCGGCTTGAACCGTCATTTTAGCCCGCTTTTCTCATCACGTCCAAGCGAGCCCTCGGCCGTCCACTCAGGTACTCCGAGGCCCATCTGCGGGTTCCCTGGCAAATCACCCCAACAATCCGCGCGTCAACCCACATCGGGGCAGATACAGCGGAGTGGTGCTGGGCCGCGCGGGAGCGAGGCTTCTGAAACAGTCCGATTTTTGCTAACGAGCGCGATTTCAGTCGATTAGCGTGACTTCTGAAGGCCGATCCGCCGCCTGCGGCCGGACGAACGAGGAGTAGCTCCAAAGGAACATGTCTGGACCTTTTGGGTTCAAATTCTTTGAAAGTCGTGCGGGCAGGTGTATGCTAACATCTGGCCCGCAACAAGGAAATGAGCGCCGCGCGTAAGACCTTTGTTGGCATCGCGTTGGATATTCACTCGCGCCCACGTGCCGGTGCGCGTCGAGCCGCGCCTCCTTCGGTTGCGTGCCTGGCCCTGGCGCTGGCGTGGGCCGTCACGAGCGGTTGTTCGCGATCGTCCCCGAGTGTTCCGAACGCTCCGCTGACCACCGTGGAACAGATCCGCCAGCTCACCCCGGAAGCCGTAGCCGCACAGGTGCCGGTTCATCTTTGGGGGACCGTGACTTTTTCCGATACCGCCGTCCTGCTGCTGATGCTGCAGGACGCTACCGGCGCAGTCCGCGTCGAGGGCGCACCCCTGGCCAACTTTCCCCTGGAGCCTGGGCGCTCCGTGGAACTCACCGGAGTGGTGGCAGGTGGGGGACTGAGTCCGGTGGTGACCTGTGGAACCATTCGTATGGGCGATCGGGTCAGCCCGTTGCCGGCGCCGCTCCAGCCGAGCGGGCGTGACTTGGTTTCGGGCAGGCTCCAGTACCGCTATGTCGAGATCGAAGGTCTGGTGAGAGCCGCCGCCATCGATCACGCAGGCAGGGTTGCACTCGTGGTTCGCACGCTCGGCTGGGACGTCCGAGTGGGCGTGAGAGATCTCTCGTTTGCCGATTACCGCTCGCTGCCGGACGCGGTGGTCCGGGTGCGAGGCGTGCTTGGCACGAGTTTTGACGCGCGCGGCGTTCCCGTAAGCGTCAAGTTGTGGGCCAGGGCCATTAGAAATGTGACGGTGGTGAAGCCGGCGCCCGCCACGCCGGACGTTCCGCTCCAGACCGTCAAGTCGGTCCTCGCGGCCGCGGGCGGCCGCCCCCCAGAGCACCGCATCCGCCTGCGCGGATCGATTGCAATCGAGGGCGGCGAATGGGTCCTGCGGGACGCCACGGGATCTATGCCGTTGCGGCCTGCCCGATCCGAGGACCTCGAGCCTGGGGGACCGGTCTGCGTCCTGGGGTTTGTAGGCGAGGAGCGTGGCGCGCAGGTTCTCACCGAGTCTACGGTCTCGGATTGGAGCCGGGGACGCCCCAGCCCATCGTCCTTGCCGGTGCTCACGACGGTCGCGCAGGTGAAACTCCTTTCGGAGGATCAAGCCAGGCTGGGCTACCCCATCCGCCTGCGCGGGGTGGTGACCTACCACAATCCACTGGCCGGCAACACCTTCGCGCAAGACGGCACCGGAGGAATCTACCTGGTCTTCCGCCGGGACGCCCAGCCCGCGGTCCACGCTGGGGACCTGGTTGAGATCGAGGGACGCAGCCGCCCCGGTAACTTCGCGCCGGTAATCGTCGTGACTGCCATCCGCGCCATCGCCCGGCAGCGGTTTCCCAAGCCGGCCGGGATCGACATGGAGCAGCTCTTTACCGGCATCGCCGACAGCACTTGGGTAGAGGCCCAGGGCGTCGTCCATTCCATTGGCCAGGAAAACGGGCTTCGCACCCTCGGCGTCAACTGGGGTGTCCACCATTTTCTGGTTTACGTTTTCGGCTCCACCAAGTTGCCCGATTCGCTCTTGGACTCGCATATCCGCGTCCAGGGCGTTTGCGGCTCCAAGTTCAATTTCAAGCGCCAGATTCTGGGCATGCACCTGTTCGTACCCGATGCCAGCTTGATTCGCGTCGAAGGCAACGGAGCGCCCGAGGCTCCGCCCCTGCGCGCCATCGAGCGGCTTCTGCAGTTCTCCTCGTCGTCCGGGTTCGGAGAGCGCTCCCGAATCCGCGGCGTGGTGACGCTAGCCCATCCCAGCGGTCCCACCTACGTCAGCGATGCCACGGGAGGCGCGCTGGTCCAGAATCACGCCCCGGCAGATCTCGAGGTCGGCGATGAGGTGGAGGTGATCGGACTGCCGGTGGCCGTCGCGGGGTTGTTCAATCCGGTGCTGCGCGACGCCGAGATCCGCAAGCTGGGCCGGGCGCCTTCGCACGAGCCGATGTTGGTGACCGCGACCGACATCCTGGACGAGGGCTACGACGCCGAACTGGTCCGCATCGATGCGGTGCTGGTGGACCAAGCGCTGGGCAGACGGAATCAGGAGCTGGTGCTGCAGGCCGGTGACCGGGTCTTCGAGGCCCGCCTCGACCAGCAAGAACTGCCGGCGCTCGAGAAGGGCAGCCTGCTGCGGGTGACCGGGATCGCCTCGGTCGGCACCTACGAAGCGCAACAGACGGTGCTGCCGCAGTCTTTCTCGATCCTGTTGCGGTCGCGGGCCGACATTCAAGTGCTCAAGCCGGCGCCCTGGTGGACGACGGAGCGGGCGATCCGCGTGCTGGGCCTGGTGGGCGCCGTGGCGCTGCTGGCGCTGGTCTGGATCGTGGTGTTGCGCCGCCGGGTGCACCTGCAGACCGCGGATCTGCGGGAATCGCGGCAGATGCTGCAGTTGGTTCTAGACCATATTCCCCAGCGTGTGTTTTGGAAGGATCGGGAGGGACGCTACCTGGGCTGCAACAAGGCCTGCGCGGGCGACGCCGGCGTTCCGGCGCCGCAGGCGATCGTGGGCAAGGCCGACTACGAGCTGGACTGGCGGGCAAACGCGGACGCCTACGTGGCCGACGACCGCCAGGTTGTGGGGAGCGGCCAGCCTCAGATCGGGTATGAAGAGCCCCTGGTCAGGGCGGATGGGACACACCGCTGGCTGCGCACCAGCAAAATGCCGCTGTATGGCCCCCGCGGAGGTGTCATCGGCGTTCTGGGCGTCTACGAGGACATCACCGAGCGCAAACGCGCCGAGGAGAAGCTGCAACGCTACAGCGCCCAATTGGCCGCGACCAACGAGGAGCTGAAGCGTTTCACCTACATCGTTTCGCACGACTTGCGGGCTCCTCTGGCCAGCCTGCGGGGCTTTGCGGCAGAGCTGCACCGCTCGCTCGAGGCGCTGCGGAAGCCGGTGGAAGCCCTGCTGCCCAACCTGCCCGAGCCGGAGCGCAGGGCGGCGGCACGGGCGTTCGACGAGGCCGTTCCGGAGGCCCTGAGCTTCATCGAGAGTTCGGTGGCCCGCATGGACCACCTCATCGGCGCCCTGCTGCGGCTGTCGCGGGTGGGCTACCGCGAGTTCCACATGGAGGAACTGGATGCCGGGGAGTTGCTCGCAGAGACGCTGCGCACCCTGGCGCACCAGATCGAGAGCCGCAAGGTGGAGCTGAAGATCGGCCCACTGCCGGGCATCACCAGCGACCGGACGGCGATCGAGCAGGTTTTTGGGAATCTGCTGGACAATGCCTTGAAGTACCTGGACCCGCGGCGGCCGGGACAGATCGAAGTATCGGCCCAGGAGACGGCGGAAGGCGTGGTGTTCCAGGTGCGGGACAACGGACGCGGGATCGCGGAAGAGGATATGGACAAGGTGTTCGCGCCATTCCGCCGGGCCGGGCCGCAAGATGTTCCGGGGGAAGGCATGGGCCTGGCGTACGTGCAGGCCCTCCTGCACCGGCTGGGCGGGACCATCGAATGCCATTCCCAGCCGGGTGTGGGCACGACCTTCCGTTTCATACTGCCGGCGAGGCAGTAGGGAGAGGGCTGCATGCACCCTGCCCGGATGCGGGAGGGCGCCCGCCCCACTGCGCGCAGCGGCATTTGGGTCGGAGCCTGTATCTTGAATAGGGAGGAAGTGCACGCATGCCGGACAAATTGGACGTTCTCCTGATTGAAGACCAAGCGGACGCAGCGGCCCTGGTCCAGCGGGCGCTCGCGCGGTCGGAGTCTCCTTCCATTCGGGTCGAAGCGGTGGACACCCTGGAGAAGGGCTTGGCCAAGCTGGAGGCGGCGACTTTCGATGCCATCCTGCTCGACCTGAACCTGCCGGACAGCAACGGTCTGGCGACGTTCAATAAAGTACGCGAGCACCAGGGCCCGGGCGCCCTCATCGTTCTGACCTCGGTGGAGGACGACGAGCTGGCGTTGGGCGCTGTGCGGGAAGGCGCCGACGAGTATCTGGTCAAGGGCGAAGGCGACGAGCCGGCGCTGGCGCGCCGGGTCCGCTATGCGGTGGAGCGCTCCCGCCGCCGGGCACGGGAGGCCCCCCTTGCCCGCCCGGACGCGAAGATTCTGGGATTCGTGGGCGTCAAAGGCGGCGCGGGAACCACCACCGTAGCGCTCAACATCGCGGCCGTACTGGCCCGCCAGGGCAGGAGCGTCATCGCCGTGGAGCTGAAGCCGGACCTGGGCCTGTTCTCTTTCCAGTTGAAGCACACGCCGGCCGCCAACCTGAGCTCCCTATGGTCCATGGCTCCCGGCAGAATCGACGCCGTCGAGGTCGGCAAGAGGCTGTGCACCTTCCCGCACGGACTGCGGGTGTTGTTCGGTCCCCAGAAGCCGGACGAGTTCCGCGAGGTCGATCCCTTGGCTGCGGCAGCGGTGATCCGCGCCGCCTCTCAGTTGGCGGAATGCACGTTGATCGACCTGCCCTCGCTGGCCTTCCCCATGAGCCAGGCCGCGATCCGCCAGTGCACATTCGTCTCCATGGTGCTGGAACGCGACGCCATGAGCGCCTACGCGGCCAAGCTGTTCCTGCCGGTTCTGCATTCCTGGGGCATCAGCGAGCAGATCACCGGCGCCATTGTGGTCAGCCGGACTCTGGCGTACACGCCCACGCCCATTCCCGAAATTGCGGCCCAGTTGAGCTGCTCCATTACCGGCGTGATCCCGCCCGCGGTCGAGCTCTGCGCCAAGGCCAGCCTGGCCGGCTCGCCTATCGTGTTTCTGGAGCCGGAGTGCACATTCTCCAACACCATGACGGAACTGGCCCTCCGCCTCGCGGCCGACACGGTGAAACCGATGGTGCGGTAGGGGCGCCGGGGCTAGCCGAGGGCTGGCCGGGATGGACGGTCAGCCGAGGTTCATCCGCTTCAGCAAGTCGCGATAACGCGCGTCGGAGCGGAAAGGCTCAAAACATGGCTCCGCATCCATGCGAGTCAGGTAGGGGTCGCGCTCGGCCAAGGCCGCCTCGAGGCACTCGAACATCCTGTCCGTTTGTCCCAGGGCGGCATGGTAAACGCCGAAGCAGGCAGGCGAGACATAGCGTTTCGAGCTTCTCTCCCTGACTTCCGCCATCAGTTTTTCGGCGCGGTCCGAGCGGCCGGATCGCACATACGAAGCTGCCAGAAAGCCTGCCGCCGAGGTGAAAGAAGGTGAAAGTCGTACAGTCGCTTCCAGGCTGGCAATCGACTTCTCCAGACAGCCCTTTTGAAATAGCGCCAGACCCATTGCGAAGTGGACCAGCCAATAGTCGGGGAAGAGGGCCACCGCGGTTGCGGCATGTTCGATCGAATCGTCGTACTGGCCCTTGCAATAGAGAGCGAAAGCCAGGCCAAAGTGGACCATCATGGACAGCGGATCGGTTTCCAACGCCCGCCGGTACTGAGCCACCGCTTCTTCGAACCGTCGGAGCGGCGTAAGGAAGTAAAGAGCGTAACGGACGCGAACCAGCGGCGGTACGGGCTCGACGGCCATCGCCGCTTCAAAATGACGCTCCGCCGACTTCCAATCGTATTCAACGGCGCCCGTGACCAGCCCCAGTACACTATGCGCCTCGCTCAGCGTCGGATCGATTGCCAGCGCGTTTTCCGCGGCGGACTTGGCCAGTGGGGCCATCTCCGTCATCTGCCGAATGCCGAGAGCGCCCAGACCGTAATAGAACACGGCCAATCCGCCGTAAGCCGGAGCGTAGCTCGGATCTTGCCGGAGCGCCTGTTCGAACGACTCCTTCGCTTGAACCAGACTCTCGGCCGTGTAGCGCTGGTACCAATACAGTCCCTTCAGGTAACTCTGAAAAGCGTCTATGTTACGCGTGCACCGTCGAGGGGGCACGAGCTTGACCTTCAGGGCATTCGCAATCGCCTGGGAGATATCGTCCTGGATGGCGAAAGTATCCGTCATCTCACGGTCGTACCGGTCCGACCAGAGGTGCGATTCGTCGGCTACCTGGATGAGCTGAGCCGTCACCCGGATGCGATTGCCCGCGGTGCGGACGCTGCCTGCGAGAATCGTCGCTACTCTTAGCCGTTGACCGATTGTGCGCAGGTCTTGTTCCTTGCCGCGAAACGCAAACGCCGACGTGCGAGCGATCACTCGCAACTCCGGGATTCTGGTAAGGGCGTCGATGATATCCTCGGCAAGCCCGTCGCTGAAGTATTCGTTTTCCTTGTCGGCGCTGAGGTTGACGAAAGGAATCACGGCGATGGACGGGCTTTCCTCCCGGATGCCGTCCGAGAAGGCCGCCGCGAGGGCCCGCTTGACCTCCCTCATCGTCTGAAAGCGTTGCAAGGGATCTTTGCGCAAACAGCGGGCGACGTGCTGCTCGATCGAGGCTGGAACGGCCGGCTTGATGTCTCGCAATGGCCGGGGATCCACGTGCAAGATGGCCGCCACGGTGGCAACCCACGACTCGCCCCGGAACGCGCGTTGCCCGGAGAGCATCTCGTACAGAACCGAACCGAATGAGAAGACGTCGGACCGCGCGTCCAGCGCTCGCCCTTCCGCTTGCTCCGGAGACATATAGGCGGCGGTGCCCGCAATCGCTCCCGGAACCGTGGGCATGGTAGCGGTATCGTCAGCGGGCGCCACCGCTTCGATGAATTGCGCGAGTCCAAAATCCAGCAGTTTGGCCCGCCCGTCCTCGGTGACGATGACGTTGGCCGGTTTCAGATCGCGGTGAACGATACCGGCCGAGTGGGCGGCGATGAGCGCATCCGCGATGTCGGCGGCAAACTTCATGGCGTCCTTCAGTGGTAACCCGGCGCCGGTGTTCATCTGCTCTAGCGTAGTACCGGAGACGTACTCCATCGCGATGAAGCAGACGTTTTCCTCCTCCGAGATGTCGTAGATGGTGACAATGTTGGGGTGATTGAGCTTGGCGGTGGCCTGCGCTTCCAGCAGGAATCCGCGCTTCCGTTCGGCATCGGAGATCTTCTCGGCGGGCAGAGTCTTCAATGCGACGATGCGGTTGAGACGAGTGTCGCGCGCCTTGTAAACCTCGCCCATTCCTCCGGTCCCTAGTAAGGCTAGGATCTCGTACGGGCCGATGCGAACGCCAGCCGGAATGGACATGAGGCTTCTACCGATTTTAACCCGCTACCATTCGAGGCGTTACGCGCGCGAAACGCCGAAGCGCTTAGGAACACGGAGCCGTGGCCGTCCGGAACAGCCTTATGCGCCCGCCGCCTCTTTGCGTGCGTGCTCGAACAGGAAGTTCAGCGTCTTCTCGGTGCGGATGCGGTTGGCGATGCGGCGCACTCCGTCGTCCTTCTCCAGCCGCTTGCGAGTCGCCGCCACCGGTTCCCGCTCCTGGCGCGCGATGCGCTGCACCTCGTGGTCCACTTCGTCCTGCGTCGCGTAGATCTGCTCGGCTTCGGCGATCTTGTCCAGCAGCAGCGAAGCCTTCACGTCGTGGACCGCTTTGTCGCGCTGCGCGGCCTTCACCTTCTCCCAATCCAGCTTGATCGACCGCGGATCGACTCCCTCGGCCGCCAGCATGCGCAGGTTGCGCTCCACCTCAGCCTCCACCTGCCGCTCGATGAACGCTTCCGGCACGGGAAACTCGTGCCGCTCCACCAGCGCATCCACGATCTTGCTCTTGGCCTCCTGCTGGGCGAAATACTGGCGCTCGGAGAACAGCGACTTGCGCACCGCCTCGCGGAGCTCTTCCAGATTCTGGTAGTCGCCCAGGTCGCGCGCGAACTCGTCGTTGAGCTCGGGCAGCTCCTTGCGCCGGATGCCTTTGAGCGCGGCGCGGAAGCGCACCGTCTTTCCGGCCAGCTTGGCTTGGCCGTAGTCCTCCGGATAGCGGACGTCGAACTCCTTCGCTTCGCCGGGCGTCATGCCCGTGAGGTTGTCGCTGAAATCGCCGAGCGTATCCTCACCGCCGACGTGCAGGGTCAGCTCGTCTTGCTTGATCGGCTGGCCCGGGGCGCCGGCCAGGCTCTCGAGCGCCACCACCGCGTGGTCTCCGGTCTCCACCGGCCGCGGGTCCACGTTGGCGTAATCGGCCTTCTGCTCGCGCAGTTGCTCGATCCGCCGCTCGACGTCTTCGTCCGTGATCTCGGGATCCTGGTAAGCGACGGTCACTTCCCGATAGTCTTTGAGTTCGATGCTGGGCGCCACCTCGAACTCGGCCTTGAACCGCAGAGGCTCGCCGGCTTCCAGTTTCACGCGGGTGACGTTCGGCCTCCCGACGACGGCCAGCCCCTCCTGCTCGGCTCTCTTGAAGAAGTGGCGCGGGATGAGCTTATCGAGTACGTCGTGCCGGATGTCTTCCTGGTAACGGCGGCGGATCAGGTCGAGGGGAACCTTGCCCGGACGGAAACCCGGCAGGCGGATCTTCTTCTGCAGCGACTCGACGACGCGCGCCGTCTCCGCTTCCACTTCATTGGCCGGAACCGCGATTTCGAGAGTCTGCTTGGTGCCTTGAGAATCTGCCAAAGGAATGCCTCCATCAGCCGTCGGCCATCAGCCGTCAGCCATCAGCCGGACCGCTGACGCCTGAGCTGACCGCTGATGGCTGATCGCTGACGGCTTCTTCTTCCTACGTTCCTTCCGACCAGCTCGCCAGGTAGCGTTCCTGCTCCGGAGTCAGCCGGTCGATCTTGACCCCCATGGATTCGAGCTTCATGCGGGCCACTTTCTTGTCAAGATCTTCGGGAACCGGGTAGACCCGTTTCTCGAGCGACGCGTGGTTGTGTACCAGGTACTCCACCGCCTGCGCCTGGTTGGCGAAGCTCATATCCATAACGGAGGCGGGATGCCCCTCCGCCGCGGCCAGGTTGATGAGCCGGCCTTCGCCCAGAACATAGACCCGCCGTCCGTCGCGCAGAGCGAACTCTTCGACATATTCGCGGACCTGGCGCCTGGAGGATGCCATCTTGCCCAGCGCTTCGAGGTCGATCTCGACATTGAAGTGGCCGGAGTTGCACACGATGGCGCCGCTCTTGATGTGCTCGAAGTGCTCGCGCGCGATCACGCTCTTGTTGCCGGTCAGGGTGACGAACAGGTCGCCGATCTCGGCGGCTTCGAGCATCGACATCACGCGGAAGCCGTCCATGACGGCCTCGATGGCCTTGGTCGGATCGATCTCGGTCACGATGACGTTCGCGCCCAAACCGCGCGCGCGGTTGGCGAAGCCGCGCCCGCACCATCCGTAGCCCGCCACCACCACGGTGAGGCCGGCCAACAGGATGTTGGTCGCGCGGATGATGCCGTCGAGCGTGCTCTGGCCGGTGCCGTAGCGGTTGTCGAACAGGTGCTTGGTCAGGGCGTCGTTGATGGCGATGACCGGGTAGCGCAGCACGCCGTCCTTGCTCATGGCGCGCAGCCGGATCACGCCCGTCGTCGTCTCCTCGGTGCCGCCGATCACATCCGCGATGGCGTCCTGCCGCTTGGTGTGCAGCACCGTGACCAGGTCGCAGCCGTCGTCCATGGTGATCTGCGGCTTGGAATCGATGGCCGCCAGGATGTGCGAGTAGTAGACCTCGTTCGTCTCGCCCTTGATCGCGAAGACCGGAATGCCGTAGTCCCGCACCAGCGTCGCCGCCACGTCGTCCTGCGTGGAGAGCGGGTTGGAAGCGCAAACCACCGGCAGCGCGCCGCCGTCGCGCAGCGTGATCATGAGGTTCGCGGTCTCGGTGGTCACGTGCAGACAGGCGCCGATGCGAATTCCGGCCAGCGGCTGCGTCTTGATGAACTGCTTGCGGATGGTCTGAAGCACCGGCATGGACTGGAACGCCCATTCCGTGCGCCGCTTGCCGATGTCGGCCAGCGAGATGTCTTTGACGTCGTGTGCGATCGAAATCTGCGGATGGGTGGACATGAGTCTCCTTGCTGCCCTATACCTGGGCCGCCGACAGCCGGGCCTCTTCCCGCAGCACGGCGGCCTTGTTCGTGGCTTCCCACGTGAAGGTGTCTTCCGTGCGGCCGAAATGCCCGAAGGCGGCGGTCTTGCGGTAGATCGGCCGGCGGAGCTGCAAGTAGTCGATCATGCCGCGCGGCGTCAGCGGGAAGTGTGCGCGGATCAGCTCCACCAACCGCTCCTCCTCGACCTGCCCCGTGCCGTACGTGTTCACCGCAATCGATACCGGGTCGGCCACGCCGATGGCGTAAGCAAGCTGGACCTCGCAACGGCTGGCCAGGCCGGCCGCGACGATGTTCTTGGCGATGTGGCGCGCCATGTAGCACGCCGAACGGTCCACCTTGGTCGGGTCCTTACCCGAGAACGCGCCGCCGCCGTGGCGTCCCATGCCGCCGTAGGTGTCGACGATGATCTTCCGCCCGGTCAGTCCGGTGTCGCCGTGCGGCCCGCCGGTCACGAACCGGCCCGTCGGATTGATGTGGTACTTCGTGTCGGAATCGACCATCCCGGCCGGAATCACCGGGTCGATGACCAGCCGCTTCACCTCGGCGCACAGCGCCTCGTGCGAAATCTCCGGACTGTGCTGGGTGGAGACTACGATGGCCGTGATGCGCCGCGGCCGCCCGTCCACGTACTCGACGCTGACCTGCGACTTTCCATCCGGGCGCAGGAAATCGACCAGTCCCTGGCGCCGCACCTGGCTCAGCCGCTGCACCAGTTTGTGGGCGATCATGATGGGCAGCGGCATCAGCTCGGGAGTCTCGTCGCAGGCGTAGCCGAACATCAGCCCCTGGTCGCCGGCGCCGCCCGTATCGACGCCCATGGCGATGTCCCCCGATTGCTTCTGCACCGCGTTGATGACGCCGCAGGTATCGGCGTCGAAGCCCATGCGCGCGTCGTTATATCCGATGTCGCGGATGGTGTCGCGCGCCAGTTTCTGCACGTCGAGGTGGCAGCTCGGGCTGGCCGTGATCTCGCCGGCCACAATGCACAGGCCCGTGGTCACGAGCACTTCGCACGCCACGCGGCCCAGCGGGTCCTCCGCCAGAACGGCGTCCAGCACTGCGTCCGATATCTGGTCGGCGACCTTGTCGGGATGTCCCTCGGTCACCGATTCCGACGTAAAAATGGAACTGCGTCCGTCTGCCACTTGATTCTTCCTCCGGGACTTCTGAGAGAGTTGAACTCTCTATTCTGACAGAACCTCGGACCGTGGGCAAACCGGTGGGGTGGCCGCTTGCTTACGCGCGCGGTTCGGTGCCGGGGAGCCCCACACCCGGCCCTTTCAGGCAGCCAAGGAGATTGGTTGGACGGGCTCGATCTCGGCGGCTGGAGCCGCGGAGCTGGAATCCTCCCAGGGGATCTCGTAGACGCGGTTGCAGCGGCGGCAGCGGTAGTGCCCCTGCACGGGCCAGGCGACGTCGTTGTGCATCGTGCGGCACCACAGTTGCCCCAACGATGCCAGCACGGTCCGGGTCCGTCTCGCGGCCACCCTCGTTCTCACGGCTTCCTCCTCGGATTCACGAAGATAGACGCAACCGAGCCGGTTTGGGTTTCAGCGCGTCTCCCGGTGCGGGTGTGCGCTACAATGGCTGGGCGATATGGATGCGATCGGCCGCTATCGGATCCTCGGCGAGCTGGGGCGAGGCGCCATGGGTGTGGTGTATCGCGCCCAGGATCCCGCCATCGGACGCGCGGTGGCCATCAAGACCATCCGGCTGGCCGACTTGAGCGACGAGGCCGAGCGGGGCCGCCTGCGCGACCGCCTGTTCCGCGAGGCGCA
>Ga0116118_1001060_pt1 | contig 14749 bp, 10 predicted proteins | sample June2015DPH_11_5_FD_89723 | JGI IMG/M metagenome (GOLD analysis project Ga0116118, IMG submission 89723) | Peatland microbial communities from SPRUCE experiment site at the Marcell Experimental Forest, Minnesota, USA - June2015DPH_11_40 | ecosystem: Environmental > Terrestrial > Soil > Wetlands...
GCTGTTGCTGCGCCGGTCTCGCCGGTTGCTGCGCGCGTTGCTGTTGCTGCGCCGGTCTCGCCGGTTGCTGCGCGCGTTGCTGTTGCTGCGCCGGTTTGGCCTGCTGCTGCTTCTGCTCTGGTTGCTTCTCCTGTTCGCGTGGTCCCTCTGCGTAAGCGGGAGCAATGGCGGGAAGCAATAACAGACTTGCTATTGTCAGAACTTCAATTATTCTCATTAGGGTTGCCTCGATTGCAACTCAGCTAAACGTAATGCAACTCGAGGTCCGCGCCGGATGGCCTATCGAATCCTGTTGCCCGAGCGCTCAGGAAGACTGGCACGCTCACCTGCATGTCATGGTCGACAAAGGAGATGAAGACGATCCGGTGTTGGTTACATTTCAGCGGGGATCTGAGAATCCGGCGAAGGTTGTCGTGGAATGCGGGTTTGACAACCGGGCTAGCGGAGCAAAGACTGCACGCGTCGTGGCGGATTCTGCACGTGGCTTTCGGAGATTGGCGTCCGGCCGCCGGATGCGTCAAAATTGCATCAGTGGCGAATCATCTGGGTCGGCTACTGTCGTGCTTGAGCTGTCTCGCGCTTGCGGCTGGCGATCTGGAGGCCGCGGAGGTGGTGCTGCGGGGACGAGTCGTGGACGAAAAGGAAGCGCCCGTAGCCGGCGCGCTGATCGTGGCGCGGCCAGTTGCGAGCGTCGCGGGTGAAGCTTCGGCGGAAAGCCGGGAGGCCCACTCCGGGCTGGAGGGCGACTTCATCCTCACGCTGCCCGATGAGGGCGATTTCCTGGTGAGCGTCGAGCGCGAGGGCTACTACGAATTGAAAGACCACCCGATCCACGTGGAGGGGCCGCAGGAAACCACGCTGGTGGTCAATTCCGTGCGGGAGGTTTTTCAGGCCATCGATGTCAGCGGCGAGCCTTCGCCGGTCGACCTGGCGGGGATGCAGAAGGAAGAGCGGCTCTCGGGGACGGACGTCAACGCGGTTCCCTATCCGGCCAGCCACAGTTTGCAGAACGCTACCCGGCTCATGCCGGGTGTGGTCCAGGACGTCACCGGATCGACGCACTTCGACGGCGGCGCGGAAAACCAGGTGCTCTACCTGCTGAATGGGTTCAACATCACCGACCCGGTGAGCGGGCGATTTCATACGCGCCTGGGAATCGAAGGGGTGCAGGCGCTGGAGCACTGGAGCGGCAGCTATTCGCCGGAGTATGGGCAGGGATCCGCAGGCGCCTTCGCCATCACCACGGACACCGGCACCGACCGGTTTCACTACACCGCCACCAACTTCATTCCCAGCGTCGATTTCAAACAGGGCCCGCATCTCGGCAACTGGACGCCGCGCGCGGGCGTGTCCGGCCCGATCCTGCGCGGGCGCGCCTGGTTCGCCGACAACTTCGACGGCGAATACGACGAGGCCATCATCAGCGGCCTGCCGAGCGGGCAGAACACAACCAGCGGCTGGGTGGGCAGCAACCTGTTGCACGCGCAGGCGAGCCTGACGGCCTCCAACATCCTCTACGCCGATTTCCTGGTCAACCTCGAGCAGCAGAACCGGGTGGGCCTGGGTCCGCTGGACCCGCTGTCGACCACCGTCACCCTGCGCCAGCGGCAGTACTTCGCGAGCCTCAAGGACCAGATCTTTCTGGCGCACGGGCTGGTGATCGAATTGGGCTTCGGGCACAACCAGTTCTTCACCCGCCAGACCCCGCAGGGCAGCGCCGTATACGTGTTTTCCCCGGAAGGGCGCAGCGGCAACAATTTTCTGACCGCGACCCAGGCGAGCGCGCGCGATGAAGGCCGGGTCAACGTGTACCTGCCGGTGATTTCCGCCGCCGGGAATCACCAGTTGCAAGCCGGCGTGGATGCCGACCGCCCGTCCTACAACGGGAACTTCAGCCGCACGGGTTATGAAATCATCGGCCTCGACGGCGTTATTCTCTCCAGCACCAGCTACCAGGGATCCGGACTGTTTCACATCCCCGATGCGGAGCAGGCAGCGTACTTGCTGGACACCTGGCGCATCACGCCGCGCCTCCAGGCGATGGCCGGCTTTCGCGAAGACTGGGACCGGCAGGCGGGCAGTTTCGCCCGCTCGCCCCGGGTGACCGTCGCCTGGTCGCCCGATGCCGGCGGCCACACCCGGATATCCGGTGGCTACTCGGTCACTACCGATGCCGCCAACCTGGCGGTTTTCGTACCGCCGCTCGACCAGACCGCGGTGACCACGCATTACCTGCCGGATGGAACGCCGGGATCGCAGGGAGTCACCACCTTCGCGCGCGGCGCCGGGCCCCTGGCGCTGCCCCGCGCCACCAACTGGAGCGCCGGAATCGACCACCAACTCGGCGACCGGATTTACCTCAGCGCGAATTACCTGCGGCGGCGCGCCAGCGACGGATTCGTCTATGTGAACACCCTGGCGCCAACCGCGCAGCCCTCGGAATTGCCGCTGCCGGCCGGCGTCCTGGACGGCGCGTACCAGCTCACCAACCAGCGGCTCGATTCCTATGAAGCCTTTAGCATCTCGGCCCGGCGGACATTCCGCGGCCAGTATTCCTGGATGGCCTCCTACACGCATTCCCACGCCCTGTCGAATGCGGTGATCAACATTTTCAACGACGAGCCTCTCCAGGTGACACCCTACCTGCACCCGATGCCCTGGGACAGTCCCAACCGCATACTGGCGTGGGCTTACGCTCCGCTGCCGTGGAAAAACTGGGCGGTGGCAATCCTGGCGGATGCGCGCACCGGCTTCCCCTACTCCGTCGAGGACCAGACCGGGCTGGTGATTGGCAACGAAAACGCCTACCGCTATCCGCTCAATTTCGACCTGAACCTGCATTTCGAGCGCACCTTCGTTTTCCATCGCTATCGCTTCGCCATCCGCGGCGGGGTGAACAACCTGACGGACCGGGCCAACGCCACCGCTGTGAGCAACGTGGCCGGCGCGCCGGATTTCCTGCACTACTACGGCAACGAAGGCCGCCACGTGGTTTTTCGCCTGCGGTTGTTCGGACGCACGGCGGGAAAGTAACAAGCCGAAGAACGCGTCCTTGCTGGATGCGTTCGGCCCATGGCCCATGTACCTGGGTGTCCGGCACCGGCTTCAGACCTTCAGCCGGCCTGAGCCCTGGCCGCGGAACCGGGGGGCGTGCTGTTCCCGGCGCACCTTCATAATCAGGTTCATCACCAAGTGCTCGATTTCGTCGCGCACTTTGCAGTGCTCTTCATACTTCATGACGACGGGGTCGGCCACGATCCATTCTTCGACGGGCGCGCCGATGTCTTCGGGCAGCGGGAAGCCGGTCATGTTGACCACCAGGTCGAACTTGGAGCGGCCCAGGTGGTAGATGCTTTTGGGGAACTGGTTGCGCAAGTCGATGTCCTTTTCCGCCATGGCGCGAATGGTATCGGGCATCACGGCCATGGCCGGAGTGAGACCGGCGCTGGCGGCAACCATTGCGTCGTGGCCGTAGACGCGCGCGAAAGCCTCGGCCATCTGGCTGCGGCAGGCGTTGCCCATACACACAAAGAGCACACGCTTGAGGGGGTGGCTCATAGCTTCTCCAGAAAGAGCGCGTGCACGCGCGAATCCGCGCTGAGCTCGGGATGGAACGTGGCTACCAAGTGGCGGCCCTGCTCGACCAGCACGGGATCGCCGGCATAGCGCGCCAGCACCTTTCCGCCGCCGTTGACGCGCCGGATGACGGGCGCGCGAATGAATACCGCCTCGAGCTTGCCGGGCGCGGTGCGTTGGTGAAATTCGGGCTCGGGGTCGAGCACGGTCACACGGCTGTCGATCTGGCGGCCGTAGGCGTTGCGCTCGACGGCGATGTCCATGAGCGCCAGGCTCTCCTGCGCGGGGTTCCAGACCTCGGCGGCCATCAGGATGGCGCCGGCGCAGGTGCCGAAGACCGGTTTGCGGCGGCCGAATTCCGCCAGCGCGTCCATCAGCCCGTCACCGTGCAGCAGCTTGAGTATGGTGGTGCTTTCACCGCCGGGAATCACCAATCCGTCGATGGCGCGGAACTGCTCGGGCTGGCGGACATAGACGGGTCGGGCGCCGGCGCGCGCGAGGGCCGCGCCGTGCGCCGCAAAATCTCCCTGAAGCGCGAGCACGCCGACCTGCTTCATCACCAGCCTCGGGTCTGCAACAGTTCCGATTCCGGCATTTTGGCGATATCCAGCCCCGGCATGGCTTCGCCCAGCAACCGGCTGGCCGCGAGCAGCTTCTCGGGATTGTCGGAGTTCTTAGCCGCGTGCACGATGGCCTGGGCGCGCGCCGCGGGGTCGGAGGACTTGAAGATTCCCGATCCCACGAACACCGCCTCGGCGCCAAGCTGCATCACCAGCGCCGCATCGGCCGGCGTGGCAATGCCGCCCGCCGAGAAGTTGGGCGTGGGCAGCTTTCCGTGCCGCGCCACCCATTCCACCAGCTCCAGCGGCGCCCCGAGTTCTTTCGCCTGGTGCACCAGCTCTTCCTTTCCGAGCACCGTGAGCTGTTTCATCTGCTTCACGATGGTGCGGATGTGGCGCACGGCCTCGACGATGTTGCCCGAGCCGGCCTCGCCCTTGGTGCGGATCATGGCCGCGCCTTCGGCGATGCGCCGCAAGGCTTCACCCAGGTTGCGGGCGCCGCACACGAACGGAACTTTGAAATCGCTTTTGTCGATGTGATGCTCCTCGTCGGCGGGGGTGAGCACTTCGCTCTCGTCGATGTAGTCCACGGCCAGCGCTTCGAGGATGCGGGCTTCCATGAAGTGGCCGATGCGGGCCTTGGCCATGACGGGAATGGTGACCGTGCGCATGATCTCTTCGATCTTGCCGATGTTGGCCATGCGCGCCACGCCGCCCTCCTTGCGGATATCGGCCGGCACGCGCTCGAGCGCCATCACCGCACAAGCGCCGGCATCTTCGGCGATCTTGGCCTGGTCGGCGTTGGTGACGTCCATGATGACGCCGCCCTTGAGCATTTCCGCCAGGCCCACCTTCAATCGAAACTGTTCGCTCGAAAATTCAAACATGGTTTTCTCCTTACACCATCGCGCTGGCGGATTCGAAGTTCCCGGAGGCGCTTTCGATCTCGCCTGAGACAATTCGTCCCAGAACCGCCAGGCCGCTCCGGATCTGGTCCGGAGTGAGACCCGCAAAACTCAACCGCAATGCTCCCGGCTCGAGCCGTGATACGGTAAAGTACCGGCCGGGCAGATAAGCCACACCTTCCTTCTGCGCCCGCGGCAGAAGCTCGCCGGCATCCAAGGGCTCGGGCAGGCGCACCCACACGTTCATTCCGCCTTGGGGACGGGTCCAGCTTGCGTTGGGCGGCAGGTACCGGCGGCAGGCGTCCAGGGTCGCCGCCAGGCGCTCGGCGCCGGCTTGGAGCACACGCGCGCGATGAGCCTCGAGGCGTCCGGACTCCGCGAACTCGAGCAGCACCGCCTGGGAAAGCTGGTCGGTATGCAGGTCGGCGGCCTCTTTGGCCTGGCGCAGGCGGTCGATGAGGGGCTTCGGCCCCACCACCCAGCCCACCCGCAATCCCGGAAAACTCACTTTAGAAAAGCTGCGGAGTAGGACGGTGCCGCCGTTCTCATCCAGTTGCTTGATGGCGGGCAGCGGCTCGCCTTCGTAGCGCAGATCGCCATAGGCGTCGTTCTCGACTACCGGGACACGCGCCGCGCGCGCCGCCTCGAGCAGTTCGCGCCGGGACGCCAAAGGGAGGGTTGCGCCCGTGGGGTTCTGGAAATTTGAAGTCACCACCAGGAAGCGCGGCCGCTGGCGTTCGAACACCCGCTCGAGTTGCGCGATGTCCAGCCCTTCCGCGCCAACCGGAATGCCCACAAGCTGGGCGCCCATTCCGGCCAGCAGGTTTTTGAGGCCGGTGTAGACCGGGTCCTCCACGGCTACCGTGTCGCCGGGCCGTAGCATCACCCGGCCGATGAGGTCGAGCGACTGCTGGCAGCCATTGGTGACGATGAGATCGTCGCCGGGACCCGCCAGGCGCTGGCGGCGGGCATCTTCCATGAGGTAGCGCCGCAGCGGCTCGAAACCGGAGGGCGAGCCCAGTTGCAGAATGGCGGCTAAGTCCTGCCGTTTCAGCACGGCCGCGCAACTGGCGCGGAATTCATCCAGCGGAAACAGCGCACGCGAAGGCCGCGACATGACGAAGCTGATGACTTCGCCGGCGGGCCTAGTGGGCACCCCGGAGGGCACTCCAGCCGAATGTCCCAGGGGCGGCATATCGCTGCGCTCCAGCAGAGAATTCCAAACGAACCCATTCGCAGCCGCCGAATGTCCCGTCACGAAACTGCCGCGGCCCACCTGGCCGGCGATCAACCCCTCGGATTCGAGCATTTCATAGGCCGCCGAGATAGTGGTCCGGTTGAGTCCAAGCAGGCCAGCCAATCCGCGGGTGGCTGGCAAGCGCTCGCCACGGGGCAGTTCTCCGGACCGTATCTTGACCGCAAACTGCTGGTAGAGCTGGCGGTAAAGCGGGACTTCGGATTCGTGAACTAAAGATGGCGCAAAATCCATCCACCCATACCATACCATATTGGACTGGCTACGGAGGGATTGGAAGGTGCTACAATCCCATTTCAAGGCCATGAGAGGGTTTGCGCTGGTAGCGCTTACATGTGGGGTGGCCCTGGTTGCATGGCCGGCCCAGAAGAAGAAAAAGGACGAAGTAACCCAGACGCTCCAGCTTCCCAAGGAGCTTCCCAGCGCGGTGGTGGGCGAGACGCGGCATCTAACCTTCCACGTCACGCCGTTGTCCTCGAAGGGCCTGCTTTCGCAGCAGGTGCGCGATGGCCTGAAGGCGCTCACGCGGGAGGCCGGCGGAAACACGGTTCTCAAGATTCGCGCCTTTGTGGCCGGCTCGGGCGACGTGCGCCGCGTGCGCGACCTGGTGAGCGAGGGTTTCGCGGACCGGCGGCAGCCGCTCCCATCCCTGAGCCTGGTCCGATGCGGGGGGCTGCCGCTCGAAGGGGCGCAAGTGGTTTTGGAGGCGATTGCCGGCGGAAAGAAGGAAGTCAATCCCCTCGGGCTGGCATTTTTCTCGGCGCAGACGGCCACTTCGGAGGACCCGCTGGATGCCGTGGCGCCGCTGGCCGCGCGGTCCCTGGCCGCCCTGCGCCAGGCCGTCCAGGCTGCGGGTTCGGAACCGTCCGACGTGGTCCGCGTCACCTGTTTTCTTAGCTCGCTGGACAACCTGGCGGCCACGCGCAAGCTGGTGGAAGCCGAGTATTCGAGCGCCGCGCTGAACTACGTGGAGACGCAACGCGCGCCGGTGCGTGCGCTGGCGGCGTGCGAGGCGGTGGCGCGGCTGCGGCGGGACGCCGGTGGGCGGTTGCTTCTGATGAATCCGGAAGGCCTGCCGCGGGAGCCTGGCGAATCGCAGATCGCCCTGGTAAGCGCGCCCCACGTGCTGCTGACCGGCTCGCAGGTTTCGTTCGGGTACCAGGAAGAGGATGCGCGGCTGGCTTTCGAACGTCTGCGGAAGTCGCTCGATCAGGGTGGCGTGACGGCTGGCGACGTAGCCTTCGCGCATTACTATCCGCTGTCGGCGGGAATCGCGGAGCAGGTGCGCAAGGTGCGCTCGAAGTTCTTCGACGACGCTCGTCCTCCGGCCGGCAGCCTGGTGTTGTTCGAGGGACTGCCATCGATGGAGGCCGGCTTCGCAGTGGATGTGGTGGCGGTAAAAGACTAGCGGCGCCGGTGGGCCCAGAGGGCGCCCCCCTGCGGTAGAATGGGTGTAACGCCGTGATGTCTATTGCTCGTATTGCCGCCGCTTTGCCGCTGTGGGGGTTTCTCCTGCCGGTGCCGGCGGCGCAGGTCCCAGCGGGCACCCCGGCAGAGCAGCCGGCAGCCAGAATCCAGGTGTCGGTGAACGAGGTCATCGTGCCCATCACGGTGACGGACGATAGAGGCCGGTTCGTCTCGAACCTGGAAGCCACCGATTTCCGCATTCTCGACGAAGGCCGGCCGCAGCGCATCCGCTTCTTCAGTCACGACCAGAAGCAGCCCGTGGTGGTGGGGTTTGTCATCGACATGAGCAACAACACGCGGATGCACTGGAAAACCTATCAGGACGCCATCATGGAGCTGGTCTGGAACCTGCTGCCGGGCGATAAGAAGTACACCGGCTACCTGATCACCTACACCGACGACGTCCAGATGGTGGTCAACACCACGTGGGATTCGGACAAGATCACGGATCAGATCAAGAAGCTGAAGCCGGGCGGCGGCGCTTCCTTTTTCGACGCCATTTACATGGCATGCACCAGACACGAGATGGTGCAAGGCGAGCCGTACGAGCCGCGCCGGGTGATCATCGTGGTGGGCGACGGCCACGATAATGCGAGCAAGAAGAGCATCGAGGAGGTTCTCGAGGTGGCGCAGCGCCACCTGGTGACCATCTATGCCATGAGCACGCAGGCGTTCGGGTTCGCCAACAGCGATCAAGGCATCCTGGAGCGCATCACGTCGGAGACCGGCGGCCACGTCGAGTATCCCATGGAGTCGTTGTACAAAGATGTTTCGGGCTATCTGTCGAACCCTTCCGACGACGGCAACTACGCTCTCACGGTGGGCACCGGGGGGTATGCCGCGGAGATCTCCGGAGCCATCATCAAGGCGGTGGGAGGGATCGGCGGCGAAGTCACCACGCAGTACGTCGTGCGCTATATTCCGGACGTGGACCCGGAGGCGAAGGCCAAGGTGTACCGGCACATCAAGGTGGAAATACCGACTCTGCCCAACGTTACAATCCGCGCGCGCAACGGGTACTATCCCGACGCCATTCCGGGCGCTACGCGCAGCGGACAGTAGCCGGCCGACTGCTGTATCATAGGCCAATGCGACCCCTTGGATTATACGCGAAACGGGCAGCCATGCTGGGCCTCCTTGCGGGGGCTCAGCTCGCCGCCCAGAACACACAACCAGCCTTTGAGAACGACCAGGTACTGATCGGAGAGAAGCACGGCCAGCCGCACGACCACAAGCTGAACCGCGTGATGATCTACATTGGGAACGGCGGAGAGACGCTGCACTACCTGGACGGCCACGACGTGGTGCTGAAGTGGGGGGACCGCGATATCCAATGGAGCCCGGCAAGCGGCCTGCACACCTCGGAAATCACGAACAAGAACCCGGTGCATCTCATCGATATCGGAATCAAGAAGCCGGGAGATCCCCACAAGGTGGTGAGCAGCGCTCTGGACCCGTTGCGGGTGGATCCCAAAGACTACAAGCTGGAATTGGAGAACAGCCAGGTTCGGGTTATGCGCGTCAAAGTCGGTCCGCGGCAAAGCGTGCCGATGCACGAGTGGGTGGTGAACCACGTGATCGTTTACTTCACGGACGAGAATGTGCGCGAGACCTCGCCCGAGGGAAAGGCCGAGGTGGCGCAGCACAAAGCGGGGGAATTCACCTGGAGCGGCCCCTCGAAACATACGCTGGAGAACCTGAGCGACCAGCCGTTCGAAGCGGCGATCGTGGAATTGAAGAACTGAATTCCGCGCCGCGGGCGGCGGCGCTCCGCGGCACCCCGCGGCCTTATCAGTAGCGCATGAGCTTGACGCGGAAGATGGCGCCTTGAGCCGGAAGCGAGACGCTGGGCGGGGTGTAGGATCCCTGGTAGGTGCGGCCGATGTTGGTGGTTTTCCACGCGCCGTTCTCGTAGACTCCTTCCTCGACCTGGAGGAATTGGGCGGCGGTGAAGCCCGTACCGACCGTGGGGCGGAAATCAACCGCGGCGTTGAAACCCATGATCAGAAACTCATCCGGCCCCAACTCTCCCACCAGCACGCGGGCGCCCGGCGTGGGCACTTGCTGTTGCGGGGTGTAGGCGGGGGATTGCGCACTCGGAGCGGGCGTGGGCAGTTGCGTAAACGAATTGGGCGCGGTGAGGAAACGAACCAGGAGGTGGTAACGGTCGAAGATGAGGTTCTTGCCGCGGATCACATCGTCGGCAATGGCGGCCCTGAGCTTTCCGGCTGATTGCAGTTCGGCGATGGCGGGCATGGCGGCAGTGACCAGGCGGAAATCCGCGCCCAGGTCGGCATAGGTGGCCGTCAACTCGGGACCGGCGCCACCGTCCACCCCATAGGCGCCGAAGCCGATGGTCGAGTATTCCGCCAGCGCGTAAAAGAACGCACGCGCGCCTGACATGGTCCGGCCGGCCTCGGGGCTCCAGTAGGGGTTGTCGGGACGAACGTAGCGCGAGTTGATCATGCGGAAGTTCACGACGGGCTGCACGGAGGTGTCCGCGGAAAGGATGTCGATGTCGGGCGCCACGGCCTTCCAAAGGTCGAGCATGTGGGACACCGGCCCGCCGCTGGGGTAGCTCTCGCCGGGACGATCGAAGGAGTCAAACGCGTCGGCGGTGTCTTCGCCACCTTCCCAGGCATTGACGTAAGTGACCAGCGGATAGACTTGCTTGCCGGCCTTGGCGACTTCGTCGATGTAGGAGGAGAGGTAGTAGGCGGTGAAGGATTCCTCGGCGAGGCGGCTGCCAAACACCTCCGTCCAAGTACCCGGCTTCTTCTTCAGGGCGGTAACCAGCGAGGCGGGCACGGGACCGTTGAACAGCTTGCTGGACTCGGGAGAGTAGTCGCGCACGCTGCCCAGCAGGCCGGGTTCGTTCTCGACCTGCATCATGATGACGGTGCGGTCGGCCTCGTCAACCTGGCGGAGGTGGGTCATCATGGCCACGTAGGCCTTCTTGTCGGCCTCGAGGGTGGCCCTGGAGTGCGGCGAGAGCACACGAATGGGTTTGCCGCCGGAATCGAGGACGCGGGGGAAGCGCTTGAGATCGGACTTGACCCAGTTGGGCACCCAATCCATGGCGCCGTTCTTCCAGGTGCCGAACCAGAGCATGACGACGCGGAGGCCCTGGGCGCGCGCCCGGCGAAGAATCTGGTCGAAGTCCCGGAAATCGAATTTGCCCTCCTCAGGCTCGATTTCGTTCCAGTAGATGGGATACTCGACGGTGTTGCAGTTCATGGCCTTGAGCTTGGGCCAGGCGCGCTCCATGCGGTCCGGGAAGGCGCTGTCGTTGACTACCTGGCCGCCCAGGATGATGAACGGTTTCCCGTCCACCATGAGGGTGAACCTGCCGCCCTGCTTCACCAGTTGCGGAATGGGCTTCGCTTGCCCGAAGGCGAGAGAAACGGCGGCTGCCTGGACCAGAGCCAGCCGGATGATTTTGCGCACCAGAAAGCCAGTTGTTGGTGTCATGTGGGTTCCTCGGTTACGACGTAGGAATAATACTCGATGGTGACGCGTGGCAGGGGAAACGTCAAGAGCGGGAGTCAACTGCGCAGCGCGCGCCATCAAGAGGACCGGCAGGGAGAGGTTCCTGGGCTGGCGGGTGAACGGGACTACGGCATGTCCCCGGCGGGATGCCGGGAAAATCCAGGCTGAAGAGTTGCACCGGACCTGCCGCCGGGACGCTCCCCTTGGCGCCATACCACCTGCAGGAATTGGTCGAAAGTGCGAAGGCCTCGATAACCCGTGGAACCAAGTCCTCACGGAAGCGCAGAATCAGGAGGTGTCCAGAGTCGGAAACGCCATTCTGAGGGTTTCCGCCACATTGCGTGGTCCAGTCGAGCTGCTGCCAGTTCGCGAAAAGCTCCAACACGCTTTGCCCCCGCGCCGAAGAGGATTGCGGGAAATTGCGTTGCCAGTACCACCCGCTATCGGTGGCAGGGTCGATCCAATGCCCCGAAAAGACGGCGGTGAGGTTGGTAAACGATTTCAACCCGTCCTGCCAGGTTGCATCGCTCCCGTTCCACATCTCGTCGCCGCTGTTGGAGGCGGGAGCGGCTCCCAGCCCGTAGACGTCTGGGCCCCAGCAGCTATTGGGGCCACCGGTTCCACGACACGCCCGGTTACTCGGGGTGTTGGGATCGGAGGAAGAGCTCGCCTGGTCGGAAAGGTAGGAATGGGTGGTGATCCAGCATTCGTGGTCGGGATGAGCGTCGTGAGCGCTCTTGGCCCAGTTCAGGACCTCCGACCGGGGAAAGAACTCCAACCCGATCATCAGGATTCGCCGGTTCCCGACGTTCATGGTGGTGAATGTATTCGCGCCGGTGGAATTGTAGGATCCACCCCAATAGGCCATGTCGTGTGAGCCGCCCAGGGACATACCGGAGCCGAGCACGGAAGCCAGCCCACTGGCGCTGAAGGGGTTGTTCCCCGTCCATACCCCATCGAGGTGCGTGTCGTCACGAGAAAAGCCGGCATTGCCCCCGCTTACCCAGTCGTGATTGCCCGGCACCATCTGCTTGTGGATGCCGGCCGCGTCCAGACGGCTCCAGGAATTGGCCGCAATCAAGCCTTGACTACCATATACGGGATCGGCGCAGTTCACGCAGTCGCCCACGGCGATGGCCGCTTTGATGCGGAGCGGCACTCCGCTTATGGGCAAATTGCGATTCTCGACAATCCAGCTCATCAGATTGTCGTAGCCGGCGGGTTCATTGGAACAAACACCAGCGGCGGCCATGTACTGCGGATCGGGCACCACAACCACGCTCCACGGAGCCGCAGTCCGGGCCAGAGATCTTCCCCGGGTGGCAAACGCCATGGCACCCGCACCGGTGGCCGCGCGCATGAACCCACGGCGCGTGAATTGAGTACGCCTCTTCTGTCCAGGAGGAAGATGAAGCCCGCGGTTGGCCGAAAAGACTTCGTGGGTGAACCAAGTCCTCATTCACGGCGGATGGTAGCACCCCATAGGTCCCGGCGCAAGTACTGCTCTGTCAGTACTATTCAGTCGTACTGCTGACCAGCCGCTATTGCTGAGTTGGCGGCCAGGACGCCGTCTGTCCGTCAACCGCTAGTGTGAGCGGCCCGGTGAGGCTGCCTGGCTGAGAGGCAGAAGGGACTGTTGCGTTGACTTGATACAGTCCCACGTACCCGGGGGCCAGCCCGGAGAAAGTGATCGTCAACGGTGCGCCGCCGAGGAGGACTTGCGGGAATCCGGCCGTGGTGGCAGTCGGATAGGCGGGACCGGCGGCGCCGAGCGGCAGATTGGTGGTCACTGCGCCAAGTCCGGTGGCATACAGCGAGAAGGTCTCCCCGGCAACGACGGGGTTTGCCGCCGATACCGCCGAGCCATTGGCGTGCACCACGGCCGCAATGGCGGGTGTCGACGCTTGCACGGCCATATCCACGGTGGCACTCAAGTCGCCGTTCGACGAAACCACGATCGAGGCGTCGCCCACCGGCAGATCGCCCGGGACTTGAAACTGAATGCTGCCGGCCGCCGACGCAAACAGCGGAGCGCGCACTCCTTCGACCGACACGAACGTGTTCCCGAGCACGCGCGGCAGCGGTGCGCCGGTGGACTGGGGCGCCGACGTCAGATTCGTCCCGGTGACGGTTGCGATTCCGCCGGGAGAAAGTGCCGCAAGCCCGCCTTGGGAAAGGACTCCGCCCGCGGCGATTTGCGGGCCGATGGCGGAAGGTTGATACCCGTCGCTGGCAGCCTCGGAGAGCACCGTGCTCGATCGGGCTGCAAAAAACCCGTGGATTCGCACAACGCGATCCTCAAAGTCTTGACCACCGCAAGGAGAAAGGACTCCCCAGCTCATGCACTGCTTATTGGGATCGTCGAGGGCGGCGGCTTGAATCACTCCGTACTCGCGGGTGATCTCCGAATCCGCCCAGCCGCCCGTACCGCCCATCAAGGTTGCCGCGTTGACCGCCGCATTCAAGTAAACCTGCAAGTATTGTGGGATGGAGGCGAGACGTTGCGCCAGCAGGTTGATGGTGGGGCCGATTGAGATACCGTACATGATATCCCTGGTCCAGTCGTAAACCGCCGAGGACTTGTCCCAGGGGAGGAAGTAGTAGACAGTCGTACCGCCAAACTGATAGAGATAGAGATTGTTAATCCCTTGCTGGCCGCCGATCAGGCTGTCCGTGCCGGCCAGCACCTGTTCGGTGGCCCCATAGGTCAGGAACTGCTTCGGGTCGATATACTGGGAGACGGCGGCGATGAACGCGTCGTCCGTAAAGGTGGCGCTCGCCGGCTGGTTGATCGCCTGCACAAGGTTGTCGAATGTCTGTAAATCCGGCGCGGCCTGATCGGTCTTCAAATCGAGAAACTGCGCGTACAAGGTTGGGTCGGTCCCCAGGTTCCCGAAGTCGTAATCATTCGCCGACTTCCAGTCGTAGAGATATCCGGTGGACTCTCCAAAGTCCCGCTGCAGAAAGGTCTCGTCCATGTGCTCGACAATGTAATAAAAGCCCAGGATCTGGCCATTGAGGTAGACTTGGGCGGGCGCTTCCCGGGGAGCCGGAATCCCCATCTTTCGAAACAGCTTCATGGAGATCCATTCACACAGGTTGGACGGGTCGTCATTGTTTGCCTTGAGGACGACAAAAGGCAATCCGAGAAACGTCTGGGTCTTTTCGTAGTGGGCGAAATTGATATCCAGGTTGGGCTTGATAGGACTTCGGCTGCCCTCACCGCGGGAGCGGATCCCAACGTCCAGGGCGATCCCGTTCCAGGTAAAGGTCGCATGATAGTAGGTATCCAGCTCGTAGTTCTGCTGGAGTGTGGCCCAATCGTTGGGGTCCATGGTGAGATTGATTACCTGGACGGTGCTGTCGTCGAGAAACGGGTTGGCCTGGACTTGGGCGGACGCGGTGGCACACGTGGCCACCACGACGCCGGCCAAGAGCGAAAAGCCGCGGCTTGAAAAACGCGTGCCGACACCCTTCCGTATCGGCACACTCCACCA
>Ga0116118_1001094_pt1 | contig 14505 bp, 9 predicted proteins | sample June2015DPH_11_5_FD_89723 | JGI IMG/M metagenome (GOLD analysis project Ga0116118, IMG submission 89723) | Peatland microbial communities from SPRUCE experiment site at the Marcell Experimental Forest, Minnesota, USA - June2015DPH_11_40 | ecosystem: Environmental > Terrestrial > Soil > Wetlands >...
GCACCAGGGGCTATTCCAAGAGATCCCGGCCCCAACATTGCCCTCTCCTATGTTGGCAGCGACGCCTGCACAGCCTTCGCACTCCCACCCGCTGCACGTCCGTCGACGCGACCGGCTCGGAGGCCTGATCCACGAGTACGAGCTCGCCGCTTGAGGGGCAAAGCGAGTTTTCGGACACTACGATTCGACGTCTTCGACGCCGACTCTTCGCAGAGATGGGTGATCGAAGGCGACGCAGACATGCAGGTACGCGCGCGTCCACGGTAGGAAGTGTCGGCTTGGCGGAGAACGCGTCTAGCCGAAGAAGTCCAGCTCGGCGAGCAGGTCGTTCCCGACTGCAAGTGGACCGCCAGAGGGATCCCTCGGCGAGACCGCCCGAGACGACGGCCGAGAGGTACTGCTCTATCGGGCCAGGCAAGGGTCTATCGGGCCAGGCAAGGGCGCTTCTGCCGCTCAGGTAGATCCGTCCGGCAGCCGATATCTCACGTATCTCCTGAACGGAGGAGGGGCGCTCCATGAGCGATGTCATAGAGCAATCGAGGCGGTGGCCTCTCTCCGTTGGCGAGGATGGAGCTCTCTCGGCGAAGGCGATTCTTCGCATAACACGGAATCCTGCGCCCTGGCGGGACAGATACCGCTCTTACAAGGTTCTCGTCGACGGCGCAGAAGTCGGCACGGTACGCAACGGCGAGACGACAGACTTCGGTATCTCTGCGGGCCATCACGAGGTAAGGATCAAGCTCGATTGGGCGGGAAGCAACCTCCTGTCGCTCGACGTCGGGGTCGGGGAGGTGGCCCACTTGGAATGTGAGCCGGGGGGCTCGGCGATCACTGCCTTGTTCGACACGGTCGTTGCTTTGTGCACGAAGGGTAGATCGTGGATCAAGCTGCGGCGAGTCTCGGACGCCACGAGCACGCCATCTCTGCCCAGTCCCCCGTGCTCTCCTTCGCCCAGTCCCCCGTTCGCTCCTCCGCCTTCACCTTCCCCTCTTCCTCCGCCGTACTACCCGGACGACCGACGAGTGCGCGAACGCACCAGCGGCTTGTCAATCGCCTCGTTGGTTCTGGGCATCCTCTGGGGTTTCGGCCTGGCTTCTGTGTTCGCGCTGTTGCTCGGCTACGTGGCGAAGCACAGGATCGACCGGTCTGCCGGCCGACAAGGTGGGCGCGCAGTGGCCGTTGCCGGGATCGTGCTCGGCTGGGTCGGGATCGCCAGTGTCGTGATTCTCGCCGTCGTGGGAGCCGTGATCGGCGAGAAGCCGACTCGAGCGCACACGACCGGGACCGAGCTCAGCATTCCAGCAGCTGCACAGGCATACCTCGGATTCATCAGTCCGATTAACAGTGCCTCAGATGCATTCGCCAATGAAGCCGCACAGTGGAACCAGACCACAGGCTCACAGGCCGAGAGCGAGGCTCAGCCCCTTGTCTCTGCACTACGGACCTTCAGGCAGGAGCTTCTCCACATGGCATGGCCTTCTGCAGCAAGCCGGGACGTCACGAAGCTTGCCGCCTCCGTCACGCCATTGGTGGATGACTTGCAGGCTCTAACCGGCTTGAGCGCGGCTGATGTCGCAGACTGGCGCGCGACATTCACTCGTGACGTCACAACCGTGAAGACGAATGACAACGCCGTGCGTCGCGACCTCGACCTTCCGCTTGTGTCGTCAGGAAATGGCGTGACGGGGACCAGTGTTCTGGCTTCACCTCCGGTTACGGGGAATCCATCCCGACAGACCGAACCCACCTCTCCGGTAACTGGGACAACCAATCCGACATCGACGGGCAATCAAACGGGGAAGCAGGGTGGTGGCGGCACATCGGGTGGATCATGTTTTGGTTGTGTGACCGTCACAACCGTGTCGTGGGGGTTCTACGCGGCGCCCGACTCCATCTTCCAGGGCGAGTACGCGAAGTGTCTTCCGCTCAACACCAGCGCCACTTGGAACAGCCAGGTGATTGGTCCGCCAGGCGGGGATCCCACCCGAGACTTCACCGCCTGGGTGAAGTTCACCCCCGGGTGCACCACCCCCGACGGGAGCTTCGCTCCTGATGGGCCATATACAGTCGGGAAGGTCGAGCTGCAGGGCGAGGGTGGTCCCATCTCGGTTGTCGGCACTGATCCGATGGCCCCTTTCGACGTTTCACCAGGAGTACAGCAAGAACTGGTGGTGACCTTCCACGCACTCGACGGCAACTACTACGACGGCCCGTTGTCGATCGATGTGATCTTCGACTGAGACGGGTTCGAAGACGGCACGACTGCCGGTCGCCAACGCTTGGATGGTGTGAGTGCCGAGAATCCCATCCAGGACTCTGACCAGGGCTTGTGGAGACTCAGGCCCTTAACCTGTGGTGACCCCCCCGCTGTCGATATGTCGACCCTGACTAAGACATTTCCCGCTTCCGACAGCCAGCGGGGTGTCACACCTGCGACGTAGCGTCGGCCCGGTGGGTATGCGAGTGGAATGGGTGCGGTACGGGTGTCCGGCAGCCCAGGCGCTGCGCAAGGCCATCAGCGCAGCCAAGGCCGAGGAACCCTTGGAGCCGGTCAGCGTGGTCGTCCCCTCCAACCATGTCGGTGTCGCTGCACGTCGGCTGCTCGCCTCGGGTGCCCTCGGCCAGCTCTGTGGACAGGGAACGGGGGTGGTGGCGGTCTCCTTCCTCACCGTCTACCGCATGGCCGAGCTCATGGGATCAGCCGCCTTGGCTGCCCAGAGGCGTCGCCCGGTGTCAACGCCGGTCCTCGCCGCCGCGCTGCGACGAGCGCTCGCCGAGGATTCCGGGGTGTTCGCGCCGGTGGCAGACCACCCCGCCACCGAGATGGCATTGGTGAGCGCCTACAAGGAGCTGCGCGACGTCTCCCTGGAGGGTCTCGACCGCCTTGCTGCCCGGAGCAGGAGGGCGGCCGACGTCGTCCGCCTCTACCGCGCCGCTCGGGGCCAACTGGTTTCAACGTGGTACGACGAGGAGGACCTGATCAACGGGGCCCTCGAGGTTCTTGGCGTGGAAGGGGCGCAACGCGCGGGATTCGGTTCCCTTGTCGTCTATCTGCCCGAGCGGCTTTCGCGCCACGGGGCCCTCCTGCTGGAAGCGGTGTCCAAGTTCTTCGACGTGACGGTGCTGGCGGGAACAACGGGCGACGGACGCGCCGACGCCGAGGTGGCGCACTCCGTCCGCCGCCTCATTCACGCAGGCGATTCACAGTCGACGCCGACGGATCTCGACCCCATGGCAGTCGTTTCCGGTGAAAGGACACGGATCGTCACAACCTCGGACGCGGACGAGGAGGTGCGAGCGGCCGTGCGCGTCGTAATCGACGCCGTGCGCGACGGCACTCCGCTCGACCGGATCGCCATCCTCCACGCGAGCCCGCAGCCCTATGCCCGCTTGGTGCACGAGCAGCTGTCGGCAGCTGGCATCGCCCACAATGGAGCAGCTGTCGTACCCCTCACCGCCCGGCTCGCCGGAAGGACCCTGCTGGGTCTGCTCGCCCTCCCCCAAGGGGGTTTCCGGCGCGAGGACGTCTTCGCCTGGTTGGCCGGTGCCCGGGTGCACCACCGGCGGCGCCCGCTCCCGGTGACGGCCTGGGAGCGGCTCTCGCGCGACGCCGGCGTGGTCGCCGGGCGCGGACACTGGGATCGGCTGCTTGCGACCTACACGACCGACTGCGAAGCCGAGGCGCAGCGCACTGAGGCCGACTCTGACGCGCCGGAGTGGCGGGCTGAGAAGTTGCGGACCGATGCCGCCCGCGCCCGTGCACTGCGGGAATTCGTGCTGGGACTCATCGACGACCTGGCGGGAGCCGCCACCTCTCCTCGCTCCTGGACTGAGCGGGCCCGATGGGCACATCGACACCTCCAGGATCTGCTCGGTGGGGAGCGGCGACGGAGCGCCTGGCCGATGGTCGAGCAGAAGGCAGCTGAACGGGTGGAGCGCGCGTTGAACCGGCTTGGCTGCCTTGATGCCGTCGAAGAGGCAGTAGACCTCAGCGTTTTCGCCCGGACGCTTCAGCTCGAGCTCGAGGCCGATCTCGGCCGGGTGGGACGGATGGGTGAAGGAGTACTGGTCGGCTCCGTGCGCATGGGCGTCGGCCTCGACCTGGACCTCGTCGTAGTTCTCGGTCTCACCGAAGGGTCCTGTCCGACACCCACCCGGGACGACTCACTTCTCCCCGACCATGAGCGCGAAGTGGTCGGCGACGAGCTCACGCTGCGGGCGGAAGGCGTCGGGCGCCAGCACCGGGAACTGCTCGCCTCCCTGGCCGGCGCCTCGCGGCACCTGCTCTGCGTGGCGCGCGGCGATCTCAGACGGAGCACCGAGCGGATCCCGTCGCGCTGGGTGCTCGACATCGCGAGCGCCATCGCCGGTGAGCGCCTCTGGAGCGAGGACCTACTCGGCGGAGAGCGACCCTGGCTCGAACACGTCGCTTCATATGACGCGGGACTCCGCCGCGTCGACTTCCCCGCGAGTGAGCAGGAGCACCGGCTCCGTGCGCTTCTCGCCCAGCGCCCGGCCGGATCGGGCCGAGCAGCGCCTGCAGCACTCGGTGACCCGATACTCGAGGACGGGATCGAGATGGTCGCTTCTCGTAGCAGTGACCTGTTCACCCGTTATGACGGGAACCTGACCGGCCTTCGGGTCCCCTCGCCGGTCGACCGACCGACGTCGGCCACCAGGCTCGAAGGATGGGCCGTTTGCCCGTTCGCCTACCTCCTGCATGCCATCCTCGGCGTCGAGGAGGTGGAGAACCCCGAGGACCGTCTGCAGATCTCCCCTATCGACTTGGGTTCGCTGATCCACGAGGTCCTCGAAGCCTTCATCAACGAGGTGCTCGCCCGCCCACCGGCTGAGCAGCCCGCTCCCACAGAGCCGTGGACGGAGTCTGATCGCGCCCGGATGGTGACGATCGCCGAGGCGGTGTGCGACCGCTACGAGGACCACGGAATGACCGGTCGGCCCATCTTCTGGCAGCGCGACAAGCGCAGGATCGTCGCCGATCTCGAGCGGTTCCTGCGCGCCGACAGCGATCACCGTGCCGGCCACGGCACCCGGCTCGTGGCCGCGGAGCTCGCCTTCGGGCTGCCCGGTGCCGCGCTCGGAACCGTCGCGCTGGAGCTTCCCGATGGACGCAGAGTCCACTTCCGGGGCAGGGCCGACCGGCTGGATGTCGCCACGGACGGCACCGCCCATGTCGTGGACTACAAGACGGGCCGACCGGACGCTTACGCCGATCTGAGCGAGGACAACCCCGACTCACACGGTACGAAGCTGCAGCTCGCCGTCTACGGGCTGGCGGCCCGCCTCCACCAGGGCAAAACCGATGTACCGGTGCGTGCCGAGTACTGGTTCACCTCGGATAGAGGCGGGTTCAAACGGATCGGGTACCCGGTCACCTCCGAGGTGCTCGGCCGGGTGGGCAAGACCGTGGGGCAGATGGTGGCCGGGATCGAGAAAGGCGTCTTCCCGAACCATCCGACGGCGAGCAGCACGACCCCGTGGGTGGAGTGCCCCTACTGCGATCCCGACGCCCTCGGCGTGATCGACCTGCGCCGCAGGATCGAGCGCAAGAAGGCCGACCCGGCGCTCGCCTTCTTCCTCGACCTGGCCGAACCGCCCGCGACGGACACGGAGGTGGGTGAGCTCCCCGATGCCTGAGCGCACCGCTCCTCCCGACCAGGCGGCCCGGGACCGGATCACCTCCGATCTCACCTCCACGCTGTTCGTAGAAGCCGGCGCGGGAACGGGCAAGACCTCTGCGCTCGTCGACCGGGTGCTGGCGCTCGTGACCACGGGCGAGGTCGAGCTGCGCTTCATCGCGGCCATCACCTTCACCGAGAAGGCTGGCGACGAGCTACGCGACCGCATCAGGCGCGAGCTCGAGGAGCATGCCGAAGCCAGCCCCGACACTGAGGAAGGCGCCCGTTGTCGGGTGGCGCTGGAGCAGCTCGATGGCGCCGCCATCGGGACGCTTCACTCCTTCGCCCAGCGCCTGCTCTCCGAGCATCCCGTTGAGGCGGGTCTTCCGCCCCGGGTGGAGGTGCTCGACGAGGTGAGCTCGGACGTGGCCTTCGAACAGCGTTGGTCGATGTTCCAGGACGAGCTGCTCGCCGACCCGGCGCTCGAGCGGACGCTATTACTGCTGTTCGCCTGTGGTGTACGTCCGGCGGCACTGCACTCACTGGCGCAGGCTTTCGACGCCAACTGGGACCTCGTCGCGGAGCAGGTGCCGCAGGACGAACCCGATCCCCCCTCGGTCCACGCGCTGTTCGAAGATGCCCGGGAGTCCGTCATGAGGGTCTGCTCCGAGCCGTGCAGCGATCCGACCGACAAGCTGGGTCTCCGACTGCGAGAGATCGCCGGACGCATGGCCGAGCTGGCGTCGATCTCCGACGAGCTCGACCTGCTCCAGGCGCTCGGCCCCGACGCGAACCCGAGACCGCCGAGCTTCAAGATCGGTGGTCTCGGCAGTAAGAAGTCGTTCGACGACACCGAAGGTGTACATGCGCGCGTGGCCGAAGCCGGGGAACGCATAGCCGCCGTGCGTGGCGAAGTGGCGAACGCCTGCGCCCGACGGATCGGAAGTGTCATCCGGCGCTTCACCTTGGACAGCGCACGCGAGCGTCAACGAGCCGGGCAGCTGCAGTTCCACGATCTGCTCGTGTTCGCCCGTGCGCTCCTGCGTGATGCCGGGAACGGGTTGGCGGTGCGGGCCCGGCTGCACGAACGGTACCAGCGACTACTGCTCGACGAGTTCCAGGACACCGACCCCATCCAGATCGAGCTAGCGGTGTGCATCGCCGCGGCCGTTCCCCTGGACGAGTCGGCCGGGAACGCCTCCTGGGAGCAGGTGGAGGTGGCGCCCGGCCACATCTTCGTCGTCGGCGACCCGAAGCAGTCGATCTACCGCTTCCGCCGGGCCGACATCTCGACGTTCCTTGCCGCGGCCGCCCGCTTTGGCGCAGACGGCGGGGCGGTCGAGCTGACGGCGAACTTCCGCACCGTGGCTCCCATCATCGACTGGGTGAACACGACGTTCCGGGCGCTCATGAGCGAGCCCGACGACACTCCACTTCCCGTGGCCTCCCAGCCGCAGTACATCGCACTCGAACAGACCCGCGCTGCCCCCGCCGTGGGGCCACCGATCTGCGTCCTCGGGCGCACGCAGCTCCCAAAGGAAACCCGGGCCGACGAGCTGCGGGCATCAGAAGCCGACGAGGTGGCGGCGACCGTGGCGCAGATCATGCACGAGGGCTGGGTGGTCGACGACGGCGAGGGCGGGTGGCGCCGGGCCCGGCTGGGAGACATCACCGTCCTGGTACCGGCCCGGACGTCACTCCCGTTCCTCGAAGACGCCCTCGACGAGGCGGGCGTCCCCTTCCGGGCCGAATCGAGCTCGCTCGTCTACGCCAGCCGCGCGGTGCGTGACCTGCTCATGGTGCTGCGGGCGGTGGACGATCCAACGAACTACCTACACATCGTCTCCGCCCTGCGCACCCCGCTCCTCTCCTGCGGAGACGACGACCTTTTTCGGTTCAAATGCGAGCGCAACGGCCGGTGGAGCTACCTGGCCGATCAGCCCGAGTCGGTGCCGACCGACGACCCGGTTCGAATGGGGCTCTCTTATCTGCGCTCCCTCTACGACCAACGCCATTGGCTCGCGCCCTCGGAGCTGCTCGAGCACATCGCCCGCGATCGGCGGGCGCTCGAGCTCGGGTTCACCGAGGGGAGGCCCCGGGACGTCTGGCGGCGGCTGCGGTTCGTCATCGACCAGGCGCGGGCCTGGAGCGACGCGACGGGCGGCAACCTGCGGCAGTACCTCGCCTGGGTGAAGCAACAGGTTTCCGAGGGGGCACGCGTCGCCGAAGCGGTTTTGCCCGAGAGTGATGACGACGGCGTGCGCATCATGACGATCCACAGCGCCAAGGGCTTGCAATTTCCGATAACCATTGTCTCGGGCACGTCAACGGTGCCGCACGGGCGCCGGGCACCGGCAGAAGTGGTCTTCCCTGCGACCGGAGTCGTTGGTTACAAGTTGGGCAGGGATATCACCACCGACGAGTATGAGGCCTGGAAGCCGGTTGACGAGCAGATGGACTTCCACGAGCGGATCCGCCTCCTCTACGTCGCGTGCACCCGGGCACGCGACCACCTGGTGGTGTCTCTGCACCGCAAGGCACGAGCCACTGCTCCCAAATCGGCGGCCCGCACGAACGCCGAGCTGCTCGTGGACGGCATGGGAAGCCTCCTAGACGAACTGCCCGACGGCGCCGAGTCAGCCGGCGAGGTCCCGGCCGTCATGGTGGAACCGCCCACTCCACCCCCACCGTTCGAGACCTGGGCGACAGAGCGGGCGCTCGCCCTCGAACGAGCGTCCCGCCCAAGGACGGTGGCCGCGAGCGCCCTGACCGACGAGGGTGGCCTCGACGCTGAGGGCGAGCCGGATCCCGGCCTGCAGAAACGCCCTCGCGACCTGGATCTGCCGCCGTGGCTGAAGGGCCGCTACGGGACGGCGGTTGGACAAGCGGTGCACGGGGTGTTGCAGACCATTGATCTCATCACGGGTGCTGGGCTCGAGCCGGCCGTCGCCGCGCAGTGCGAGGCGGAGGCCATAAGCGATCGGGCCGCAGATGTGCAGGGGCTCGTCCTGGCGGCCCTCGGTTCGCCGTCGGTGCGCGAGGCCACCACCTGCCCGCACTGGCGGGAGGTCTACGTCTGCACTCCGGTCGACGGCCGCCTCCTGGAGGGGTACATCGACCTGCTCTATCGCGGACCTGACGGACTCGTCGTCGTCGACTACAAGACGGCGGCAACGTCCGACTCAGCTGAGCTCGACCGGCGGGTTGAGGGTTATCGGAACCAGGGCGCCTCCTACGCGTTAGCGGTCGCCGCCACAACCGGTGAACCCGTTGTACGCGTCACGTTTCTTTTCCTCACACCGGACGGCGCAGTCGAGCGTCACCTCCTTCACCTCCAGCAGTCAATGGAGGGCGTTCGTGAACTGGTAACCGGGGGCCGGGAGATCCTCGCGATCTGAATGGTTGGAGGCAGGCACCCGCCTGCGAGAACTGGGGGTACGGTGACGCGCATCCGCAACCGCGACGACTCTCTCACGGCCTCGTGATGATCCGGGCTGAAGTCGCCGATCGCTTCGTCCTCGCCCTTGACCTGGACGGTACATGTGCGGACTTCTACGGGCGTATCCGCGAGATCGCGGCGGAGTGGACCGACACCAAGCTCGAAAACCTACCCAAAGACGCCGATTGGGGACTCGAGCAGTGGGGAATCGGCGAAGCGAACTATCGCCGCTTCCACCGCTTCGCAGTCACCCAACGCGCACTGTTCGAGTCGATGGCGCCGATCAAGGGTGCCCCTCAAGCCATCCGCCGCCTCGCATTGGAGGGCATCCGGGTCCGGATCGTCACTCACCGCCTCGTCGTCCCTCACTTCCACGAGATCGCCGTGGCCCAGACCGTCAGGTGGCTCGATCATCACGGGATCCCGTACTGGGACTTGTGCTTCTTACGCCACAAGGGAGCAGTAGGAGCCGATCTCTATGTCGAGGACTCGCCTGAGAACATCGCCGCGCTCGTCGGAGCGGACAAGGACGTCGTCGTCCTGTCCAACTTCACCAACCGTCACCTCGACACCGAGACTGGGATGAGAGCCGAGGACTGGGTGCAGGCCGAGCAGATCATCCGTAGGAAGTACTACGGGTGGCTCGATGGCTACGGGCTCGATCGCCCTGTCGCTCCGGGCTCTGAACCGGACTGGGCCGCTGGAGCAGATCACCTCTAATCTGCCGGGTTAGCACCGTGCGCTCGAAGAACAGACCGGCTCGGTGGTCTTATCCATGAGTACGAACTTGCTGCGTGAGGCATACGGATGAGGTTTTCGGCACCCACAGGTTCGAGAAATACCTGGGCGCCGGCTGAACGACAATGACAGACCTGAGCGGTCTTCGGGCCGTGGTGACCGGTGCGACCAGTGGTCTGGGCGAAGCCATGGCCGACGCGTTGCTCCAAGCAGGGGCGGCGGTGGCCATGGCCGGCCGACCCACGCCGAGGCTTGACGAAGCGGTGGCGCGCCGAGAAAGAAGGGGTCTGGCCGCCGAGGCAATGGCGATCGACGTGCGCGATCCACGCTCGGTGGAGACCGCCGCGCAGGAGCTCGTGAACCGATGGGGTGGGGTCGACCTGGTGGTGAACAACGCCGGCATCGGCATGCGCACGGTAAACCCCCGGTTCTTCGATGATCCGAGGCCGTTCTTCGAGGTGTCCCCGGAGGGGTTCACGGACGTGGTCACCACCAACCTGACCGGTTACTTCCTCGTGGCCCGGGCGTTCGCCTCGGTCTTCGTCGAGCAGCGACAAGGGCGCTTTCTCAACGTGTCGATGAACCACGAGACGATGCGCAAACGGGGCTTCGTGCCCTACGGGCCGTCACGGGCGGGAGCCGAAGCATTAAGCCTCATCATGACCGAGGACCTGCGTCCGCACGCGATAGCGGTGAACATCCTGCTTCCCGGCGGTGCTACCGCCACGGGGATGATCCCAGACGGACTGCCCGACAACACGCGGCGAGCGCTTCTTCCCCCCGAGGTCATGGGGCCGCCCGTGGTGTTCCTGGCCTCGGCGGAGGCGGAGGGCATCACCGGGGAGCGGATCGTGGCCAAGGATTTCGACGCATGGCTTGCTGAGTTTCGCGCCCGACCGAAGCCCGCCGCGTTCACCTGAAGAAGCAACCAACGACAACCCGAACTCGGGGTGTGGGGTGCCAAAACCCCGTACTGTCATGCTGAAGGGCACATCCCTCGTCACCTAACGATCGACTATTGGCAGCCCACAACCCACACGTCCCTTCTGCCAAGCTCTCGGTTTTCGCGAAGCGACGAGCGACCCGGGTCGCTACCTTTGTCTTTCGGCCTCGCCGCCAGAGCGCGATCGTGGCGGGGTGGAACAACCAACAACACCATGGCCGGAGACCCGCGACGAGCTGATCCAGCTCCAGGTGGCACTGGCCCAAGACGCCGAAGCCGCACTGGCCACTTCGCCATGGAAGCTGTCTGGAACCCCGATCATCGGCGGGTGTTTCGTGGCCTTCGCCCGAGGCCAGTCGGGCCACGGGCATCCAGGCGACGAGGCCTGGGCCGCCGCTGTGGCGTGGCGGCCCGGCTCGAGCCCCATCAGCCGGCAAGGAGAGCCATACCGGCGTTCCGACGACATGCTCAGAGGTGCCAGCACCACCGCTCCCCGCCGTGCCTCGGACATCGAAGACCAGGCAGTGGTAGCCGGGCGGGTTCCTGCCTCTTACGCGCCCGGCCTGCTTGCCCTGCGGCAGGGCCCGATCCTCGCCGCGGCTGTGGCCCGGCTCAGCCCCGTACCCGACGTGCTGCTCGTCGACGCGACAGGGCTCGATCATCCCCGCCGGGCGGGCCTGGCCGTGCATCTTGGTTCTGTCCTTGCGGTACCCACCGTCGGGGTCACCCATCGCCCGCTCCTGGCCAATGGGGAGCTTCCGTTGGCGGTGCGGGGCGCGTTCAGCCCCCTACACCTGGAGAGCCGAATCGTCGGCTACTGGGTGTGCACCCGAACCAGGACCCGTCCTGTGGTGGCCCACGCTGGCTGGCGCACGGACGCCGATATCGCTCGTTCCGTCGTGCTTCTGGCATCGACCCGGGCAGCGCGAACGCCGGTCCCTCTCGAAGAGGCGCGACGCGTCGCTCGAGAGGCCCGTGCCCGTGCGAGCACGAACTAACCGTGTCCCGATACAAAGCAACTACGAAGAACAGACAGGCTCGGCGATCTCATCCACGAGTACGAACTTGCTGCGTGAGGCATACGGATGAGGTTTTCGGCACCCACAGGATCAAGGTGTCGGCCACGACCATCCGCCGGGTGCTTCAGACGATCGGCCGAGACCCAGCGCACCGCTTTGGTATGCCGTGGCGTCAGTTCCTACGTTCTCAGGCTGCCGGCATGTTGGCCTGCGACTTCCTCACGGTGGACACTGTCTTCTTCCGGCGCCTGTACGTGCTCTTCTTCATCGAACTCGACAGCCGACGAGTGTGGCTGGCGGGTGCGACGGCACATCCGAACGCGGCCTGGGTCACCCAGGCCGCTCGTAACCTCGTGATGACGATGGAGGAGCAGCTTGTCAGTCGTCGCTTTCTCATCTGTGACCGCGACACCAAGTTCACCGGCGTCTTCGACGAGGTGTTCCGAAGCGAGGGGCTGCGGGTCATCCGTACACCCGTGCGCGCACCCCAGGCGAACGCCTACGCGGAGCGCTGGGTGGGCACGCTTCGCCGGGAGTGCCTGGACTGGGTCTTGACCTTCGGGCGCCGGCACCTCGAGCAGGTGCTTCGCATCTACGTGACCCATTACAACGGCCATCGCCCTCACCGTGGTCTCGACTTGCAAGCGCCGGTCGTCCCGCCTGTGCCGGCTCCGACCGGTCAGTTCAGTACTGCCCTCAGGATTCGTCGGCGGGATCGGTTCGGCGGCTTGCTACACGAGTACAGCCGTGCTGCATAACGGAATGGGTTTTGGCACCCGACACGCTGACGCGTAACGGTAGCTAGAGCGAACAATAGGAGCTGAGCCTTCATCGTGCGTGGCTGTTGCAGTGGCTACCTGTACACATCGTGCAACGTCCCCAACGCCGTGCATTGCGGTTAGCCACGCGTGGGATGGAGGATCGACTATTACCGGTGCTGCGCCGTGATGAGCGTTCACTCGAGTGACCCGAGTGCAAGAAACTCGCCGCCGGCTCTGCCTTCCAAACAAGTCATAATCAGACGAGGCGCATCCCATCAGCTTCGACCTCGACACAGCTCCCGCCGATCTCCTGGCGTTCCCCGATGAATACGGACCCTCACCAGGCGGCCACTTCCTCGACCGGGAAGGCCGCCAAGTGGACAAGCACGCGTCCAAGACGCAACCCGTGCGCGGTCAGCTCGGAAGCGACGAGGTGCAACTCCTCCCCAAAGCCTTTGGCGGGGACTACGCCGACATCCGCGGCGGCCAACCCCACTAGGAAGACGGTACGAAGGGAGTGTCTTGACCGCCTCCTGTTGATCAGCCGACGGCATACAGAGCGTGTCCTTCTCGAGTACGTGTGCCACTACAACGAGCAGCGCCCGCATCGGGGCATCGATCTTGCAGTGCCCGTCGCCACGCACTCCTCAGACGCCCCTGCTTTCCCCACCCAGGTCGAACGCCGGGACGTCCTTGGGGGTCTGATCCACGAGTATTACCAAGCGGCCGCGTAATCCACTCGGCTCTTGGCATCCAACCTGGGCATCGCCATGGCCGGTCACGCGACCACTCCGATGAGTTGATCGGTCTCGTTCTTCTCGACTCGACCACTGCTCCCGGCGCTGTCACAAGACGAAACCTGAGCCGTTGGTCAGCAACCTGCGGCACCGGGTTGAACAGCCCAGCGTCTTCTCATTCCGGTAGCGGACAACCACGGGAATGATCCTGCGCGCACGGCTGGATAAGGTCGCGCCATAAGTCTGCAACAGTCCCTGGCCGACATCGGCCTCAAAGCCATGAGCCAGGCTCACCGGACGATCGTTCACTTGAGCAGCGGTCGGGTGCTGGGCTCGGCCTTCGGGATGCCCGTCGTCGAGTTGCACACCGTGGGGCGCAAGTCGGGCCGGCCCCGCTCGACCATGCTCACTGCGCCGGTCGTCGACGGTGACCGGGTCGTGCTGGTGGCCTCCAAAGGCGGAGATGACCGTGATCCTGACTGGTACCGCAACCTGGTCGACCATCCCAAGATCGAGCTGACCATGTCCGGCCGGCGCCGGCCCATGCGGGCCCGCCGGGCGTCGACGGACGAAAAGGCCGAGTTGTGGCCCCGAGTGGTGGCGGCCTACAAGGGCTACGGCGATTACCAGCGCCGCACCAAGCGCGACATCCCGCTGGTCATCTGCGAACCGCACTGAATGCTCGCCACGGGCTCGCGCCCACTCCCGTCGATCTGGGCGCTCGGGAGCCGGCCTTGGTCAATGGCTTCAGCTGCCCGGATGGAATGTTCGGTCGCGCTCGCGGTAGGAAGCACTCCTGGGTTCGGGCCGCGGATAACGCGTCCCGATGCCGACGGTCGCGGATAGTCCAGTGGCGGGGTTCGGGGGGCGATCTGGGATACCTCAGACTTTGCTCTCTCCAGGACTCCTAGGCCGGGTCACTTCGAACGACGCACGCGATTTGCGGATCTACCTGCCGAGCGGTGGGGTGGCCCAGTGTGACGTAAGGTACGCCGAAGGACGAACTCGCTCACCTTGAGCTCGCTGCAGTCCTTCCAGCTCGGCATTAGCCGGAGTGGGGCGCGCCGAGCGAGGAGAGAATTGTGGTCTCACAAGAAGCATCGCACGTAGGCGTTCGGCTCGATGAGCATCATTCTCCGGAGACAAACGGGCGGATGGCGGTCTGTCGGCGCTGTGGATCACAGACGGACGGCCCAGAGGGGCATCAACATATTCCGGATGAACGACAA
>Ga0116118_1001108_pt1 | contig 14395 bp, 10 predicted proteins | sample June2015DPH_11_5_FD_89723 | JGI IMG/M metagenome (GOLD analysis project Ga0116118, IMG submission 89723) | Peatland microbial communities from SPRUCE experiment site at the Marcell Experimental Forest, Minnesota, USA - June2015DPH_11_40 | ecosystem: Environmental > Terrestrial > Soil > Wetlands...
TCGAAGATCAGCTTTTCGTTTCTGTTAACGTGAGGCCGTGCCTCACGAATTCGATTTTCCATAGCCATTGTTTCGAAATCTGCTGGGCAGATATATGACCTGCCTCTGGAGTTTCTACATTCTCCCCTCTCCTCCCCGGGGGAGAGGGACGGCACGTATAAGGCCTGTCCCTAAGCGCGCGCTGCCGTTTGAGCGACCAGTCCTGGACCGGCAGCGCGACTGAAAACCTCCACCGTACGGTCAATCGCCTCCCGGCTGACAGTCTCGGTGACGCAGACCAAGAGGTGGTTTCGCAGTTCCGGATAGAATCGCTCCAGGTTCAGGCCACCTATGATCTTTCGCTTTTGCAATTCGGCCAGCAACTCGTCCGCGTCGCCGGGCGTCCTGACAACGAACTCATTGAAGTACGGGCCGGTGAATGGAGTGGCGACACCGGGGATAGTCGCGAGTTGCCTGGCGGCGTACCGAGCCTTGGCGAGGTTCTGCTCAGCCAGCATTTTCAGTCCATTTTTCCCCAACAGGCTGAGGTAGATGGTCACGGCCAAGGCGCACAACGACTGATTGGTACAAATGTTGGAGGTGGCCTTCTCGCGCCGGATGTGTTGCTCACGCGTGGCGAGGGTCAGCACGAAGCCCCGGCGGCCCTCGGTGTCCACCGTCTGGCCGACCAAGCGGCCCGGCATTTGCCTCAGGAACTTCGCCTTCACGGTCAGAAAGCCAACGTAAGGCCCGCCGAAGGCCACGGGCACACCCAAGGATTGCGCCTCTCCGCAGACGATGTCCGCCTCGCTGGGCGGCTTGACGATCGCCAGCGACAAGGGTTCTGCGATGCTCACGATCAGCAGGGCGCCGCTTCGATGCACGACTTTCGCAATCTCGTGCGTGCGTTCCAGAGTTCCGAAGAAATTGGGCGATTGCACCACCACCGCCGCCGTCTCGGCATTGAGGGCGGATTCGAGTCTGGCGAGATCAAGCTGGCCCGATTCGCCGTAGGGAACTTGCTGGAGCTCAGTTCCCTGGTGCCTGATGAAGGTCTCGAGCACCTGGCAGTATTCCGGATGCACCGTGCGGGCCATGAGCACGCGGCTGCGACGCGTGACGCGCATGGCCATCAGGACCGCCTCCGTGGTAGCCGTGGAGCCATCGTAAAGCGAAGCGTTGCCGACCTCCATGCCCGTGAGCTGCGTCATCAGGGTCTGGAACTCAAACATCGCCTGCAAGGTGCCTTGGGCGATCTCCGCTTGGTAGGGCGTGTAAGCGGTGAAGAATTCGCCGCGCGAAAGAAGCGCGTTCACGGCCACGGGGATGTAATGGCTGTACGCTCCGGCGCCCAACAGCGAGACATACTCGCGGCTGCTCCGGCTCGCGGCTTGGCGGAAGAAGGCCAGGATTTCGGGCTCGGAGAGCGGCCCCGGCAGGTTGAGCCGGCCCCGGAGTCGCAGTTCGCTGGGAATCCGCTCGAAGAGTTCTTCAACGCTGCTCCGGCCCGTGGCTTTCAGCATGGCGATGCGGTCGGAGTCAGAGTTGGGCAAATAGCGCATCAGGTGGATTTTTCCTTTTGGATATAAGCTTCATACTCATCCGCGGTCATCAGCTTTTCGATCTCGCTGCGGTCCGAGAGCCGCACCCGAACCAGCCATGCTTCGCCGTGGGGATCGCTGTTCAGCATCTCGGGATTGTTCTGTAGCTTGGTGTTCACGGCAGCCACTTCTCCGCTGACAGGGGAGTAGATCTCGGAGACTGCCTTCACGGATTCGACCGTCCCGAAGCTCTCGTTGGCGGCCACGTGTTCACCCGGCTTCGGAAGCTCAACATACACGATATCGCCCAGTTCCTTTTGGGCGTGGTCAGTAATGCCGATGGTGCCGATCTCTTCGTCCGCTCGGATCCACTCGTGCTCTTTTGTGTAGAGAAACTCTTGGGGATACATGGATGCTCACTCTCTCACGGGACCGGAGATGGGGTGATCGGGTGATCGGGAGATCGGGTGAACAGGAAGCTCGAAAATCGAAACTCGAAAAACGAAAATCGCCGCGAGCTTTCGATTTTCGTTTTTCGCTTTTCGACAGTTCACCCGATCTCCCGATCAGCCGATTTCCCGATCTACTTCTGCCTTTTGTAAAAGGGCAGGGGAACAATCTGCGCGCCTGCCATCTTGCCACGAATATCGACTTCAATCTCCCGGCCCACCTCAGCCAGGGAGGGGGAGATGTAGGCCATGCCGATGTTCCTCTTCAAAAACGGCGCGTACGAACCACTGGTCACATGGCCGGCGATTTTGCCTTCGACGTAAACACTATAACCGTCGCGCGCAATTCCCCGGTTGGTCATTTCAAAACCCACCAGCTTCTTGCGCGGGCCCTGGGCTCGTTGTCGCAGCAGGACATCACAGCCGATGAATTCACCTTTTTCAAGCTTCGCGATCCAACCCAGGTTGGCTTCGAGCAGGGTGGTTTCTTCATCGAGCTCGTGGCCGTAAAGGGGGTAGCCTGCCTCGAGCCGGAGGGTGTTCCTTGCGCCCAGGCCTGCGGGAACCAACCCTTCCGGCTTGCCAGCTTCGATCAGTGTGTTCCACACCTTCTCCGACTCTGCCGGCGGGAAATAAAATTCGAATCCGTCTTCGCCGGTATAGCCGGTGCGCGCCAGAATGCCCTCCACAGCGCAGCATCGAGTGCGGCAAAACCAATAATACTTGAGCCCCGCGACCGTCGTGTCCGCCACCTTGGATATGATCTCCACGGCGTGTGGGCCTTGAAGAGCAAGCTGCGCATACTCGCCGGAAACGTTGCGCACCTCAGCCCCAACGCCGTTGTGCTGAACCATCCAATCCACATCCCGGTCCGCGTTCGCCGCGTTGACGCAGAGGAAGTAATGGTCCTTCGCCAAGCGGTGTACCACGCAGTCATCTACGGCGCTTCCTTTTGGATGCATCAAGGCGCTGTATTGGGCCTGAAAATCCTTCAGGCGGGACGCGTCGTTGGAAGTGATGTGCTGGAGGAGCGATAAAGCACGAGGCCCACTGACCTCGATCTCCCCCATGTGACTTACATCGAAAAGCCCTGCCGCCCTTCGGACCGCGAGGTGTTCCTGGATGATGCCGGAATACTCCACCGGCATCTCCCAGCCCCCAAATTCCACCATCTTGGCGCCCAGGGCCTTGTGCAAAGAATTGAGCGCCGTGCGCTTCAAAGCCAGTCCTGTCGGCGTCGCCAACCTTTCTCCCCCAAGCGACAAAAGCCATCAATGCAAGTCAACCAACCTAACACACTCTCAACGATCCGGTCAAGGCAACGAGTGTGGGTATAATCCGCAGATTCCGCAGATGGCACAGATTAACGCCAGTCTTGACTCATCTTCGTCATCTGCGCAATCTGCGGATCACTTACTGTGGACAAATCGCTTGTATTCAAGTGACGGTGCGCCGAAGTTCAGCAGTAGGCCGAATTCAAAGCCCGTGGCCTTGAGGTAGTTGATCAGTTGAGCCTGCTCGACCCCCGTCAGCCGGGCCAAGGCTTTCAGCTCCACAATCACCGAGTCGAAGCATATGAAATCGGCGCGGTAACTCGTGCTGAGCTTTTCGCCTTTATAAAACACCGGCAACTCGACCTCGCGGCGAAATGGAACTCCCCGCAAGGTGAATTCACGGGCCAGCGCTTCTTGATATACCGCCTCGAGAAACCCCGTCCCCAGGTCGCGGTGTACCTCCATCGCCGCCCCGATGATGGCGTAGGTCCTCTCGTCGCGTCTTTCTTCACTCATCTGCGTCATCTGCGCAATCTGCGGATTTGTTCTTGCCTGCCAAAAAGAGCGCAGCGCCCAGCCTTTTGGCTCGGCGCTGCGCAATTTCTTGGTCCGGAAGCTCTGGTTTACTGTGTGGTCGTATGCGCAGGGTGGTGATGCACGGGGGCTTTCGGCTTCTCCGGTGGTTTGTCGGGCAGCGGGTCGGGCTGGGTAATCTCGCCAGCTACCGTCAACACGACGTTGGGCGTGGCTGTATAAGAATCCGCTGTACCTTTGAAAGTGACGGCGTCGCCCGGCGCAAGGTTTTTGACATTGGGCTGCTTCGAGTCCTTCACCTCAATGTCGTAGGCACCCGGCGTGGCCTTCGTCGTGTCAAGGATGCCGATACGGACCAGATAGGTTCCAGCTTCTGAACCTTTCACGACGCTCTCCACAACCCCTCCCAGCCCGAGGGCTTGTCCCTTCAGGATGTCCCAGGCTTTTTGCGCGGTCTCTCCGCCGAATTTGAGAGGGTAGGTCATGTCATTGAAGCCATCAACCTGGGCGTTCCCGGTGTGCTTCGGAGCTTCCATCGCGACCACTTTGAAACCGTCGGGTGGGTTCACGGAAGAGGCGGCTTGTGTCACGATGTCCTGCAATCCCTGGTCGTTACCGTGATATCCGATATAGGTCTGCTTAAGGTACTTGCCGAACTCGTCGGCGTTCGGGTCCGGCGCGGCTTGAGCCAGGGCTAAGGCGCGAGCGATATACCAGATGCCATGGTCGTAATCGTGAGGGTTCGAGTACAGGTACGCCAGACCCATGCGATAAAAGACGTACCAATCACTGGGGTTGTCTTCGGAAGCGGCTTTATAGGAAGTGATGGCAGCCGCGTAGTCCTTGCGCTGAAGGGCCACAAACCCCACGGTCCCGTTAAAGACCGCCCGCAAACCTTTCAACGCCTGGTTGAACTGTTCATCGGAAACCCCGGCGGGCTTCTGTAGCTTCTGGAGCACTTCGAGGCCATGCTTGGCATCGCTCTCAGCGCGCGAAAGCTTGGCCGGCGCCTCGGGATCGTCGGCCTTGTAAACGAACGGGAACACAAAACTCAGGAACCTCAAGGCATCAAGATTCTCCGGGTTGGCCTCCAGAGCCTTATGACCTGCCTCGACGGCCTTATCGGGTTGGTTCAATTGCTGGTAGGTTTGCATCTCCACAACGTAGGCGAGATCCTTGAAGTCCGAGTTCGAATACTTCTGGAGGAGCGCCTCGGCCAGCGAGATCTTCTTGTTAGGGTCCTTCTCATTGCCCATTGCAGTATAGGCGTCGTATTCGTCCCTGCTCTTCCAGTTCTTGGCCGGTGCTGCTTGCGGAGGCGCATTCCATTGATGAGCGAATGCCCCCCTCAGGACGTGCTGTGGTTTGGCGGCAGCCTGCACCGCAGGCGTCCATACCACAAGGCTGACTAGCAGGGTGAAGCTCCAAAGCGCAGTTGGTTTCCTCATTGTCACGCTACCTCTGTATTGGGGTTTTGACTTTGTTGAGAATTCGGGCGCGCTCCATCTCGTTTCCTTCTTCAAACCTTGCGGTCCGCGCACACCGTAAGCGTTTGCTGGACGAAGTGACTCTATAAAATGACGCAATTCAAATATCAAGGATTGAAGAACAATTCAAGCAAAATCGTACTTACCCTTCACCCGCCCATTGACGTTTTTCATCTGTTAACTTGGATGCTGACGGCGGGAGAAAGATAGCCTCTCTCGCTGACACACATATCATACCACTATTCGGGCGGATTGCGCCGGCGGACATTGTTTTGTCAGCCGGGCCCGATGATGGGTGCGGCGTTGCAGCGGTCCAAGAGACCTATTAGAATCAGGAAAGGATGGCAGAAGCATATTCCCACACCCCGGTCGCCGAACGAGCCGGACTGGCTGCGGTGGTCCCCCGCTCCAGGCTCGAGCCGTTTTTCAAGGAAACGGCCAAGGAAGTCCTGCTCGCCCTGGCGCGCAACCCAAACCTTAAGGAGCACGATCTGCTCCGCCTGCTGGAGCGCCAGGACCTGCCCAAGGAGGCGCTGCGCGAACTGGGTCAACACGCCCAGGCCGTGCGCAGTTACCGTGTGAAGCTTGCCCTTGTCCGTCATCCCAGGACCCCTCGCCTGGTTTCCTTGCCTCTGATGAAAGTCCTCCACCTTTTCGACCTGGCGCGGGTGAGCCAGACTCCGGCGGCGCCCCCGCAGGTGAAAAAGCTGGCGGAGGAAACGGTCTTGAAAAAGCTGGAAGCCCTCCCCCGCGGAGAGAAGATAACCCTGGCGCGCCGGGGTTCGGGACGCGTCGCGGCCGCATTGCTTGTAACACAGGATGCAGAGCTGATCCGCGCCGCCTTGAGCAATCCTTACCTTTCGGAAGACCACCTGCTCAAGGTTCTGGCCCTGAGCGAGCTCCCGGCCGTGCTGATGGAGTTGCTTTCCCATCACGAAAGATGGTCGCGCCCCTATCACCTGCGTCTGGCATTGATTCGCCATCCGCTGACCCCTTTCGCTCGCCTGCTCGCCTTCCTGCCGGACATCACCGTCAACGACCTTCGGGACATCTGCCTCGACCCTCGCATGCCCGATCAGGTTCGCAAGTACATCATCGCTCACTGCGTCCGACGGCTGAACCCAAGGAACATTGCATCATTGAGTCATTGAGCCACTGAATCATCGAGCCATTGATTCATTGAAGAGCAGTGCCCGAGGCCGAAGTAATTATGAGTTTTGAAGGCTGAATTCTGAACTGCTTTCGCCTCTCCACCGCCTACTGCCTTTAACCCGAACTCGGAAGTTGGAGTTGCACAGACACGGCGCACACCCCAGGCATGTCATCCTGAGGAGTCCGCCATTCTTATTGGCGGACGACGAAGGATCTCCGCAGTTCGCAGGAAACATCCACTGGATGGCCGTTCAAGGAAACTGCAGGGATTCTTCGGCCCCAAAGAACGGGGGCCTCAGAATGACACTGGGGCGGCTTTTTGATCCCCAAACGCCTGATATCTGGCTGCACAACTTTGTTCATACTGCTGGACCTTCTGCTTTCTGTGTTTGAAGAGGCGCAGGTCTCCCGCCCTGCGGGACGGGACCTGCGCTACTGCCACCTGTAACCTGCTTTTCCGCTCGTCACTCGTCACTTGTCACTCGTCACTTGTACGGGTATCCTTCCTGACGGCTGTACGCTGATCGCTGAAAGCTGACGGCTGAGAGCTGGTTCCAAGGAGCGCGCGTGGCAATTAGTTGGCTTGACCTCCTGGTGGTGATCGCCTACCTCGGCGCCATCACCATCTTCGGAGCCCATTTCCGGAAGAGGCAGCGGACCTTACACGATTATTTTCTGGGCGGGCGTCGTCTGCCCTGGTGGGCAATCTCTTTTTCCGTTGTATCAGCCGAAACCAGCATCCTGACCATCATCAGCACGCCCGGCATCGCTTACCATTCCAACCTGGGCTTCCTGCAACTGGTGTTTGGATACCTGGTGGGCCGCGTGGTAGTGAGCTTCGCTCTCATTCCCCGGTACTTTGCGGGTGAAATGTTCACGGCTTACCAGCTTATCGAGCAGCGGTTCGGCCGGGCCTTGAAGGTCTTCACCGGGGCGCTGTTCCTCACCACGCGAGCTTTGGCTGAAGGCGTTCGCGTGTTCGCCATCGCGATTGTGATTGGGGTTGTTTTCAAGAGTGGCGTATTGGCGGCTCTGCTCATCATCACAGCGCTGACCCTCTTCTACACTTTTGAAGGGGGACTCACCGCGGTGATTTGGACAGACGTTATCCAGTTGCTCATTTATCTCACGGGGACCGCGGTGGCGTTGGCCCTGGCGTTACACGCCATCCCAGGCGGGTGGACAGAGGTAAGCCGCCTGGCACATTCCGAAGGGAACAAGCTGGCGGTCTTCAACTTCCATTTCAATTGGCATGAGCCCTACTTGTTTTGGTCGGGGTTGGTGGGCGGAACGTTCCTGACTACGGCCAGTCACGGCACGGACCAGTTGATCGTTCAGCGCCTGCTGGCCGCGCGCAATCGGCGCCAAAGCCAGGCGGCCCTGCTCTCGAGCGGATTGCTCATCCTCCTGCAATTCACCCTTTTCCTGGTGGTGGGTGTAGTGCTTTTTGCTTTCTACAAGCACTTTCCGCCTCCCAACCCTTTTGCGCGGGCGGACCAGATATTCCCCACCTTCGTGGTGACGCAACTGCCTCGCGGGCTGGCGGGCTTGCTGATCGCGGCCATTATCGCTGCCGCTATGGCCAATTTAAGCGCGGCCTTCAACTCCCTGGCGTCCAGTTCAGTGGTGGATTTTTACAAGCCCTTCGTTCGGCCGAACGCCGGCGAGAAGCATTACCTTGCTGTCTCCCGCGCCGTGACTTTAGGATGGGGCGCCGTGCTCGTAATGATCGCGCTGGTGGCACAACATCTTCACCGCAGCGTCCTGGAATTGGCGCTGACCATTGCCAGCGTTCCTTACGGCAGCATGTTGGGGATTTTCCTGTTGGGGGTTCTTACCAAGCGCGCCAATAGTCGGGGGGCTTTGACCGGCGCCCTTGTCGCCCTGGCTACCATGGGAGTTGTGGCAGGGTGCACATCCCTCGCCTGGACGTGGTACGTCGCCCTCGGAACGGTGGTCACTTTCGTTGTGGGATGGGCGGTGAGCTCGATGGGAGGCTGGGGACTGGGGGCTCGGGACTGGGGGCTGGGGAAGGACAGTAAGCAGTAGGCAGAGGGCAGCAAGCGGCAGGCAGAAAGCGGTAGGTGGCAGGCTTTGCTTGCCCGACCTACCACCTACCGTTCTGTAGCACTAGTCGCCAGGACGTTGTCGCGGCGCGCAGATTTCTCCTCGTGTTAGTCGTGCCTCCGTGTCCTCCGTGCCCAGAAAAGCCTTAACACGGAGGTCACGGAGATCCTCCGTGCTCTTTGTGTTAAGGCTCTAGAGGCACGGAGCACGCAGAGGGTCTCATTTTGGTTGCGGCCACGGGGCCGCGCTGTGAAAAATCAGACAAGCTCACGCCGGTCCGTCAGTTGACGTACCGAAGCAGACTTCCTGTCTCTTGACAAACGCAACAAGATAGGCTAGAACTGTACGTTGATGCTTCGCAAGAGGTGCCGTCCTGCTGGGAACACGATGCGACCCGCCTGCTGGCGGGCTACGGCCCGCCCAAACCCATTCCCGAAAATGTGCCAAGGGGGACGAAAAGCCCGCAAGCGGGCTCGGCGCACCACAGACAAGAAGTCTGCCATGGTAGAGGAAAGCAAAAAAGAACTCTTCAAAATTGAACGAGCAACGCGGGAATCTCTATGAAAACAAAGTACCGCTGTGGAAAACTTGGCCTCGAAGCTGGAATGTCTATGAAAACACAGGTACTTAGCGGCAAAAAGCGGGAATGTTGTTGAAAAGAAAGGTGGTTAATAGGTGGCAGGTGTTAACCCGTGGGCGCTAAGTAGGAAGGAGCCGGACCACGCTCCGACCAATCGTAATCCACTGGTCCCCAATCCAAGGAGTGCAAGAGCAGGGTCGTCTACGGGCTCAATCGCCAACTCCTTGGGTCTGGGCCATCCCGCGCGGCGGGATCGGCCTTCCGGGCCTTGCCTCTAACGCACTCCCTGCCTCACAATGGCAGAGCGGGTTCAGAGGCAACTTGAAATTGCCCTGACTTTTGCGCTTTCGGGCTCCGGCTCGGCGGGGGTAGGCAGTAAGCAGTTGGCGGTAGGCGGAAGAAAGTAGGCAGTAAGCAGTCGGCAGTGGGCAGTGTTCGCCCCCGCCTACCACCTACTACCTACCAAATACCGGTCTGACAATGGAACAACGGCGGGAACTGGTCAAAGGGCTGAGCGTTTACGGGGCCACCTCGGTGGTGGCCGGGACGATGATTGGGACCGGAATCTTCGTGGTGCCCAGCATCATGCTCCGGCAAGTTGGCGCCCCCGTATGGGTCATCGTGGTGTGGATACTTGCCGGCGTGCTCAGCCTGTTCGGGGCGCTTGGCTACGCGGAGCTGGGGGCGGCGCTTCCGGAGGCAGGCGGCGAATACGTTTACATGCATCGGGCTTATGGACCGATGATGGGCTTCCTTTACGGCTGGACGCAGTTTATGGTGGCGAAGAGCGGGTCGATTGCCACCATTGCCACCGGTTTCGTCATCTACCTCGCTTACTTTTTCCCTGGCCTGAACGAAGCCCTCTGGCAAACGCCGGTGCAAATTGCAGGTCACTCCGCGACCCTACGGTTGACGGGCCTGCAAGTTGGAGCGGCGCTCATGGTACTGTTTCTTTCGGGCCTGAACATCCTGGGCGTCCGCCGCAGCGGCCGCACCCAGACCTTTTTTACGGCCGCAAAACTGCTCGTGCTGTTCACCCTCATTGTCTTTGGCCTGGCGCTTGGCCATGGATCATTTGAACATTTCCGGGCGCCCGTAAAGTTCGGATCTCAGGCGAGCCTTCTCACCACCTTCGGTGCCGCGACGGTTGCTGCGCTGTGGGCTTACGACGGTTGGAACAACCTGAGCATGGTGGCCGGTGAGGTCGAGAATCCGCAGCGGAATATGCCCAGAGCTCTCATCCTCGGCACATTGCTCGTGATAACAGTTTACGTTCTCGTCAACATCGCGTACTTTTACGTTTTGTCCCCCACGAACATCGCATCGACCAACACAGTCGCCGCTGACACTGCCCGGCAATTCATGGGCAAAGCCGGTGGGACGTTTATCGCCATCGGCGTAATGATTTCGAGCTTTGCGGCGCTGAATGGTTCCATCCTGTCGGGCTCGCGTGTCCCTTACGCCCAGGCTCGCGATGGGCTTTTCCCGCAATTCCTGGCAGGTGTGCATCCTCGCTTCCGCACGCCGGCGGCTGCTATCGCGGCCCAGAGCGTCATCGCCTGCCTGCTGGCGCTGACCGGCCAATACCAAGGCCTTTTCACCAAGGTGATCTTTTCCGAGTTTCTCTTTTACGCCTTGGTCACCGCCGGCATTTTCATTCTGCGCCGCCGCATGCCCGGGCTGGCGCGTCCCTATCGCACCTGGGGATATCCTTTCATACCGGCCATTTTTGTTATTCTGTCAGTGATGGTGCTGATCAATCAAGGGTCGGACTCAGTGTGGGTACTCGCGCTGGTCGGCAGCGGCATTCCCGCATACTTTCTTTGGAGGATGTGGAAACGTTCAAGGTGATCGATGCACCGGAGCCCACGCGTGTCGCCCCTTCGCTGCGCTCAGGGCAAGCTCTGAAGGGCGGCGCTACGCCGTTATTGCCAGTGATGGCGCTGCTCGTATTGGCATTTGCCAACCTGGCGGCGGCCCAGAAACCAAGCGTCGCCTCGAAGCCCGTCGCCAAGCCCGCGGCAACCTCGGTTAGGGCGCGCTGGCGCGTTCTGGGGGCTCGTCCGCTGTCGATGTATTACTATTCCCCGGACTCACGCGGCGTCAAGTCTTTGGAGGAGCATGCTTCGCAGATGACCCTAGTTGCTCCCCAGTCGTTTTGGGTGGATAGCGAGGGTTTCGTGCACGGCGAGGTTCCTTCCGAAATCCTGGAAACTGCAAGGCGGGCCAAGGTTCCAGTCATGCCTCTGGTCGTCAATCCAGGCTTTGACCGGGGCGCGGCCAGCGCCCTGCTTCGCAGTGCCAAGGCCCAGCAACGGGCCGTGACTTACCTGGCCTATCTTGCCAAGCGCGATAATTTTGTAGGCTGGCAGCTCGACCTGGAGTACATCGATCCCGAGGACAAGAGCTACTACACCCAGTTTGTGCAGCGTGCGGCCGCACGGCTGCACAGGGACGGCAGGCTGCTCAGCATCGCCGTGGTTCCGCGTTTCTCCGATGTCTACCCCGATTCCGATCCCTCACAGGAATTCCACAGTGGCGAGTGGGGAGCCCCTTACGATTTCCGCGCCCTCGGCCGGGTGGTTGACTTCATGACACTGATGACCTACGACCACCACAACAGCACCACTCCTCCCGGACCGGTGGCGGGTTACGACTGGGTCAAGGCTGCCCTCGAATACGCCGCCGCGCGCGTGCCCTGCCGGAAGATCCTGCTCGGCATCCCTTTCTACGGCAGGGAGTGGATACAAAGTGGCGACGTAACTTCGGCGCGAACCCTGCCTTTTGCGGAAGCACAGAATCAGATTGAGCAGTTGAGCGTCGAACGCCTCTGGGACGAACGGTGGCGCACGCCATGGTTCCAGTACAGCAGCGACTCCGGTCTACATACCGGCTGGTATGAAGACAGCATCAGCCTGGAAGCGAAATTGGAATTGATGCAGAAATATCATCTTCGAGGGTTTGCGGCGTGGCGATTGGGATTTGAGGACCCCAAATTCTGGACTCTGGCGTCTGTGCAGGACCGAACCGGGCAGCGAGACCAAAAGCGCCGCCCCCACCGGTCTGGAACTCACGCCGCCCAGGGGGGTGGGAACCGCTGACGGGCACCTCTTGCGCGCATGGAAGCCCGGCGGGTTTGAGGGGGATAGCGCCAAGAGACTCCTCACCCGCCCTCGTCCCTCGGGCACCCTCTCCCCAAGGGAGAGGGCTGTAGGCTCCAACGCCGTTTGTTCAATCGACAATCAGCCCGCCGCGGCGGGTCATTCGCCAATCGGCGGTCGGCAGTCAGCAATGAAAACCCAGGCAGGAAGGACACCATGCGCATCGCTTTCATGATCTTGGGGACGTTCTTGCTTTCGGTCGCGCAACTTTTGGGCGCTGCCCGTCGAGATCACACCTGGGCTGTGGCCGCGCCGCCGGGGGTTGATGCCAGAATTCTGCGTCAGCTTGAAGCCTTGGCGGCGCGGGACCAGGCTTTGATCCGGTTCTTCCCCAGTCCAGGCCAGGCGGAGCGCTACCGTTTGCACCCGGGGAACCTGGTCATCGAGCTCCACGAGGAACAGAACATTAACTCCTTTGTGAAGGCCTTGAGGTCTGAGGGCGGAGCTCTTCCTACGGAGTCGACGCGCGAATTGGCGCGCGAAGGCTATGTCCTGGAAGCCTCCTACCCTCGCGCTTCTGTGCCGAATCGGCTGCGCATTACGGCAGCCGGCGCAGCGGGGTTTCATCACGCCTTGCTGCGGGTTCCCGATTTGCTGGTGATTTGGCCCTCCAGCTTGCCCTCCAATCTGGTGCCTCGCCCTCAGGCGATTCGCGTGGAAAGAGGGGGCGCTGAGGTGGTCATTTCAGACTATCCATCGTTTCCTGAGCGCGGCATCGTCGAGGGATTTTACGGTGTCCCTTGGTCCCACCAGGACCGGGTCGACATCTTGCGTTTCGAAGGCCAGCACGGCATGAACGTTTACTATTACGCGCCCAAGGACGACCCCTATCATCGCAAGCTGTGGCGCGACCCTTATCCAGCGGATGAAATGAAGCGTCTTGCGGAGTTGGTCAAGGCGTCCCATGCCAACTTTGTGGACTTTTGTTTTGCGATCAGCCCGGGCCTTTCCATGACCTACGCGAGCGACGAAGATTTTCGTGCCCTCACCAGCAAGCCTGAGAGTGTCGGCAAGCTAGGTGTTTCCTGTTACGCCCTCTTCCTGGATGACGTTCCCCAGGAGCTTCAAAATCCGGTGGATCAGGCGCGCTTCAAGACTCTGGCCGAGGCGCACGTTTACCTGGTCAACAGGCTGTACCGGCACCTCAAATCGCAATCTCCGGAGAACCGGCTAACGGTTACGCCCACCGTTTACACCAACGAGTGGGGCAGCCGCGATTACATAAAGGAACTGGGGGCCGGAGTAAATCCCGGCGTGAATATCGTGTGGACCGGCACGGAGGTCGCGTCACCGGCCATCACTGTCGCCCAGGCGCGGGAGTGGGGCCGGTTTCTCGGGCGCAAGCCGCTGCTTTGGGATAACTTCCCCGTCAACGATGAGCGCCGCTGGCGGGTGTTTCTCGGCCCAGTGCGCAACCGGGATGCGAACTTGCCGGTGGCAGTGGAAGGACTCATCTCCAACCCTATGAATCAATCCCACGCCTCGATGATCGCGCTCGAGACCGTCGCCGACTACTTGTGGAATTCACAGGCTTACGATCCGGCGAAGTCTCAGCGACATGCCGTCGAAAGCCAGTTCGGGAAGAATGCCTCCCAACTCCTGGCGACCTTTCTAAAAACCTATGGTGACTACTGGTGGGATGAGAACATTTTCACCCCGCTGTTCCTTGAACGCCGCTACCCCATTGATGTCGCCAAAGTCGATTCAGGTATTGCCCAGCTTGATTCGGCCTTGGGACCACTTCGCAGCCAACCGCGCCTTGAAAAACTGGTCACGGAAATCTCTCCCTTCCCGAAAAAGACCCGCGAACGCCTGGCCGAGGTTTCGGCTGATCCGGCCTTTCTGCGCTTAGCGGACGGAAGGCTCCGCTGGCGGGAGGACTATGATTTGTTAACCGCACCCAGGTTGGCCGCAACGCCGAACATCGACGGGGATTTTAGGAAGTGGGAGAACGGGCAACTGTACGTGTTCGACAACGCCTCGAAAATCCGGGCGGGAACGAACCTCTGGAAAGGGCCGGCGCAATTGTCGGCGCGCGTGGCTTTAGCGTGGGACGATGACTACCTCTATGTGGGAGTGGACGTTACCAACCCCGAGCTCTATCAGCCCTTCTTCGAGCGTGGCATCGAGAAGGGAGACGGGTTCGAGATCGCCTTGGAAACAGCTTTCCA
>Ga0116118_1001113_pt1 | contig 14353 bp, 11 predicted proteins | sample June2015DPH_11_5_FD_89723 | JGI IMG/M metagenome (GOLD analysis project Ga0116118, IMG submission 89723) | Peatland microbial communities from SPRUCE experiment site at the Marcell Experimental Forest, Minnesota, USA - June2015DPH_11_40 | ecosystem: Environmental > Terrestrial > Soil > Wetlands...
AGGCTTCGCGCACCGAGACGTGGTCCATCTGGACGGCGAGGTAGGTGTCGAGGCTGGGCTGCCAGACGTGGTTGCGGTAAACATCGGGGGCGATGCGGAACGGCTCTGTGCGCTGGCCTGCGTATTCGATCGCGTAGAGGCCGGGCTCGCGCACCGCGGAGAAGTCGAAGCGGGCGTAGACGTAGCGGAGCCACTTGCCCCAGGGCATCGCGGGGCCTTCGAAGACCTTCTCATAGCCGGCTTCGGTGAGCTTGAAGACGCGCGCCGTTGGAGGCGGGTCGAAGCGCGGGTCGAGTTCCAGGACGGCGACCTTTTCGGCATCGGGGTGGTATCCCACCTGGCTGTGCGCGATGACCGGCGGACGCACCCAGCCGGGAATCACGTGCGGCCGTATGTGCCAGACCAGAGCGTTGTCGGTGCGGCCGGCGGGAATGAGGCTGCGAACCACGAACCAGCCGTTCTGAGCGCGGTTGCGGCCGTCATAGAGCGCCAGGGGGACGTCTTCGGAGGCGATGGCGACGCGCACTTGCGGATCTTCCGGAGCGAGCGTGATGCTGTGGCCGGAAGCCAGCGCCTGGGGCTGGCCCTTCTCCATCGGCCCGCTCGGATGGCGCGGGAAGATGCCGAAATCGCGGTCGAGGAGGTACGATTTCCCGAAGTAGGCCGAAGGCAGGAACTCCAGGTTGAAACCGGCGCGCCCCACGAGCGCTTCGGGCAAGGGCTGGTCGAGGTGAACGGCGACGCGGATGCCGTCCTCCTCCGCCGTGACTTCCAGGCGGTAACTGAGGCCGCGATCGGGATACGAGCAATAGGCCGTCAGCCGCCGGTTGGCCTTGTCGGCCACGCGCCGGGTGAAGACCGGGCCGGGATCCCACTGCTCGGGAGTGGGCAGCAGACGGACATCGCCGTTGGTGGCGATGCGATCGTCGTGGAGAATGATCTCGAGCGCGCTCATCTTCTGGTCGCCGAAGGTGCCGTCGAAGACGTTGTGGTAGAGGACCACGGTGAGGCCGGGCGCGTCGAGGGTGTCCTTGTCGGTCACCTTGAGGTCCAGCGCGAGGAGGGACGAGGCGGCGAGGAAGGCGAGGGCCGCTACGGTGGAGGCTTGTCTCATAGCTGCCTTTGAATTCTAATATAGTTGGAGCTTACAACAGATGAGATCTCTAGCCGCCGCCCTCAGCTTCGCGTCCGTCCTGCTCGCTCAGCCCCGGTACGTGGCCGACGCTCCGGGCCCCGGCAGCTTTGCACTCGCCGGCGCTACGGTTGACGTGGATGCGGACGACTACGCGGGCGTGGTGCGCGCGGCAGGCGATCTGCGGGACGACATTCGCCGGGTCACCGGCGCAACGCCCGCGGGCGTCAATACCATCCTGGTCGGGACACTCGGGAAGAGCCGCGTCATCTCCCGGCTCGCTCGCGAGGGCAAGATCGACGCCAGCCGGATCGCCGGCAAGTGGGAATCGTTTCTGATCCAAGTCCTGCCGGGAGCGCTCGTGATCGCGGGCAGCGATAAGCGCGGCACGATCTACGGCATTTACGATCTCTCCGAGCAGATGGGCGTCTCGCCCTGGTATTGGTGGGCCGATGTGCCGGTCCGGTATCGGGACGCTCTCTATGTGAAGCCGGGCACGTACGTGGAGGGGCCACCGGCGGTCAAGTACCGCGGAATCTTTCTGAACGACGAGCAGCCGGCGCTGACCGGCTGGGTCAAGGAGAAGTTCGGCAACTATAACCATGCCTTCTACGAGAAGGTATTCGAGTTACTGCTGCGGCTCAAAGGCAATTACCTTTGGCCGGCCATGTGGAACAGCGCCTTCAACGAGGACGATCCACTGAACCCGAAGCTGGCCGACGAGTACGGCGTCGTCATGGGGACCTCGCATCACGAGCCTATGTTGCGGGCGCAGCAGGAGTGGAAGCGGCACGGCACGGGGCCATGGGACTACACCAAGAACGCCGACGTCCTCCGCGCCTTCTGGGAAGAAGGCGTGCGGCGCAACAAGGACTACGAGAGCATCATCACGATAGGGATGCGCGGGGACGGCGATATGCCGATGTCGGCGAGCGCCAACACCGCCCTGCTCGAAGGGATCGTGGCGGACCAGAGGAAGATCCTCGCGGCCGAAGTGAATCCCGATGTTACGAAGGTTCCGCAGGACTGGGCGCTCTATAAGGAGGTCCAGGAGTATTACGAGAAGGGAATGCGCGTCCCCGATGACGTGACGCTACTGTGGTGCGACGATAACTGGGGTAACATACGCCGCCTGCCGACTCCAGCCGAACGGCAGCGGAGCGGCGGCGCGGGTATTTACTACCATTTCGACTACGTCGGCGGCCCACGCAATTACAAGTGGATCGACACGAACCCGATCCCGAAGGTCTGGGAGCAGATGAACCTGGCCTGGCAGTACGGCGCCGACCGCATCTGGATCGTGAACGTGGGCGACCTGAAGCCGATGGAGTTCCCTACGGAGTTCTTCCTCGACCTGGCGTGGGACCCGGCCCGTTGGCCTAAGGAGCGGCTGGGGGAATACACGCGGCTCTGGGCGGAGCGGCAATTCGGCCCGGCTCACGCGGCCGAGATTGCGGACATCGTCTCGGCGACTTTGAAATACAACGGGCGGCGCAAGCCAGAGCTGCTCGAGCCATCGACTTACAGCCTGGTCAACTACGATGAGGCCGATCGGGTGGTGGGCGAGTTCGACTCGATCGTCGCGCAGGCGGAGCGGATCTCGCAGGAGTTGCCCGAGAGCGCACGCGATGCTTTCTTCGAGCTGGTGCTTCATCCGGCGAAGGCCGCCGCGCAGGTGACGGAGCTTTACGTCGCCGTGGCGAAGAACCGGATGTACGCCGAACAAGGCCGCGCCTCAACCAACGATTGGGCCGCGCGGGCACGGGCGCTGTTTCAGGCGGACGCGGACTTATCGGCATATTACAACCACACGCTGGCCCACGGTAAGTGGGACCACATGATGGATCAGACGCACATCGGCTACACCTACTGGCAGGAGCCGCCCAAGAACTCGATGCCCGCCGTCAAGGAGATCGAGCTTCCGGAGGCGGCCGGGATGGGGGTAGCGCCCGATGCCCTGCCGCCGTTCGACGTATTCAACCAGCCGCGCCGGCACATAGACGTCTTCAACCGGGGCCGCGCGCCGTTCGAGTTCTCGGCGACCGCCAGCGCTCCCTGGATCGTGCTGAGCGCCACGCACGGCCGGATCGAGAAGGAGAAGCGGCTGTGCGTCAGCGTGGATTGGAGCAGCGCGCCGCAGGGTTCGGCCAGCGGGTACGTGGAGATTAGCGGAGCGGGCGGGCCGCCCGTCAAGGTACGAGTGGATTCGTTCAACCCGCAGGCGCAGGCCCTGAAAGGATTCGTTGAAGCCGACGGGTACGTCTCCATTGAGGCGGAGCACTATACTCGCAAGATCGACGCGGGCGAGGAGCGCTGGGAAAAGATTCCCGATTACGGCCGGACGTTATCGGCCATGAGTATCTTCCCAGTAACTGCCGCGAGTGTCGCTCCGCCGGAGAATTCTCCGCGCCTTGAATACCAGATGTACCTGTTCGACCCGCGAGAGGTCGAGGTCGAGGCGATTCTCGCACCGACGCTGAATTTCGTTCCCGGGCGCGGGCTCCGCTACGCGGTTTCCTTCGACGACCAGCCGCCGCAAGTCATCGATGCGCTGGCGCAGAACTCGCAGGCGGACTGGGAGACGTCGGTCAAAGACAATGTGCGCAAGCTGCGGACCGTGCACACGCTGGCCGGATCGGGCGCCCACACACTGAAGTTCTGGATGGTCGATCCTGGCGTCGTGCTGGAGAAGCTCGTGGTGGACCTGGGCGGCGCGCAACCGAGTTACCTCGGCCCGCCGGAGAGTTACCGCCGTTAGGCCTGAAAGCGATCGAGGGCCGCGCGGGTTCCGTATTCGTAGGCGTCGATCAGCTTGTCCCAGGCGGCGTCGGCTTCGGCGTCGATGAGCTTGCGCGCGGGATCGGCGTCGAACCAGGCCAGCGTGCGGCGGATTCCCTGGGCGAATGGCACGGTGGCACAGTAAGCGGGGACGAAGCGCTTGATCTTAGTGTTATCGAAGACGGTGCTGACGGCCTTGTCTCCGATCAGGCTGCCGAGCGCGTCGGGCAGACAGGCGGCGATGAAATCGGAGGCGATGTGCACCGGTTGCAGCTCGGCACCCGCGGCCTCGGCGACGATCCGGTAATACTGGTCCCAGGTCATGACTTCATCGCTGGTGATGTGGAAAGCGTGGCCGATGGCCTGCGGATGCGCCAGCAATCCCACCAGGCCCTTGGCGAGGTCGGAGTTGTGCGTGATGACCCACAGCGAGGAACCGTCGCCGGGCACGATGACTTTCTTGCCGCGGCGCATGCGGTCCACGACGGTGTAAGACCGGGTCCAACTGTTGACGGCAAGAGTAACTTGCGTGTCGCCATAAGTAAGTGACGGGCGCACGATGGTGATGGGGAATCCCTCTTCGCGATAGGCCTGCATGAGGCGCTCCTCGCAGGCGATCTTGTCGCGGGAGTACTGCCAGTAAGGGTTCGCGAGCGGGGTGGACTCGGTAATAAGATAGTGCGTGGGCGGCTTCTGATACGCGCTGGCGGAGCTGATGAAGATGTACTGCCCCGTGCGGCCGCGGAACAGCCGCAGGTCGCGCTCGATGTGCGCCGGCACGTACGCAGTCCAATCGACCACGGCGTCGAAGGATGCGCCCGCGAGCGCGGACGCGGCCGAGGGATCGTCAATATCCAGGGTGAGCGCCTTGACCCCGTGGGGAATGTTGGCCGCGTGCCGCCCGCGGGTGACAAGCGTGAGATCGATGCCGCGCTCGACCGCCAGCGCGGTACACGCGGTGCTGATGATTCCGGTTCCGCCGATGAAGAGTGCTTTCATGGGTATCATTGTGCCACGGCGGCTGGGTTGGCCTTGTACCAGGGGCAATCGGCGGAGACCGGGCAGGATCCGCACAGCGGCCGGGAGCGTTTGCAGAGTTCCTGGCCGTGGCGCTTCAGCAGCTGATAGGCGCGGAGGAGCGCGTCGCAGTCCGCGGGCAGTTCGGCCCGGATGGCCTCCTGCGCCGAGTGGTAACTGGCAGCCCAGTTCTTCTTCTCGTCGCCGAAGCCGAGACGGAGCGGCACCTGCAGGCAGTTGGAGGGCACCGCGGCGACGGGCGCCGTCCGGCTGAACAGCAGGATCTTGTCCGCTCCTGGATCGCCGATGGTGGGGAACTTCTTCAGCGCCTTCCGCGCCTCGGGCAGAGGCTTCTTCAGGACCGCTCCGAGGTCGCCGCCATAGGTGTGCTTCACGAGAGCGGCGACTTCCTTGAGGCGCGCCGCGCGGACATCGGGGACGATGCCACCCAGCCGCATGAGACCGGCGAGTTTTCGATCGGTCGCGGCGAGGATGTCGTCCGGGCGGAGGCCGACCTCGCTCCTGAGCGCATCGAAGCCCTTGGCGCAGGAGGCGTCCGTGGCCGGGTAGCCGCAGTTGTTGTGGAGAATCATCTCGTACGGGTCGGTGGGGCGCGGCGGACCGGGAGGTCCGTAGTGACGCTCGAGAGTGGCGAGTAGTTTGGGCAGGCTCGTCATTCGCTGCCTACAAGGTAGCGTAGGAACAACTCGCGCGTATAATTGCCTTGTGCTTGCCGTTTTCCTTCTCTGCGCGATCCTTGCCAGCCTGATCGCAACATCCCTCGGCGTCGCATACGTCGCCGACGCGGCGTCGCGCAGGCCGTGGCGGTTGCGGCCTTCAGACGTCATGGCAGGGCTGCTTGGCGCAGGTGTGGCATGGTTGACCCTGGCCGTGGTGGAGGATCGGGTTGGCACGTTTTCCGTGCTGGCGAATGACCCTTGGTACGTCGCAGTGCTGAGGACGCTGGGGCGGATTAACCCGATGCTGGCGGGCTTCGTGGGCGCCGCGCTGGCAACGTCGCTCTGGCGAGGCGGGTACTGGCTGATAATGCGGGACCGCGTCCCCGCCGAGCCGGTCGAAACGCCGGCCGAACCCGTGCCCTCGGCTGCGCAGGTTCGCTTGTTTCGGAGGCTGTGCGTCGCGATACTGCCGGCCGCCTGCGCGCTGCACGTCTGGGGATATGTCAGACTCGCCAGGCCTGGTGGATCGGGGCCGTTCTTGGCAGCTTTCGCCATGCTCCTGGTGTACTGGATGTTCGCCCCGGCCGGCGTCGGCTCGGGCTCGAACCCGCAGCCGCACTGGAGCGAGCGGGCTTTGAAATGGTACGTGCAGATTTACTTGTGGCTTGCGCTCGCGGGCATGGGAGCGATGGTGTGGTCGTCCTTCGACAAGGGAAGCGCCCTCGCTGCCCGGCTGGAGAAGGTGGGGCACGCGGTCTGGTTGTTGTGGCTCACGAGCATTCTGATGCTGGAATCGTCCAAAGGTCTGGGCTGGACGAAACGTGAACTGGTGTCCCGGAGAGAGCAGTTCCGCCCCGTGCTGGAGGCCGAGGTCAAGCGATGGTCGTCGATGCCGTGGGAGCAGATCGTCTCGGAGCTGGCTGGCGAGCGTAACGACCACAACTATCAGGTTCAGGTTGAGGCAACCACTACCAGCTCGAGGTGACACTCGTTGAGAACACTGACGACTACGTCCAAGTCATCGTCAGCGTGGACGACGGCAGCTTCTGGGCTGCGTGCCACCCGCTGACGACGGGCTTCCTGGTTACAAGCAAGCTACACCTCCTCCCCCGCATCCACGCTGAAGTAGGCGCAGTCGGGGTGGTGGAAGACGATCCGGGCGCAGGCCGATTTCGCTCTTGAGCGCATCGAGGCCCTTGGTGCAGGAGGCGTCCGTGGCCGGGTAGCCACAGTTGTTGTGGAGAATCATTTCGTACGGGTCGGTGGGGTGCGGCGGACCGGGAGGTCCGTAAAGGCGCTCGAGAGTGGCGAGCAGCTTGGGAAGTCTCATCGGTTCTCGAAAAACAAGTAATACTGATACGGCAGAGTGTCGAGCCGCTTGACAAGCGCAAAGCCCGCGTCGCGCAACTCGGCGATCACCTTCTCGCTGGAAAGTTTCATGGACGGCGGAGGTCCGACGGGTAGGGACTTCTCGTAAAAGTCGATCACCACGATGCGCCCTCCCGGCTTCAGTATCCTGGCAAGCTTCCGGTAATACGAGGCGCGGTTTTCGATGTGATGCAACACGTCGCAGAAGAAGACGATGTCGACGGAGCGCTCGGGGAGGCGCGGGTCATCGGGAGCGGCGAGCACGGTGGTCAGGTTCGCTGGGGCGTCCCTTCCCGCGATGGCGAGCAGTTTCTCGTCGATATCGACGGCGTAAACCTTGCCGGCGTGGAGGGCGAAACGGCGCGCGAAATAGCCGGTGCCGGCGCCAATGTCAGCGATAGCGTCCGTCGATTTCAGATCCAGCGCCATCACCACCTCGTGCGGTTTCTGCCACTCATCGCGGGAAGGGTCTTCGAGCACCTTGGCGTACTCGCCCGACGAGGGCGGGTGATGTTGATGGGGAACCTGCCCCAAAGCCACGCCTGCAAGAACGCACACGCACGCGCAAAACTTCATGGCTCCGTTCCCTCCTCCACACTAAAATACGCGCAGTCGGGGTGGTGGAAGACGAGGGCGCTGACGGTGGCTTCGGGGTCCATCATGAAGCCTTCGGTCAGGCGGACTCCGATCTCTTCGGGGCGCAGGAGATCGAAGATGCCTTGCTGATCTTCCAGGCGCGGGCAGGCGGGGTAGCCGAAGCTGTAGCGCTTGCCGCGGTAGCGGGATGTGAAGCGCTCGTGCATGGTCGTGGTGGGCGGGTCGGGGAAGCCCCAATCCTCGCGGATGCGGCGATGCAGCCACTCGGCGGTGGCTTCGGCGGTCTCGAGGCCCAGCGCCTGGACGGCGTGCATGAAGAGAAACTCGCCCGCCTCCTTGGCGCGCTCGGCGCGCTCGCGGATGCCCTCGCCGGCCGTCACCAGGAAGATGGCGATGTGGTCGCGGAGGCCGTTGACCGGATCGAGGACGTAGTCGCTCAGCGAGAGGCCGTTCTCGCGCGGCTGGCGGCCGAAGTTGAACGTGTGGAGCGGCGCGTTGGCGCCCGGCGTGAACAGGTGGATCGCGTTGCCGTCGCGCTCGGCCTCGAAGAACTGCCAGACGGCGCGGACGCGCATCCACTTCGCCGCGTCCTGCTTGACGCACTCGACGTTGTGGAACAGCTCGAGCGCCTTGGGATCGCGATCGGCCAGCAGCTTCTCGAAATTGCCCTTGAAGCCGAGGTGCCTGCCGTAGAGCATGTAGGGGTTGATGTAGCTCCAGACCTCGGCCAGGTTCGGCACGTCGCGGACCTTGCGGTCGAGCGTGGGGGCCGGAGGAATGGGGACGTCGGGGCGGACCTTCGCGCTACGCGAGGCGGCGGGGACAGTCAGCACGGGCGGGACCAGGGGGTCCCGCGCGGACCAGGGGGTCCGCCCCACCGTGTTGGCGGCGATGACGGCGTTGCGCGTGGCCGGGTCGGTCAGCTCGTTGAGGGTGCGGAGGCCGGTCATGGCGTCCTTGCAGTAGCAGACCGCGGTCGAATAGGCGGGAGCGATCTTCACGCGGGTGAAGCGCTCGGAGAGCGCCGCGCCGCCGACCAGGAGCGGCACCTCGATGCCGGCATCCTTGAGGTCGCCGGCGGTGATCGCCATCTGCTGCGCACTCTTGACCAGCAGGCCGGAGAGGCCGATGGCGTCCGGGTGGTGCTCGTGGTACGCGCGGATCAGCTCTTCGGGCGGCACCTTGATGCCGAGGTTGATGACGCGGTAGCCGTTGTTGGCCAGGATGATTTCGACCAGGTTCTTGCCGATGTCATGAACGTCGCCCTTGACCGTGGCCAGGACGATGCTGGCGCGGGCGGCGGTGTCCGCCTTCTCCATGAATTGTTCGAGGTGGTTGACGGCGGCCTTCATGGCCTCGGCGGATTGCAGCACCTCGGCCACGATCAGCTCATTCGCGGCGAAGAGGCGGCCGACTTCGCTCATGCCGGCCATGAGCGGACCGTTGATGATGTCGAGCGGGGCGGCGCCTTCCTTTAGTTTGAGGTCGAGGTCGGCCACCAGGCCGTCCTTGGTGCCTTCGACGATGTAGCGCGGGAGCCGCTCGTCCAAGGGGAGGAGGGACGCCTCCTTTTTGGTGCGCACGCTCTTGCGGAAATGGTCGGTAACGGCCGCGATGTGGAACTGGTTGATGGCGGCTCGCTGCTCGTGAGTCTGCTGGCGCCAGTCTTCTGGGGAGGTGATGTCGGGCGGGGTATTGAAGAGCAATGCCTCGGCCAGGCGGCGCTCCTCGATGGAAATGGAGGCGAAGCGCTCGAGCTTTTCGGCGTTGACGATGGCTAGGTCGAGCCCGGCCTTAGTGCAGTAATAAAGGAAGACGGAATTCACCACCTCGCGGGCGGCCGGCGGGAGGCCGAAGGAGACGTTGGAAATGCCGAGGACGGTCTTGACGCCGAGCTTCTCGCGGATGAGCCGCACGGCTTCGATGGTCTCGACCGCGCCCCCGATGTAGTTTTCGTCGCCGGTGGCGCAGGGGAAAACCAGGGCGTCGATGACGATGTCTTCGGCGGGGATGCCGTACTTCTCGGTCAGCAGGCGGACGGAGCGCTCGGCCACCGCCAGCTTGCGCTCGCGGGTGAAGGCCTGGGCTTGGGCTTTGTCCTCATCGATGGAGCCGACGATCAAGGCTGCGCCGTAAGCGCGGGCCAGGGGGCAGACGCGCTCGAACTTCTCCTCGCCGTCTTCGAGGTTGACCGAGTTGATGATGCTCTTGCCCTGGCAATAGGTGAGGGCCAGCTCGAGCGCGCGCGGATCGGTGGTGTCGATCATGACGGGCGCCTTGATTTTGCGGATCAGGCGATCGTAGAAGGGCGGGATGTCTTCGAGCTCGTCGCGGTCGCTGGATTGGAGGCAGACGTCGACGACCTGAGCGCCGTTGCGGACCTGGCGGCGGGCGATTTCGCTGGCCTCCTCCCACTTCTCTTCCGCGATGAGGTTCTTGAAGGCGCGCGAGCCGATCACGTTGGTGCGCTCGCCGACCAGCAGCGGGCGGTTGGACTCCTCGGCTTCGACCAGCTCGATGCCGGAGTAGAAAGACCGTCGATGGTGGATGGTGGATGGTGGATGGTGGCCGCTCGCGGACGCTCGCGGTTTCTTGCCTTCGACCATTTGGGAGAGCGCCGCGATGTGGGCGGGCGTGGTGCCGCAGCAGCCGCCGACGATGTCGATCCAGCCGTGATCGACGAAGCGTTCGAGCTCGCGGGCCAGCGACTGGGGCGTCTCGGCGTAGCGGCCCTCGGCATCGGGGAGGCCGGCGTTCGGGTAGCAGGAGATGCGGGTGGCGGCGATTTCGTTCAGGGTGCGGATGTGGTCGGTCATGAACTCGGGCCCGGTGGCGCAGTTCAAGCCGATCGAGAGCAGGCCGGCGTGGGCGATAGAGACGTAAAAGGCGTCGGCGGTCTGGCCGGCGAGCATGGTTCCGGTGGGCTCGATGGTGCAGGACACCATCACCGGGATTTCGATACCGAGCTCGCGGCGAAGGCGGGCGATGGCGAGAAGGCCGGCCTTGACGTTGCGCGTGTCCTGACAGGTTTCGAGGACCAGGAGGTCCGCGCCACCTTCGATGAGGCCGGCGGCCTGCTCGTAGTAGGCCTCGCGGAGGGCGTCGAACGTGATGCCGCCGGTGACGCTGATGGCCTTGGTGGTGGGCCCCATGGAGCCGGCCACCCAGCGGTTGTGTTCATCCGCTGCTTGACGCGCCAGCTCGGCGGCGCGGCGGCTGATTTCGCGGGCGCTGGCGGCGAGGCCGTATTCGGCGAGGACAATGCTGGAGGAGCCGAAGGTGTCGGTTTCGATGATATCGGCGCCGGCTTCGAGATACGCGCGGTGGATGCCCAGGACTACGTCGGGCCGGGTGCGGACGAGGTTTTCGTTGCAGCCATCGAGGGCGGGTCCGCCGAAATCGTCCGGCGTGAGGCGGGCTTCCTGGAGCATGGTCCCCATGGCGCCATCCATACAGAGGACGCGCGTTTCGAGGGCGTCGAAGAGGGCCTGCCGGCGTTGGAGGAGGGGCGTCATGCGGCTGATTCGATTCTATCAGGGGGCTTCGGGAGGAGCCGACCGGAGGCTTCCGCCGGCATACGTGACGAGTAGGCGAACGCTTTCCGGGGCACCTGGACCGAACGGCGGGACCTTCCCCCGCTGGTGATTCACGCCGTTGAGGCGCACTGTCCGGAAATGGGACTGGGTTCATGTTGCAATTTTTGATTTTCGTTTTTTGGGCGCGGGGCGCGGCGTGCCGGCCGGGGAAAATGCCGCCGAACGCGATGAAATTCGATGAGCGAAGACTGCGGCACCCAGCTTTCCCTCCGATGGGAGCGTAGCGCGGGACGGGAGAGGGGGCGAGGGGAGAGGCGGCGCAAGTGCATGAGAATCCGGGAGAAAGGTTATGAGGAAGTGTGTGAATGAGGATGTAAGTATCCAATGACGGGCGCGGCAGCAGGAGCGGCCGCTATTCCGGTCCGGAGGCTTCCCACAACGCGGACGTGTCGCCGTTCACGATGTCGCCGACGATTCGACCCCTTCGCGCCCAGGTGTTCCGAGGCGATGTCGGGACGCCGTGCCTCGCCGGGCCAAGCACGGCCACAGGGCGGCCCCGCCGAGTGATGGTGATGGGCTCCCCGGACTGCTCGACCTCGCGGAGGCAAGCGAGGCATCTGGCCTTGAACTCAGACGCACTCAGCACACGGCCCTTCATGCCCCTATGGTAGTAAAGGACGTGGTCATACGACCAGGTGGCTGCGACCGGCTGGTGCCGAGGGCGCCTCTGCTCCGTGATCTTCGAGATCCGGCGCGACGCGGACGGCGAGTATACCCATCTGGTCACAGCGTGGAAGGCCACGAAGGAGGAGCAGCAGAGCTATGCCGAAAACGTCTAGAACACGAATTTCCGCCGACGAGATCGCGGAGAAGGCTTCGCGAGGCGAAGATGTTTCCGCTTACTTCACCAACAAATTCACCGTGGTCAGGCCCGTCCGTCGCGTGAATATCGATCTGACCCCAGGCATGTTGCGTCGACTCGATGAGCGGGGCCGCCCGGCTTAACATCAGCCGGCAAGCGGTAATCAAGGCGTTACTGAGCCGAGCGTTGGACGAGGGGCAGAGCAGACCGCGACCGGCCAGAAAGGCGGGTTAGGGTGGGGCGGGGGGCACGGTAGGGGACTTCCCGCTCATCTGGATCGCTCCAAGATGGACCATCCGCCGGGAATTCGGGCCCGATTCACCTCACTCCTCACGCAGCGCAACCGAGCAGTCGACGGCCAAGGCCCGCCGCAGCGGTATGAAGACCGCAACCGGCGAAACGACCAGGATTACCAGGGCCGCTACAGCAAGCGTCATGGGGTCTCGTGCACCGATCTGGAACAACAGAGATTGCAGGAATCTCGCCAGCAGGACGCTGGCTCCGAGGCCGATTCCCAGCCCTGCTGCCACCGGAGCCAGGCTCTGGCGGAGAACCATGCCGCCGATCTGTGCCGGGCGCGCTCCCATCGCCACCCGGATGCCGATCTCGCGCACCCTGGAAGCCACTACGTTCGCGAGGACGCTATAGATGCCGGCGATCGCCAGTAAGAGCGCCAGCCCCGCAAATACCGAAAGCAGAAGAGTGTTGAATTTCCGCTGCGATTGCCACCGATCCACCGAGTGATCGAGCGGCCCGACCGTTTCCAGGGTCAAGCCGCGGTCCAGGCCGAATACCGTCCCGCGAATAGCGCTCGCGACGGCTTCCGGGGCGCCGGTTGTGCGCACGATCAGCGAAGCGCTTCGGCTTGCCAGAGTGGGCCAGAAGATCTGCGGCCTCGCACCGTTTTCGGCGCCGAGAGGCCGGTAGTCCGCCACCACTCCTACGATCTGGCAGCCGTGGCTCTTGTCGCCACTGAGTAGCCGCTGGCCGACCGCGCTCACGCCCCCGAAAAAGCGGCGTGCGAAGGCCCGATTCACGACGCAAAAGCCTTCGCCGCCTTTCGGGTTCGCGAGAGCCCGCTCGGTGGCTTCGAGATCTGCATCAATCAGCGGGCGGCCCGCGAGAACCGGCAGCCCCAGCAGCGCCAGGTAGTTCGGGCTGGCATTAGCGAAGTCCGCGATCGGGAGCGCGTTCAGAGGCGGGTCAGGCCTGCCCGCAATGTAGAAGTTGCCTGCCGAGACCCGGTGGAGAGGGAGGTTGTCGGTCAGGGCGGCGCCTGTCACGCCGGGCAAGTTCCTCACTGCTTCGAGAAGGGTCCGGAAGAACCGCGAGCGGCTGGCCTCGTTGGGGTAGCTCTTTTCGGGCAGCTCGACGTCGGCAACCTCCAGGCGAGCCGTCTGGAAGCCGATGCCGGTTGCGACCAAGTTTCGAAAGCTGCGGATCATCAGGCTGGCGCCCGTCATCAGGACCAGCGCCAGGGCCACCTCCACGGCGATGAGGACCCGGGTGCGCCGCTTGTGCCCGGCCGTAGCGCCCCGGCCTCCACCAGCCCGCAGCGCACCTTGGATATCGGACCGCGAGGCGCCGATGGCCGGCGCGAGGCCGCACAACACGGCTGTGAGAACCGCCGCCGCCGCCGTGAAGGCAAGCACCGTTCCATCGATCGCGATCAACTCGGGCCGCTGGATATCGGGCGGCTTGAGCGCAAGCATCAACTTCAGAGCCCCCCAGGCGAATGCCAGACCAAGCGCCGCCCCCGCGCCCGATATGAGCAGGGATTCCGTCAGCAGATGCGCCACGATGCGCACGCGGCCGGCCCCCAGGGCCACGCGGATGGCCATCTCGCGCGAACGCGACAGGGCCCGCACCAGCGTGAGATTCGCGAGGTTCGCGCAGACGATCAGCAGCAGGAACCCCACCGCCGCCAATAGGACGAAGAGTGCGCGGTGCAGCTTCGGAGATGTGTCCTCAGCCTCGAAAGTGGAGACGGCGGCGCTCCAGCCCTCGTCGAGCTGCGGGTTCGCCTTGGCGAGCCGCGCCGCGATGGCGGCCATCTCGGCCCGAGCCTGGGCCAGCGTAACGCCGGGTTTCAGCCGCGCGGCGACCAGCAGCTGACGCTGGTCGTTGTCGCCGACGGTCTTGAAGAGGCGTGAGAGCGGGACCCACACTTCCGGCTTCAGCTAGTCGTCGCCGCCGTCAGTAGAAGGCAGGTGAAACCTCGGCGGCAAGACACCCACAACTGTGTATATGGAATCACCTAGCCTGAGGGAAGCGCCCAGAGCGGCGGAAGCGCGATTGAAGCGGCGCTCAAAGTACTCATCACTCAGCACTGCGACCAGGCCTCCGGCGCGCTCTTCGTCTGGTTCAAAGAGGCGGCCCAGGC
>Ga0116118_1001120_pt1 | contig 14275 bp, 12 predicted proteins | sample June2015DPH_11_5_FD_89723 | JGI IMG/M metagenome (GOLD analysis project Ga0116118, IMG submission 89723) | Peatland microbial communities from SPRUCE experiment site at the Marcell Experimental Forest, Minnesota, USA - June2015DPH_11_40 | ecosystem: Environmental > Terrestrial > Soil > Wetlands...
AGCGCGCCCGAAAGACCCTTCCGGCCACCCATCACATAGACGAGATACGCCGGCAGCAACAGAGAGGGGAGCAAGCAGATGAGCGCCGTGGCACCGCTGAGGCTGTTGATCGGCAGGCCGGTCACGGCGCTCAAGGTGACGATGGGAATCCCGATGGATCCGAAGGTCACCGGCACGGTGTTCGCCAGCAGACAGACGCTGGCCGCGTAGAACGGCGAAAACCCAAGTCCGATCAGCATGGTGGCCGCCACCGCCACGGGCGCCCCAAACCCCGCGGCGCTTTCCAGAAAGGCACCGAAACAGAAGGCGATCAGCAAGGCCTGCAAGCGGCGGTCCTGGGTGAGGCCGCCGAGCGAGTCCTTGATGATTTCAAACTTCCCGGACTCCACCGCGACGCGGTACAGCAAGATGGCGCTGAAAATAATCCAGCCGATAGGAAACAGGCCGAAGGTCGCCCCATAGCTGAACGAGCCGGCGACCAGTCCCACCGGCATACGGTAGACGAACAGCGCCACAACAATCGCGGCGCCAAGGCCGGCGATGGAGGCCTTCCAGGCGGGGAGCCGTCGGACACCAAGCAGGTAGAGCATCGCAAAGGCGGGGAGAGCGGCCGCGAGCGCAGACAGTGCAAGACTGCCGGCGAGAGGGGTGTAGTTCTGGGTCCACATACGTTGAATACCTCTGATACCGTAGGCGGCAGTGCGGTGTCAAGTCGCCGCAAACCGATACCCGGCGATATTGGCTACGCACTACACTAGCTAGATATGTGGCAACAGAACTATACGCCGGTCGCCAACAGCCTGCCGCTCTCGGCGCTGGTGGCGGCGATCCCCATTTTTGCCTTGCTGATCCTGCTGGGCGTGATGCGCAAGCCCGCCTGGATGGCCTCGCTGGTGGGGCTGGGCGCGGCCGCGCTGGTGGCCGCGGGAGTTTACGGCATGCCTTTGGGAAAGCTCTTCGCCGCCGCCACCTGCGGCGCGGCGTTCGGCCTTTTGCCCATCGGCTATGTGGTTTTCGCCGCCCTCCTGCTGTACCGCGTGACGCTGGAGAGCGGCAAGTTCGATCTGCTCAAGGATTCCATCGGCCACATCACCGAAGACGCGCGTCTGCAAGCGCTGCTGATCGCCTTCGCGTTCGGCGCGTTCATCGAAGGCGCCACGGGATTCGGCACCCCGGTGGCGGTGGCCGCCGCCATGCTGGTGGGCCTGGGATTCGTGCCATTCTACGCGGCTGCCATTTGTCTGCTCGCCAATACCGCGGGGGTGGCCTTTGGCGCCATCGGAATTCCGGTGGCCACGCTGGCGGTCACTACCGGCCTGCCCCTCGAGCGTCTCAGCGCCGCGGTGGCCCGCATCTGCACGCCGGCCTCACTGTTTGTCCCGGCCTACCTGATCCTGGTGATGTACGGCCGCAAGGGCCTGCGAGGCGTCCTTCCCGCGGTGGCGGTTTGCGGCATCGCCTACACCGCCGCGCAGTTGGTGGTCTCGAATTCCGTTTTGGCGCCACTCACCGGGGTTCTGGCGGGCATAGCCGCTCTGATCGCGCTGGTGATTCTGCTGCGCGTGTGGAAGCCGCGCGACAGCGGTTCGAGTTGGGGGTCCCTCAAGGTCGCCGACGCAGGCCAGGCCGGAGGCGCCTCGGCGCCGCGAGCCCGACATACCGCGGGCGAGATCGCGCACGCCTGGGCGCCATACGCGCTGCTGGTGGTGTGCGTGCTCCTGTGGGGCTACAAACCGTTCCAGGCCCAACTTAACAGGGTGAGCATCGCGATTAACTGGCCGGGCCTGAACGACACCATCGAGCGCATGCCGCCGGTAGTTGCCAAGCCCTCGCCCTATGCCGCTACCTACAACTTCAACTGGCTCGCCACGTCGGGCACCGGGTGCCTGGTGGCGGCCTTTCTGGGCGCCATAGCCGCCGGCTTGAAGCCCCGCCAATTCGCGCGCGCGGTGGGCCACACCGCGAAGCAACTGGCGCTGGCGGAACTCACGCTGGCGGTGGTGCTGGGGCTGGCATTTGTGATGAACTATTCGGGCGCCACCGCCACGCTGGGCCTGGCCTTTGCCGCAACCGGCGTCCTATTCCCGTTCTTCAGTTCGCTGCTGGGCTGGCTGGGCGTCTTCCTGACCGGCAGCGACACCTCCGCCAACGCCTTGTTCGGCACCCTGCAAGTAGTGACCGCCGGCAAGCTGGGGATGAGCCCAGTGCTGATGGCCGCCGCCAATTCGGCCGGCGGGGTGATGGGCAAAATGATCAGCCTGACCAGCATCGCGGTGGCCGCCGCCGCCACCTCCATGAAGCGCGAGGAGGAATACCGGCTGTTCCGTTTCACACTGAAGCACAGCGTGCTGCTGGCCTTCATCATCGGCCTGACCGTAATGTTCATCGCCTACGTGGCGCCGGGGTGGGTGCCATAGCTTGCGAGGTTGGCAGGCCCGTGGCGGCGATTTTTCAAGCCCCGCAGTCCGGCGCCGATACGATAGACGGCGGGTTCTCTCCAGAGCGGGTAGCCGCCAGAAGAATGGATGTTGACGTGCTCGGATCTCAGGTAAGGGATCCCGATGGCTTATCGGGTATCCTGAAGAGGAGGTGTTCATGCACCACGCGAGGCTGGCAATTCTCGCAGTCAGTATCGGCATCGGCTTCGTCGCCTCTGCCCAACCGCCCACTGGAACGCGCCCCCGGGCCAATTTAGCCGCTGGCAAGGAGCTCTTCCGCCAAAACTGCTCGACGTGTCACGGTGTGGACGCGAAGGGTTACCGCTCGAATGGTTCCGGCTTAATGTACGATCCGAATTCAGCGGAAGAGTCGAGACGAGTGCCACCGGCCGATCTGACGGTACTCAGTGAACGGAACGCAGGGAAGTTCCCGGCGGACCGCGTAAGGGATTCGATCTACAGCAAAGGCTCGATTCCCGCGCATGGTACTCCCGACATGCCGGCATGGGGCGACGTATTCTACAGCCTGAAATCCAATCCACAGCGTCTGGAGGAACGCGTGCGCGACCTGACTGCCTACATCGAGTCGATCCAGAAACCAAAAAAATAATGAGCGGGGCCGCCGGATTCGTCTCTGGGTGCCAACCCTGGGCGGGATGAAGTGTGCCATACCGCTCAGGCCCCGCGCGTATTCACGCAGAGGGGCCTTGTCCGCGCGTACCTCACCGCCGTGCGGCGGTCTTTGGCCTGGGCCGAGGTTACTTCGCCGAGATTTCGCCCTTCGCCAGGTTCAGGCCAGGAGCCGTGGATTCACGAGGCCGCGGGATTCGCCGAAACACGATGGAGCTTCACGATCTCGTCAACGAGAAACAGGTCCGTCAGCAACGCGCGGAGATGAATCGAGGCGTTCAGGTTATCGATTAACTGAGAACTGACAATGGGTTGAGCCAGAACCATCTCCAGCGCCGCAAGAGAGTCGCCGACATCGCGATCGAGCACGTTGAAGAACGCTTGATATGGTTCGACCGGCTGAAGGCCCTCGTGCTTTACCGTCGCCATATAGGTCTTGGCGAGCCCTGAAAGCGCTTCAACCGCGCGGCGGAGGAAATCGCGGACCTGTCCACCGCCGGACTGGCTGCCCTCGCCGGAAACTCCCTGCGCGGCGTAAGCCAGCATGAACTCGTAGCATTCTTCGATTGCGTTGCAGCGTTCGGCCAGATCGTTCAGCATCGTCTCCAAGCTATCACATCCGCTCACTTGAAGAGGGAGACTCCGGGACCCAGCGCTCCGGATCGTGGTGCTTCAGGTAGAACTCCTTGTTCATCGTGCCGAAGATCATGGACTTGGTGATCTCGAACTTATCCGGCCGAACCGCAAAATACACATGGACCATCACCAGCGCGATCAGTCCCACGCCTGCCAGGCCATGCAGCACGTACATCAGGCCCCAGGTCATGTCGCCGAACAGGTACGGATTCCGCGGGAAGAAGGGCGTACGAACCCGCCACATCATGAACACGCCGGTCACCGTCACTGCAATGCCGGTCAGCACGATGACGGCGTGATACATCTTATTGGCGAACGGATATTTGGCGTCCCTTCTCGGCAACGACGAGGCCGAGCGACGTCTTCTTGAAATTTCGGCCAGGTCGGCCTTGTCGGGCCAGATCGACCAGAAGTCCATGAAGAAGGTCGCATGGACGATGTGGAAGACAATCGACACCGTCAGGACGATGCCCGCGATCCAATGGTACGTTACCCAGGGAAACTTGATGCCCACTCTCGGCAGGAAGGCGGTAAAGAGCAATACAAACATCGCCAGAGCCATGACCCAGTGGAACATCCGCGCCGCCAACGAGTGCCGCGCGATCTTCTCCGGTATGCGCGCGGCCTCCGCCGGCGGCGTGCTATCGGCGTAAGCGTCGGGCGGGGCGAAATAACGCGCCCACACCGCATGCACGATCATGAAAAGCAGTCCCGCGATAGCGCAAACCCATATCAGGTAAAACGCGATATGGATCGGTACCTCCTCACCCCACGGACTTCTGGCCCACTCTACGATGCCCACGTTGCCCCCTCCACACCACGAATGGCCCGTCTCACCAGGTTCCGCATGAGCGGCACTTTGTAGCCGTTGTGCTGCAGCGGCTTGGCGCCCTGGATCGCCAGTTGCCCGGCCATGTCGGCAGTCGCTGGGTCGCGCAACTTGCCGGTGACCGCGTCTTCTACGTGTTTCAAACGCACCGGGTGCGCGGCCACGCCGTTCACCGCGATGCGGATGCGGTCGATCCGATTGCCCGACAACACTGCGGCCGAGGCGATGTTGACCAGCGGGAAATCCCACACCGGACGGTCGCGCACCTTCTCGAAGTAGAAGTGCGCCCCCGCCCACGCCGCCGGAATCCGGATCGCCGTTAACAGATCGCCCGGTTGCAGCACCGTCATGTGCATGATGTCGATGCCCGGTCCGATGAAGTAGTCCTCGGCGTTCACCACCCGTTCGCCCTTCGAGTTGCGAATCACCATCTGCGCGTCGAGCGCGATCAGCGCCGGCGCCGTGTCGGACGGATTCACAGCCACGCAGCGGTCCGCCCCGAGAATCGCGTGCTCGCGGTTGATGGCTGTCGGGGTATCGGCGTAGCAAGTGTTCCCACCCGCGCGATAGCACTTCCATCCGCTCCGGTAATACCAGCAGCGCGCGTCCTGCGAGACGTTGCCGCCGATGGTGCCCTGGTTGCGGATCTGCGGGGAGGCCGCCGCTTCGGCGCCCGTCGACAGGATGCTGTACCTTTCCCTCACCACGGGATCGCGCACCACTTCGGTCAACGTTGTCATCGCGCCGATCTCGAGCCCGCCGTTCAACGGGCGCACGCCCCTCAACTCCTTTATCTGGCTTAGATCGATCAGCACGCTGGGTCTTTTGATCCGGTCCTTGAGCCAGTCGAAACTGTCCAGACCGCCCGCCATTACCCACCCCTGTGCTCCGTAGCGATCCAGCAACGCCACGGCGGCTTCCACCGTCGGCGGCTGAAAGAGTTCGAATGCCGGCATTATGTCGTGAATCACTGCCATATTCCGTCCCCCTAAATGTGAGCTTTCAGGCCATCCTGCATGGGCCGGCCCGCTTCGAGCGATGCCAGAATCGTATCCAGGTTCACCGGCGCGCGGCGGAACACCTCGTCCCCCAACGCGTCCGAGAGCGCGTTCAAAATGGCGCAACACCCGCCTCCGACCGGCGGCTCGCCGATGCCGCGCGCGCCGACCGGCGTTTCCGGATCCGGAATGTCCAGCGCCGACCACCGCATATCGACCGGCACGTCCAGAATCGTGGGCGGCTTGTTGTAGTGGAACCGCTTGGCCAAGGGCAGTCCGTAGTGCTGGTCGTACACCCACTTCTGGCCAATCGCATGGGCGATGCCCAGCGTCGACCGGCCGAGTATCTGGCCGCCGAGCGCGCGCGGGTGAAGCACCGTGCCGACGTCGGCGACCGCCAGGAAATCCACGATACGGTACACGCCGGTTTCCACGTCCACCTCGACTTCGCCAAAGCTGGCGACGAAGGAAAACGACTGGCCATCGCGCGAATAGGTGTCCCGCGCGACGCCCATCAGTCCCTGGCCCGCCATGGCTGTGGCCGATGCGACCGTGACCTTGTTGACGTTTTTCGGCAACTCGTGACCGTCGTATTTGCCGCCCAGCCGGATGGCGCGCTGCGCTGCCTGCGCCAGGGTCATGCCGGCGCCGCCGCCTTTGCGGAAGACCCGTTCATTGGCGAGTTCATAATCCTCGGGCGCACCGCCCAGATCCATCGCAGCGATCTCCTGTAGCTTGGCCTTGGCGTCCATCGCCGTCGCGTGCGCCGCGCGGGTCATCGCGTGGGTGGTCTGGCTGCCGCCCGATGCGCAGCTCCAGGGCAGATTCTGCGCCGTGTTGCCCCAGGTGAGTTCGCACCTCTCCCAGGGCACACCCAGGACTTCGGCCACCACGCGCTGGCAGTCGCTCCACGACTCCGTCCCGTGATTGCCGACTCCGGTGAGGATGAAGATCCTGCCGTCGGGTTTAATGATGAACAGCCCGTCGTAGCCGATGGAGCCGCCCACGAACGTGCTCATGGACACGCCGATTCCGCGCACCTTGGTCCCACTCTTCTTGGGCTGCGCCTTCCTCTGCTCCCACTTGAATTCTTCGACGCCCCGATCCAACGCTTCCTTAATGAAGCAACTGGTGGTGTAGGCGCGCTTGCCTCCCGGCGGCACCGGCCCGAACTGGGCTTTGCCCTCGGGAGCGTTGATCCGCCGAATGGTCACCTGGTCGATGCCGAGCTTGCGCGCGGCCTTGGCCAGGACCGGTTCCATGAGCGTGATCCCCTGCATGCCGCCGGGAGCGCTCTGCGCGCTGCGCGGCGGAGTGTTGGTCAGCACTGTGAGTCCCCGCCAGCGCATCGCCGGGATCTGGTACAGCAGCGAGACCATGGTGGCCGCCGAGCCGCCATCGCCGGCCGGCTCGTACGGGCCACTGTCACAGATCACGAACCCATCCAGCGCCGTGATCTTACCTTCCTTGGTGAAACCGACCTTCATCCGGCCGAGCAGGCTGGGACGCGCGCGGCCGATGTAATGCTCCTCCTCGCGGCTGATGCGCAACATGACCGGAGCGTTGGCCTTCTTCGACAGCAGCGCGGAGATGATGAGAGAGATGGCACTGGTGATCTTGCTGCCGAAGCCGCCGCCGGTATACTCGCTGATCACGACGACCTGGCTGGGATCGATGTGCAGCCAGCGTGCCACGCCCGGGACGGTCTGCGTGGTGCTTTGCGTAGAGCAGTGAATGAAGACCTTGCCGTTCTGCCAATACGCCATCGAGGTGCGCGTCTCCAGGCACTGATGGCTGGTGTTGGGCGTGACAAAGGTTTCGTCCAGAACCAAGGCGGCGTTCTTGAAACCCGCTTCGATATCCCCGAACGTGAACCCCTCTGTTGTCTTGCCCATCGGCAGCCGCCCTTCCTTGGCCTCGGCAAACTCGGCCTCAGTCCATTTGAGCTCCTGGACCTGGGGCAGCGGCGGCGAACTTCCGCGCGGTGCGTTCGGCGGCGCTGGGGGGCGCACCCAGATGTTGCCCTCTTTCCTCGGATTCGGCGAGCCTGGCCGGAGCGTGTCCAGTGGGTCGACGTTGAACGGCAGCCGCTGGTAGTCTATGCGGATTCTTTCGATGGCTTCGGCGGCCGTGAGCTCATCCACCGCGGCGACGGCCAGAATCGGCTCGCCCTGGTAGACCGGCTCCATCGCCAGACCGCGCTCTCCCAAGGGGTGGGCGTGGATCACTACACCCAGGTCGGTGATGGCATCCGCCGGAGCCGGCAGATCGTCCATGGTGAGAATCGCCCGGACGCCGGGCATGGCCAGCGCGGCGCTGGCGTCGATGTGCCGCACGCGCGCGTGCGGCATCGGACTCAGCAGCAGCTTGGCAAACAACATGCCTTCGGCACGATAATCCTCGGCGTACTTCGCCTTCCCGGTCACCTTCGCCACCAGGTCGGGTGTCGGGTAGTTCTTGCCGATCAGCTTATAGTTTGGATGCGAAGGGGTGGATGTGGTATTCGCCATGGTTACGCGCTCCTCGAAAGCTCTGCGCCGCGCATCAGCGCGTTCAGAATCTTGGTATAGTCCTGGCACCGGCACAAGTTGCCTGAAACACCGTGCGCCATCTCCGCCCGCGTCGGATTCGGATTGGTTTTCAAAAATCCCACCGCGGCCATCTCGAAACCGGACATGCAGAACGCGCACTGGAAGCCCTGCTCGTCGAGGATGCCCTGCTGCACCGGGTGGAGCTTTCCGTCCGCGCCGGCCAGCCCTTCCACCGTCACGATCTTCTTGCCCCGTGTGGTGTGCGTGAGCACCGAACACGAATAATGCGCCACATCGTCGATCAGCACCGTGCAGGCCCCGCATTCGGAACGGTCACACCCGATCTTGGTGCCGGTCAGGCCCAGCTTGTAGCGGAGCGTCATCGCCAACGTCTCCTGCTTCATGACGTCGACGCGCCGCTGATGCCCGTTAACGTTGAGTGTGATCAGACGCTCGACCGAGCCGGGAGCCGACGCCTGGCCCAGCACTGTGGTCGCGCGGAACAGATAACCAGCCGAGGACACCGCCCCGGCGGCGATGACTCCTTTGATAACACTCCGTCTCGAGACTGCCTTAGGCATCTCTTCCATATTCTTCATGTCTGCCATTGTATGCGCACCCCCTGTCGCCCGCAAGCCAACCCTTGTTGACCTGAAGCTCTTGAAACTTCGACCCTTCTCACGCTCGGAACCCAGTTTCGGAAGTAAAGCGACTCCTACCCAGAGAGGCTGCCTGGCGGCCCAACGCCGAGCAGATTGGCAAATCCGCCACTTTATTTATGATGATTCCATCAGGTTATGGAAATTTAACTTTACCCCAGAAGGCGGACAAGTGCAAGGGAGTCCCAGGGGGGGTGTGGGACTTGAATGTGGAGAAGCGCCGAGTTTCTTTGTCTCGACCCTATAACCGAGCGTATATGATACTCTCGGTTATAGGAGGCCATTTGAATGATGGGTTCTTTGCAGGAACTGGAAGAGCGGCGCGCCGGTTGGTTGTCGCAAATCCTGGAACTAGGCGATTTCCGGCCAGGCTCAATCAACGCCACGCAAGGTCGCTGTGGCAATCCCAACTGCCACTGCCATAAGCCCGGTGAGCCAGGCCACGGCCCCAACCTCAGACTGACCTACAAAGTGGACGGCAAGACCATCACGGAGAGCTTTGCCACGCCGGCGGAGCAGCGCAAGGCCGAGCGCGAATTGGCCGCGTTCCGCCGGTACCAGGAGTTGAGCCGGGCCCTCATCGAAATCAACGCGCAGATCTGCCGGGCGCGCCCAGTTGAGGATTCGCTGACGCCCCAGGAAAAAAAACGGCGGAAACGATCCAAAAGGAAGTCGCTGCCGAAGTCGGCGCCTTAATGAAGGTAGTCGTCACCGGCCAGCGTCAAACTGGCAGTCTGGATCTGGAGGCCACCGAAACCGCCACGCGCGCCGCCATGCACCGCGCCGGCTCTGCCCTGCTGGCTCGCCTGCTCACCGAAGCCGGGCCAGTCGCCACAGCCGTTGCCTGCGCCTGTGGACAGCCGGCGCGCTTTCATAGCTGGCGCCAGCGCAGCGTTCTCACCGCCGTCGGCGAAGCGCAGTTCGAGCGTGCTTATTATTACTGCCCGGATTGCCATCCAGGCCAAAGCCCGCGCGACCGCGAGTTGGACATCGTGGATACCGACTATTCCCCAGCCGTGCGCCGCATGATGGCCGTGGCGGGGAGCGAAACCTCCTTCGACCGCGCACGCGCGCAGATGGAACTCTTGGCAGGTCTTGCGGTCACGCGTAAGTCCGTGGAACGGCATGCCGAGGCGGTTGGAGAAGACATCGCCAGACAGTGTTCACACAAACTACGATCGATCCAGAGGGCCGGCCCGTGCGCGATGAGTCCTCCACTTCCTACACCGGAGCGATTGCAGTGTCCGAAGAGTTCGGCCGTCGTCTCTACACCGAAGCATGGGAACGCGGCTGGGGCCGGGCCGAAAAGAAAGTCGTTCTCGGCGACGGAGCCGTCTGGATCTGGAACATCGCCGACCGGGAGTTTCCCGGCGCCATACAGATCGTGGATCTATATCATGCCCGCGAACACCTCTGGGATCTGGCGGGGAGGCTGTTCCCAAACGAGAAAAACCATCGTCCACCAACTCCGCTCATTTCTGACTCCCACTCCCGGAAACTGCCGAAGAGCTTCGGATCGAGGCCGAGTATTTCGCACGCAATGCCGACCGCATGCGATATCCACAGTTCCGCAAGCAGAAGCTCTTCGTCGGCTCGGGCGTGATTGAAGCCGCCTGCAGGACAGTCGTCGCCCAAAGACTCAAGCTGTCCGGCATGTTCTGGACAGTCCGCGGCGCCAACGCCATCGTCGCCCTGCGATGCTGTCTACTCAACCGCGAGTTTGAGGATCACTGGGCTTCCCGATCAAAAGCCGCCTGACCAACTCTCATGTCCTGCACCCAATCTCTTCCCGCTCTGGAAACGCGCCGTGCGGAATTGCTCCGTTCCATCGCCGACCTCAAAGACATGCGCCCCGGCTCCATCGTGGGTGCCGTGTTTCGCTGTGGTAAACCTGGCTGTCACTGCGCGCTACCGGATGACCCCGGCCACGGGCCCCACTTGCGCCTTACCCATCTGGTGGAAGTCAGCGAACGGGTCTGCCGCCTACGTCCGGTGACGGATACGCTCTCTCCAGAGGAAAAAAAACGGCCGAAGCGATCCGTCGGGAGATCAGACGCGAAATAGACCGTCTATGGCGCGCCATATTCAGCGGCCGACGTAAGACGGGGCGTGGAGGCCGTCGAACTGGCGGTGCGGTCGGCTATGCATCATGCCGGCGCAGCGGCGTTGACCGAACTTCTGCGCGTCGCCGCGCCCACCGCCGACCAGCGCGCCATCCCTTGTGCTTGCGGCCACCAGGCGCATTACCGGGAACTGCGCTCCAAGCCCGTTCTGACGGTCGTCGGCGAGGTCGAAGTCTCACGTCCCTACTACTTGTGCCCACACTGCCACACTGGGCCATTTCCCGCCGATGTTGAACTGGACATCGACAACACGGAACTCTCTCCGGGAGTGCGCCGCATGCAGGCTGTCGTGGGCCAGGACGCTCCTTTCGATCATGGCCGCCAGCTGATGAAACTCCCCGCTGATTTGGAGGTAACCACCAAAACCGTGGAGCGAACGGCGGAAGCGATCGGGGAGAATATCGCCGCGCACGAGCAGGTGGAGATTCGGCGAGCCATGCAGCTGGACCTGCCGATTGTCATCGGCGAGCCGGGGACGAGGAAGGCTACCCGATCCGCGATCCGGATTCCACTACCTACACCGGCGCCATCGAGACAGCCGAAGAGTTTGGCAAACGCATCTACCTGGAAGCCTGGAATCGCGGCTGGAGCCGCGCGAAGAAGAAAGTCGTCATAGGTGATGGAGCGGAGTGGATCTGGAACCTTGCTGGGCCGTACTTTCCCGGAGCGATCCAGATCGTCGATCTATTCCATGCGCGTCAGCACCTCTGGGAGTTGGCGCGCAAGCTGTATCCCAATGACGAGGCGAATCAGAAAGCCTGGATCAAGGACCACCAACGCCGCCTGCTCGACAAGGGGAAAATCGAAAAGCTCGTGGGTGCCCTTCGCGCCATCCACTCCAGCAATGCGGAAGTGGCCGAGAAGATCCGCATCGAAGCCGACTACTTTGAAAACAACGCAGAGCGGATGCGATATCCCAAGTTCCGCCGTCAGCATCTGTTCGTCGGCTCCGGGGTGATCGAAGCGGGCTGCAAGACCGTAATCGGTTCCCGCCTCACGCAGTCCGGGATGTTCTGGACAGTTCGCGGGGCCAACGCGATCCTTGCGCTCCGATGCTGCCATCTCAATGGGAAGTTTGAGGATTACTGGGAGGCCCGCCGGGCGGTCTGAGTTCCACTTCTACGTCGCACACCCGGAGTCCCATGGATTCATCGGCGTTCCCTCGCGAATGGCAATCCTCAGGCTCTGCGCGGGTCCAGGTGCTCCCGTCAGACTTCGAGTATGAAGGCCAGACTGAGGTCAGCCGGGTGTAGGAACGCGTGGATATCATGCAGCAAACGGACTGGCATCCTTGCAGCGCCGCCTCGAAGAGGTGCCGCGGGAGACAAGAAGCCCGGATATGAAGTGAATGACCTGTGAGCGCGTCACGAACCACAGGGGCATGAAGAAACATCATAAGCTCAGGGTGGCCATACAACAGACGGGAGGAATCGAAACCGATGCAGACGCTAAACGACAGCAGGATGGTGGCGCCGGCCCTCGGGATCGAAGTCTGGTGACTGTTAGCGAGTAGCGGGTCAGGGCGTTTGCCCGGCCAAGGCGACGAAACGGAAAGGCACGAATATGGAAATCAAACGAGTTGGCTGGCAAGCTTCGGCCAAGGGGCCGTCGGAATGGTTCACCGGCAGCGTGCGGATCGATCCGCTGTTTCAGGCGCCCGATCCGGCACTTGTTTCAGGTGCCAATGTAACTTTCGAGCCGGGCGCGCGCACGGCCTGGCATACGCACCCGCTCGGTCAGACGCTCATTGTAACGGCTGGCTGCGGCTTGGCCCAGCGTGCAGGCGGACCGATCGAGGAGATTCGGCCCGGTGACGTGGTGTGGTTCCCGCCCGGCGAGAAGCACTGGCATGGGGCTACGCCGACCACGGCCATGACGCACATCGCGATTCAGGAAAAGCTCGACGGCAAGGTCGTCGATTGGATGCTCACGGACGAACAATACCGCAAGGGATAACACTGAAAAAGGAACCGGCAACCAGCGGATGCGGATTTCGACCAGGATGCGGAGAGTCCGTCACCGAGGGAGTCGCCAAGGCACTCGTGAGGAACGTCTTCGCAATTCGGCTTGTGTCGGCCATTCTGACCGGATGACGGCGAATCCGGAAGTTATCCGCGCCGTTTTATAACAGCGCGAGTCAGAAAGTTCGCTTCTGCGAGCCGTCCCCTTCAACGGAGTGCTGGCGTCTTGCACACGGCGCGCCGGATTAGTAACCGGAAACGCGTAGGGGCCGGCGATCCATTTGGCCGCATCGTCGCCTCGTAGAAGCACCTGCGGACAGCTGCGTCGCCGGCGATCACTCGCGGGTAGTCGCCCAGCGTCTACCGGAGTACCACAGTCCAGTTGAACGCCAGCCGTGACCCCGAGCAGTACCAGCCAATGAATTCGTCGATTGCGTGACCCTACGATTTCTGGGAACCTTTCTACCATGCGAAGCTGGGGCGTCCGTCGTTGCCGCCGGGGCTGTACTTCCGCATCACCGCAGGTTGCGCTCTACAGTATTCCTGGGCAGGCGCAGGTGTTTTCCGATTGTGGCTTGTCCGACAGCGGTCTCTCGGTAGGATCATTCGAATTGTCGCTTCCGGCTTGTTTCCAAGCAACTGGTAAATGGCCTCTTCGGTGAAGGAGTAACCATCTTGCGCATAACGCAGCGAGCCCGTGTCGGTCGGGTCCGGCGGCGGCGGTTTTCGTTTACGGGAATTGGGCTAGGTCTCTGACCGCCTGAAAAAGTTATTTAAAACATTTCCGTTCAAGAATGTTTTGGCTTATAGCCGGTTCGCACGGTACTCCGAGCCTTGGCCCTGGAGCATCTCCACGAAGGCAAATCCGCTTCCGAGGTGGCGGGTTTGGTGCGGTTAACTCCGAAAGCCGTGCGGGAGATCGGACGACGCTACGAGGGCGCCGGCCTCGATCAGGCGCTCTACGATAAGCCGCGGCCTGGCGCGGTTCGCGTGCTGGAGGGCAGCCAACGGCAGCGCATCATCGCCATGGTGTGCAGCGATCCGCCAGAGGGTCGCGCTCGGTGGAGCGTGCGCCTGGTGGCTGAGGAGGCCGTAAAACGCAAACTGGTTCCAAGGGTAGGAAGAGAAGCGGTCCGGATTCTGCTGCTGCACCACGACCTGAAGCCGTGGCGGGAAAAAAATGTGGTGCGTGGCGGAACTCGATGAAGCCTACGTCGCCAAAATGGAAGACGTTTTGGAGACCTACGAACAGCTCTATAATCCCAAGGAACCGGTGGTGTGCCTGGACGAAAAGCCCGTCACGCTACACGCGGATGTGCGCCCGGCGTCACCGGCCGCGCCGGGACGGGAAGCCCGGCGGGACAACGAATACGAGCGCCGCGGCACAGCCAACGTCTTTTGTGCGGTCGAGCCCAAAGCGGGCCGCCACTTCACCTTCCCTACGCCGGACCGATCGGCGTTTGAATTCGG
>Ga0116118_1001122_pt1 | contig 14273 bp, 8 predicted proteins | sample June2015DPH_11_5_FD_89723 | JGI IMG/M metagenome (GOLD analysis project Ga0116118, IMG submission 89723) | Peatland microbial communities from SPRUCE experiment site at the Marcell Experimental Forest, Minnesota, USA - June2015DPH_11_40 | ecosystem: Environmental > Terrestrial > Soil > Wetlands >...
ATTGAAGTCTGGGAGACGGCTCGCCCCTACTTAACCTCTTAGACTGCGCAGAAATCTGCGGTTTAGGCCCAGTTTGCAATCTTTCCCCACTCGGGGTGGGGCTGTAACTGGCGATAAATCGCCATCTCATTGACTCGGCTTTGAGTGTAGCCAGTGGACTTCATGTAGTGAATTTCCCGGCATCTGGAGACGCGGGGCTGACGGGCGCGTTTCGGACAATACCCGCATGGATGCTCTGCTTTTCGGTTGAGGAACTGTTCAAGTTCAATGGCGGCCTTCATTCTGCCTTCAGCCCAAAGAACCGCAACCAATTTTCCCGAACACTACCCAGTTTTGATGACGAAATGGTGACGACTCTTGTTCATGAAAACATGAAACAAAGCGTATACTACGTATATACGCACCCCTCCGCTACCCCAGCGAGGCGACGGTCTTCTGCGCATGAGAGGAGACTACGTGAGCAAGCACACTAAACCGAACACAGATTTCATTAAAAGAAGTGAGATAACCTACCCGTAGGCATATCTACTAAGAGATCGAAAGTGCAGCTATTGCCACACTTGAGCGGCTAACCCAAAAGGAGTAGCCGCTGCGGTTACGAGAATTATCCGCCTCCACCCGAATCTTAGTCAAGCATACTTGCAGGCGCATTCATATCTCATTGATATATAATAAGATAGAAGGCAATCTAAGCGGGCTTGCCGACTGTTATCAGCAGACGACAAGCCCTGACCACCACAGGAGCATGACCTCCGATGGCAGCTTTAGGCACCCTACCGCAACAAACCGTCTCCCGCAAATCCCCGATCAGCAAGACTGGTGTTCTCGTTCTCTCTGGTTTTGGAATCAGCGTGCGGCTGCAGCGCGGCCATCTTGAAATTGAGGACGGCGTCGGTATGGAACGACGAACGATCAGGCTTCCTCGCGTCGGGCACGGCCTGAAGCGTCTGATCGTGATTGGTACTGATGGATTCATTTCGCTCTCAGCCTTGGAGTGGTTAACGGAGCAAGATGCGTCGTTCGTGATGCTCGAACGCAACGGCAAAGTATCGTGTGTTACCGGTCCAGCGAGGCCATCCGAAGCAAAATTGAGACGCGCTCAAGCTCTGTCCGCTGGTAACGGTCGAGGTCTCGAAATTGCCCGATCGCTGATCGATGCCAAACTGAAGGGGCAGGAACGGGTGCTGCGAGAACGGTTGAATTGCCAAGCTGCAGCAGAAGTGATCTCAGGCTTTCGGGACCAGTTGGTTTCCGTGGACACTTTCGAGGCTATCCGCATTGTGGAAGCAAATGCAGCCGCCTGTTATTTTCGGGAGTGGCGCTGTATTCCAGTAACCTGGCCAAAAGCCGATCTTCGAAAAATCCCACATCACTGGCGCTTTGCGGGAAGCAGGCAGTCACCCATCAGCGGCGGACCACGTTTGGCCGTGACGCCTGTCCACGCCATCTTAAATTACTGTTTTGCCGTGCTTGAGGCAGAAACGAGACTCTCGCTTGCCGCTTTGGGTTTAGATCCGGGCTTGGGAGTAGGTTTGCACACGGACACTGCAAATCGCGATTCTCTAGCCCTTGACGTGCTAGAACCAGTTCGTCCTCAGATCGAGACGTGGTTGCTTAATTGGATTGCGAGCGAACCATTGCGGCGATCTGACTTTTTCGAAACGGGAACCGGCAATTGTCGGCTCATGTCCCAACTTTGTATCAAGCTGAGCGGGACAGCTTCAGTCTGGAGGAAATTGGTCGCACCTTGGGCAGAGTACGTTGCTCAGACTCTGTGGAGTGGAACGAAATCCAGACATGGAGACAACTCAGTTGTCCCGACCCGTCTTACTCAGCAACGCCGCACGGAAGCAAAAGGCAAGGTCTGGACACCTTCGGTTAAATTTTCTAAATCAGATCACCTGTGTCGCGGCTGCGGGAAGAGGATAATCGAAGGAAGAACCCACTGCGGCCAATGTGCTGTCAGCAGTGCGACTGAACGTCTAATCGATGCGGCGCGTGTCGGACGCCAAACAGCTAACGGCCCTGAGGCTCAGCTGAAGCGGGCGAGCACGCAACGTCAAAACGCTCTGGCCCAGCATTCTTGGAAGCCGTCGGACCAGCCAAGATGGCTGACTGAAACGTTCTATGCAGAGAAGATTCAACCGCTTCTCACGTCCCTCTCAGCATCGGCTATCGCTCGACAAATTTCTGTTTCTCGTTGGTATGCTGGCCGCCTCCGCGAGGGCTATCGACCGCATCCGAGGCACTGGCAGGCACTGGCGCGGTTAGTGAAGATTTCACGGGTGGCATGAACATGCGCACACGAGCCGATGCTCCCGTCTTCGTTACTTAATTGCCCTTCACCAGAGTACCGCTGACAACCGTGTCCGCGTCCGTCTCAATGGCTAGCATTTCCCTCCCGCAGTCCACAACCACGAGGCTGAAGTGCATTTCGGAGTGCCCCTTCGGAGTTATGGTAGCCGTGCCCCTGCAGTCCCTGTCGACCTTGTAAGAACCGGTGACGGGCTCCTCTGCGAGGGTTAGAAACGTGCCATCCTCGCTACTCGCTACGTGTCCGCTTATCACTCCTTCTCCAGAAGGGTTGACCGTTAACTTCAACTCGCCGATGAAAGCCACCGCTCCTATGGCGGGCGCCCCTGCGAGGAAGGCACCGGTTGCTTCAAATCCAAAACTACCCTTAACTCCGGCATTGGTGCAGTTCGGGGAGCCCTGCTTCTCGGCGAATCCCTCCGAAAGAAGGTGAAGGGCCAGAAATCCTGTTGGCGTAACCACAATGGAGAAGGGGCTGCCTCCCGTGGGTGTACCCGTGCCGGTGCAGTTCGAGGCGACTACGTAGGTTCCGGTGACAGACTCAGTGACAATCACACCATCATGGGATGCTGTCTGCTCTCCAGTAAATGTGCCTGTGGCTGAGTCAAACGTGATCTGGGTCACGGCGGCGGTGGCAGGGGCGCCGTTGCTATCTGTGCCGTCATGCAGAAACCCATAGGTGCCACTCAGAGAGGCGTTTGAACAAGTCGCCGCCCAGGCCGCGGAACTGAGCGCAAAGCTGGCAAGAACAATCGTTAGAGCGATGCGAAACGTTTTGGAAATCATGGTTCTCTCCTCTTCCCTGTTTTTTTTCTTGCTTTAGAGCCGGCCCCTTCATGTGCCTATTGTCCCTATGAGCGTCAAGGTCCCGGTGGCACTATCAATGCTGTACATGGAGACGCTGTTCGAGCCGGAATTCGTCACATAGGCGAACTTTCCGGACGGATGGATGACTATCGAGGTGGGAGATAGCTCCGTGGCTATCGTTCCTGAAGGCGTTAACACCCCGGTCGTGGCGTCGATGGTGTACATCGAGACACTACCTTCCGTGTCATTCCCCGTCCAATTTGCCACATAGGCGAACTTGCCCGCAGGATCCACAGCTACGGAGAAAGCGCTTGTTCCTGCGGCAATCGACCCTATAAATGTTAGGGCCCCGGTCGTGGCGTCGATGGTGTACATCGAGACGCTACCTTCCGTGTCATACGTCCAATTTGCCACATAGGCGAACTTGCCCGCAGGATCCACGGCTACGGAGACAGGGCCTGGTCCCGCAGCAATCGTCCCTGTGGGCGCTAAAGCCCCAGTCGTGGCGTCGATGGTGTACATGGAGACGTCGTTCGATTCGAAATTCGTTACATAGGCGAACTTGCCCGCAGGATCGACGGCCACGGAGTCGGGACCTGCTCCTGCTGCGATCATCCCAGTGGACGTCAGGGCCCCGGTAGTGCTGTTGATGGTGTACATCGAGACGCTGGATAAACCGCCGAAGCTGCCCGCCGGGAAAGCTCCCCCATCCGCCGCATAAGCGAACTTGCCGGATGGATCCACCGCCACCGAATTGAAAAACTCCGGAGTTCCGTTTATCCCTGTTCCGTTTATCCCTCCTGTGGTGGACGTTAAGGCCCCGGTCGAGGGATTGATGGTGTAGGTCACAACGCTGCCAAAATCGATATCCCACACATTTCCCGAACTCGCCACGTAGGCGAACTTGCCAGAAGGATCTACGGTCACGGAGTCGGTAAATTCGTCATTTGTAGGCACCGGTGGTCCTATGGACGCTAGGGCTCCGGTGGTGGGGTTGATCGTGTACATGGACACGTAGCCATCTAAATCGCAGCCCTGACTCGCCACATAGGCGAACTTTCCGGCAGGGTCCACAGCGATTGATTGCGGATAATCAGCTCCTGTCGTAATGGTGAAGGTCAACGCGTTCGAGCTACCCCCGCCAGGTCCAGGGTTGAAGACTGTGACCGCGGCTGTCCCGGCTGCGGCAACGTCACTCGCCGGAATCTGAGCAATGAGCCCGTTAATGGCATCACTAGTGGTCGGCCGGTCGCTGCTGTTCCAGCGCACGACTGAACCGGTCACAAAATTTGACCCTGGATAAGGCCCAGCTACCTGCAACTGAAAGGACTGTTCTCCTGCGGGAATGCAGTTTGGAAAGAGAACCTGGATCGTCGGGATTGGGTTAGGGCCGCCGCTGGTAATGGTGAAGTTAATCGCCTTGGAGGTGTCACCGCCGGGAGCGGGGTTGGTCACTGTCACGGCCTGCGTGCCGGTTGAGGCGATGCTGGCAGCAGGGATGGCCGCAGTCAATTGCGTGGAGTTGACGAAGGTGGTGGCGGGCGCCGACCCGCCGAAGTTAACCGTAGAAGCTGCGACGAAATTCGTCCCATTGATTGTGAGCGTGAAAGCCGCTCCGCCAGCAACGGTACTGTTCGGCGAGATTGTGGTGATTGTTGGAGTGTTGGATGTAGGCTGATTGATCGATGACGGACTGGTGCCGCCTCCGCATCCGGCAAGGAGCAAAAGGCTCACAATCCCCCCAACTGCGAGCTTTCTCACCAGCACTGTTTCGCTTTTCACGGCACCCTCCCGTTCCAGTTACCCACTTCCACATCCCCGACTGTCGGCGAGATCTCAAAACCCAATGCCGCACCCGACCGTTCCGTTGCGGACAACGTCAAATGGATTCGTTTTGGGTGGCCACTCGCGTTCGCCACTACGCCCACGGCCCGGTTTCCCGTCAAAAGGAGCGCTGCGGTGAGCCCCAGGGTCCGCGAATTTTGCATACGCTGCCTCCGTCATGCTCAGTCGTTGTACAAAATGCTAGGCCGAGGTCCCGCGATGTTGGGGCGAAGTCGCGTTAGACACAATAGTCGACGTATGGTTTGTAGATGTTTTTCTTCTGATCGTGCAACTCTCTGAATACAGGCGGGTTGCAGGGACTCACGCACATGTTTCTTAGGTGACAAGAGTTAGTGCTAAACTACCGGCAATCTGGGGCAGCGTGCTATGGAAGCTACCAACCGAACCGGCACGACGCGCTTCGGCGCCTTCAAAGTGGACCTGCGCTCGGGCGAGGTGTACAAGCACGGCATCCGTCTGAAACTTCATGGCCAGCCCTTCCAGGTACTCTCGCTTTTGCTGGAGCATCCGGGGGACGTCGTTACGCGCGAGGAGCTTCGCCAGAAACTCTGGCCCGGCGACACTTTTGTTGACTTCGATACCGGTCTGAACAGCGCCGTCAAAAAGCTGCGCGACGCGCTGTGCGATTCAGCCGAGGAACCCCGCTACATCGAGACTCTCCCCCGCCGCGGCTACCGGTTCATCGCTCCAGTCGAAAACGGAGACTTAACCACACCCGTCGCTGTCCATGAAAAGCTCGCGGTTGTTCCCTTACCAACGCCACTCTCATTGACCAAGCGCTGGCGTGTTCTTGGGGTTGCTGCTTTCGTCCTTTTTCTTGTTGTCGCCGTAGCTTCATGGCGCGTCTTCTTCGCCCGACCTGTGCTGACCGGGACAGATGTCATCCTTCTCGCGAACTTTGTCAATAAGACCGGCGACCCCATCTTTGACAACTCCCTCGATAAACCTCTCGAAGTCAAACTTACCGAATCCCCGTTCCTCAGCGTTCTTTCAGAAGCTGACGTCGCCTCTACCATGCGGATGATGCGCCGCAATCCCGACGAGCGCGTGACTCAAGATCTGGGCGTCGAAATCTGCAAACGCCGTGGGCTGAAGGCCCTCATCGTGCCGGAAATTGCCGCGATCGGCAGCACCTATGTCATCACCTTGGATGCGATTGGTGCGCACAACCAAAAACTCGTTGCGCGGCAGGAAGCCGAGGCAAATAACAAGGATCAAGTCGTCGCTGCCCTGGGTAAAGCTGGCTCGCAGTTGCGAAAACGGCTTGGCGAGAGTCTAAGCTCTCTCCAAAAATTTGACGCGCCCCTTGACCTTGCCACCACCAGTTCTCTCGACGCTTTGCAAGCCTACCGCTCCGGGCTTACGCTCTACCGCTCCGGAAAGCGCCGGGAAGCCATCCCATTTTTTGAAAGGGCTGTCGAATTGGATCCCCAGTTTTGCTCAGCCTACGACCTGCTTGGCAGAACGTATCACAGCATCGGCGACGGCCAGGAATCCAAGGCTAACTTTGCGAGGGCCTTTCAGCTAAAGGACCGGCGCCTCACGCAAGAGGAAAATTTTCAAACTACCGTCCTTTACTATTCGGCCATCACCGGCAACGTGGAGAAGGCAATTGCCGTAGCTGTTTTGTACCGGCAAGTCTACCCACGCAGCGTGGATGCCGCCAACCTGTTGGGCATCGCATATGCGCAAATGGGCAGAACCCAAGAGGCCTTGCAGGAGTTCCAGTGGGCTATCGCTCATTCCCCTGTGCCTTCTGCTCAGCACAACTCCAATGCCAGCCAGGCACTCATGATCCTCGGGCGAATCGACGAAGCCAAGACAATGCTTGACCAATGGCGGCAGCAGGGTTCCCTCACTCCATTTCAGTTGAAGTTGCGTTACCGCATCGCTTTCATCGAGCACGATACCGCTACCATGGACCGGCTTACTCGCGGGACTTCCGGCGAGGATGCGCCATGGGTCGATCTCAACATGCACCTGGCATTCCTTCGTGGCGACGTCGCGACACTTCGTTCCCTCAGCGACGCTGAGGTTAGTCGGCGGAGGAAGGCCAACCAAATGGAAACCGTTGCCACAGAGCTCGCCTGGCATGCCGACGAGGAGGCCTACCTTGGGAACTATCACTTAGCCCGCAGACTGTGTGCCCAGTCCGAAGAAGCCCGGAGTAATAGCGCTGCCGGACTTTTTGATTGCTCGCACGCTCTGGGGCAGGCCGCGGACACATCCGCCGCAGAAGCACTCGCCGCGAAACTGAATGAACTGTTCCCTGATAACACTTTCCAGCAGAAGGTCCTCCTTCCCGTCACTCACTCCACCATCCAGCGAGCGCGGGGAAATTTCGTGGCCGCAGTGGACTTACTCTCTCCCGTCACGCAGTTTCCGAATGTCGTAGTCTCCTACAATCGCGCTCGCGCCTATATGGCTGCGGGAGATCAGGCCAAGGCGGTCGCCGACTTCCAGACCATCATTGACAACCCGGGTTGGCCGGACTGGGAACTATATAAGCCGCTCTCGCAGCTCGGCCTGGCGCAGGCCTATGCGAAAAAAGGCGACTCCGAAAACAGCCGCAAAGCCTACGATGATTTCTTTGCAACTTGGAAGGATGCGGATCCCAAAATCCCCATCCTGAAGCAAGCCAAGGCGGAGTACGCGAAGTTGCAGTAGCAGCTGGCGATCTTCCAACCCGTTGCGTGACCTTGCGTTCGTCTATCCAGCCCGGAATTTCCTTTTGGCGCTCTCAGCTGCAAAGAAAGCGGCTCTAAAGGCGATCGAACTCGATGACGCCTTGGCCGAACCTCGCGCTTCTCTTGCGTTCATCGCGGACATGCAGGAATGACGCGGGTAGAACGCATGTCATATCCATGAAATAGGCATGGATATTGGCGATTTCACAACGATGAAAACGAGGGTGTGTACATTGTGACATCACCCACACACTATCCCGTCAAACGAGATGGCCGATCAACTTTCCCAAGAACGATCTTCCGCGAGTCCCGGAGCATTGGCGGACCTTCGGAGCTCGCGTCTCGCCGCATCGGAGTGTCCCGATGGTACGCAAGCCGGATTCGGCAGGGTTACCAACCGCATCCAAGGCACTGGAAGGCGCTGGCGAAGTTGGCGGGTGTTTCGGCTGACGGTCAATGAATGTAATGGCGATTCTTCACCAACTAATGAATAATTTCCAGTTTAGCCGACCCTCCGGGAACTCCCGTGGCCTGGCAGCTAGAGCTGATCCCGATGCTGCTCTAAGACGATTCGTACCAATTGACTGCGCGTCCGCACGCCCGTCTTTGAGAAAAGTTGCTGAAGAGTAGCCTTGACCGAGCTCTCTGAGGCTTTGATTCGCGCCGCAATCTCTTTGTTGGAAAGCCCTTCAAAGACACAGGAGAGCACCTGTTGTTCTCGTTCGGTGAATGACCGTGCTCGATTCTCTGGCGAGGTTCTTACCTCAGTTCTAAGCGCCCTTTGCAGTTGTTCCCGATCCAGCCACACCTTGCCAGCCATCACGTCACGGATCGCCTGCGCCAGCAATGCGGCCGAGTCGTGCTTTCGAAAAACTCCAGAAATCCCAGATCGGATCAGCTCCGCTGCCACGTCTGCATCCACGCCTGCAGTCACGACGAGAACCTTTCCTTGAAAGCCTTGTTCTTTTGCCAATCTGAGAAACCGTCGACCATCGCCCTCGCCAAGATCAAAATCAAGGAGTACGACGTCGATCGCTTTGCGCCGCAGAATCTGTAGACCCTCCCCAATAGTGCCGCAGTGGGCGGTTACCTCGAATCCAGTTTCCGCCGCGAGCAAGCGGCTTGCACTTTCTCGAAATAATGTGTGATCGTCAAGCAGCAACAGGTGGATGGTGCTCGCCGTAGCTTCAGGCATTTTCCACCTCCTCCTCTGCTACACGTAGAGGCAAGACTACAGCGAAGCAGCAGCCTTCCGATCTGGGCTCGTAGCAGAGGTCGCCCCCGAAGCTGCGCATAATTGCCCTCGAAACGTAGAGCCCAAGACCACTGGATTCGGCGCCACGCTGGAATGGCCGAAAGAGGTTTTCCGGGGAAGCGATGCCCGTTCCGCTGTCCTCGAATCGAATTGCGACCGTCCCCTCTTCCTCTCGGGCCGAAATACGAAGTTTTTTCGTGGCGGTTGACGCCATCGCCCGGCGACTGTTCTTCGCCAGATTCAAGAAAACTTGAATGAGTCCGTATCGGTCGGCCCAGACCAAAGGCAGCGATTCTGGAACGTCCCACTGCACCTCGATTCTTGATTCGTGGTAGGTACTTTCAATCAGAATCCGGAATTCGTCCACCACAGAGGTTAGCTCAACCACTTCGCCATTCTGGGCTGCGGTGGAGCCCAGTTCCAGTGCTGACACCCTTTCCAGACTTTGGATCAGGCCTCCCAGCGCTTTAAAGTCTTCATTCGCTTCAAGCTCCTTAACTCGGGAGAGGTTCTTATGCACGACCAGCACCGCGCCGCAGAGATTGCGAATTTCATGGGCCACCGCGCTCATCAAGATTCTTGTGTTCTTCAATAAATAGTCCAGGCTGAGATCCTCGCGATTCCTCAGATCCTCAGAAAGATCGACAATGATGGCCGCTAGGCGAGGGCCCGATATTGTGCTGTAGGTGGAAAACCAAACGCCAGCCAAGAAGACTTCCCCATCGCTCCTTCTGCCCGTGCACTGCAGAGTGGTTCGAAACATGCGTGCCTGTTGGGTTTTGAGAACTGTCTGCAAAGCGGGGAGGTACAAGCTTATTTTTTGTCCCTGTAATCGAGTTCCTTCAAGAGCAAGCAAATGTTGAGCGGCTTCGTTTGCCAGTACGACATTGCCGCTCGAATCGATCGTGACAATTGCGGCTGGACTACTTTCTACGAGTGAACGCAATTGTTCCTCGGCGTCTTTGCGCAGCTTGACCTGCGCTTCAAGTTCTTCGACGTGCGTCATCGCAATTCGGCGATTCCGGATCAGTTCTGAAATAAACAGACCTGTACCGACAAATCCTGCGGAGCTAAACAGCAACCGAATCACCGCTTCATTTTCAGGCAAGTTACTGAACGCTTCCTGCAGAACTGCACAAACCAACGCAACCCCCAGGATCTGGGTCCTTGACAGGAACCCGCCGAGAATCATGATTGGAAATAGATAAAGGAATCCCAGGGAAATGTAGGGCTTCGTCGCCCAGTCAATCGCAGCGATGGCCGATATCAAGAGGCCAGCAACAACAATCAGTCTGGCGCGGTTGGCCGGTGCGTAGATAGACAGGATGTCTTTCATGGGCCGTGCAAAGAGCGGCAGTGGGTCCCTCATGGCCATTCTAATGGTGCGCCAGGAACGCCAGGCCAAGTAACTCTCCAGTCAAGAAATAGCCAAAAGATAGCCTCCCACCCACCGAAAGATAGTGATGGACACCCAAAGATAGGATGCGCCTTCTGAAACGTTGCTTGCACAATGGTCAGTGCCACAATCCGTACATCTCTAGGGACTGAGAATGTTGTGGAGCGTCGTAATCGACGCTCCCTCGCTATACAACGCTATCTCAACGGAGTTCTGGGACGGAAAGTACTGTGCCAGGTTCTGATCGTTGGGGCACTGCTAACACCGTTGGGCCAATGAATGATTCGTCGAGTCGTTGATTTTGCTCTCAACAATAGCCTGCTCGTACTGGCTTTCGCGCTGCTGCTTTTCGCCGGAGGCATTGTTGCTTTTCGGGACCTTCCTATTGAGGCCTATCCCGACGTAGCCGACAACTACGTTGAAGTGATTACGCAATGGCCAGGGATTTCGGCGGAACAAATCGAACAGCAGGTCACGATTCCGCTTGAGGTCGTGATGAATGGCATCCCCCATGTGGTGCACCTGCGTTCGTTTTCCCTGTTCGGACTCTCCGACCTCAAACTCATTTTCGACGACGAATCCGACAACGATTGGAACCGGGAGCGAGTACTGGAACGACTAAGCCAGGTAACCTTGCCGCCCAATGTAGTACCGCAAATGGGCACGGACTGGAGCCCGGTCGGGCAAATCTATTTCTTTACGCTGCGCAGCACCAATCCAGCGTATGACCCGATGGAACTGAAGTCGATAGAAGACTGGGTCATCGAGAAGAATTTCAAGGCTGTCCCCGATGTTGTCGACGTGGCCAGCTTCGGTGGTCCTACACGCGAATACCAGGTTCGCGTTGACCCGAACAAACTCATCTCTTACGGTCTGAGCCTGGCGCAAGTCGAGCAACAGCTCACGAACAACAATGTGAATGCCGGCGGCAGCTTCATACAAGAAGGCCTGCAGCAGATCAACGTGCGCTCCGTCGGGTTGGTTGACCGAAGCCAAGACATTGAGAGAACGGTCATCCTGACCAAGAACGGCACGCCGCTTCGGGTAAGGGATATTGCGGTGGTTGCGCAGGGTCCGAAAATTCGGCTGGGGCAGTTTGCGAAAGCCATTCACCGCGAAGACGGGAAGATCATTGATAGTGACGATGTTGTATCAGGCATTGTGCTGCTGCGGAAGGGAGCGGCAGCGGATACGGCCCTGCAGGGCATCCACAAAAAAGTGGAAGAACTGAACAGCCATATTTTGCCTCCGGGAGTGAAGGTGGTCCCCTTCATCGATCGCAGCGACCTTGTGCACTTTACGAGTCACACGGTGCTGCACAACCTCCTGGAAGGGATGATCCTCGTGTCAATCATCCTTCTTATATTTCTCGGAAATGTACGGGGTGCGTTGATCGTGGCGGCCACGATTCCGTTCTCGCTGTTGTTTGCCTCTATTTGTTTGGACCTGAGACACATTCCCGCAAACCTTCTGTCTCTCGGGGCCCTGGACTTTGGCATGGTGGTGGATGGCGCGGTGGTGATGATCGAAAACATTGTGCGCCACCTGAGCTTGAAGAATGGGATCAAGACACCAAACGAACGAATCAGCGACGCCTCCCATGAAGTCCAGCGTCCGGTGTTCTATGCGATTGCGATCATCATTACCGCTTACTTGCCGATCTTTACGCTGCAGCGAGTCGAGGGGCGCCTTTTTCGTCCCATGGCCTGGACCGTCGCCTTTGCGCTGCTCGGGGCGTTGCTGTTCTCGATTGTGATTGCACCGGTGCTGGCAAGCTTCGCCTTCCGAAAGGGTGCGAAAGAATGGCGCAATCCGGCCATGCAGTTCTCGATCAAGTATTACCGGATTGCAGTTCGTTGGGCCATTCGCCGGCGTGCGCTCACTGTCGGTGCAGGTGTGCTCGGCCTCTTCATCGCGCTTTACCTCGCCTTCAGCGGCGCAATCGGTTCCGAATTCCTTCCCCACCTAGATGAAGGGGCGCTCTGGGTGCGTGGGACGCTTGCACCCAGCACTGGGCCGGACGAGGGGATTCGAGTATCCAATCAAGCGCGGATCATACTTTGCTCTTTCCCCGAGGTCCCGCAGTGCACCAGTCAAACGGGGCGACCGGATGACGGCACGGATACAACCAGCTTTTTCAATACTGAGTACTTCGTCGATCTCAAGCCGAAAGAAGAATGGCGTCCGGTGTTTCACGAGAATAAAGACGAATTGATCGCCGCCATGCAGCGCGAACTGGATAAAATCCCCGGCGCCGTCTGGGGGTTTTCCCAGCCCATTGAAGACAACATGGAAGAGGCGGTTAGCGGAGTGAAGGGCGAACTTGCCACCAAGGTCTATGGCGATGACTTGAGAACTCTGGAAGAAAAAAGCGACCAGATCGCCAGGATCATGGGGACTGTTAAGGGAATCGAGGACCTTGGAGTCTTTCATGTGCTGGGCCAGCCAAATCTGAATCTGACAGTGAACCGCGACGCAGCGGCTCGCTACCAGATCAACGTCGCAGACGTGCAGGATGCGATTCAGACTGCCGTGGGCGGCAACGCGCTCACACAAGTCCTCAAGGGCGAGGCGCGATACGACCTCGTATTGCGTTATCTCCCCCAATACCGGGATACGAAGGAAGCAATCGAGAGCGTTCGTTTGCTGGCGCCATCCGGGGAACGAGTATCGCTGGCGCAGCTCAGCAACATCGACGAGAAGGATGGTGGTTCCGAAATCTATCGCGAAGGCAATCAACGCTATGTTGCCATCAAGTACAGCGTCCGGGGCCGCGATCTGGGCGGCGCCGTGGAAGAGGCAATGAAGAAGGTCAACGAACAGGTCAAACTGCCGCCGGGATATCACATCGATTGGGAGGGAGAATACGAAAGCCAGAAAAGAGCGGACGAGCGATTGCTTATCGTTCTGCCCATCACGATCCTGCTTATCTTCATCATCCTTTATACGATGTTCAAATCCTTCAAGTGGGCATTGCTGATTCTGGCGAACGTTGCCATGGCTCGAATCGGTGGTCTGCTTGCCCTTCTAATCACCGGCACCAACTTCAGCGTTTCCTCCGGCGTCGGCTTCCTGGCGCTGTTCGGCGTGTCCGTGCAGACCGGAGTCATCATGCTGGAGTACATCAATCAGCTTCGAGCACGGCGATATTCGATCGAGGATGCCGCCGTTGAGGGAGCTGTGTTGAGGCTGCGACCGATCATGATGACCATGCTTGTGGCGACACTCGGGCTGCTACCCGCTGCGCTCTCGCACGCGATTGGTTCCGATTCGCAGCGCCCCTTTGCAATCGTCATCGTGGGAGGCTTGATTGCTGACCTGGTGATGAGCATCTTTCTGCTACCCACGCTCTATGTGTGGGTAGCAGGAGAACGGGATGTGCTTCCCGTGTCCGAAGAAGGCTTTGACGTGGGCGAGCATGTGGATTAAAGCCAGCGGTGTATCATGAACCTGTTAGTCAGTGGCGTCGCTATAGCGTTGGGAGTCTTTATTATGGTCGCGCCCCATCGGGCGGCACTAATCTGGGGATCAGAACGCCTCAATAAATTGGCTCCGCCGCGCAGATCCTTGTTCCTTCAGTGGTATCGAGCTTTCGGAGTCGTACTCTGTTTAGCGGCCATCCTCTTTGCGCTCGACACTGTCGCGTTTCGTTAAGTCCTTCGCGATTAACGGCCTACTCGCAAGTAACTGTTGTTAACCGTTTTCAAGATTTTGGTAACCCCGCCCCCTTGTTTCCTGGTTCGTTACTATGGAGTGCAACTTTGAAATCTCCTACCTCCTATCCCCCCAACCGTTTGACAGCAGAGGGGGTGCATATTCCCTCCCGTCCTGTTCTCACCCCGTCAAACGAGATGGGGGATAGGAGGTAGGAGAAAAAAAGTCCGTCCTCCGTAGTAACGAATAAGTAACCAGGGGCGCGAGCGGACGAAGCGGTCAAGGGGCGCTCACACTAGCGGTGTCTGGCCGTCGC
>Ga0116118_1001127_pt1 | contig 14235 bp, 25 predicted proteins | sample June2015DPH_11_5_FD_89723 | JGI IMG/M metagenome (GOLD analysis project Ga0116118, IMG submission 89723) | Peatland microbial communities from SPRUCE experiment site at the Marcell Experimental Forest, Minnesota, USA - June2015DPH_11_40 | ecosystem: Environmental > Terrestrial > Soil > Wetlands...
CACGAATCATAGCGTGGGAATCGAGCCAGCCACAAATCATAGCGCGGGAATCGAGCCAGCCACGAATCGAAGCGCGGGGATCGAGCCAGCCACGAATCATAGCGTGGGAATCGAGCCAGCCACGAATCGAAGCGCGGGAATCGAGCCAGCCACAAATCATAGCGTGGGAATCGAGCCAGCCACGAATCATAGCGTGGGAATCGAGCCAGCCACGAATCGAAGCGCGGGAATCGAGCCAGCCACGAATCGAAGCGCGGGGATCGAGCCAAGTTCAAGGTATCGGCATTGAGGTTGATACTGCTATTGTAAAACTTTTTGGCTATGCTGTTTTAACTACACTTGCCAATTTAAAAATAAAAGTCACAAAAACAAAAAAGTCTATTTGGCAAAAAGTAAAACATATTGATTGGTTTGAAAATAATGCCATAGAAAAAAAGAAAAAGATTATACTTTTTAAGAGGGTATCCAAAGATTTTAAAACTCAAGAAGGACAGCTGTACGAAACAACTTGGACGATAGGAAAAACGTTGGAGCATCCCGACTGGAAGCCAGAATTGGAAGAGTGTAATGGCAATAAATTTCATGCTTGCTCGTGGCCTTACTTTTGTGACGACTTTAGGGATATTTTTGGTGATAGGTACATTGCAATTGAGATTGCGCTTAAAGATACTTACGCTTGGCCTAATCCACAATATCCACACAAAATAGCATTTCGGCGGGGAAAAGTTCTTTGGGAAGTTGACCGATACGGGGAAAAAATAACGGAGCAGAAAAATGGAAAATGATATAGTACTGGAACGAGTGGCTAAGGGCATGTGCCCGGTGTGCAACAAGCCTTTGGATCAGAAGGCTAAAGACGAAGGGGACAAGATAGTGTTCACTGAATATAAGGGCACCAGTCAGCCGGTGCACCAGAAGCATTTGAAGATTACTAATGAAATATAGAGTGTCTTGCGGGTATGACATAAATAAGGTGCGCGAATTGTTGGTTTTATTACTACAGTATCGTGTTTATGTGGAATCGGAAAACAAGCTTAGAAGGGAAGCGCGTCAAAGAGCTTGGGAGCAGGATCGGGAAAATTTAGAACATTATGAGAATAAACCTACATTGGTTAAGGTTACTTTAGAAGGATTTATAGACTGGCTGGAATGGTTGAGCAAAAATAATCCATAGGCAAACGCCGGCAAAAACAACCGGCAAAAAGGAGGAGCGTATGAATCCTAAGTTGAAGGTGCATCTTGTGATCATTGACCCGCAATTTGACTTCTGCTCGCCACAGGGGTCACTGTTCGTGAAAGGGGCGGATGCGGATGTAAAAAGACTGGCGGCGATGATCGACCGCTTGGGCGGAAAGCTCGATGATATCCACGTAACACTGGATAGCCATCATTATATCGATATCGCGCACCCATCATTTTGGGTAGACGGTAACGGCAAGCACCCGGCACCATTTACCATCATCAGCGTGCTTGATGTGGAATCAGGAAAGTACACAACAACCAATCCGGCTTTTTTACCACGCGCATTGGAATATGTACGCGCGCTGGCTAAGAACGGAAGATACCCGCTGTGCATATGGCCGCCACACTGTTTGATCGGCAGCACAGGGTATCAGGTGGACGGGGATCTTTTCCAATCTTTGGTGAAGTGGGAAGAAAACTGCTTTGCGATGGTAAACTACGTTACCAAAGGCAGCAACTTCTGGACGGAACACTACAGCGCGGGTATGGCCGATGTGCCGGATCCGACGGACCCGGGCACGATGCTGAACACGGCATTCATCGGAACGTTGCAGGAAAGTGATATTATCGCGCTATCCGGCGAAGCAAGATCCCACTGCCTTGCCAACACGGTTACGGATATCGCCAACAACTTTGGGGAAGACAACATCAAGAAATTTGTCCTGCTTGAGGACTGCACGTCAGACGTGGGGGGCTTTGAGTATATGGGCAAGGAATTTGTTAAGGCAATGATGGCGCGGGGAATGAAGATATCCAACTCAAAGGATTTTCTGAAATGAGCATACTAGGAAGGATCGGCCAATTTTTTAAAGGAGACGTTAAGGAAAAAGAGTTTAAACGTTGCACTTGTGGTTTGCGGCTATACCCTGTGCGCTCTCAGCTTATGGGTGGAGTAGCCGAGATATTAAGGATTTCATATAGATGTGGTATTTGTGCTTCGTGTTTATGGAAAGAAGCAGAGGTTGCACGTCAAAAGGCTAAAAAAGTTCAGAATGAGTACAATAAGCGCCTCATCCATAAGCACTGCAAGGGGTGTGGCGCTTCAATATTGCTGAAGAGTAAAGAAATAAAAAAAATTCTTATGCGAAAAAACAAATCGCAAAATTGGTTTGCTCAAAGTTTGGGCATAAGCAGCTGTTACATTTCACAGCTACTTGATGGTTCACGTAATCCGTCACCGAAGCTTCGGGAAAAAATTATGGTGCATCTACCGGGGTATAAGTTTGACAAACTATTTCTTATTAAAGAGGTTAAGGGTGGTAAGCATTCGTATTGAAGAAAAGACGCTGGATAAGTATACCCGGGAAGGGCTCAGTATCTTGGCGAGAATCATTGCCCGAGATTTTTTAGCAAAGCAGACATTAGGCGGAGATGAAAAAAACAACACTTTACGACTCTGGATGGATGGCTAGGTTTGCAAGCGAGTCCGGATATTTTGGTGATAGAATTGATGGGGCGACAGCAGAGGTAGATCTTAAATGTTACGATTCGGGAATCTGCTCAACGTGTGCTTTGAAAAAAATAATCAAAGAGACAAAGGAGGAATAAAATGCCAAAGCTAGGCGGTAACATGGAAAACTTGGCGATATTGGGGAGCAAGGGCGCTTTCCAATTTTCGGCAGTACGGGTAGAGGATCTGGGGGCTACGGAATATACACTGGTGACGATAGCAATGGATCGATCGGGCAGCGTAGACTCGTTTAAAAGCGAACTACTGCAGGCACTTAAATCGGTGGTGGGCGCGTGCAAGAAGTCACCGCGCGCGGACAACCTTATGCTGCGGGTGATCGACTTTAATCACGCATTAAACGAGATACATGGCTTTAAGCTTTTAAGCACGATCAATGAAAATGACTACGCAGAGCCACAACCGGCCGGGAACACAGCGCTGTTTGATGCGGTGTACAGCAGCGTAGGCGCGACGCTGACGTACGCGAAAAAGCTCACGGATCAGGATTTTAGCGTGAACGCAATATGTTTTATCATCACCGACGGCTGCGACAACTCGTCGAGCACCACGCCAAAGTCAATTGCGGACATGATCCAGAACGCCAAGATCGGTGAAGAGATAGAATCGATGCTGACAATCTTGGTAGGCATAAACACCAGCGGCTGTAAACAGCCACTGGAAGATTTTCAGATCGACGCAAAGCTGAATCAATTTGTTGATTGCGGTGACGCAACCGCTCAGAGACTTGCCAAGCTGGCGACGTTTGTAAGTAAGTCAATATCGTCACAAAGTATGGCGCTTGGCTCAGGAGGCGCGAGTAAACCGTTGACATTTTAAATTTAAGGGGTTGTGAGACTGGTAGTTGAACCAAAAGGGCCGGGGAAGAGGGCAGAGGATACCCGGAAGATATGGGGAGCAGTGAGAGGTGTGGAAGTAGGGACTGCCTCGATCCACATGGGTAACTGAGCAACAAAGACCTTGCGAAGTCCTGCAGGGCTAACTGCCCGCCACGTTGACCAGTCAAGGCGACTTTTTACTAGGAGGTAAGGATGACAAAGGAAGTTTTTTTGGGAATGTGGGCCATGTTGACAATAGGACTTATGGCGGTGACAGTGGGGGTGTTGCTCGGCTGGCTTATTAACGAGCGGCGCGGTAAGCTCCAGCATCGGGACAAGGCGCTCAGGGCCGTACGGCAACTTAATGGGGTATCAGCGGCTTTCTGTTTTACGGCAGCACTTGGTGATATTTTCACCCACCATTACTTTTTGGCGGCGGGTATGGCCATTATTTTTGTAGCCAACTTGACACTTTTTATTAAAGCTTATAGGGAAATAAAAGAGCGTGCCAAGTTCGGGCCATCCCCGGCATTAGGATTTTTAAAGAGCAAAATAAAAAAGAGTGATGGGAGCAATTTTGCCGAAGCGATGGGTATGCCGCAGGAGCAGGCAAAGAAGGTGCTGCAGTACACAAGGGATCTGGTAGAGAAGAACGAAACTTTATCGGCCACGGTAATTCATATTGTCAACACCGAAGCATTAAGCGATTTGGAGAAAGTGATGGCCTTGGTATGGGTAAGGGGCCTTGAACAGGATGTAAGAAATAAGGAACTTATGAAGGTTGTGTTTGCTGATCTTAAAAAGATGATTGATGGGGAAATGGGGAGCGGCGGGAAGGACCCCGGATCCTTGGGATTGTAGGGGCAGTTTTGGTTTGATTAAATAAAAGGATGGGATCATGCACAAAGTAACGCGTAGGGCGATGTTCGAGACAAACAGTTCGAGCACACACTCGATAACGATTGTAGATGGCAAACTAGACGACAAGCTGCCGGTGCGGGATGGGATCTGCAAAGTACACGCCGGATCTTTTGGATGGGAAGAAATGGACTATGACGATGCGGCCACCAAGGCATCGTACTGCCTGACTTGGGCTAAAGATTCGTCTGCGCCGAGCAATCAACTTACGATGCTTGAGGAAGTAATTAAAGAAGTCACGGGCGCAAAGGAAGTTGTATTTGTGCCGTACAGCACCGGGGAAGATGCATGGGACGAATGGGGAAGTATCGACCACCAGAGCGGCCCATCGGAAGGCGGTGCGGGTGAAGGGATATTCGAGTCAAAGGAAACATTGAAGAACTTTATCTTTTGCAGCCAGAGCAAATTGTATACAGGCAACGACAACGGTTGATATGAAAAAGAAGCTGCATACTTACAAGAATGGTAACTGCAAGGTGACGATCTACAACGACGGCACCAAGACGCGGGAATGGAAAGGCGAGGCGAAGCCGGAATTTCCTGAAAGCATCGATCTTAAGATCACGGATTACTGTAAGAATGAGTGTATACACTGCCACGAAAGCTCATCAATAAAAGGCATCCATGCGAAGGTAGCTTGGATAGACCGTGTTGTTAGCGGCCTGCCTAGGGGCGTCGAAATCGCGATCGGCGGCGGCGATCCCCTTGAGTATCCATCTTTGGATTTGTTGCTTGCTATGTTGAAGCGCCGCGGCCTAGTCGCAAATATGACAATAAATGGGGTATCAGCATTTGCTTATGGCACCGATAGCCCGGCGCTGAGTGTGTACATCAAGGAACTACGCAAGGAGAAGCTGATCTATGGCTTAGGGGTTAGCTGGCATACTCTACTTGATACTGGCGAATCACATTGGGAAAGGTACAAAGGTAAAAAAGTAGAGGTCGAGGATGGGCATTTGAGGATCTTCAACAAAGACACAATCATGCACTTTATAGCCGGCCTGCACGACCCACAAGACGTAATTAGGTGGGCATCTATATGCCAAAAGAAGTGGCATCGGCGTCCAAAGGTTTTAATATTAGGGTTTAAATTTTATGGCCGGGGCGCAGGGTACGATAAAAAAGAGATAGACGCGAACCTTGATATGTGGGATTATTGGTTAGGTACAATTATGGGCAAGGCTGATGTGGCTCTTGATAATCTTGCTTTACAGCAATTAAGTATTAAAGAGCGTGTGCCTAAAAAGGTATGGGAAAAATCGTACATGGGTAGCGATGGGAGATTCTCGATGTACATCGATGCAGTCAAGCAGCAATATGCAATATCGTCGACCAACCCACGTATCGAGTGTGGGGAGACAAATGCGGTACAGATGTTTAAGGCAATGCAACAACGTTACAAAAATTTACCATTTTATTAAAAAAGGAGGTTGATATGGCATACCAACTGGGTGATCCGAATTTTACAAGATCAAAGGTAAAGAAATCAGAACCGAAGCAGCAGACAATGGAAGTGGAAAAGGAAACCAAGGCGATTAAGCTGGCGCGCACTTATGTCGAATTGAAGGAAGCACAGGCGAAGATCAAGGACCAACTGGGGGACATCAACGCGGAGCTGGTGATGGCAATGAAAGAGGAGAACCGCGCGCGGATCATGATCGGGGCGTACGACATTACTGTTAAATATACCGAAGCAAGCGTAAAGGTTCAGCTTAAGAAGAAACTTGGGTAAGCCGTGCTATCCAATATAGTTTTTATTGACAATGACAACGTCATAAAGATTTGCGTGGCATGGAAGGCGCTGAAGCACGACACTAAGGCTGGTGTGCATTATGGGGACCCAACAGCCGACGTTCGTACGCTGGCCAATCTTACAGGTCTGGCCGAGGAATGGGTGGGCAGGGAAATAGCAAGGCTTATGGCACTAGGGATACTGCTGCCGGAATGCAAGATCGATGAAGACGTAGAAAGATACATCGATACCATCGTTGCCGGCCGGGCCAGAGCAGCACAGGCGGGTAAGGAGGCGAACAAATAATGTTTATAGTTATCTGGCTTGTTTTTGGGTTAATTACGGGGATATGGCTGATGCACTTGTGTATCAAAAACGATAGGGTGCTGACAGTAGGATCTGTTTTGTGGTTTTTGTTTTGCTTTTTATTTGGCATACTCGGTTTTATTGCTATATGCGTGGTTTGGGCATCTGAAAACCATAAAAAAGTTTTGTGGGACTTTAACAAAAAGGGAAACAAATGATAGAGCGGGAGATTCTAAAAGACGTACCAATATCCGGCATCCATGCCAACCCCGCCAACCCACGCCGCAACGATGCCGCGGTCGCTGAAGTAAAGAAATCAATTCAATCTTCCGACTACATCAGCCCGATTATAGTAGATGAAAACCACATGATCCTTGCTGGCCACACACGATACAGGGCGATGATGGAATTAAACCACCTGACAATCCCGATCATCATTAAAATAAACGGACTCACCGAAGAACAAAAAAAACGGTTTATCCTAGCCGACAACAAGACGCAGGAATTTGCGGAATGGGACTGGGGTAAAATGCGGATATTTACCGAGGACTTATTGAAGGAAACCGGATTTTCCAGTGTTGAAATCGACAAGATATTCCTCGACGACCATGACGCATACGTACAGACGCGCTTGCGCGACGACGTAGATATCAAGACAGGCGATTTGATCCAGATCGGGCCCCATAGGGTTCTTTGCGGCGACTCAACAAAGGCGGAAGATTACGAGAAGTTATTCGGTAAAAGGCAAGAAGTGTATTGTCCGAAATGTAAAAAGAAACATTTGGTATGAAACAAGTTTGTATGGATTGTGGCAAAGTGGGCATTAGCCGAGATGCTATTAGATGTGCATCTTGCAACTATGTTTTTCTGCACGGTCCCAAAAAATATTGGAAATGTGATATGTGCGGAATTAAAACAGCTGAAGGGCACTTACGGTGCAGGCCTTGTTATCTCAAGGCTCGTATTTACAAGTGTGGGCCGCAGCATCATAATTGGAAAATTAATAGAGACTGGTTTTGTTGTGATTGCGGTAAACGGGTAAGATTTGAATCTTCAAAGAGATGCCCATCCTGCGCGGCTAAGTTTAAGCATAGGGTGGGCATACTGCGGTCACGGGGTAGGAATAATCCAGCTTGGCGTGGTGGGAGATCAAATGAGCCCTACTCACTGGAATTTAATGAGGCTAAGAAAGCACACATCAGAAAAATCGATAATTATACTTGTCTAGGTTGTGGGATGACGGAAGAGGAACACTTGATAGTTTTGGGTATGGTGCTTCATGTACACCATGTGGATTATAATAAAATGAACTGTAATGATGACAATCTTGTTACGATGCCTTGGCGCAGAAAGCCCCGTACTTCAGTACGGGGATGAATGCGTCCATTTGTTAAAGAAAAACACTTGATTATATGGCGTTATGGTGTATAATATGAGTATGGAACGCTGGAAGTCAGGAACAAACTGTATTTTTAATGTGGGATACCATTTTATTTGGTGTCCTAAATACAGGAGAAAAGTCTTGGTTGACGCTGTAGAGAATAGATTAAAGGCTGTTATGAAATTAAAAGCAAAACAGTTGGGTGTTGAAATTGTGTCTTTGGAAATTCTACCAGATCATGTTCATTTGTTTGTGAAATGTAAACCAACATTTGCTCCACACCAATTGGTAAAACAGTTCAAGGGCAATTCGTCAAGACTTTTGAGGGATGAATTTCCTAAGTTGAAATCAAGACTACCTACTCTTTGGACTAACTCTTATTATTGCGAATCGGTAGGACATATTTCAGAGGCAACAATCAAGAGATATATTGAGGATCAGAAAAACAAATGATACTCACTTATAAAATAAAACATGGCAAAGACTTTTCAGTTGAACTTGCAAAGGCTCGGCAGGTTGCTGAATTCGCTGTTAAAACAAAATCACGTTCTTCTGCGGATGTTAAGCAGTTTGGTTTGAAGTCAATGATCTCAAATCAAGTCCTTAAAAAATACGGCGATAAGAAAGTCAAGAAGGTATCGCGAGTTAATCTTATTGTCCCCAATCAAGGTGTTCAGTTAAAAGATAAAAAGATTAGAATCCCTTGCTTGTCTTTGGAGTTGGAACATCAAATACCTGTATGGTTTTCCAAGATAAACCAAGTGGAAATAAATAAAGAGTATGCTTTTGTTTCGGTCACAGTAACAGAAGAAAAGGAAATAAAGGCAGAGAATTGGATTGGAGTTGATCTAAATGCTACGGGTCATTGTGCGGTAGCTTCCTGTTCTTCTACTGGCAAAGTTATGAAGTTGGGGAAGAAAGCATATCATACACATAAGAAGTATAAGAATGCAAGAAAACGTCTTCAAACGATGCAGAAATTAAAAATGGTGAAGAATATAAAGAATCGTGAATCTCGGATTGTTCGAGATTTGAATCATAAAGTATCAAGAAAAATAGTCAATTTTGCTAAGGAGAATAATGCTGGGATAGTGCTTGAGAATTTGAAAGGAATTAGAGGTACAAAGAAACAGGCTAAGTCCTTTAAGTATTCTTTGCACAGTTGGTCTTTTTCTCAATTGGATTCTTTTGTTGAGTACAAGGCTAAGCTGCTTGGAATACCAGTTGTTAAGATTGATCCACGGTACACTTCTCAACAGTGTTCAAGGTGTGGACTTCTTGGCGAACGTAAAGGCAAGTCGTTTAAGTGTTCATGTGGACACGTTGAAGACGCCGATGTTAATGCCTCCTTCGTCATAGGCTTGAGACATCAAGGCATTCTTCTATTGCCCAAAGACAGGGTTTTGGGTAAGGGGAACACTGATATCCCCCAAGGAGCAACGGCATGAAGGATGCCGACTTTAGAACCCCCGCAATTTATTGCGGGGAGTATGTCAGAATAGGGAGTACTGGAAAGAATTTTATACCAAAAAAGTAGGAGAACGATATGCCAAAAATAAAGTGCGAATGCGGGCATGAATTTGAGTATAGTGCTACGCATGATGTGGCCTCGATGGTATTTTGTGACCCGCCATATCGATTGGACTACCACGGGGGTATGAACGCGCTGGGCAAGAACATCCGTGAGGGCATAGCCAACGACAACATGAGCGTGGACGACTTTTATAAATTCATGCTTGCCTTCTTAAAGCTATCCATGATTTACTGTGAAGGATGTTTTTATATCTGCATGAGCAGCATGGAGCTGGCAAACTTGCGCCGGGCCTTCGACGAGGCCGGTGGCCACTGGCAGGACTACATAATTTGGGCCAAGCATCATTTTACTCTAAGCCCGAAGGATTGGCAGAGTCAATATGAACCGATCTTATATGGGTGGAACGGCAAGATTAAAAAGCATTACTTTGCAGGATGGCGTAATGAGGGTAATGTATGGGACGAGTTTGAGACTGTGCCGGTTAAGTACTTTCCACCTACAGCAGACAAAGGGGAAAAGACAATCATCGACATCGGCGATTATCATTTGGAACTAGAAGGTGAAGTTAGATCAGCCAAGGCGGTGAACCTGAAAGATAAGACGGACTTGTGGGAGATTAAGAAGCCGGCGCGCAACACATACCATCCGAATGCGAAACCTTTACAATTGTGCACTAAGGCAATATCATCTTCGTCGCGGCGTGGGGAAATAGTATTTGACCCCTTCCTTGGCGGGGGCAGCACACTATTTGCAGCACAGCGGGCCAGCCGGATATGCTACGGTATCGAAATGGATCCAAGATTTGTGTTTGCGATAATCCAGCAAGTCCGGGAACTATTCTCCGACTTACCTATTTTAAGAAATGGGGAGATATACACTACTGTATGAAGCGAGTTAAGATGTGTTTTAAACTTTTTGATGTAGACAAGGCTGATAAGAATGGTGTTATTTTCCCGGTAGAAGTGGCTGATAAGATTGTTTAGGGATAAGCATCGATGCAAAGAGTGTGGATCAATGCGACGACTAGAAGCTCATCATATTAAACCATTTGCTGTGCTTTTTAGAAAATTTTTAGATACTTATAGTCAATTTAATCCTGTTGAGCACAGGAAAGTATTGCAGGAACGTGCTAGGTTTTATATTCCTTTTTGGGATATTACCAATGGGAAAACTTTATGTAGGCCGTGCCATGATAAAACAAAAGATCATACTTCTAGGAGGGGCTATGCAGCGCGAAATTTTAAATAATATTTCTGTGGAGGAAATTAGGATTAACATAAACAATCCACGTACAAATGATATGGCGATACAGTATGTTGTTGCGAGTATAAAAAAAAGTGGGTACATTACACCTATTATAATTGATGAAGATAATATGATACTTGCTGGTCATACTAGGTACAAGGCATTATTACAATTGGGTTTTAGGGAAATTCCTGTTGTTATTAAGATATATGGCTTAACTAAAGAACAGAAAGACTATTATATTATCGCCGACAATAAGACCAACGAGCTGGCATCGTGGGACTGGGAGAAGCTGGGAACGTTCGACGAAGATATGCTCAAAGATATTGGATTTTCAAGTTCAGAAATGGACAAGATCATTCGGGGGGCATTTGGTGATCCTGATGATATACCCGAACCAGCTTTGAAGACAGAGATAAAGCTGGGTGATATGATTAAGTTAGGGCCACACTTGTTATTGTGTGGTGATAGTACAGACGAAGCCAGCGCGGCAAGACTTATGGGATCAGACAAGGCTAAATTAGTATTTACATCTCCGCCCTACTGGGTTGGTTTATCTTACGAAAAGGAAAGCACACGGCCGGCGATTTTAGAGCATATCGACAAGGCGGCCGTAGTGATGGCTAAATACGCGCAGCGCGTGGTGATCAACACAGGGAATATAGCGTCGATGACCACAGCGGCGAAGATCACCGGTAAGAAACAGCCAGCTTTGCTGGTCGACTGGTGGATCGAGGCGCTGAATAAACAAAATATGCTTTTAAGGCATATCAGGATATGGGCCAAGCATGGTGGCATAACACCATCGCGCCGATCGGATAAGATAGACATGCACTGGGAATATATAGCGCAGTTTACCGAGGAAGAGGCCACGGCAGGCTTTATAGCCACGTTTAACCCGGCGGAAGGATCAGTAGCCCAGAACATAGGCACGCCAGAATGGGCGGTGGCAGGGATATGGCAGATACAGGGCAATGCGCGCGAAACAGGGCATGTTGCAGCAATGCCTACTATTTTGCCACAAAGATACATGATTATGTATACGACCAAGGACGACTTGATATATGAGCCCTATGCCGGCAGCGGAACCACAATTATAGCGGCGCAGATGATGGGTAGGATCGTGCGCGCAGTTGAGCTCGACCCTTTATACTGTGAACTGATCGCCCAACGCTTTGAAAAATTTACTGGAATAAAGCGAGAGGTTGTGGCAAGATAGCCGTCCTTTTATGCAATGTCCGTACTGTGGTGAAGAGGCCGAGTGGGTAGAGAATAAAGAAATATATGGCGTTAATATAGGACGATCATACATGATTTATCTTTGCCGGCCGTGCGACGCTTATGTAGGATCCCATTCAAATGACCAGCATCGGCCTTTAGGTACCATGGCCGACGCGGAGTTGCGGGACCTGCGGATCAGGGTTCACAATTTTATAGACTCATACTGGAAGAGTGGGGTACTGAAGAGGCGCGAAGTTTACCGAGTTTTAGATACTGCCTTCGGTCGGGAATTTCATGTGGGGTCAACCACGAAAAACGAATGCCTTGGAATTTTAAGCGGATCAGATCTAGTTGGACAGCTGTTAAACAAAGCCATAAAAAAATAACATGATTATAAACAAAGAACGGATCTTGCTCCACTTGGAAAGCAAGCTGGGATCTTATCGCCAAAAGCGGGATGAGTTTATATTTCACAAATGTTTTGCATGCGGGAACACTCGATGGAATTTTGAGGTTAATCTAACAAAATATTTGTACCATTGTTGGGTTTGTGGGGTAGGCGGCCATGTGGGTTGGTTATGCAAACAGCTAGACATTGATATAGACTTGTCGCATGCTAGGGCACAAATGGCGGTAGAGAAGCATACCGAAGCAGAAAAGAAAGCGATCCTGCCAGAAGGTGTAGTGGGCTGGGATAAATCGCCAAAGGAAGCTCACGATTATTTGTTTTCACGGGGGCTGACAGGGGAAGATATCGCTAAATATAAAATGATGTGGTGGCCCGAACAAGCACGGGTGGTGATACCGCTTTATAACGCGATGGGGGCACTGCAATTTTGGACGGCGCGGTTTATAGGAAATGGCAGGAATGTGACAAAATATATTCATGCGGAAGTGCCTAAGGGTGAGCTTATCATGGCGTTTTATAGCGAGGCACCGGGGATCTACCTTGTGGAGGGTATCTTTGACGCGCTTCGATTGCACAAGGAAGGGAAGACAGTGATCGTGTTGATGGGGACGGCACTATCGAAGACGATCGTGGACTATCTGCGCACGGCGAAACAGAAAGTTTATATTGCACTAGACGCGGATGCTACAGATAGGCAGTTACACCACGAAGAGGTTTTGGTGCGGGCGCTGGGCAGGGAAAATGTTGAAGCTATTTACCTAACACATAGTGATGTGGCAGACGCGGGTTTACATGGTGACCCCGGGTTGCTTGGCTTTGTTAAAAGGAAAATGAGATGATAGCTTTATCGGATGATGAACTGGTTATAGAGCTTATGATCCAGAAAGATAGATATCTTAGAATGGGCCGTGAGCTTTATGGGCATGTTTACGGGTGGGCTTATGTTGTGGCATTAGAGGGCAAATGAAAATATTAATAAAGAACGAACAACCTCAATGGGCTTACTTTTTGGTAGACAACGAGTATGAGAAGGAAGAATTATATAAGGCTTTGACAATCGCGGTACCCGGCGCGAGATTCACATCACAATTCAGATCGGGCCACTGGGACGGCAAGCACACGTTTATTGAGTATAAGAAAAGCCGATTTCCTTCCGGTTTACTGGGGATAGTGCGCAGGGCAATACCGACCGCGCTTGTTAAGGATAACAGGGCTTACCCACCAATGAAGTTTTATGTGCCAAAGCTGGAAGGTATAGAGCTGCGGCAATACCAGAAGGAAGCAGTGCTGGCGGCGTTTGAGCATAAGCGGGGATTGGTGCACGCTGCCACGAATTCAGGTAAAACGGCCATTATATCTGCGCTTATTAAGCTTCTTGCCAACGAATCATTTTTGATAATCATACACCGGGAAGAAATATTGCGCCAGCTTGCCGAAATGATTTGGCAGTGGACGGGATATCCTGTGGGGACAATATGCGCGGGTCTTGGCGGGACAATTATTCGTGAGCATGTAAATATAGCGATGGCACAGACTTTGTTTAAGCGGATAGGTGAAGATGACACAATACTCAAAGTATTTATGGAAAGCCGGGTGCTTTGTATTGACGAGGCGCATAAATGCAAGTGCCATACATACTCAACGCTTATGCAGAGATCCCCGGCAATTTGGCGCTGGGGCTTCAGCGGAACGATCGCTGCCGAGGATACATACGATGGCATGTTGGTGCGGCAATGGCTAGGCGATGAGATATTTAATATAACGAATGATGAACTGATCAAGACACAGGTATCGGCGGAACCGAAGATGTTTATGATCGAATTTATCCATAATATAAATTATCACGCATTGCGTGATGAGATTACCAAAAAGCTAATCGACTCCGGAAAGAAGTTTCCCACACCTTGGAAGATGCGCGAGACAGTATACCGTGAGGTTTACCAGAAAGCAGTGAACGATCA
>Ga0116118_1001130_pt1 | contig 14204 bp, 22 predicted proteins | sample June2015DPH_11_5_FD_89723 | JGI IMG/M metagenome (GOLD analysis project Ga0116118, IMG submission 89723) | Peatland microbial communities from SPRUCE experiment site at the Marcell Experimental Forest, Minnesota, USA - June2015DPH_11_40 | ecosystem: Environmental > Terrestrial > Soil > Wetlands...
ACATCCAGGTGGGCCTGTACCCCGACACGGGACAGCCTGGCGAGATCTTCTTGAAGAGCGACCGCATGGGATCGACCATCTCCGGGCTGCTCGACGCCCTCTCCATGAGCATCTCCGTGGCACTGCAGTCCGGGGTGCCCCTGGCCTGGTTCGTGGAGAAGATGAAGAACATGCAGTTCTTGCCGTCAGGGCCCACCACCGATCCCAAGATCCGGAATGCCACCTCGATCGTGGACGGGCTGGCCAAGTGGCTGGAGTACAGGTTCCCGCCGCCGAGCGATCCACAACCCTGAAGCTACTTGTCCGGCAATGATCTCCTGATCGTGCGGAGCCGGCCGCGGATCGCCTGGGAATCCAGCCCAGGATGCTCCTCAAGCAAGCGCGTAACATCTGCCAGATCTTGGAGCCTCTTGCTCGCCCTCCGGCTCGATTCCGCCGCCGCCGCCAGCTTGAGCAAGATCAGATCCTCCATGGTGACCAGCCGAAGCCTGAGGCTGCCCGCCTGGGCGGGCACTGCCCGGTCGACCGACGCCGACATGAGATCGTCGGCCGAGAACTGGACCGAGATGCGCTGCTTGCGGGGCGTGCCCAAAGGGGCTGGCCCCCTCCAGTTCTCGGACCACCTGTGAAGCCCGTCGTAGCTGAATCCCCTCCGCTCCAGCTCCCCCCGTGGTATGTCGTCCCGGGTGTGGAGGGCGATGTCCACATCGGCCGTGGTGCGGGGCTCCTCGGTGTAGAGCTGGACCGCCACCCCACCCATCACCGCGTAGGGGGTGCCGACATCGTCGAGCACATCCACCAGGCTCGTGAGGACCGTCTCCTTGTCTCGTTCGCTCATCCCCATGGTCTCGCTCCATAGATGATCGAGCGACAGCCCGATGGCGAATCGCTCGGTGAATTGTCCCGTGGTGGGCTGTGGCACAACAGATAGCATGAGCCCTCCCGAACGAGGCGTCAAGGAAGATCACGACAGAGGCAACCCAACCCCCCTGAGATCGCGATCTGTGATCTCAAGAAAACCGGACACCTTTGAGGTGCCAATCTGGCACCTCAAAAACCCGTCACCTTGATCTTGCCCTTCATCCCCGAGAGAGCCTGCCAGCAAGAATCGGCCATCGCGGCCAGGTAGACGAGATCATACACGGCCTGTTCCTTGGTGATCTTGTTGTGCTTGGCATGCTTGACCAACCACCCGCCCAGGTGGGGAGGCAATGTCACCGTGAGCTTGAGACTCTTTTTCTTGGCCTTCATCGAGGTTCCCTTCCCGTGGATCAGGTCCACATATAGCCGCGAATCTTGATCAAGCGGATCATCATCTCCTCGTCCCTGGCCTCAAGCGCCGCTTCCATCGACCAGCAGACTTGGTGAATTTCTGGGAGATGACATCCTCGATGATCTTGTTGAGGCAGACTATGGCTTGCTTGGCGGCCTTGGACTTCGCCTGTGAAACTTGCTCGATGGTAGGTGACCATGGAAGGGAGCCGCAGTCCACCACGAGGTCGTGAGGTTTCCTTCCCTTGGCTTCGTTGGATTCCAGCTCGACGACCAGGTCGATCGCGACATGCATCGCCTGGGCGATCCCCTCACGGGACATGCCCCAGAATTTCCGCAGGTACTTGAAGAGTCCACCATCGAAATCTTGGGGATGGGCGGAAATCTCACAGCACACCAAGCACAGGCAGATCTCGATGATCCTCCCGTCGAGTGTCTTTCCCTTGCACTTCGAGCACCTGAGGACGGGCGCATTGATCAAGGTTGATTTGATGCCAGCATATCCGCTGAAATCAAATCTGCCGGCAATGCCTTCCTGGAGCGTCCCGCCGCACTGGCATCTCATCCTGGCCTGGTCCTTGAGGTACGTGGAGCCGCGCTTACCCAACCGATACCCAACCGGGAGGAGCTTGTCTCTCGCAGGCATCACGCAAGGCACGACATAGAGTCCCTTGGCCAAGCTCTTGAGGGCACGGCAAGCCCTGACCGGGCTGAAGCGTGTGGCCTCCACGATCTGACGGAAGCCAAGTCGCTCATGTCCCCGGAAGGCCATCAGGACAAGGATGCAGTCGCAGGCCAGCGAGCGCCCATCTCGGACTGAGCTTCGATTGGCTTTCCTCATGGCCGTGGGATCCGTCGGGTCTCGCCCGACAGGGAGCGCTTCAGTTCCTGGGCGAGCTTGGGATCGGCATGGATGCGGGCAGTGGATCTCCAAGAATAGTACACCTCTTCCATGTCCTTCATGAAGATGGGGAGACGGAGGCCCTCCCTCAGCTTGTTGAAGTTCGTCCAGAGGGTCTTGCGAGCCGCCTGTGCCAATTCGGACTGGCATTTTTTCCTCTGCCTGGGGGGCAGGTCCTCCATCCAGGAAAGATCGAAGATGTATAGGCTGGCACGGACGGAGAGCCAGATTGTGCCGAGCAACAGTGCCTCTTGCCTGCAAAGCTTATGCTTGATCTTGGCGGGAGCTTTCCTCGCGGACGATGTGCGAGGGACGATCCACATGCCCTCGGTCAGATCCTTCAGGATGCGGCCGATGCTGTTGGGCATGTTGTTGGAGAACTTGCCCGGGGAACGTCGTTCCATTTTCAGCAGATCCTGCATGACATACCGATCGACTTCTGCGATCTGGTCGGCGGTCAGGTGCTTCCGCTTCAGATCTCCCCACCGATGCCACGTGGATCCAGGCTTGTTCTTCATCTTGTCGTTCCTTGCGAGGTCCCCTAGGCAAACTTCACGGTACTGAGGGTGCCGTCCCTGGCTTCCAGCAGGAACTTGTGATCGTCCTCGTGATCCACGAGGAACGCCATGTACCCTATGGCAGTCCCGATCACCTCGGTCATGGTGCATCTGTGCTTCTTGGCCATCTTGCGGACGGCCTCCACGGCGTCGGGCGAGAGCATCACGGTGAGCTTGATCTGGGTGGCTGGGGGACGCGGGGACTTTCTCGCCAGGCGCAGCTTGGACTTCATCGAGGTTCCCTTCCCGCGGATTAAGTCCACATGCAGCCGCGGATCTTAATCAATCGAATCATCATCTCCTCATCCTTGGCCTCAAGAGCCTCCTCCATCAGGGAACACTGGTAGCGCAATTCCTTCTCTTCCTTGGTGAGAGTGTCTTTTTTGAACCTGGACATCCCGTTCCCAATCGGCTCGAACTCTAATGGGCGTGCATAGGCCCTGGAGAAGAGGGCGTCGTATCGATCATGCTCGATCTTGCGATCATGCGTCCACCACCGATAAATCTCCAGCAACTCTTTCTTGGCCGCGGCATGTGACTCGTCGGAGTCCCAGTCGACGATGCCGTCGAGCCCGCGCTCTCTCTCCACGAACTCCGACAGCACGGCCATGTTAGCGAACAGGATCCCCTCGCTCCGGTCTATCCAGCCCCAGGCATAGCCATTGCGCTTGTTACGGATGTCGAGCATGTGATAGCGATCGTAGGTGTGAGTCCTCAACCAGTACGCGGCGCGGCTGACGTGACTGAGCGGCCACTCGTGCCAGGACTCCAGCCACCTGCGGATCCTCTTCAAGGCATGCGGCTTCTTCATGTGCGTTGGCCCACGGGGCACTTACCAACGTCCTTGGTGTTCCGCCGGACGTTCTCGCAGATCGCAGGATCATCGTGGACCAACTTGCCGCCACTGGCAGCCATCTCCTCCTCGGTCGTGATCCCAGGTCCCCCGCATGCTTCGCAGAGGGCCGCGACTTGCTTCTGGCCTGGTTTCCATGCCATGGCTTCACCTCGCCTGCGACCAGAGCCTCAGCTCGGGGTTCTCGCGAGCCCACCTCCTGGCCGTGCCCCGGCTCACCCACTCCAGGAGTTGGGACTCCGAGTGCAGGAACGAGCCCCGCCAGCGCCGCACGATCTGGACCACCGCCTCGCGTCCGCACTTCCGGCACAGGAGATCCTTCTGGGCCTGCGTCCCGTGGGGCAGGATCATCAGGGCAACTTCCTCCAGATCGCGCGGCAACCTCAAGCGGAGGAGCCCTGGCCCGCAGAAGGACTTCGACAACAGCTTCGGGAGCCTCGACTGCCTAACCCTGAACATCCCCCGGACCCTCCGCATGCTGTCCTGTGCCCCCTGGCAATGCCAGCGCGTGGTGGCAGCCTGCCGGGCTATGGATGCCCGCTCACGGATCGACAGTCGCCGAGCCCTGGCGGGGCCGCCACGCTTGCCGCCCAGGCGGCCCAGGGCGACGGCATGGGGGTTCTTCTTCATGGGGAAGGAGGATACCATGCGCTCAAGCACGATCAAACTTTTTTTCTTGACACCATACCCTTGTTGCACGGTATTCCCTCATGCTGTACTATGCCCGTCATCTGACGGGAATGCAGTTGAAGACCTCAGAGTTGGAGAATCATCCTGAATGGAATCGAGCATACGATCAATTCAAAAGAGGGATCGACAACTGATGAAGAAGATCCAGCCCAAGATTGCATGGAGCCGGCCCGATCGATGCTGGGTGGGGAGCGCCCCGCCCCTCGTCGGCCCGTGCTGCCACGGGGAGAGCAAGGGAGAGGTCGCCGCCTGCCTGGCAGAGATCATCCGGGATCTGGCCTGCGATCTGGCGCCCCATGCGATCCCGAGGCCCGGAACCACCATGGCGATGGCAGGGGCCAAGCTCCCCCCAGGCAAGCGCCTCGCCCGGATGATGCGGGATGGCCTCATCAACAAAGACGGCTCGCTGAGCCGCCGGCCCCGTCCCAGGAAGGCCATCGGGGAACTCATGCTGGAGGACGCCGTGAGGTGGGCCAACCTCGTCTTGGCCAGGGAGAAGCCCTCGAAGAAAAGTCCCCGATCTTGAGGTCGCAAAATGCGACCTCAAGATGAAGGAAGACTAGTCCTCGCCATCGCTGCGGCCCTGCTGGCCGCCGCGGCCGTCCGCTGGAATGCAAGACAAAAGGACGACATCCTCATTGGATCAGGCATCTTCCTGATCAGAGGCAACGCAAGCAAGCGACGACGGTTCCTCCGGGAAAACAGCCTGGCAGCTTTCATCACATGAACGTCCGAGATCTGCATGAAACCTCGGTGAAAATGTTGGAGGCCCGGATGGGGAAACCCCACCCAGGCCAAGCACGCCGCCCAATCAATCAAGAACCGAGCAGCCATCGTGATCATGCACATGGCTTCCCTCCCCGTCAACCCCCAACCAGAACAATTCCTGACCAGGCCGGGTCGCTACGGATCAAGCGACGTGGTCCAGTACGGCGCCCATTCCTCGGGGATGTTGCGCGTGTCCATCCGCACCGTGATGGCCGGCAGGTAAGCCGGCTTCCTCGGCTGGCGGAGCAGTCGCATCCCCGCCTCGGCGGGAGTCCGATCGCCCTTGGACTTATTGCACAAAACACAGCAGGAGACGATGTTCTCCCACACGGTGCGGCCCCCTCGCGAGCGCGGGATGACGTGATCGAAGGTCAGATCTTCCGACATGAACTGATGCCCGCAATACTGGCACCGGAACCCGTCCCGCGTATAGATGTTGATCCGGCTGAACTTCACCCGGATGCGCTCACGCTTGAAGCTGTTCACCAAGCGAACGACTGACGGCATCGGCCAGGCACGGGTCGCCGACTGGATGGTCTTGTCCTTCGAGTATTCCACCACCTCAACCTTCCCGGTGAAGAAGTCGCAGATGGCCCTCTGCCACGGCTCCACGCGGAGCGGGCGCATCCCGACATCGAGGACGAGTACAGCGGCGTTCATGGCATCTCCTATTTCAAAAACATTGCGCACGAGGAAGGATTCAAACCCTCAGCCCCCGAGGTCATTACTCTCGGTGCTCCATCAGTTGAGCTACTCGTGCATCGTGGGGCGGGATGGACTTGAACCACCATCCCATCTTGCGATGGACCTGATCTTGGACGACCGCCCCATGGTTCAGTGGAGAAGTGGCAGGTTTGACACCACCTTTCTCACCGGACGGCGATCGCGGACCAGTCCGCACCCGATGCAAGTAGCCTGGCCGTCAAATGGGACATCGACCTCGACCACCAGCTTGTGATCCACCCCAGCCTCGTCGAGCCTCCTGGCAAGATCGCGCAAGGCCGGCTCATCGGGGACCGAGAGCACAACCACATGCGTCTCCGGGGGATGCTGGCCGAAGCTGCCGGCGGCATGGGCCACCTGAGCAGCCTGAAAGCCGCGGGGCAAATCATCTCGCACTACCAGGTACTGGGTAGGAGGGCCGGCGTCAATGTTGCGAATGCATGGACAGGATTCTAGGCACTCCCAGGAATCCGTCAAGAGAAAAAAGTGCCATCCGGGGAAGTCGAATCCCCACGGCCTTGCGGCCACACGGGCTTGAGCCGTGCGCGTCTCCCGTTCCGCCAGGATGGCATGGTTGCTCAGGAGAAGATTCGGACTCCCACTTTCAGCGTTCTGGACGCTGTGCCTCTGCCAATTGGGCTACCTGAGCACGCACCTTCAACCTTTGCTTTCTCATCCGTTCAGCATTCCCTCCCCTACAAGGATCACACCTACATCCCACTGCATACATGCCATACATGCCATGTTTCAAATGAGATCTCCGATCCCTCGCCGTTCTCCTCTGGTGACACTTCACACAAAGAACACAACATTTCGACAACTCTTCCAGCCGTCGCTTCTCACTCCACGACCACACCCTGTGAGTCACTTTCTTGGTCTTGTCGTTGTGATGGACTTCGAGTTGCCTGAAAGAACCACAATCCACGCAGGGTCCATTCTTCTCAAACCACGCTTTCCTTCTCGCCTTTATCCATCTAAGCTGCCAAGCACGTCGTTGCCCAATATCCTTGTAACCCATCCCTCGCGTATGCCACAAGGTCCAACCAAACTCAAGTAGAGCCACTGGGACTCGAACCCAGAACATCCTGATTTTAGGTCAGGCGCCTCTGCCAATTGGGCCATGGCCCCATGGAGTGGTCGACGAGGGAGTCGGACCCTCACGCCCTCGCGGGCACAGGTTCCTAAGACCTGGGCGTCTACCATTCCGCCAGCCGACCACAAAACAGTGCCGTCAGCCAGAGTCGAACTGGCACGCTCATGCGAGCACAGCGCCCTCAACGCTGCGGGTCTGCCATTCCCCCATGACGGCATGTTCTCAATTGAGCCACCACGGGAACTCGAATCCCGCTCTCCTGCTTACCGAGCAGGCGTGTCGCCGTCTACACCTTGATGGCATTGGCATCCCCGGCAGGATTCGGACCTGCATGTCTCGGCTTAGGAGGCTGAGCCCAGTTCCAATCTGGACGGGGACATCATCCTGGCAGAGAGACTTGAACTCCCAATCCTCCGCTTATAGAGCAGCCGCGTTACATTGCGCCATGCCAGGAAATTGCGGCTCCTACGAGAATCGGACTCGTCTTTCCACCGTGACAGGGTGGCGTCGTCAACCAATAGACCAAGGAGCCATTGTCGGAGCAGGAAGAATCGAACTTCCGTCTGAGGCTTGTAGGGCCTCGGTCGCTTCCACTAGACGATGCTCCGGTGGGAACAGCAGGCTCTGCCCCTGCCGCCTCCAGCTTGTCGAGCTGGCGCTCTCCTGAATGAGCTATGCTCCCTTGGAAAACTCGTGCTCGTGACAACTTCCATCCGCCAACACCCTCGTCCTCCTCGACCAACTTCGGCTGAGCTTGTCGTAGATTGCCTTGTCATCATCCGAAATCCTGCCAATCCAGGACGAATGATTCTTCGAGGACTTGGCATCCGGATACCTGGGAACTGGATCGTTCTTGGTACAGTGAAACTTGTCTGACCCTCTCTTGCGCAGGAAACTGGTCTGCATTGACATCGACACGAACCTGCAGTTCTGGCACCTGCGAGGAAACTCACAGTAGGTTTTCGGTTTCATGGTTTCGCACCTCCAGTCGGGATGGCCGGAGTCGAACCGGCAATCTCCTGTCCCCCAGACAGGCGGCTTACCATCAAGCCTTCACCCCGATAGCTCCATCGAGTGTCGATCTCGACTGCCAGGCTTATGAAACCTAGCTGTGCGCCGGCACTGGAGCCATGGCGCCCTCACCCAGACTCGAACTGGGAATACAGGTTTCGTAGACCTGGCTGATTTCCAATTTCAACATGAGGGCATACCCCCAAGCGGTTACGATCCGCCTTCTCCGGGTTGAAGGCCCGGTGATCTAGCCAGTGATCTATGGGGGCGATGGTGACCCTGCCGAGTATCGATCTCGGTTCTGTGCCGTGAGAGGGCACTGTCCTAGCCAGTAGACTACAGGGCCGATTCGTGCCTCCGCCGGAATTCGGATCCGGAATCCAGGTTTCGGAGACCTGTGTGATGTCCAATTTCACCACGGAGACCGCGGAGCCCCCACCGAGAATCGGACTCGGCCGACCTGGTTTAGAAGACCTGGCTGCGCTTCCAGCGCTGGGGGCCAGTGGCTCCGGGAGAGGGCCTCGAACCCCCAACGTCTCGCGTAACAGGCGAGCGGACTGCCTACTTGTCCTATCCCGGAACAGGGCTGGCGAGAGGAATCGAACCCCCAACCAACTCATTACAAATGAGCTGCTCTGCCGATTGAGCTACACCAGCGTAGCGGGACCTGGATGTGCGCCAGGGTCTCTGGCTTATGAGGCCAGTGGATTGACTACTTTCCCATCCCGCAGAGCCCATGTGCAGACTTGAACTGCACTCGCCGGCTTACGAAACCGGAGCATCGCCGTCTATGCTTCATGGGCAAGCACCGTGCGAGAATCGGACTCGCGTACCTGGCTTGGAAGGCCAGCGCCCAACCACTAGGCCAACGGTGCAGATAGAGCGGAGAACGAGATTCGGACTCGCGTAGTCTGCCTTGGCAAGGCAGTGCCTAACCACTCGGCCACCTCCGCATTGAGGCCCCGTTGCTCAGGCCGGAGCGTTGAATCCTCCACGGAACCCACCGAGGCGCTCCTTGTACTGGCCCGAGATCGCGATGAGCGAGGGACGGAACTCGAATCCGCGTAGTCCTCCTTGGGAAGGAAGTGCCTAGCCTCTCGGCCACCCTCGCAAACTGGCGACGACCAAACGGATTGAGCGCGTCATCAGTCGCGGTGATCCGCTGGCTCGCCAGATCCTGGCAAGTAGAACCAGCGACAATGCTCGTGATCAAGGAGCAAGACGAGTCGCTGGAGCGCTTGGCCAGGTTTTGAGGCAGGAGTGAGAATCGAACTCACGATTGCAGTTTTGCAGACTGCCAGCTTGCCACTTGCCGATCCTGCCGTGAAATCGGGACCGAGCCGCCAGGGTGAAAGGATCCCGCCCTGCGCGGCGCACGCTCGCGATCGTGCTCCCAGCCACCTGGCCTTGCCCGGTCCCTAGCAGAGGAGAGTAGTGGTCTCGATCCACATGCCATCCCTGGCACCGACGGTTTAGCAAACCGCGACGATCCCCGATCGTTTTGCTCTCCATGATGCCGGCCCCATGGCCGGCCGGAACCCTACCTGGACGGGACGATCCGGTATGCCGGCGTCCTGGCCTTCACTCCGCACTGCATATACTGCGCAATCTTCTCAGCGGCCTCCTGCCGCGTGTGGAACGAACCACCGAGCCTGGCCCAGCGACCGTCCACATACGTCTCGACATGGTACATGGGACACCTCCTGTTTGATGTAGGAGGCGTGCTACGGAGGATGCCCTTTCATGCTTGACTCCTTCCAATGCATACGTTTGTTCGGGTCGTTCCGTCACCAAGGATGCCATCGTGTGGACCAGCCCCGGCTCCTCGTTGGTGGCCACGAGCACTTCATCCCCCCTCACGGAGATGGCAATGTACGATGCAATCATGCCGCTGAGGATGACGGTCGCTTGTCCCTCCCGAGCCTGGGCCTGGGCCTGGGCCTGGGCCTGGGCCTGGAGGACTGCCACCAAGGCAACGACGATGAGCAAGAATCTCACGGCCATCAACCTACCACAGGCATGGACGAGAAGCACCACGGAACTGGCGGAAGGCGGAAGTCACGATCTCCATGCCCTCTCGGGCACGCACTGTTTTCGAGGCAGTCCCGGCTCCCCGGCCGATTCACCTTCCAGATGAGGAAGACGGAGGACACGATCCCCAAGCCCGAAGGCCCCATCCGCTTTCAAGACGGTGCTCGAACCCCGTCGAGTTCATCTTCCAGATGAGGAAAGCGGGCTACTCGAAAGCCAAGCCTTGCGGCTCGCTCCGGCTTCCAACCGGGCCGTGGACCTCCCACGTTCACTTTCCAGGAACCTTAGTTCATCCTTCATTCCTGAAACGCCATCTACGTGTATTCTTTTCCCTTACATGGTGGCGCTTATGACAATTGGGACATAAAACCGAACATTTCTTGATTTCCTTGAGCACACGGCTCCAATTCCTCCTATTTGCAATCGCCCTGGATATGGTTATTTCCTTCTCAGCCGAATCCTTATGATGAAATTCGAGTATGGCAGCATCTGCTTCTCCGCAAACACGACACGGATGTTCCCTCAAATAACTACATAGCTTACTGATAACATACTCCCTGTACCGTTCATTCGACCTGTGAGCACGATCAAGATACCGTTGTTTGTTTCTCTTGTAATGCTCTCTGTTGTATGCAGCTCTACAAGATATGCATTGATTCTGATAGCCCCTTCGATGATGTTTCCTAAACTCAGAAACTGGCCTGGGACCACAGTTTTTACACAACAACATTTGCATGACTCCAAACATATCACTTCTTTGGAGACGCTGCAACTATTCGCGGGCCATCCAAGTGCTGCCCTCGGCTACTCGGATTTGGAGTCCAAGTTGATCAGCTGGATCATGACCCATTTGAGACCATCTCGCGCCCTGCGCGTTGCCCATGATGTGGACCTGGGGGTAGTCGAAACCCCACTCGATGGTTGCAAGCCATCAGTGCTCCCGTTATCACTACAGGCCCATGGTCGGAGTGGGGAATTCTGCCATCCCGGCCTCCTGATCCCGAATCAGGCGCTCTTCTGTCTGAGCTACACTCCGCGAAATCTGGGTGACCAACGAGACATCGAACTCGTACCTACTGGTTCACAGCCAGTCATGCAGCCTTTACACCATGGCCACCGTGGTAGGGACGGAGGGAGTTGAACCCTCGTCGGTCGCTTATCGAGCGACTGCGCTGAACCGTTGTGCTACGTCCCTTCATCTCCCCCCTTTTTGACGCCGCAGGGGGAGGGAGCAATCAAGCTCGCGGCTCTAGTCATCCCTTTCGGGGATGGCGTCAGTCGGGATGGTGGTGATCGAAACCACGTCGTCTCGGCCCCAAACCGAGTGCCTGGCCACTAGGCTACACCCCGCGAGTTCCGGCGGAGAGGATCGGACTCCCATATCCCGGGTCAAAGCCGGGCGCCCTGCCATTGAGCGACGCCGGAATGGTTCCCGAGGCACGAGTCGAACGTGCAACCAACGACTTCAGAGGCCGCTGCGCTCCCATTGCGCCACTCGGGATCGATAGATCTGATGCCCTGCCGGCCTCGCTACGGCAACAGGACAACTTGATGACTTTTTCGACGGGGTCTTGAGTACCCCACCAGGAGGATGATCGCCACCCCCGGCCTCAGATCAGTGCCCCGCTCCAGAGTCGGACTGGACCCTCGGCATCTTCAGTGCCGCGCTCGTCCCACGAGAGCTTGCGGGGCATATGCGGGACTTGGCATGTCCCGCCGCTTTGTTCGCTATTACGTTTTCAGAGATCGCAGGAGTGAGACGCCAGGGAATTGAACCCTGATTGACTGATTAAGAGTCAGCTATTCTAGCCGTTGAATTAGCGTCCCATGGTGCCCCTGAAGTGGCTCGAACACTCAATGAACGGGTTAAAAGCCCGCTGCCCTGACCATTGGGCTACAGGGGCGTCTCGGTGGGCGAGGTGGGGATCGAACCCACCGTGTCCGAGGACAAGGGCTTTACAGGCCCCATCGTCACCTTGACTGGTCTCGCCCGCATATCGAACGGGCGTTTATAGCCATCGTGTTTCATGAACGACCTCCTTGAACAAAAAAAGGCCGCCTCGGAGTTCCGGGCGGCCTTCGCAAAAGATTGAAACTGCTCTTGCTCTAGCCGCCCATCCTATCCTCCTGCTTGGTCCCTTCCGGGCGTGTAAATGATAGAGGGGCCAAGCTCGATGGGGCATTGGGAGCATACGCCCATCCACAGACCGGATGGCCTGCGGATTTGATCGTGAGGTGTCGCGCTCTGAGGAACATCTTCAGCTTCCAGGAGGACTGTGGACCCTTCCCGAGAACCTGTCAACAACTTTTTTTCAGTTTTTTCCCTGGCCCCTACTTGCGGATCTGAGCCGCCGCCGGCAGGGACGCAGGCCTCGTCGGCGGGATGGACCCCCGGATGAAGATCGGGGCTGCCGCCACCACCGCATCCGACAGCGACGCGAACGCCGCCAGGAGGGAAGCCCCCGCCGTGGCGATCCCAGGATCCACGGGCACCGATGCCGCCGCCGCCGGCTGCAACACCTTGCCACCCTTGACCATGATCATCATCCTGGCGGCCACGTTGGTCGGATCTGCCGTGTCCCGGACCGCGACCGAAGCCCTCACGGAATCCGCGAGGACCGTCACCGATTCGAGCGATGTCGTGTACGTCTTCTGGATCGTTGCCATGTTCGTTCCTTCTTTCCTGTGGATGGCCTGTGGCGGCCGTTTTCTCGGAAATCTATGGGCTGTCGTCCCTCCAGGACCAGTCGGGCAGGTCGACGGACTTGCCGGAGAGCCCATGGCTGCTGTCAGCATGGAACAGCAGCTTGCCAGCCGTCAAGTTGAGATGGCACCTGCGCCGTCCCGGATCAGGATTGTCGGGACTCGTGTTGAGGAGCGATGGCAAGAAGGTCGGGCTCGCCTGATTGCCATCGAATGCCCACATGACAGGTCCTGCCGTGAAGAATACGTGAGCATTCCCACAACCCGGACAATGGAAAGCCCAGCCCCTGATGGAGCCCCCATCGTCGACTACCGGCTTGAGCTTCACGGATTCGCCACCAACAATGTAGACACTCCCCCAATCGGGACCGACAAATACACCGGCACAAGCTTGATGTTGCCATTATGATCCTGAATGAGCAGCGCCATGTCCGTAGTGTTGTTCGCCGTGAGATTGGACTCCGCGAACTGGAACAAGTCAAGCACCGTGCCAGGCCCGACGCCGGGCTCGTTCGAGACGACCCGGAATGTCTGGACGTGACCGAAATACTGATCGAACACCGTCTCGTTGGCGCCCGCCGTGGCTCCGTACCCTATGGCGATAGCACTCACCCCACTGGTCACGGCATTGGTCCCGATGGCGATGGTCCAGGTCCCGACGGCCTGCACGCCAGCCCCTATCGCCACATGGTAGTCGCCATCCGCAGAGGAACCCGTCCCGACCACCACGCAACCGTCCGCCGACGTCCCATGGACATTCGCCCCATCGCCGACGACGACATTGCGGAGACCATCATTCTGGACCTGGGCGACATCCCCCAAGCACACATTCCAACTACCCGTCCCCTGGACCTGGGCATTGTAACCCACGCACGTATTCTGATCTCCACCATTGGTCGACGCCCCATTCCCCATGACGACGGTATTAGTACCCGTCACCGTAGCCCCCAGCCCGATGGCGATGTTACTGTCACCCACAATCGTAGAACCTGCCCCGATGGCGATGCCCCAGTTATCCTGCTCAGCAGGCGAACCTGCCGAAGCATTCAAACCGATGGCGACACATCCCTGATTCCCGGCTTCCCCAGTATTGGCACCCGAACCTATACTGACCGAATAGCCCGCCCCCACAGTAACTCCCTGGCCGATGGCGACCGAATAGCTGGAGGTCACTGTAGCATCATCCCCGATGGCAACCGAACTGTCGGCCGACATCCCCGTACCGTCACTGCCTATCCCCACCGAATTGTTCCCATCCACGTACACCCCCGGCCCCAACGCTATGCTGCCCTGGCCATTCGACGATACCCCGCTCCCACTCCCAATCGCTATCCCGTAATCGGTCAAGACCGAAGCATTCGCCCCCATGGCAATACAATCATTCAAGGGAATCGCGGACATGGCAACCTGGCCCACGCTGGCAGACATCCCCATCACGACAGTGCCCACCCCGTAAGTCCCAGCCCCATGCCCCACGACGACGTTGTCGTCATAGGTCGTCGAGACGCTCAACCCCTGGTACCCCACCGTGGCCTCATACCCTATGGCCACGTTGTTGTTGGAAAAAACGCCGCTCAAGTGATCGCCAGCCTCGGCATAGTA
>Ga0116118_1001135_pt1 | contig 14189 bp, 15 predicted proteins | sample June2015DPH_11_5_FD_89723 | JGI IMG/M metagenome (GOLD analysis project Ga0116118, IMG submission 89723) | Peatland microbial communities from SPRUCE experiment site at the Marcell Experimental Forest, Minnesota, USA - June2015DPH_11_40 | ecosystem: Environmental > Terrestrial > Soil > Wetlands...
GCAGTCACTTCGGCGCCGGCCTTGGTTTCAGAACTGGAAGCTAAAGTCGAAAAATACCCAAATTCCACCAATGCCACGCTGGGACGCATGCTGTTCACCCGTCGTCCCCTTCAAATGGAGAAGTCCGGCCTGCGCCATTTGTCATTGGAAGACATGTTTGGGCTTTTTGGCTGAGGGAGATTTCAGTTTGCAACCACGGCTGGCCTGCTTGCCCTCCGGCGTCGAACGATACTGCTGGCGGCCTCGATGCCGGGGGTCCGGCATAAACAACATCTTACAATGTGTTGGCGGGAGGTTCGCTCATCCGCCTCCCCTTCTGTTCAGCAGGTACAGGGTGTAGCTGGCGTTGATGAGCCATACCAGTGGGTTTAAGCTCAGCAGCGACAGCAGGGCGAAAACCATCACCTGCTTCTCGATGATTAGCCACCCCTGCAATATGAGGATGGCGGCGCCCGTGGCCACGCCGAGGGTACCCCAGCCAACCATGCCGGGAGGGTAATACGAGCCGGCATCGAGGAACCGACCGGGTACCACTTGGAGCAGGAGCAAAAACAGTCCCGCAAAGGCGCTCCAAAAACCGATGAAGAAGGCCCAGCCGTAGCCGGGGTCGCTCTTCATGCAAGCGCACGCGCACAGGGCGCTTGCGAGCGTAAGGGCCGCCCATTCAGGCTGGGATAGCATGGCGAGTATGGTATCCACTTGCCCGATCTCTCCCAATTTCATCCAGTCGCTCGGTTCCATGATGCAAAAGCCATTTCTGCATCATTATATGCAGGCTGAGGGGGAAAGGCCGATAAATGTGGCAACTGCCCGAGCTGCTCAGGTGCGGAGGTCGGAGACGTTGACCTTCCGGTTCCTGGTGAGAAGGTCGTAGATTGTATCGATGAGCGCGCGCTGCAGCTCCATGGACATATCCCCTCCTCCGGAGGTCATGTGCGCAAACTCCTCAATGAGCACCTTGGCGATCTCGGGGATATCCTGGTCCAGGAGGCTGTCCAGAACGAGGATTCGGTTGTTGGCTGCATCGGCCAGCGCCTGGCACTTGATGGTGTCGGAAGCCATGATCTTGGTCACTATCTCCACTTTGATGCCGGCAGGCTTTATCTTCCGAAGCAGGCGGAGCGCCAACTTCAGCTTTTCGTACTGCGGTACATCCACCCTCTTGATCTTCTTCAATCGCTGGGCGATGGTGGGCAAGCACGCTCCGACGGCCTTGATGGCGGTGTAGGCGCTGAGGATGTTGCTGAGCCTGTAGCTGACGGTGACGGGCAAGAAGCCGGCGGCCCGGGCGTAGTAGATGTTGGGGTCTGCTTCGGTGACCTCAGCGGAGGTGAAGGCGGCCATGCGGCCGTGACGCTCGTGAAATGCTTCCTCCAGCCGGGACAGTTTGAATCCGCCAGGGCCTCCCCAAGATGTGTGGCTGTGGTCCATGATGTTGTAGACGGCGTCGTATATCCTGACAACATCCTCCCTCGGATTGACCTCCAGCGCCTTCTTGTAAAGCATGGGAGCTTCAAACTCGAAGTCCATGCGCTCGACGATTCGGTGAAAAATTCCGGACAGGTCCACATTCCGGACCTGCCGGTCCTCCGATATTTCCGAGCGCTTCAGAACGTCTGTGACGTCATAGGAGAAGTCCCAAGGCGCCGTGGCGCGATAAACCAGGAAGCCATGGAAGTAGAGCCCCTTGATCGCCGGGTGTCCGTTGCCAATCACGCCAGGGTAGCGGGGCTGCATCCAGACATCCCGCTCATCCCAAGCCTTGACCAGTTCGGGCAGAAGAGGGACCTGCACGGTGGTACCCTTTGTCGCCGGGAGGGTTTCCTCCTCGGTCAGCTCGTATTGGCCTCCCTCGTCCAGGGCGTTCTGCACCAGCTCGCGCAGCACAAACCACGGTTCGTTCCAGGTGTCGGCCCCGGCGTGCAGCGTCATGTGGGTCTCCCAAATTCGGCCGTCTGCATCCCGGCTGCGGATCTGGATCAGCCGGTGGTCCTTGTCGCGGATGGTGACGGGCACTGTTTCGGATCGGATGTGGTAGTCCGGCCCGCGCGCATCCAGAAAGCCACCCAGCCTGTGCAGGTAAGCGAGAATAAATTTTAACCCGGTGCCCTTCGATCCTATCTTGCCGCCATCTGCCTTGCTCGTAAGTCCCAGAGTGACGATTTCGCGTATATCTAGAACAGTTGGCGTCGTGATGCGAAAGTGTTTCATTTTACCCAAAACGTGTTTGGCGGCTTTCGAATGGAAAGCGGGCCGCCAACTTCCGCAGGCGGCCCGGGAATCAAGACAAATTGATAAGTGTTGCAAGTCGTTACGCTATAATTATATTGATTATGCTAACTACAACCGAGGCTGGTACCACAGTTGGGGCACCGAAAGCAACTTCCTGACCTGACGAGTCGGGTCCCACATTCGCAGCAGAACGGGGCGTCCATCTGGAAGTGGGCGACGCTCTCGCTGATGGCAGAAACACCCGCACCGGCTGGAACGGTTGCAGACAGCGGAGCCACAGCGCGAACCGCAGTTTGTTCCGCGTGCAACGGCTTGATCGTGTGGCCGGCCGGTGTGCCGTCTCCGTTGCCTTTGGCATTGTCCCCGTAGCCGGGGATGAAGTTGATGCCCATCCAGCGGAAGATGTAATCCACCAGGCTGGTGGCCAGCCGGATCTGAGGATTCTTGGTGTAGCCGCTGGGCTCAAAGCGCTGGTTGGCGAATTTCCGGACGAGGTCCTGCAGCGGGACTCCGTACTGGAGCGAGACGCTGGTCAGCGTGGCGATCGTGTCCATCAGCCCACCGATGGTGGAGCCTTCCTTCGACATGGTGATGAACATCTCGCCCGGGGTGCCATCATCGTAGAGGCCGACGGTGAAGTATCCCTCGTGGCCGGCGATGTCGAATTTGTGCGTGATGGAAGTCCGCGTGTCAGCCATGCGACGGCGAACCGGCTGTCCAATCAGGGCGCGCAGACTATCGATCTCTGTCTGCAGCTTCGCGACGGTTTGCTTGAGGGTTTCAGCCTCCTCCGTGGCTTGCTTGGCGGTGTTGAGCGGCTGGGACATCTTGGATCCGTCGCGATAGATTGCAACGCACTTGAGGCCCATGCGCCAGGCTTCGATGTAGACGTTCCTGATCTCATCGGCGGTGCAGTTGTTAGGGACGTTGACGGTCTTGGAAATGGCGCCCGAAATGAAGGGCTGGGCTGCGCTCATCACCTTGAGGTGCGCGGTGTAGTGCAGGCTGCGCGTTCCGCGGGCTGCCTTGAAGGCGCAGTCGAACACGGGCAGGTGCTCCGGCTTGAGGCCGCTGGCGGCCACATCCCCCTTTTGCCGCGCGCTCGATTTGACGATGGCGTCGTCCGCGGTCAAGGCGACGTCCTCGATCGTGTCGTAGGCTTCGACGTGGTCGATGATGCGCCTTATTTCGTCTCCCTTGTAGCCGAGGCCGGTCAAGGCTTCAGGCACGGTTTGGTTGACGATCTTGAGGTTGCCTCCGCCGGCCAGGATTTTGTACTTCACGAGCGCGATGTCGGGCTCGATGCCGGTCGTGTCGCTGTCCATGAAGAAGGAGATGGTTCCTGTCGGCGCCAGCACAGTCACCTGAGCGTTGCGGTAGCCATGCTTCTTGCCGAGGGCAATGGCCTCGTCCCAGCACTCGCGGCTGGTGGCAAGCAGATATTCGAATTTGGGGTAGCGTTGGATCTTTTCAACCTCTTGGCGGTGCTGTGCAACGACTTGCTGCATGGGCTCCACGTTGTCCTTGGCTGCGGTCTTTTCAACCCCGGCGCAGCGGGCGTCCTTGTAGCCTTTGAAAGGCCCCTTGATCTGAGCCATCCGGGCAGACTGGGCATAGGCCTCGCCGGTCATAATGGCTGTGATCGCTCCGGTCAGAGAGCGGGCTTCATCCGAGTCGTAGGGGAGGCCGTAGCTCATAACCAGAGAGCCGAGGTTGGCGTAACCGAGGCCCAGCGTCCGGAAGACGTGCGAGTTCTCCGCGATCCTGGCAATCGGGTAGCTGGAGTTGTCCACCAGTATCTCCTGGGCGGTGAGGTAAACTCTCACGGCCGCGCGGAAGCGCTTGGAGTCGAAGAGGCCGTCAGCATTCTTGAACTTCACCAGGTTCAACGAGGCGAGATTGCAGGCGGTGTTGTTCAAAAAGACGTATTCGGAGCAGGGGTTGGTCGAGTGGATGGCTTCCGTGCCCTTGCAGGTGTGCCACTTCTGGATCGTGCCGTCGTATTGCAGCCCGGGATCGCCGCAGGTCCAGGCGCCCATGGCAATCTTTTGGAGGAGCTCGGAGGCATTCTTCTTCTCGAGCGGCTTTCCGGTGGTGACGGCCTTGGTCCACCATTCCCTGCCATCGACGGCGGCCTGCATGAACTCGTCGGAGACGCGGATCGAAAGGTTCTCGTTCTGGAACTTGACGCTGCCGTAGGCCTCCCCGTTGAAAGAGGAGTCGTAGCCTTGGGCGATGAGGGCTCCGGCCTTCTTTTCCTCCAGGGACTTGCAATCGATGAAATCTTCAATGTCCCCATGCCAGTCCCTGATCGTGTTCATCTTGGCGGCGCGGCGTGTTTTGCCCCCGGACTTCACGATGCCGGCGACCTGGTCATAGACCTTAAGGAATGAGAGCGGGCCGCTGGGGCGCCCCCCTCCTGAAAGCTTCTCGCGCCTGGAGCGCAAGGGCGTCAGGTCGGTGCCGGTTCCCGATCCAAACTTGAAGAGCATCGCCTCGCTGCTGGCCAGGTTCATGATGGATTCCATGTTGTCCTCGACGGACTGGATGAAGCACGCGCTGCACTGGGGGTAATCGTATTGCGTCGCCGGACGTTCGCACTGCCCGCTCTCCGGGTTGAAGCGCCAGTTGCCGCGGGTGGAATTCTTGCCTATTCCATACTGGTGGTAAAGTCCCACGTTGAACCAAACCGGCGAGTTGAAGGCGCCATACTGGTTGACGCTCAGGAAGACCAGCTCGTTGTAGAAGACCTCGCCGTCTTCCTTGGAAAAATAGCCATCCTTGACACCCCAGTCTGCAATGGTGCGGCAAACTCGATGGATCAGCTGGCGCACGGAGGACTCCCGCTCAGGCGTGTTCTGCTCGCCATAGAAGTACTTGGAGACGACCACCTTGGTGGCCAACTGGGACCAAAACTCCGGAACCTCGACGTCCTTTTGTTTGAAAACGACCTTGCCCCTGTCGTCGGTGATCTCGGCGGTGCGCTTTTCCCACTTGACCTGGTCGAATGGATTGATGCCTTCGGTACTGAATGTGCGCTCGATGATATTGGTCATAAGTTGTCGTTGCTGTGTTTGGCGTCCTTCTGACATAATATGGCTATATGTTGTATCTGACCCGCTTATTATACCCCTTATACAGGGGCGGGAAGGGCCAAAAATCTTGCAATAATTCTCCCTCGGCGGAGATGCGCTCTTGCAACCGCGCGACAAGTATGGGATCAGGGTTATGAAAGTCAACACCCTTTGTTAATATAATACTGATGCCTGTAACTAGATTCTGTCCCCACTGCCACGGCACAGGGCGTAGCCGTTGGGCGGGCCTAGCTTTAAAACACATGAATTGTGCCCAAGGTGTGTAAATCGTCGCGTTATGTTGGGGTGCTATGATTTCCGGGCGTTGGATTTGGCGGTCGTCGGGGTCGTCTTGACCCTCAGGAGATGAAGTTCGGTGCGATCCAGCAGTTTCCATTGCACCTCGTCGCCCGGCTCCAAGCCGATGGCGGCGGCCAGGGCCAGAGGAAAGCTCACATATCTGATCAAACACACCGCCGTTAACAGTCTGTGCGGCGCGATTCGGGAAGTCCACAAGGGGAACACATTTTTCGGGCCGTCAATTCCCTGCCATCTTCACAAATGGAATCCGAAAAAGTTGCTGGATTGGGCCGGATTGCCGAAGCCGTGCATGAGATCGCCGGCACGGAGCCGAAATTGAGAAAAGGTTTTCATTGGTGATTTTTGGAATTGAACAAACGCGCTTGCGCGGATTCTGCGGCACGGCGGGCGCGGTCTGCCTCGGCCTGTTCCCTGCTGATTCGGTCGCCGTCGAGTCCGGCTTGAGGGGCTTAACTCGAATCCTCCCCAAGATTGGAAAGGCAGCGCGCAGCGCGAAAGCCAGCGCGAGCGGAAAAGGAGTCCACCAGCGCTTGCCCTTTGGCGCGGGTCTGGGCTGGCGGGAGGCCCAGCCGCAACAAAAACGCCCGCCAGAACATTTTGGGCGTTTCGATCGGGTGGGGTGTTTAATATCCCGCGTTCTCACAACAACGGGTCGTTGATTGGCAAGAAATGTGTAGTGCCACTCCCGTATGGTGCCCCATATTATTCTAATGCTAACAATAAGTCAGGTTGAACGAAGTGCCAAAGAAATTGGTCAGAATGGAAATGGGGACGCGCCGGCCCATTCAGTATTCACGCAGGAAGCGGCCTTTGGGTATCCGAGAGATTTTCTTGAGAATCAGTTTGTTTACCTCGTGATTTCTCCGCGGGCCAGAGGGTTGTCTATCGGGGTCAACGTGAACCCGATGGTGAACTGCACCTTCCAGTGCCTATACTGCGAGATTGATCGCGCCCAGCCTGCACGCGTCCCACACTTTGATGTTGAGAGAATGGCCGCCGAACTGCGTGGGACTTTTGGATTGGCGTACTCGGGTGGTCTGCGGCAACGGCCGCGTTACGCCAGGGTGCCGGATGATTTGCTGCAAGTGCGCCATGTGGCCTTGAGCGGAGACGGCGAACCCACCTTGGCGAGCCATTTTGTCGAGGCATTGCAAGCAATAGTCCACATTCGCGGCACTGGCGGATTCCCGTTTTTTAAAATCGTGGTTGTTACCAATTCAACCGCGCTGGATCGGCCAGAGGTCGAACACGGATTACAGTCCCTCCTGCGAACGGACGAGATTTGGGCAAAACTGGATGGAGGCACACAGGATTATCTGAACAGGCTAAACGGCGCGACGACCCCGCTGGAAAAAATCATGAGCAATATCCTGTTGGTAGCCCGTCAACGTCCCGTGGTTATTCAGAGCCTGTTTCCCGCAATCAGTGGCGAGCCTCCGCCTGCGCGTGAAATCAAGCAATACGCGCTGCGATTGAAGGAACTGAAAGAGGCGGGGGCAGAGATTTCTCTCGTGCAAATTTATTCCGCGACGCGGCCGATGGCCAGGACGGGATGCAGTCATCTGCCATTGAAATCGCTTTCGCAGATCGCGAAAATGGTCCGCCGAGTGGCCGGACTGCGAGCGGAAATCTTTTGAGCCATAGAGGGCAACCTGGATGCGCTCAACTTCGGGGCGGGCGCGTTGCACCGCAAAAAGCAATAGCCAGACAATATCCCAAGCCGTCCAGTTTCGTGCTGGGCGGTTACGGTATTGCAGTCCCCGTGCCACGGCGGCGCGAAGCTTATGAAGGCTTCTGGCCCTGGTCGGGGCGCGGGGCCGCGTTGTTCCGACTTATGGCGGCCGGGTGAGACGCGGGCCGTCGCCTGGTGGTTGGCGGGCAGGCGTAAGGCCAGCGGCTTGCCCAGATGGCAGAGGTCAGGCTGATGTTTGGGGTGTCGTGAGGGCGGAAGTTTCGACAAGGCCCTGATGCGCGGCCTGCCGGCTGAGGGGACTTGGCGAAAGCTTACGCGCTCACGGTGCCGGGGCTGCCTGTCCTCGGCGATTTGAGACGGTGAAACGGCGCGGCATGGAAGCGCGGGCCGGTGGAGAGGTTCACCGGGCGGCGCTGGAATGGAGCGGAGTGGAACCGGCTTGAATTGGCAAAGTCAGGCCCATCCGTCGCCGATGTGTCGGTGGAAGCGGCTTCCGGCGACGCATCGGCGGTCGTGGTTTCGGGGGACTTTACAGGGCAAATCCGGCAACTGGCTCCCGCCTTTGCGAGGCACTTGGTGCCGGGATTGTCAGGGAGGAAATCTGTCTCTCCCGCTTTTTCCTTCGGGAGAAACAGGAAAGGCCTGGTGATTACTACTTTTTGTTGCCGGCCTGCTTAGCGGACACCGCCTCCTTTTTCTTCTGGGCGGCGCTGTCGGCCTTGGATTTTTGCTGCGTGGATTTCTTCTGGTTGGATTTCGGAGATTTGTCACCCATAATATTACTTTTGTTCTTCGCGTTGATTGGCCTGCGGCATAATTAGTTTCGCCTCAGGCAGATCATTGTAATGCCCGTGACGGTCATTGTAAAGCCACGTCGTCCAATCGGGCTTATCTTCTGCGGAGATTCCACCCGTGCGAAGCTCTGACTCCTGACAAGGGCGAGCATCGAGCATCTTCTTTTGGGCGCGGGGGTGTCTTTTGTCTTTGGGATCATGGGTAAGGGGGTTCCGCCGACACTCGCGCGCCTTGATGACGTTCCATTGCCCTGACGCCAGCAATGCGCGATCAGCGAGCTACCCCTCGATGAAGACAGCGGGCGTCGGCCCAGAACCCATCGATCTGGGGCAGTTGGGGAATGGCGGTCAAAGGGTGCTCTTCGGGGACATTGATGCCGATCCGTGCCTTCGAGAAGGGGCTGCGAGCGGCCGTGGCGATTTCTGCCAATTGGAAGCATGGCATCTGGTGGTTGATCGGGAAGAAGCCCCTCGTGCCCGCCTGCGCGCAGACATTTACGTTGCGCAGCGCTTGCTGATCTCCGGGGTGAAGGACGGGAGTGGGGAACCTCATGGCTGCATGACTTCGCCACGCATGAATGCCAGCCATTGTGCCCTCTTCTGCAGTGTGATAAAGCGGGCGACGCACGCTCCGTCGGAGTGGACGGCGTAGCGATGCTTGGGCTGGTCCTGCTCCTCGCGGAGTTGGAATTCAGGAAGATGGAAATTCTGGTGGCGCCACAATTCTCGCCGGCCGTTGGCCTCGATGAGGCGGATGATGCACTTGGTCAGAATAGCGCCTCCACCCCTGCTGGAACGCAAGGCCAGCAAAATAGGAACACGCACGGGCCCCATGCTGCGGCCGATGAAACCGATCAGGTCGTTCTCCTCCAACCAGCAGCGCCCGGCAGTCTGGTCGCCGAAGAAGAGGCGCAGCTTCTTGTGGTGCAGGCGTGCGTATTCCAAGTGGGCCGCCACGGAGGGGGGCGTTCCCGGATCAAACCATGTTTGCTCGTTGAGATCGGACCGAGCCGAGTAGCGCCTGATTAGACCCTGGTATTCCGCATACTGATCGAGGGTTCCCTTTTGCTTGGGGTCCGGCTTGGTCGTGCCCAGCAAGCCGGCCATCTGGGCGGCATCATCAAAGCAGTTGTTGAAGCCCAAGCAGGAGCAGCCTCCTGTGTGCTCGATGACAAATAATTCCTGGCTCGGATTGATGGTTACCTTCATATGACTTTTTGCTCCAAGGGGTCGCAAAGGCGGCCTCTTACTCGCTGGTTCCCTGTGAAAATATCTCTTTCGAGTTTGGCTTGAATTCGACGTAAAAGGTGATTTTCTTGGAGGGTCCCTGCCCCTGCTCGACGAAGACTGGGCGCCGGAATGTGCCGCTGCCATCGAACTCCCACCCGCCGCACTCAGCCACCTCGAAGTCGAAGTCGTAGGCTTCGAAGGCGCATTGAGCAGCAAAACGGCGGCAGGCGTCGAGACTGCCACCATGGTTGTAAAAATGGAGTTCTTCGAGTTGAATCCGCCACTTGAGGTGCGCCAGAAGAATGTCGTCCACGAGGGTCTCGGCGACTGCATCATATCCTATTGGAATATCCCCCCTCTCCCCTGGGTGCTTCCTGCTAGCGGGGTGGATTTTGCATCCACAAACTTCCCATCCTTCGATGGCTTTCTGGCCGGGAATGGTTGGCGGAGTCTCCTTTGCGCAAAGCGCGTAGCAGATACCATCCAGCGTGAAGTCATATCCGGTGGCCGCTTTTTCGTTGGGTTTTTCGGTGCGCTTGAAATCGATGTTTAACTTCCTCGCAATAACAGCAAGTTTATTGAAAAAGTTGTTCATGCTTTCAACATAGTTTGGCTGCATATTCTACCGAGCGACATGATGCAGACGCCTCTTTATAGTGCGCCGTGGTGGAAGTATCGGCAGCAAATGATATAATTGCGGCATGGTGTTATCGATTTACACGGACGGATCCTGTTGCCCTAATCCAGGTGAAATGAAGATTGGCGTAATTGCCATGCGTGGCCCTGCGCCTGTTCATTCCATTTCCAGGAGCATGGGGGTGGGGACAAGCAATCAGGCCGAATTGCTGGCCATCCGCGAAGCGCTTTCCTGGGCGTCCCCTGCTGAGGAAATTGTGCTGAATGTGGACAGCAGGTACGCCATCGGGGTGATCAGCAAGAACTGGATGGTCTCGAAGAACCTGGAGTTGGTTCACGAAATTCAAAGGCTGTTTCGGTCGTTTCCGCGCATTCGCATGGTCAAAGTCCGCGGCCATGCCGGGGTACTTGGAAACGAGATGGCCGATGCTTTGGCAGGCTGATCAGGAAACCATGGCCAATTTGCCGCGGAAGGATTCTTAAGCTCCCGAAGATCTCTGATGTTTTCCTCCACAGCCCCGCGCTGGTGCCCCGCGCTGCGCTGGAGGAGCGTTCTGAGGGCCGTTGCCAAACCGCAAAAGATCAGCGATAGGGGTGTCTCGTTCGCCCCCTGTTCCGGTCGCTTCGGAAGAAGGCCGTCTGCTGCTGCTTGTTCAGCCAGGCGAGGAACTTCTGGAAGCGCGGATCGGCCAGTATCTTCTCCACCGAATTGGCCTCATTCCGAAGCTGGTTGTGCGACCACGTCTTGTGGATGAAATCCTCGCAGGTCTGGCAAGCGGGGACTGTCTCAGTCCCGCCCTTGCACTTCGGTACGACATGGTGCCCGCGCGTCTTCAAATGCCGGCGGCAGAATACGCACTGGCTCTTGTCGAGAGGCCCCTCCTCGCCGGCATTAGCTTGGCTTTTTGCGTCATCGCTCTGCATTTGCGTTCCTTTCAGTATATTGAGTTGCGCTGAATTTTCCAACCCGTTACGGTTTCATCGTGAACGCGCGCGACTTTCTGGCAATGGTTGATGCAGCGCTGGTCTGGTTCTCAGCGAAGCAGGTCCAGGATCCGTTGAGGTTCGCGCACAAGTTGAGGAAGCAGTCTGATCCCGTCTCCGCTTTTCTGTGGCAGAAACTGCCGGAGCCGGACCAGATAGCCCTAAGGTCAGATGCCAGCTCGCGGTCATCCCAGCGTGCCGTGGTCAAGGCTCTCAACAGCGCCATCGGGGGAGAGTGCATTTACGAAACAGATCGCTTCCAAGGCATCGAGCTGCGGCCCCAGACGATAGACCTCCTGAAGCAGGGTTCACCATCCCCCAACCTGGCCCGCCTCAACCGATTGCTCCTCGAAGACGCTTATCCGCGGGATTTAATGAGGACTCTCAAGACCGAACAGGCGGCATGCCACCGTTGCCCCGCGTGCTGGTGTTGCTACGAGCCAACCTATGTTGACGAGCGCGAAGTCGATTACATGCTTGAAGCCCTCACCCCGGAGCAGATCGACGAGGTCACCAAAAGTACCGCGCAATGGTTGCAGCGCGCGCGTCCCCTGCTGCCCCAAGACCAGCCCAATGCCCTGGTGTGGCGGGGCTTCGAAGCCCCGTGTCCTTTCTTGAAGGACGGACGATGCAGGGTCTACGCTCGGCGCCCATTCAGCTGCAGGACTTTTTTCGCTCTCAATGACCCGGACAACTGTAAGATGCCGGCTCGCGCCCGTCAGCTCTTCACCAAGTTCGGTGATGTGCAAATTTACAAGCTCTCGCGGCCGTTCATTCTTGCGGCGGATGAGGTGAACCTGGATCACTTGGGAGCTTTTCTTGCGCGAAAGCTTCTACAGGTGGAGGTGCGGAGCGGTTCCAAGAAAACCATGCCTGCGGAGGCGATCGCAGAAATGAAGAGGCAGGCAATAGAGGCAGAGGAGGCAGAAGACACGGAAGAGTTGAACGCCGGGCGGTGTATTCCTGCTGCCGAATATGAAATCGGGTACCGCAGGTTAAAAGCCGTATAAATAGCGGATTTGCAGTAACTTATGAGAATGCGCGCAAGCCGCATGCCGAAACCCCATTTACCCCCCATAAGCAGCCTGGAAATAGTGATATTTTGGCCGTTGACATTTTCTTTGTTTCTCCCAAACTCGCTCTCCATGAACAGTTTAATGAGCATAACTCCGAAGGAGCTTCGAAGAGCAGCCAACATTCAGGAAAAGATTAATTCGCTAGAAGCCGAGCTGGACTTGCTCGCAGCGGAGGGATCCGAACCCGTTAAGGTCAAACACAGGGTCAAGCATAGGGGCAAACGCGAGGTCCCGCGTAAACAGAAACGCACGTTGAGTGCAGCGACGCGTGCAAAAATAGCTGCCGCTGCGAGGGCGCGTTGGGCAAAAGCTCGGCGGGCCGGGCGAAACAAACTGTAAACATGAAAAACCAAGAAAATTATGAGTAATATATTTAGCAATCTCTCACCAAAATCACTCAGGCGAGCAGCTGATATCCAAGAGAAAATTCTGGATTTGAAGGGGGAGCTTTCCTCCATCCTGGGTGCGACCGAGGCGACGGAAACTCCCAGCCCTCGGCGGAAGATGAGTGCTGCCGGGCGCAGGCGGATTGCGGCTGCTCAGCGAGCGAGGTGGGCGAGAATCAAAGCCGGCCGCAGCGGCAGTTCCGAAGCCCCGGAGGCTCCGGCCCGCAGGCGTAAGATGAGCCCGTCTGCTCGCGCCCGCATTGCTGCAGCTCAGAGAGCCCGCTGGGCGAGGATCCACGCCAAGGCCGGCAAGCCGGAAAAGGCCACAAAGCGCAGGATAAGTGCCGCGGGCCGCAAGCGCATTGCCGCTGGCGCACGGGCGAGGTGGGCTGCGGTGCGTGCAGCAAAAGCTGCCCAAAAAGCGTAATCAACTGGCAGAGAGGCGTCCGCCGAGAGCCGGTAGACTCATGGCGGAGAGTTGGCGAGAGGGCGGCACATTTATGGCCGCCCCCTTTTTTTGCCCAGGGGTCGTCCGCTTACATGAAGCTCAGTGCTTTTTTGAAGATCAGGCAGGCGTAGCGCCCGCCAAATCCTGCGTTGAGTTCAACCGCAACCCGCACCGGAAACGACCGGGCCTCGCTGCTTGTTTTGGATCCCCACCCCGTTCCGTCATCGCCCGCAGCCGGCAGAACCCGACATGCAACAGATCCGGCATCTCCTCCACCCCCCGTGGTAACCACGTCGGCATCATCCGTCTGAAGCGTGACCAGGTCCTTGCCACTGGATGAGATGACCCCCATCCCCGCAATCACAACTCTGCGCTCTGATAAGTCGGCACTCATCTTTTTTGGGAGTGTTGAAGTTTTGCAGCCTCTGGCTGTTGTCCGGCAATCCTCGTGAACCAGAACTTATTGGGCCAGAGCCAGCGCCATAGCTGAACCGTGACGAAGGTCCAAAAAGAGCAAACCGGTACGGCCAACAGCACGAACAGGATGAGCGTTGTGGCGCTTTGCTGAGGCGGCGCGGCTTGGACTGGTCCGCCAAAATGTGAAATAAGGTTTGGAGCAGCGATAAACACCATTAGGCCGAGAGCGGCAGTTAAGAAAAGAGCCCAAAGCACAATGCAAAACGGGGCCATGAGGACGGCCGCGATCTTGGCAACAAGCCTTAATATATGCTGCTTCATAAGGTGCTGCTTATCAATTCCTTGCAAGGATCTTCAAGAAACCTGGAATATCGCCTTCGTTTTGGTGTTGACCAAGCGGAACTGCATGTCCCTCCAGAATGGTCGGTCTGCAATATCTCGGACAGCTTGGCGTGCCTGCGGCTCGGTTTCGTAAGTGCCGTGCCTCGTCCACATCTTCCAAAACTTGTAGAGCATCCCAGGCCGCGGAGTCTTCCAGCAGCACTCGATTTTCCAGTGCTTCTTGACGCGCCGTTTGCGGTAGGGCTTGCGCTCCAACAGCCATTCCTCCGTCTCTTCGATCTCTGTTCCTGTTGCATTCATATTGTTTCAAGTCCCTACGGCGCTGGCAAGGTTGGCAGCCACTCGCACATGTCGCGCAAGAACTTGTCTCGGTCCTGCGCGTAAAGGTAATCACCGTATGGCCGGCGGATCTGGTGGTGGCGGTTGTGCTTGTGCCTCTGGCCGGGGTACTTCGCATTCAAAAATTCACGGTAACGTTTGATATCGCCCCTCTGGATTTCCTTCCGACAGCGCATGGCCGGAGTTCCCGATTGTGGCTTCGAAATGTGGTCTCCGC
>Ga0116118_1001146_pt1 | contig 14115 bp, 18 predicted proteins | sample June2015DPH_11_5_FD_89723 | JGI IMG/M metagenome (GOLD analysis project Ga0116118, IMG submission 89723) | Peatland microbial communities from SPRUCE experiment site at the Marcell Experimental Forest, Minnesota, USA - June2015DPH_11_40 | ecosystem: Environmental > Terrestrial > Soil > Wetlands...
AACATTAAAACAAATGCTATCAATTTGTTTTTGCGTTAAATCGCCATTAGCAGGAACACCAATAGCGTGACTTAATTTTTCAGCATTGAACATCTTGAGTTTAAGCGTATGTTTTGGGGTCATTAACATTTTTTTCTCCTATCACATTGTTTTTCTTCATCCCAGAATTGACCTGCCTGTTCTTTTGGCGAACAGGCTTTCCCTATTTTTTCCGCAAGAATATCGTTATAATTTTCTGTCTGGGATTTTCCATTTCCCAAACTTCTTGTGTAGGCTTCTGCCCAACATTTTTCACAACTACTCATCCTCCTCCTTATGCTCCTGCCTTGTCATTCCCATGCTACCCCCTTTCTAAATTGTGCTTTCATAAAGAAGGATAAACATCGCCGCTTTTTTTCCCAAACTATTTTCGCGGCCACCCCGCCGCGCCGCCGCTTTCCCCTCTTCTAGCCGGATGAACGGTTTTGCTTGGATCGGTTGGGGGGTGCTCGGCGTTCGGAAGGATCGGAGACTTTCGGAGAGAAATATACGGCGACCGCTTCTGCGGTCGACGCCCGAAAACCTTACTACCTTAGTGTAATGTTATACAAAATTATGTATAAAGGTAAGGTTTTCGGGGAATGTAGAAGAAAGATAGTAATAGTAAAGTAATACGAATACAAATACAATCTACGATAGCTTAGGTATAAGTTATTGATATTTGTCTATCTTTCTTATACTTTATAGTCTTATATGATTATTACGCGCGCGCGATATAATACTGTATCGCGCGCGTGCGCGCGTATACAGGGAAGGAACTTTTTAGCTTTGTAGTATACTGACTTTGTTAATTATAGATATAGGCCAAAATCGAGCTACGATTCGATTCTAGCCCTGTCTGTCTTCGACCCCGCCTTTGGTGTGAATACCCCCTACTTTCTAAGCAAGCCGCCTTGGTTGCGCCTTACTGTGTCGGCCTGTAAAATGATTTGACATCGTCCGCGTGGCATGTTAGGGTACTTCACATGCTTCCCATCAGCCGTAAAAAGTTTTTATTGATGTCCGCATTTGTCATTGTCGGTATGCTTGCGATCCTGATCCTGATCGGCGCCATCATCTGTCTTTTTCTTTGTGTCCGCGGCCCGGTTGCCTTTCCTGATCGCCCATGTCTGGATTGTGTTAACGGTAAAATCCCCGTCACGGTGGTTAAATGATTTGCTCTCTGCTGGATAACGACCTCTATAAATTAACACAAATGCAGGCTGTCCTGCACCAGTTCCCCGGCGCTAATGTTGAGTACCGTTTTGTTTGCCGTTCACCGGATATTGATTTTTCCAAGGCCTTTCCCCTCATCAAAGATAGTATTCGACGGCTGTGTGATTTAACTTTCTTCCCGGATGAGTTGGACTATCTTTCTTCCCTGCGGGTTTTTAAACCGGATTTTATAGATTTTCTGCGCACGTTTCGTTTGCAAGAACGGTATCTGCATTTGTCGGCCGATTCCTCTGGCCCGCTGAATCTTACGATTGCCGGGCCATGGCTGCAAACAATATTGTTTGAAGTGCCGTTATTGGCAATTATCAGTGAGAGTTATTGCCATAGCCGGATTATCGATACCACGGCGTATGATAAAAACATCACTTGTGGTATGGGAAAGTTGTCTACAAAATTATCCGATCTTAAAGCCCGGTTCTTACCGTCCGAGTTTAAGTTTGTGGATTTTGGCACGCGCCGTCGCTTTGGTTTTAATTGGCATAAGTTTGTTGTTGATCAGTGCCGTCATTCGTATAATTTTTATGGCACATCTAATTTGTATTTTGCCAAGGAATATAATTTAAGGTCAATGGGCACAATGGCGCATGAGTGGCCTCAAGCCGGACAGTCTTTAACGCATGTTGCAGATAGCCAGAAATTAATGTTGCAAAAGTGGGCTGATGAGTATCGTGGCAATCTTGGTATTGCTCTAAGTGACACGGTCGGTGTCGACGCTTTTATTCGTGACTTTGATTTATACTTTGCCAAGCTCTTTAACGGTTGCCGGCAAGATAGCGGTGACCCCGTACAGTGGGCAGCCAAGATTCTTTTGATGTATAATCGTCTTGGCATTGATCCTAAAACTAAAACGATTGTATTTAGCGACGGCCTTTCTCTACCCGAAGCTGTAAAAATTTATAAAACAGTCCATTCTGATTTTGGCCGCGTGCTTTTTGGCATTGGTACAAATTTAACCAATGACTTTGATCTTCCTGCTCTGAATATGGTGATAAAGATGGTTTCCTGCAACGGCCGGCCTGTCGCCAAGATTTCGGATAGCCCGGGTAAGACAATTTGCGATGATGAAAAATATCTTGCCTATTTAAAAAGCCAATTTAAAATAGCTTGATGCGCAAATTTATTTGTCTTGTTTTAGTCTGTCTGTGCTGGTTAGTGCTGGGGATGAGTGTCATTGCCACCCACAAGCCTAAACCATATTTTGAGTACCATTACGATATCCCATTCTAAAAGTTAAACCGCATATGGCGTTTAAAGCCTTTCATGACTGCTTGCGCGATAGTTTGAATTTCCCACACTTTTTTCCAATACTTATGGCGTTCGATTTTATCTTGGTAATATTCCCGATATAGCTGGTGCCAGTTTGATTGCTCGGTCAGCATGTTTTTAAAGATCCCCGCGGCCGTTCTATCGATTCCTTTAAGGATATCATAAGTTTCTTTAAGCGCCAGTTTGATGCCGATTTCCCGTCGGTTAAATTTAACGAATGTGCCATCGTATATTTCATTGTATGATGGCTCGCGCGCGGCTTTTTTGCTGTGCTGCCTTAAATAGTTGTATGCCGACGTGATCACATAAGCCGTTATTTTCTTCTTGGTAATCTTTCTCTTCCTAGCCAAACATTGCGCGGTGCGCTCGGCGATCATGCATTCTTGGAATATATCTTCGGGCGGGTGTTTAAAGTATCGGCTTATGTTTATTATCCTACGTTGTAAACCGTGCGTTGCGGGGAATCTTTTTTCGTCGATCCGTACACCGTACCGTATTGCTACACCAGAAGCTGTCATCAAAGCCCCTTTCGTTAGTATGTTAAAAATAAATCAAGCTATCTTACCTTTACGGCGTGCACAGTCAAGTAAAAAAGGAAGCCCGGATCTCCCTGATCCGGGCCGTAAAGAGTGCGAACTACAAACCGTTGTTTTATTATGCTGCCGGTGCCACTGGTGTTCCTGCTGGCGTTGCCGTAGTTGCGGCCGGTGGTGCAGTCAAGATTGCGATCAATTCCATTGCTGCTGCCATGCCTGCGCCTGCGTCCCCACCGGATAAATAACCTTCCCCGCCGGCTACTGCGATCTTTAAGATGTCAGCCAAGATCGTTCTTTGCGTTTGCTGGTTGGCTCCGCCGAAGATCTCGCTTGCTACCCCTGCTGTGTCCAGATTAGGCAGGTTTGCCAGCACACTCGTGATCAGCTGCTTCTGCTGGTCCGGCGTTAGCTTTCCCGATACCACCCCGGTAATCAAAGCGCTCTTCTCATCCATGGAAAGTGAATTAGCCAAGAACTCCAAAAGTTTTTCCATACAACCTCCTTTAGTTGGTTTGTTGGTAAATACCGATCGCAGTGACTTTATCCGGATTGTCTGCACACCATGCCTCCAAAAGATTTGGACAGATTAGAAGTGGGATATCCCATCCCATTGATTGCCGTAAAATGTCTGCCACCTCTTCCGAGCAAAATTCTTGGAACGGGTTAGTTATTTGCGGGATGTGCAATGCTTGGCCGACGAGGCCCAAGTAATTGTACGACCAGAAAGATTTTTGCGTCGCAAGCTTTTTTGCTACCACGCTTAGCATCGTTTGCCATTGCGCCGCGGTCATGCTATTTATCGAGTAGAATTTAAGGACTGTGGTCTTATCCATATCATCCGTCATCGGGTCCTCGTGAAACCCATTGAACTGCATGGAACTGAACGCTCCCGGTTGAGTTGCCATCATTGCGTGGTTCCACACGCCTTTGGTAATGTCTTGGATCAGCCACCCGAAAAAGCTGCCCCGGTCACTTTCAAAAACTATCTTCGGCAGGTCTGCCGGCGTCCACGATAACGGGTTGATAATCGGTAATTGCTTGTCTGAGCTTATAGGCATAAAACCTCCTTTATACTTTTTCTATTAGTAAATACATTCTCCCGCCCTCGTCCATTTGTATAATTATCTTGTTATATATACGCTCAAAACACTTGGTGTTCCATCGCGCGCTGGGATATAGTATCAACGGCGGCCCGGATGTTAAGTCGTTAAAATAAACGTATGCTGTTTCTTTTTCTTGGTAAAAATGAATTTGAAACCTTTCTATCTTTTGCCCCTGCTGGTCGGTAAAAGGGATTTCTATTGTTTTGGGCTCTTCGATAACTTCGCTATGGATCATTGGTGAGTATACCGGTCCGGGATCTACCTGCACAAGGCCTGTACGGGCGCAGTCCACAAAAACTTGTGTTTGGGCTATTTCCCCGGGGCGAAATACCATTTTGCCTACAGGTACGTTTTTAGTTGTAGGATTCTTATACGTGGGCATCTTACACCGTGCGCATCCTTTCAGCTAATGCTTCCCCTAAAGATCTAAACTCAAAGCACCGCAATGCACTTTGCTCGTTTAGATTAAATATCCTTATCCCGGCCGCCTTTAAAGGCCCCGCGCATGCTTCGAAGTCTTTTTTATACGTATCAAACATTGCCTGCATGACATTTTTCTCTGTGGTTCCGGGGTATCCTTTATGAAAGTGAGTACGCGTTTCACCTGTTACGCTTTCACCCATCTTTAAATCTATCCCCAGCAGGTTTATCGTTGTTGCGCCTAAAGCTACCGCCAGCATGATCGCGCCAACACCAGCGTTGGTCCCGGCATAAATTCCAAGGTTGACATCCCGCGATATTGTTACCTGAGGCAGGCGCCGCACCAGAAAGACATCATCCTCAAACTTAAACGATCCCGCGGGGCAAGCAAAGATTTTTAACGAGCGCATTGCTCTCCATTTGTTGTAAGTATCCGGTCCAAATCTGGAAGAGGCATCGAATTGCCCGCGCCGCATCCAGTCGATAAACGCGGCGTCCATGCCATACCAGATTGTCCCGTTATAGTGCTCCCACGACCGATTGATAGAAATAGTCGTCTCGGTTTTTAGGATATCGAAGTCGAAGTCTGCCAAGGAAAATCCGCCGCCGGTAATAAATACGTGTCTTCTCTTCCATGCATTACTATCCAAGACTTCGGTTATCTTCCTGCTGGACGCGTAAGTATCTATTGACCGCGGTGTGGTCACAACATTAGGTCTCGGACTGATCGGACGGTTGGCAAGCCCGAATCTGCGCCGGTTGACTGGATAAATCATTTAGCCCTCCGCTAGTATTTTTAAGCAGCTATTACGTATCTTTTTGTTTGTGCGCAGTTTAAATATTGCGCATGCGTCTATTTGTACTGCCGCGCCATCACAAAATTCCCTGTTGAAGTAATAGTCTATCTTGTTGACCTTCCCTTTAATGTATTTCGCAAGGTCTTTCTTTAGCACCCATAGCTTGGTAAAACAAAGTTTGTGGGATAAGCTCATCCTTTACCTCTTATGCATAAGTACGCTTTGTCGTTGCCAAATGACACCGCGCATCCTAATTGCCGCGCTGACAGCACAAGTTCACTGTGGGATCTGCTGTTACCGATGATACAAAAAATCAGTCGTGTAACTATGTAGCTTTTTGGTTCACTAGAATCAAAACTTGTGCATGCCACCGCTTCACCCCACCCATTCAAGAAACATTCGGCGGCATGGTAAAGTGTGCCCGCGCGTTGCATGGCAAGGCAGTGCTCATAGCAAAAACTGCTGATCAAAGCATCACATTGCCATATCCGCGCTACGCCCCGTGACTGCCTGAAATCATTCGTTAGCTCAAAAACCATTGCTTATGCAAGTTCCATGCGCACTTCTAATGATCCTGACCCGCTGGACAAGGTGGCTACGATTAATCCCAAAGTGTATTTCATAAACTTCTTAACGTCGGTCTGCCCGGTCGCAAGGTTCATTGATGCCGACGCGCCTGAGTCGTTGAATTGAATTGCCCAGTTGCCGCTTACCACATAAAGTACCAGCCTGACCTGTTCGTATCCCGCGGGAACATCAATAGTCTGTGTGCTGGTTATGACCTGACTAAGAATTATTGGATTGTAGTACGGGCTATTACTCGTCCGTACTACGCCTTGCGGCAAACCCTCAGGTGTGTTTTCCAAGATTGAAGTTGTAGCAAAAGTGTCGCCCGGATTGACTCGTGTTCCTTGTAACGTAACAAATGCACTTCCATTGTTCTGATAAGTAGGCATAAAGCCCTCCTTTTATTTGTTTGCCATGTTTTGTCGGCGTTGTACCCACGCCAATTTTAGTTTTTTTCTAACCCACAATGGCCTTTTAATACCTAATTTACTTTTACTTATTTTATACACCAACACTCTTACACCTTAATTAGCTTGTTGCTAATCACCCATTGGCTAAACTTTTCTTTGTCTTGCTCCACACCCCCCCAAAATAGGGGAAGATACGCTATACTTTTATCATGCCACGTTCCTGCTAAACGTCTACCCGGAGGAGTTTGGAATGGCGGATAATAAATAACAGTAGGCGTGTACAGTATATTCGATATTGCCATTAAACCGCTGCAAGCACCCACATATGCTTGTGCTTGTTGCAAAAGAGAAATTACTGCAGTTAAGTCCGGTGTCTTTCCCACCATACAAATGCATTGTCTCTTCTGTACCAATTTTTCAAAAATGTCTTGAGTGTAGTCATCATAACTTCCGCCAATAAATATTGGCAGCCATCCTGTCTTTGCGCTTATAAAATCAATAAACTCCACAGACTTCTCTGTTTCATAATATCCCCACGCTTTTTTTGTAGAAAAAGAGGAGTAGTTAACTATAAAATAGTTAGCTTTTTTTGCTCCATGCACTGTACCTTCTATTTTATAATGGAAATCGGTTTTGGGTATCTCGTCCCGCAGCCAAGCTTCTATTCGGTTGCCTGCTTCTAAGTACGTGTTTGGTTCTACAAACATCCTACTGCCACCGGCTAAGTCTGAATATTTTCGCATCTTGGGTATCTCTGGAAACATTTTAGGGTTGCGCGGTAGGCACATAAGTTCCCCTTTCTCATCCCATTTTGTGTAGTAGTTGCCGTTAGGTGCAAAGGATAAAATCTTTTCCTGTGGCAATAAGGATAAAAATGCGAACATGCGATCGGGCTTGCCACCTACGTATTCGATGTGGTATTGATCGTTGGTGGTGTTAAGTTTTGACCAAGCCCAACTAAAGTCCCCTATGCCCGAAGGAACCAGCAATTTATATACTGCCATCTTGTTTCTCCTTGCCAGCCGTTGTTTGTGGCTGTGCTACTGCTTCCATACCTCTGGTAGCTTTTCAGCTATCTCTATGTTTTTAAACTTTTTACTTTTCTTCGCGCCTACCTTTTTGGCCCACACAGCCATCTCTTTTAACCCGGCTTGTAGGCTGTACGTGCTTGCATATCCAAAAACCTCTTGTACTTTTTTATGGGAAGTATATGCATGTTTTACTTCTACTCGTGGGGGGTTGTGGACAATCTTTGGATTATCTACACCCATCGCCTTGGCCACTTCGGTTGCCAGCCGGTTGATTGTATACGGCGTATCCGCGCCTATATTGAAAATTTGGCCGTATGCTTTTTTATTTAGTGGTGCCCGGGCAATTGTCGGTGCCACATCAGCAACATAACTAAATGCCCTTGTCTGTTCCCCATCGCCAAAAATTGTTAGGGGCTTTCCTTGCATGATCTCATTCATAAATATCCCTACGACGTTGCGGTACCTATCCCCAATATTTTGGCGTGGTCCAATTATGTTATGAGGACGGAAGATAATATAATCCAGCCCAAACATTTCGCGGGTTATTTTGAGTTCCTGCTCGACCGCGTATTTAGCGATCCCATATGAGTCTTCCGGTGCTGGTATCATATCTTCACGCATTGGCACTTGGTTGCTGCCATATACGGCCATGGATGATGTAAAAACAAAACATTTTACTTTGTGATTGACGGCTGCATTAATCAAATTGATGCTACCAATTAAATTATTCTCATAATTGAACCGTTTAATAAAGTGGCTTAGTCCTTCCGCCGCATAGGCCGCCAAATGGTAAACATATTTAAAATCATACGCTTTAAAAAGCCCATTCACCAACTTGGTGTCGTTAATACTTCCCTTATAAAAATCCGCATCAGGGTTTACATTGTATTCAAATCCTCCGCTTAAATCATCAAGGACAATTGGCCGCATTCCTAAAGACAAGACCTCATCGATTAAATGCGATCCTAGGAACCCCGCCCCGCCACTTATGAACACGTTGTCTTTTTTCATGAACATGTTGTCTTTTTTCATAACCCCTTCCTGTTTTGCATTTGGATAAAAATGAACCGTTTCGATTGGGATACTTCCATCGTGTACGAATATTTAAAACCGTGCGTTGCGCGCGCCACCGTCTTCCACCATTCCCGCGCGGCCGGCGTAGGGTTAAGAATGTCTTGGATTACTTCGCGTGTCATTACCATGCAGTGCTCTTTGGCATAAATTGAACAGGTGTTATTGTCTTCAAAGCAGCTTCCATTAGGCACGGTTATCAGCACTTGACCACCCGGCTTGCAGACCCGCAACGCGTTCGATAACAAGTTATGGTGGTAAAATGGCGATACATGTTCCATAACGTCGCCTATAATAACCGTATCAAATTCGTTATCCAAAAACCAAAGGGATTCCATTTTACAAATATCATGTTGCACAAACTTACCGTTGGGCCATCGATGTTCCGCTGATCGCAGGTAGTTAATATCGAGATCCGCCCCGCATACACAAGCGCTGTAATCGCATTCCCCGTTGTCTTTTATATAAATGTATTCTTCAACCTTGGCTTCACCGCACCCTATGCTTAGTACTTTTCCTTTCGCGTTGTCCCTGAAAAAGGCGTACCTTTCCACTTGATGTGGCGGTTCACGCTCCGGCCGGTGCTTGGCGGTCCATTCGCTGATCAGCTCAAACGATTTGGATTTATTCCTTACTTCCATAATTACCTCGTTATGCGCACCGTGCCTGTTGCAGCCAGTGCTTCATTAACTATGTTTTCCTTGTCTTTGTCAAAAAACAAACCGCATTTACGCATAGGCAAATCATTAATATCGTTGGGTCTTCGTCCTTCGGGTGGCATCTGTGCCAAGTCACTTAGCTTGCATATAGCCGTTTTATCCATGCCCCATGCTTTGATCCAGCTTTCTAAAGTAGAAAATTGGTGCTGTGGTTGGGTCCCATCTAAAGTGCTGCCAGCAAATAAATGAATTGATGGCTTCCCTGCGATCGCAAAAATATGATAACGAGAATACATTAAACAACGTACGGCGATATCCTCGTCAAAACACCATGTTTTTGGTGAAAAGCCGCCGACCTCTTCCCATACTTTTCGTCTTAGTGCAAAGCCGGCACCGTTTACATTGATGTAGAGGTATGGCATTTTATCCTCGTGAGACCAATGCGGGTTTTCAGGTACGGTCTCTAAAAACTTATTGGCTTTTTCTATTGGTATTGTCCATAAGTATTTATAATCCGATGATGGCCATCCGGGCTTGTATTCGTGCGCGTTCCAGTAAGGTGTTTGAAACATACCCGCGCATGTGTGGTTGTACTTATAAATATGATCCACTACACCTTGGAAGTGGCCCTTGGTAAACAGTACGTCGTCCGGCACATAAATAAACCAGTCCTCAGGTGAGTTCATCACCGCAAACTGGACGATGCCGTGAATGCACCCCCAGCTGGGCGCGCGGTAATAGGAAACGTTGTACTTCTCGCAAAGTTTCTGATACCTTTTGGATATCTCTTGATTGGTGTCGGTAAGTTTAGGATCCTCAAACACCCTGATTTTTATATCGGCCGGAACGCCGGACCATAAAATGTTTTGCATCAGCCGATCGAACCGATCGGGGTTAGCATATACATGAATGCCTATTGCGATTGTTGGCTGGCTCATTTTAAATCTCCTTGGCACACTACCCCGATTCCAAAGCTGGGCTCGATCTTGCCTTCCCGGGAGTATTCCGGGTTTATAAATTCGATGCTGGTTTTGTATTTCAGCCGCACCTCATTCCAGTAAGTTCTTACATCCGGGTTGTTGTTAATATCATGAAAAGCAATAATGCCGTCATTGGCTACTAGCGGGCTATACACTTCGTAATCATTTTTAACCCCGCCGTACATGTGGCAGCCATCAATGAAAAGAAAGTCCGCCCGGGTCTCTCCCAAAATATCTTTTAGCTCTTTTAAGGTATGCATCGCAAGAGTATCCCCATAAATGTAATGGATTACTTGCTGCCCTCTTGCAATACCCGGATGGTTCAACGCCTCAAGGTTGTTATCTATGCCTATAATATGGGCATCGTTCGCGGCGATCATGGCCCAAATCGAGAGTGTTCCACCTTTGTATACTCCCAGTTCTATTACAGTCTTAATCGTCTTTATTCTTATGTATTCTACCAAACACTTCATTTCCCACTCGTCTTGCCCTGCTGGGGTCTGCTTAAAACAGTAATCTATTAACTGTTCTGTATCGTCTGAAAAAGGTTTATTCATATTTATTTTCCCAGTTTTTTCCGCCATTCCCGGCTGGCTTGGTAGTGGCATACTACCGGATCCGCTACCTTAACCAATGGCAGGCGGCCGTCGGGTAATGATGTAATGTATGCATATTCTATTGGTAGTTCATACACTTTATAAAGATCAGGTCTTTTTAAAATAATCTGCTCAAAATGATAGTGCTCACCTAATCTTGGCATGGCTTTACATGCTTGTATCCATTCGTTTATAAATAGTCTTACCTTGTTGTTGTTGCGCAAATACAAGGTTCCATTGAATATTTCCTTGCGATCGGATTCTACCCCATACCATGTTTTGTGGTCCAGTATATAAAAAGCAAAGTCTGCCTGCAAAGGAATGTCATCGATTAACACGGGATAACGCTGCAGCTCTGCATCTGCATCAAGATAAAAAATATTCTGGTTGGATTCGGCCATAGCCATTTTTATAACTTCCGGCTTTAGCGCAATATTATTTAGCCAGCTTCCCCGGCTGGCGATGTAGTATGGTTTGTGCTCAATGCCCGTGCCATCTAGTCTGCTTACTGATTTTAATAAGTGATCTTCATGAATTTTTTTATATGCGTTGTCCGCCGTACAAAAAGATACGAGCTTCCAGTTCTTCATAGTTTGGTTACCCATCCTTCCAGTTCAGCCATGTCTTTTTTGTAATCCTGCCACAAAAACCATTTATACGGTATGCTTTCATCCGCCCAACTTTGTGGAAGCTTAGGCCGGGGCCACCATGCTGCTGTTGGTATATTGAGCACGTTTGCCAGCATGGTCATGCCGGATGATACCAAGCCCAAAAACATTTTTGATCTTTGCATCGCATGTAGTGCACCGAGCAGATCGGGGGTCTTTCCAGTTAAATTATACGCCCCATGATTTTGTGAATAAGTTTCAAATACCTCTTGTGCAAAGTCGTCATAATCTGCACCGATAAACACCGGCAGCCAACTTGTCTTGCGCTGAACCATATCGATAATCTCGATTACTTTTTCTTTGCTATAGCACTTCCATACTTCCTGCATATGCTTTGAGGATAAATGGACGATGAATTTATTTTCTTTTTGTGGATTGTCGAGGGTGCCTTCGATTTTGTAATGGAAATTAGTTTCCAGTTCAGGCATCCATTTTTCTATGCGGCCCCCGTTTTCTAGATGGGTATTAGGCTCAACATAAAAAATGTGATCAGGGTGTATTTTAAATTGACTGTAGCTGCGCAGACGTTGGATATCCGTAGGCACCAAACGCATTTCTAATGTTCTAAGGCTAAAGCTTACAGTGTGGGTTACGTTGGCTTTAAATCCAGCTATTTTGCTTTTTGGTAGCAAAGCCAAGAACGGGCCGAGTCGATCGGGCCCATGCACCGCGTATTCGATGTGGTACTGATCCTGCGTTGTCGAGAATTTTGTCCACAGCCAAGAAAAATCACCGATCCCGGGCGGACAAATAAATCTATAAACAGCCATGCTTTACCTCCATTTTAAATAGGGAAGCATCGATTATCATCTCGTTACTTAGCCCCAAAATTTCAAACGCTTTGGATTTAATAAATAGCTTGCCGTCTTTGTAGTACCAACGTATCTTGGTTATCTCTCTATGACAATTTCTGCAAAGAGTCAGTAAATTATCTAAAGCATGGTTCGGTAGTATTTCACATTTTGTTCCGCGGTTATCTTTATGGTGAGCTTCAAGCCTAATTGCTGATTTACACAGCACACATTTTTTATCTCTTTGCAATGCTTTTTGCCAGTTTCCATCGAATTTAAATCGTTTGTGCCACTGTCTCGCTACTTCGGGGTTTCTAATCTTCCATGCTTTTTTAACACACAAAGGAGAACAGTATTTTTGGTTGCGTCTGCTGGTCGGGGTGAATTCTTCTTTGCAGATTAAACACGTATTTTTATTCCAAGGTAAACTTCTTTTTTTGCTGCGCCGTTCAGTATAATATTTAGTACAGCAAAAATCAGAACAAAATGTCTTTCGATTTCCACTAAGCGGTTTATTACATCGTTTGCATACCTTCTCCGTTTCTGTCATCCTGTATACTGCCATGTTGCTCCTTTGCGCCGGTTGTTTTGCGGCACATTAGCTGAACGTATCGTAAATCACAAAGCTGGTTGTTTCACCCAGCCCAGTCCATGATCCTAATGTTAACGATGCTTGTGCTTCATATATCCCTGCCTGATCGAAGTCCCCGGCAACCGTCACATATCGTAGGTATCTTGTAGCCCCGCTAATTGTATATATGTTTGCCGGCGTCCATGATGTAGTAGTTCCGTCTGGTTTAAGCACTGCAATCGATGTATTAGTCGCGGCGGTTATGTCTTGACCGCAGTCTATAATCACTTCCGTTCCGATTTCACCCACATAATGTTTCCTATCGATTAACATAATTTCTCCTGTTAAGGTACATTCCCAAATTCGGATTGCCTATCCACATCCAAATTTATATTGGATACCGCATAAATTGGATTTGTAGGCAGCTTTGATGTCAATGATGCTTGCGTATTTATCTTTCCGCTTATGCAGATTATTTTAACAAAAATAAGTAAATTTAGCAATTCTAAAGCAGTGCTGACATCCCCTATCCGTACGTGAGCAGCGATCCCTGCTAAAATTTCTTGAGCGGATCCTGTATCTACTACGTCTACTAAAAATATTACTGATCCGCTTTCGTTATACCCTCGCCCAAAGTCAAATATGTTTATCGTACACGCAACTAACAAGCTCTCTGTAAATCTAGCTGTGTCATTTAAGCCTACTTTAACATTGATACCACCTATTTGTTCGTTAACAAATGAACTTGCATCGTCTAATGGTATCTTACTGGACACCGACAGGCTTTCCGTTTTAGCAGACAGCGCGTCAGTAATTGATAAGCTATAATTTATTACTTTTGTTTCGTTTCCTTGCCCGTAATCACTCAAAGAAAATGAGTTGATCAGCGAAATCAAATACTCTGCTGCCGTTCCCGCATCGGCTACCGAATAAGATTCAAGTAAAAAAACTTTTTCATCTGACGCCAAATTCGAATCGGTTTCCATTATTCGGCTTGTCACAGCAGGTATACCTTCCGCTGAAGATCCGGCATCACTAATTGATGCTTTTATGCTTGCAATCAAACTTTCAATTGTTGTTGTGTTACTATCTGCAACAGTAAATTTATTTATCAATGATGCTATTGCTTCGGTCGTCGCGCTATCTACATCACCAATAGATACAAGTCCTTTCCAAGACAGGCTTTCTGATCCTGATCCCGAATCACTTGAAGTTATCGCAATAAAATTTATTGCCACGCTTTCCGTTCCGGATCCGCTGTCTGTAATCGTCAACGTTTGAAGAGTAATAATCGGTTCCAGCGGACCGGTTGGAATAATGTATCCTGAGTTAAAAAATGATCCATATCCCGAAACTTTAATACTTTTACCTGTAACCAGCCCGCTATACATAAAA
>Ga0116118_1001161_pt1 | contig 14009 bp, 20 predicted proteins | sample June2015DPH_11_5_FD_89723 | JGI IMG/M metagenome (GOLD analysis project Ga0116118, IMG submission 89723) | Peatland microbial communities from SPRUCE experiment site at the Marcell Experimental Forest, Minnesota, USA - June2015DPH_11_40 | ecosystem: Environmental > Terrestrial > Soil > Wetlands...
GAACCTTGCGCTCCCGAACCCTGAGTACCTTGAGGTCCTTGATAACCGACCGGCCCCTGATACCCCGTAGGACCTTGAGTACCACCGATTTGATAACCCTGCGGTCCTTGATAGCCAGTCGTGCCCTGTGAACCTTGGTATCCTTGGGGTCCTTGGAAACCCGTAGTTCCCTGTGAACCCTGGTATCCCTGCGGACCCTGGTATCCTTGTGGTCCTTGTGTACCCGTTGCACCGGTCGAACCCTGAGTACCTTGTGGACCTTGGGTTCCCGTGGGTCCTGTTGTGCCCTGAGGTCCTTGCGTCCCAGTAGATCCAGTCGTCCCCTGATTGCCCGCAGGTCCTTGCGTACCCGTAGGTCCGGTCGTTCCCTGTGGTCCTTGATACCCAATAGGACCCTGGTTACCTGTAGGTCCTTGATTCCCGACTGGACCTTGCGAGCCAGTAGAACCTGTTGTTCCTTGTGGACCCTGGGTACCAGTTGAGCCAATCGACCCCTGATAACCCTGAGGTCCTTGAGTACCCGTGGGACCAGTCGTTCCTTGTGGACCCTGAGTACCACCTATCTGATAACCCTGAGGACCCTGGTAACCAGTCGTCCCTTGGGGACCTTGGTATCCCTGAGGACCCTGCGTACCTTGTGGACCCTGAGTACCTTGCGTTCCAGCACCAGTAGAACCCTGAGAACCCTGTGGTCCGGCTACCGAAGAAGCCGCACCTTGGTAACCCTGAGGTCCTTGCGTCCCTTGCGTACCAGAAGAACCCGTGTCTCCTTGATATCCCTGCGGTCCCTGTGTGCCCTGTGTACCAGCAGCACCCTGATAACCCTGTGTACCGGAGGTGCCCGTGGCTCCCTGAAAACCTTGCGGACCGGCAACACCCTGGGGACCAGTAAACCCCTGTGTGCCGGTAGAACCTTGGTAACCCTGTGTCCCAGTTGCACCAGTAGCGCCTTGCGAGCCTTGCGCTCCAATCGCACCCTGATAACCCTGGCTGCCCGTAGCTCCCTGGCTGCCTCCAGCCCCGGTCGAACCCTGGGGACCCTGCGGACCTTGGACTCCACCAGCTTCACCACTCCCCTGATATCCCTGTGAACCCTGGGGTCCCTGTGGACCAATCGTGCCTTGTGGTCCCTGGTAACCTACAGGACCCTGGTATCCAGTGGCGCCCTGTGCGCCATCCTCACCACCGGGAGTTCCCTGTGGACCAGGAGGACCAACCACCACCTCGACAACAGTCGGGATGACCTGTCCCTCAAGATACAGCTGCTCCATTGACATGTCGACTACGCCCCAACGGCGTTCGGGAACGCATTCCAGCGAGCAGACCGCAACTGGAACGGTGACAGCAGCGTGCTCTGCAAGATATCAATAGGAGACTCCCAGCCGCCCTCAGCCGTCAGCGGAGGCGCATACCTCACAGATGCGCCCGTCACGCTCTCGGAGGCGACCTGACGCAGCAGGGGCGATGACATGAGCCTGTAGACCTCGAGACACGTCCAGTCCACGACTTCCTGGGGGATGACGCCCTCGTAGTTCAGCGACCAAGCGCCAGGATCCTGAATAGCAACGAGCACCGGAGTCGGAGCGGCAATAATGTTCGGCCAGCCGTAACGGAACGTGCGGGGCCACGAACGCTCCTGCGTCGCCATCACCTTGACGCCCTGGAACGGTCCCTCCTCATCACAACGCATGGAGGCAACCAGGCAGATACCCTTGGTCACCCCGGCAAGCGTCAGCCCATACCGCTCTTGGAGGATGGAGATGCATGTCTCGGGCGCCACGTAGGCGTAGGGCGCCGGCGCGCCCGAAGCAGGATTGACCTCGGGGACACCAACGATCGGCTTTTGTGGATTCGGTCCTACAGTAGTCGCATCGGACACGGCCGACCCTCTTTCCTTAGAGAGCCTTCCCTAGCCGGTGCAGCTCGTCTGCGATCTCGCCAGCGTCAACCAGCGCACCCTTCTTGAACGCATGGATGTAGCCCTTGAAGCTGATACACACGTCCTTGAGGACCGTGCGTGCCTTGGACTCGTCGCTCGGGACCTCCGTCTCGGCTTCCTTGACGGCAGCGTAGACCTTGGCCGCTACTGGATCAGCATCCTTGAGCACGTCAGCAGCAGGCTTGAGCTGAGGGACAGCCACAGCAGCAGCATCGACCGCCTTCTCGGCGTCCTCAACTACGGGAGCAGCCTTTACCTCGAGGTCCTTGGCTTCGGCTTCTAGCTCCCCAGCTTCAGCCTCGAGGTCCTTGGCTTCCTTGACCACATCGGTTTCGATAACGCTCATGCTCTACTCCTTGCGCTCGGCTGCTTGTCGGAGTCTATCAGATTACGCGTGCTCGACTATGACAGCCCTCTTGTAAACGGCGTTGTCACCGGTGAGGATGTCGGACCCCGTGGTGTAGCCACCGATCCACGACCATGTGCTAGAGAGCACCTGACCCAACCGGTCGAGGGGGGCACGGAGGATACGAACGACTCCACCCAGCTCCTTGATCTCGACGGTCGAACCGGAGGTCATCGAGGCCAACAGGCCAGCCTGGTCCTGGAACGGACCCTTGATGAGGGCATCGGCCCCCACAACGATGTTCCGGTAGATCGCACCCTGGAAGCCGGCGGCCGGGTTGTAGACCACGGGGGTGACTGTGTTCTCAATCCAGTCGATGCCGGCCAAGCGGCCGAGGAACGTTGCGTCGCCGCCGATATTGGAACCAACCACGTTGTCGGGGTAGACCGGCGAGGTCGTCGCAGCACCACCACGGTAAGCGCTCTGGAACTCGGTGTCCAGGAACAACTCAGCCACCGTCTGTGGCGTGACGTGCGCCGTATAGGCACCCTTCAGTTGCGGAACGTGCTGGCTCTTGAGCCTGGTCACGGCGTTACGGAAGGTCGCCAGAGTCGCTACGTCTGTGGACTGCAAGCCCCATTGCGAGGTCTTGGCGTTCGGACGCACGATGTACGGCGCCAGCGGGGAATACGTAGTCGCAACCACGTTGTTCCCACCGTAGACACCTGTGCAACCGGGCAAACAGGTCACAACGCTCTGACCAGCAGCCATTACACCCTGGACACCAGAACCACCAAGGAACAAGCCAGTCAAGGTCCCCGGACCAGCCGGGTTGGTGGCCGTGCCCTGCGAACCCGCAGGACCCGTCTGTAACCAACCGGAGTAACCGAAGATCCCCTGGACACCATTGAGGAAGTAGCCTTGGTTACCGCTAGACACCTGCACCAACGACGGCACCGCAACGCCCTGGTTGCCCTCAGCAGCGTTGGAGTTCGTGGTCGAATCGGCCACAAGCGTCTGACCGAAACCAGTCAAGTCACTAATAGGCAGGGTCGTGGAGGACTGGGCACCAGTCGCATAGGCGTTCCCACCGGAGTAGGCGCCATACAGGCTGGCCTGAGCCACCAAGTCGAGGGACTGCGCGGCCATGATGCCCAGCTTGGTGTTGTCCTCGAGGAACTTGGACGCCAGCGCCATCGCGCTCGTCGCCATGTTCGTGTCGATGGACCCACCATACTGGTTCATCTGAAGCTGGTATTGCTCGAAGCCGTACCCAGACACCGCAGCGTCGTTACCTGTGATCGGCACGGTGTTCGGGGTCAACAGGCCACCACGGGTCATGATGGACGTGGAACCCAAGCCACCCGCCCAGGGGCGCACGTCGGCCAACGTGTCGTACAGGAAGCTCGCCACAAGGGCGTCCTCGAACACGTGGTCAAGCAGTCCATTCTGCAAGATTGCTTGCAGAGACGCTGGTAACGATTCCCTGAATCCAGCCATCGCCGGTATCCCTCCCTGTCGGTGAGGACTAGATCCTCACGTCATTCTCGACGCAACCGATCGAACCCGGCCACGTTCTTCTTTATCCAATCTGCTCGCTCACTGGCGGTCATCCCTTTCGTGATGTCCTCCTCGGGCGGCAGTACCACCCCCCCGGCAGAAGCATCAGCAGCGCCCCCTCCCGGCTTGGTGGTCCCGAACAACTCGGGCACCTCTGCCTTCAGGATGGCGACCGCATCGGCCGCTCCCGTTACCACATCACCTGTGACGGTGATCCCTGCACGTTCAACGAGCTTGAGCGCCGCAGCCACACGGCCTGCATTGCAGCCCGCATCTCGCAACGCACCCTCGAGGCTTGCCGTCGCCAACGCCCTCACGGTCCCGGCTTTCGCCTCGTCCCGCTCCTTCGTCAGAGCTGCAAGAGCCTCGGTGGCCTTTTGCAAGTCCGTCTTTTGGGCCTCCGCTGCTGCCTTGGCTGCCACTAGGGTCGCCTTCGCTGCTTCGAGGTCCTCCACCCCCAGCGTCTCCAGAAACTCCTTCACGCCCGACTCCCTCGCCTTCACCTTCGCTTGCGCTATGTGATGGTCGAGGTCCTCTTGCGAGAACTTCGGTGCCTTCGCTGCCGCCACTGCCGCTTCTGCGACTTTCGCCGCTTCCGCTGCTTGGGCCGCCTGAGCAACTTTCGCTGCTTCGGCTGCCGCCGCTAGTGCTGCGGGGTCAGTGTTGGTGGTGGTCATGCTTGCCTCCCAGGTTGTACCGGCCCGTGCTCGTCACGTCACCACCAGTGTAATGACCGACTGAGGTTCTAGGTCGCCACCACCTAGATGGAAGGCAGTAAGGGTGCTCCCGGTAGAGGGAAAGACGCTGCGCAGCGGCAACGCGCGTGTACGGCACCTGGAAACCCGATAACCGGCATCTGATCGGCTCTGTAGTTTCTACCGTTTGCCCAGCGGCACTCTGGTGTCGTTCTCTCGTCAACCTGTGCCCGCCATCCCAGCAACCCATCCTGACCTATCACCTGAGCAGCAGCGTCCTGCATGATGGCGGCACGCAACCGGCGCTCCTCGGCGGCGACGTGCTGTTGGTAGTAGGTCGCCTCAGCTTCGACCGCCCGGTCGGCGGGACGACCCTTCAACTCCTCTGTTCGTAGGAGTCGATCTGCTGCTGCTACTGCAAACAACGCCGTCCAGCCAGCAGCCTGATGTCTCTCGAACTCCTCGCACGGACCAGGAACCTGCAAAGGCGACACAACAAATGGTCCCTCGGCCACCAAGAGCATGGCGAGTCTGTCAGCGTAAGCCCGAGACAACCCGAGCCGCAGCAGTTGAGCGACCAACAGACCAATAGCCACGGCGCCGACGCCCAGCAGCAGGATCCCCGCAATGGCGTCAGTCACCTCATCCCAAGTGCGCTTGTCTCGATTATCCGACATGGTGTTTTTGTACCTTCATGTCTCGATTACCCGGCAACCGGAGCTGCCCCTGGATCTACGCCACCACCCGCAGCCGAATCACCGGCCACACGCCGCAGCAGATCACGCACGGGCTGCCCGAGCGGCCCGACACCCTGGCTCTGAGCACCACCGGGCGGGAACATACCGGCATCCAAAATGGAGTTGACCTCATTTGACACCTGATCCGGTGTCCACGTCGGGTGAATCGTCTCCACTAGCGTCTCTGTGCTGGCAGCCTGCGCTTGTCGCAGCCACAGCACCTCTTGGGCACCGTCGAGAGGGTCGGCCGGCAAGCCGTCACCCAGCTCGATTCCCGGCAAGCACTCTGCGACCGTCTTGATCTTCTTTTCCAGGGCTATCGCCGTCCCAAAGGCCCAGCCCATCGCCTGTAGGGCCATGTGCTCTTTTCCGCTCCGATTGAGGAGGGTTCTGAGTTGGCTCAACTTCATTGCGTACCCCGACACCGCCCTCTGGATCGTCGCGGTATTCCCCTGAATACCCCAGGTCAGGGGTGCGTACCCAGCGACGGTGACCATGAGCTGCGTGATGTGGTCCATCCATTTGATGTGCTCCTCAGCCAAGAAATCGGGCTGGACGATGTTGATGAGCTTACCGGGGTCGGTTCCCTGCTTCCCACGCAACCGGCTGCCACCGGACAGGATGAAGCCGTCGATTTCGAGGCGGCCCGTCTCGTCGGCCAGGCTCCGGTCCACGAACACCCTAGGTGTGGCCTTGCGCCCACGGTCCAACATGAGGGACTCAGCCTCGTTGATGAGGTCGAACACCGGCCCCAAACCGAACATGTCCGACTCGGCACCCGGTATGTTCTCCCAGGGGATGAGCGTCGGAGAGTCCAGGCCCGTCTCCCACTCGTCATCGAGTTCGGCAAACTCCGGCAGCTTCTTGAGACTGACGGCATCCCCCAGCTCGCCGTTGTCACCCTTGAACAGCTTGCGTTCCACGAGGCCCGTCGAGTGGGACTCGAGGAGACGATAGACGATCTTCTCCTCACCCTTCTCATGAGACTGGCGCTCGAGCACGACAATACCGCCGACGTAGAATGTGCCGTGCTTGCGATGCCAGATGATCTGGTTCTCCTCAACCAGGGTGAGCAGCGGCAACTTGGAGATTTCCTCGTCGTAGAGGACACGGATGCCGATGTTGCCGTCCTTCGCCGTCTTGATGCCACCGAGGATGGCGAACGCACCGAAGTCGTTGATACGCTCGATGTCGTCCACCAGGTCCGTGAACTGGTCAGATGTCACCTTCGGCGTCTCGGAGAACAGAAGGGCGGCGCTGAACCGGCACAGCTCCCGCGGCCAGCCGATCGGCACGTACACCTCGGTACGTGGTCCCACGATGGCGATGTTGGGATTGGACTGAATGAGGCGCTGCCGGTCGTTGTCGTAACGCAACTGGTAGCTCTTGATGAGGTCCCAATGCTTCTTGGTGTGGTCGTCAGGCGGCCATCTCGGCGTTTTCTTCTGCGCCGCGAGCAGATTCGCAAAGAACTTGCTTGGTTCAGCCATCAGTCCTCCTCAACCTGACCGATCATATCAGATCGTGCGGCGTACACGCAGGTAGCTGCATCAACAGTATGGTCATGGCCCTTCATCGGTTTCTCATCACCGGCACCGGATTTCTTGTCCCATGCGTAGGATTTCGAGTCGATGAAAAGTTGTGGACACGCTGCGGAGATAGCCTCGTTGGCGTGCTCCAAATACCATTTACGTGCCAAAATCCCAACACGTTTGTATGTGGCGAAGGGCACCGGCTGAATCAGTGTCGGGATGCCCGCCTGCTCGAAGTGAGCAGCCAGAGCGGCGTTCTCCGTCGCACCGGCTGCATCGGCGTAAATCATCTCGATGTTCCATTCGGTGCAGATGCGACTGATGTCGTCCATACGAGCGCCCAACTCGATGCGCTGCCAGATGTGCTCATCCACCCAGGCCAAGCGCCCGTCCGATGTCTCATAGGCTATTTCGAGAGCACACTCGTTCTGTCCCCAGTCAAGCCCAGCCGAGGTCACGGGACGTATCAACTCACGATGCGCCACATCCTGTAACTCCTTGATGGGCGCCGGTGTCATCCACTCCCTGCTCCGCTTGCGAGCCAGTCCCTCGGGTGTCTGAGGCTCGACCATCATCAAGCGATTGTTGACCCACGCCTGCACGATTCCCGGCATCTGGAATCCCTTGCCGTTCTCCCAGGCTTGCTCGAGCAGCTCACCGGGGAACACGGCGCCCGAGTAGGCGAGCGGCGAGGACATCATCTCCTGCTCGAACACCTCCTTGGGGTTGTTGAGCCGGAACTCCTCGATTTCTGCATCGTCTATGTACGGGTTGTCGGCCGTGATGAACTTGAAGGCTGCCCATTCCGTGTTGGCAGGGTTCATGGCGTTGCGCCACAGGTCGTAAAACCAGTTCTCGCCGTTGAAGGTGCCGATGAGCAGGGCGGACCCCTTCTTGTCAGCGAGAGATGCCCGCAAGACGCTGAACCACACCTCGGGCGGACAAAACGCCGCCTCGTCCACCACCACCAGATCATTGCCTTCGCCTCGGAGGTTGTCCCATCGTTCGGTGGACCCGAAGATCATACGCCCACCCGTGGACAGGTAGATCTCGCCCAGCGTCTTGTTCAGCTCCCTCGAGCGCGCCGGCAAGGCTCGAGCCACCATGCGAAACCCGATACGGCTCTGAGCGTGTGACGAAGATACCCAGGTCACCACGGCGTCCGGTTTCGACGCCGCCACCTCGATGGCCTTTGCGGCTGCAAGCATCGTCTTGCCGAAGCGTCGACCGGCAGCAACCACCTTGAAGCGTGCCGGCGATTCCCACACCTCACGCTGACCGGGATGGAGCGTCAGGTCGAGAACCCACTTAGAGACTGCGCGATCCAGCACAGCCTCCTCTGCTGCGACTCTAGGCATCTTCGCCAGTTTCCATGCCCATACCCCTCAATACCTCTACCCACCTCAGGTTTATCGAGGCGATCAGCCCACCGAGGTGTCCCATCAACATCGTGGGACTCGTCACGGTCTGCAAGGCGTAGATACCATCCCCCACATCCACGTTCAACTTGACCAGCAGCCAGCCCTCGACCGTGTACGGCCCGAAGTATTTCTCTGCCGGTTGGCACTCGACGGCCTGCATCTCGAACAACTGTTCGTTCTCATGGAAGAACTGATCGACTGCACCTTGCCGGACCTCCATCAGTTCCTCAAGCGTGAAGGCGGCTATCGCTGCTCGCAACTCCCTAGAGGAAGTCGTGGCGTTGCTTGGCTTCTTCTTCCCCATCATTCATCGCTTCCCTCAATAAAGCGTGCGCCAACGGTGACAGCCGGCGCGAAGTCCTCTGTTCCGCCAATACGCACCACGATCTCCGTGCGAGACGGCCCCGTGTCCCCACGACGTGCCACCAGGGAGTCGAACCCACGCAGGCGAGCAATCTCTCGCGCCGAATCGAGGCATAGTCGGAGGTAGTTGGACGCAGCAAGACTGCTAGGTCCCGCACCGAACGCGTCTCGGTGGGCTTTCCAGGATCGACCCAGGATAGCCTCAAGCTGCCCGATGATCTTCTCAAGTTCCTCCTCCGAGTTCTCGAGCCGAGAAAGCCGGAGCTTCGCCTCGACGCTCAGGTACTTCTGGATCGTCGCACGCGACAGTCCTAGCTTCTTGGCAATGCTGATCTGAGTGTGGCCGGAGGAATAGAGACGCCAGGCTTCCATGCGCCTCTCCTCGAGGCCAGCCATTTCCAAATCCACTCCTGCCAGCGGCGGGAGTTCCACCGGCGCGTGAATACCCAGCTCAGGCGCCCGAGCGGCGAGTATAGGAAGGGAGGCATGGCTCACGAACAGCCTTTCCGTTTGCGGGTAGCGAGCACCTTCTTGACAGATGCAACCGCCCCGGCAGCGGAGGAGACAGCCTTGCTAGACGGTGGAGACTTCTGCTTCGGATGGCGAGGCGGTTGCACGTAACCTAGCATAGCCTGCGTCGTCCTCTGTGGCAAGCTCGAAGCGGGCCACGATAGGAAACGGCGAGTCGTGGTCCTGGTATTCCAGGCTGCCGATGCGGTCGGGTTGGAACGGCCCCTCGGGTGCAAACCCGTTCAGAGCGTCCTCGTACTCATCGAGAGTCGCGAACTGCACAAAGACGTAGCGCCTCTCTGGACGTGGGGCTGCCAGGGCTTCCTTGAGGTTCGCCATCAGTGCTTCCTCAGGCTTGGGTACTTGGCATACACCTTGCGCCGGACCTGCGCCGCAACGGGCTTGCCACTCGAGCGCGCCAAAGCGTTACGAGCGTGGCTGATGTCGGGAATCGGGTAGGAGCCACTGACGGCGCCTCCCTTTTTGCTGTCCTTGGACGGCACCGCCTCGTTCTTGGGCGAAATCCGTTTGCGTTGTGCTGCTGTCAGTTTTGCCATCGCACCTCCTAGATACGCTTGATGAGGTAGAGCGCTAACAAGATGGCAACAATGAGAATCACGATGCCGAGCGCGCCGAGTCCGAACATTACGGTCCCTGGAAGCCTTGTGCGCCCTTGGGTCCTTGAGTACCCTGCGGTCCAGCAGGTCCCTGCGTGCCGGTTGCGCCCTGCGTGCCAGTTGCGCCCTGCGGACCGGCAGCAGCCAGGATGATGATGTTCTCGCCGCCCACGGGCGCTTGGTTCTTATCCGTGTCGGTCGTTTCCCCGTAGCCGGGCGGGTAAGCCGGGTTCCAACTCATGCTCGCTCCTTACTGCGCCTGGGGCAGGCTGTCGAGGTCCAGTGTAGCACCTGGCGAGTTGTACGGCACGACGATGCTGTACGAACGACTCGGTACGCCGGTGATGAACTCGGTGACGGTGTACGTCACACCCGACTCGACTGTCGTCGGATCGTTCGTCGCTGGAAGTGCCTGAGACAGCACACCGGCGACAAGCGTAGCGATGATGGGCAACGGTTGGATGATGCCGGTGGCACCGTCACTCAGCGAGTGCGACGCTTGGAAGGTGAACGTTCCGGCTGCCGGAGTTGGAGCGCCCTGCGCGCCCACGCCTGCAAAGCGCTTGGCGGTGAGGGTGATGATCGTTGGCCAGGACATGTCAACAGCATAGCATGTCGGTTTTGATGCGATGCTTGCGTGCCTTGGACTTTTTGCCTGAGATTCTAGTACAAATCGCAATCCGAAAGCAAATCAAAAAAAATGATGGGACGTATCTAACGTACAGATGGATGGGAACTGCTCGGGAACTGCTGTTCATGTGCTATAATCTGTCCATGACCAAACGAGTTGTTTATTTTATGATGGGAGAGTGGCACCAAAATATCAAGATTGGGTACTCGACTAACTTCGAGTCGAGAGCATCAACATTCACCACATACGGTCCACACACCTGCCTAGGAACCGTATCCGGTGAACGTTCTTTGGAACGTTGGCTACATTACCACCTACGAGCATCACGTCTGCATGGAGAATGGTTTGCACCTTCCGAAGAAGTGCTGACTGTTATCTCACGTATTCAAGATCGAACGTTTCATGCGTGGGTTGATCAAGTGAAACAAGCCGAGAAGGCCCGACTTCTCAAACGAGCACAACAAGTCGATCAAGCCTCTGGGCGGACGCCTGGACGAATCACGCTCGCAACTTTGAAACGACAACTCCAAGATCCTGATGGTGATGCTAAACTCGCTGCGTGGATGGAACGTAGTGATGAACGCAGTCGAACAACTCAACAGCACCTCAGTGACGTGCCCAGAAATCAACAACCCATAGTTTTAACAGACTACTGGTGTGAACGCCACCAGCGTGTGCATTAGCGCCGAATGAAGTCAGCCGGAACGCGGGTGTGAGGGAACTTCGAGCCTTCGCTGTCCATGTGCAGAGCGAGGCCGTCGCCAGGCTCCTGGCGGTTGTGAAGGGTTGCACGAGCGCCCATCTTGGCGGTGCTACGGCCGGACTGTTTGCCGTACTTGCGCTCCGAGCGGTGGATGTTGCTGCCGTGCTTGTTGCCGATCTTCTTCTTCTGAGTGTCCAGCTGTGCCATGCTGGCAGTCTACCAGAAGGACAGTCCGAACTGCCGGGGGCCGTCGTGGATGGCGACGAGGTTCGCCTGGGTGTACGGGATGTTCTCAGGAGGTCCCGACGACACCGTGACGAGCCGACTGATGTTGAACCGGCACTCGATTTCCGGCACGAACTGGGCTTTGTGAGTCATGGTGTAGTAGTGGAAACTGTGCTCGTTCCAGAACGAGATGTGAGTGGGATCCTCCCAGGCACCCCGGCCGTCCGTCGAGGGCGTCATCGAGAACAGGAACCCACCGTGGGCTAGCTTGCGCCACATGAGGTTCATCAGCTCGACCACCCGGCTCGGTGGGATGTGCTCGAGGAAGTCCACGGCACGGATGACACCGACTGACTCGTCAGCACAGGCTGTCAGCACGTTGAACACGTCCCCCACAATCACTCGAGCGTCGACTCCGTAGTCGTGAAGGTCGACGCCTGAGTATCCAACAGGCGGTCCACCAGGACCGGATCCGAGGTCAAAGCACGAAAGTCTCCGGCGATGTGCCCATGCCAGGGCGTTTGCCTGCACGTCACGCTCGTAGAGTGCAGCGTTGATGTTCTGGATGGCGGCGTTCGTCTCGGTGTCACGCTGGGTGTTGAACTTGTGCATCCGTTGGAAGTACAGGCAGCGGTTGATGTGGTAGAAGTCGGCTACCTGGTACATCCTCGAACAGAGGTCCTGGTCGTCGCACACCTTGAAGGTGTCGTCGTGGCCGCCGACTTGTTCGTAGACGCTGCGCCTATAGGCGCGAACATGGTTCGGGGCGTAGTAGATCGTACTGGCGTTCTGCGGGTACGGCTCCGAGGAGTGCGCCACGCTGTACGTCACGTCTCCCTCGGGCATCCCGTAGTAGAGCCAGCCATGGGCGGCATTGAACTGGTCGAAGTTGGGCGAGCCGTCCTCGTTGATCTGCGAGCAGTCCGAGTAGACGAGTCCCACCTCGGGGTGCTGCTCGAAGGCAGCAACCACTTCCTCCAGACAGTGTGGCAGCATCACGTCGTCGTGGTCGAACTCGACCAAGTAGTCGCCGGTGGCGAGATTACACGCCTTGCGTTTAAGGGCGCCAACATTGGCAACTCCATCGAGGACCTGCCGAACCTTTACACGCTTGTCAGCCTTGATCGGAGCGGTGTACCATTCACGGCCGGCGCCTCCGTTGAGCAGGACGATCCACTCCCAATCTGTGAACGTCTGAGCCTGGAGGCTCTTGAAGCACTCTCTCAGGTACTTGGGGTTGTGGCTGGGTGTGAACACCGAAACCTTCACAGCGCCTCCGGTTGGTGTTGGACGGTGAACCATTTACCGTCGTACAGGTTGCCGGGGATGACGTGAGGCTGCACACCCAGTACCCACGATACATAAGGCAACGAGAGCTGGTCCTGAAGGGACCACTCGAGGATTTCCTCCCACCATCGCTGCATCCATTCGTGGAGCAATGCCGAGTCCCGTCGAGGCAGGATACCGGCAGCGAACAGGTCGCCGGGATCCTCGTGCCTGGCGATGACTGTACCGCACCACAGTCCGCCGTCAGCCGGATAGCCCTGGTCGGAATAGTGCTTGACCTGTTCGATGAGCCGCTGTCCCTGGTACTTCGGCATGTTCACCGAAGCCATCGCCTCGCTGTAGATGCCGGTACGGTAAGGATGCCGGAATGCCGCCAGATCGAAGCCACCCAGGTAGTCCAGCATATCCTCGGCAAAGGTGGGAGACGTGACGGTCACGCTGCTGTCTATCCAGATCGTGTACTCGTACCCAGGCAATGCCATCCAGGGCAGCACCTTGTACCACTTGGCTCGCAGGCGCGGTGATGCATCTTTGGCACCGTTATATCGCAGCGGCGTCCAAGTCCATCCCGCATCCTCGGTTCCACGCTCGTCCTCCGTGAAGGCTATCCAATCGCAAGGAATGGACTGCGAAAGGATCGGCTTCATCTTTTCGTAGTCGCCGGCACATGCGGTGTAAATGCAGACCTTCATTCGCCCTGCAACGCCTGGTAGATAATGCGGTTGGAACTAGCCTCGAGAGCAACGAGCGCCTTGTAATACTGCTGCTCGAGCAACCGTACGACCTCAATCTCCTTGATGAGGTCCTCGGGACCGTCGCACATCTCCTCGTCGTGGAACTCGCCCAGAGCCTCGATGATGGCGCTAGGCCAGTCGAACAGCTCGCCCTCTGGTGTCTCCCACTCATCGAGGACTGCGAACCCAGCCGGTTGCAGCACCTCCTCGGTCTGCCGGGTCAGGGCGTCGGCCACGGCGAGTAAGCCGTGGGTGATAGCGCGCTGTTCCATGTTGTCGGCCACCCTACACATCTCCTCGTCGGTGCCGACCTCGATCCCGTCTCGGTAGTTGAAGGCGTCATGTAGGTCATCCAATGCTTGCTGGTAGTTGGTTGTCATGAAGGGAATCCTACACGCTTGCGGGGACGAGTGCAACTATTCCTGAGGTTGTCAAAAACGCGCCGAACAGTGACCCATAGGTTGTCATGCAGGAAATCCGATAGTCGTCATGCAGGAAATCCTCTACGCTTGCGAGGTTGTGTGCAACTTTTCCTGCGACGATTGTCTCGGTCGGAAAGCCAGGAGTTCACCATGTCGCCACAGGTCGTGCCGATGACGGCTGCCAGCGCGAGAGCCAGGAGAATCATGCCGGACGTGAGACAGACGCCGTAGTGGAAGATGCTGGCGCCACCAACACCGACAGCGAAGGCGCTTCCTTCGTCGTGACC
>Ga0116118_1001242_pt1 | contig 13400 bp, 9 predicted proteins | sample June2015DPH_11_5_FD_89723 | JGI IMG/M metagenome (GOLD analysis project Ga0116118, IMG submission 89723) | Peatland microbial communities from SPRUCE experiment site at the Marcell Experimental Forest, Minnesota, USA - June2015DPH_11_40 | ecosystem: Environmental > Terrestrial > Soil > Wetlands >...
AGTGAGCGCCGTCTGCAGGTTCGATTGAGCGGCGGTGTTGTTCGCGCCCTTGGTCACCGACAGGAACGTCGGGATCGCAATGGCGAGAAGGATACCGATGATGAGCAGGACAACAAGAAGCTCGATCAGGGTGAATCCCTCATCTCCCCCCTCGCTGCCGCGGTGCCGCTGGCGGCACCTTTCGACGAAAGACATTGAGCTTCCTCCTCAGTCAATAATGGATTGATCCGTCCGACGTTGTTGTCGACCGGACCAGTCGCGAACTTTAGCTGAAATTCCGTCCCAGGGTGACCATCATGCCACCCACCGTGAGCAGTGGCCGCCCAGACGGCCGGCACAGGCTCAGGCGATCCGCCTGGCAGCGTGGGTGCCGATAGTCGATAGACGAGCGTCACCCGAGCCGAGGCCGGTACGGTCAGCTGCCACCAGCGAGGTGGGCACGGTCCGAACTGATCTCGTGAGCAAGAGACGCTGAAGGTGGCGAGACCGCCTGAGCCTTCTCAAACCAGCGGGCGCTCGCGGCCCACTCGTGATCGTCGCGGGCGACCGTCCCGAGCCCGATGAGCGCTTGGGCGGTCCACGGATCCCGCTCCAGCGACTGCAGATAGTACCGCTGGGCTGCCTGGGGGTTGTCGAGCAGCAGCTGCAGGTCGCCCGCGTCGGCGCGCAGGACCGGGTCAGCCGGATCTCGATTGATGGCGTCCTGCACATACGGCTGCGCCTTGTCGAGCGACCGAGAAGTGTGCAGCAGCTCGCTCTGCCACTGGTAGGCGCCGGCGACGGCGGAGGCTGATTGCGGCCAATAGGGGAGCAAGCGGTTGGCGTCCAGGGCTGCCGTCAGCTTGGGTGCCGGAAGGAAGTCGGTGTACTCGGCGAGCGAGTAGTGGTCTCCAACGACCATCGTCATCCCGAGGAACAGTGCACCGACGACGAGCACAAGGGAGATGACCGCCGAGATGAGCGACGAACGATGCGTCGTGTGGTCGCGAGATGAGCCCTCGCCGCTCGCACCGCCGCCGCCGGCCATCTCCGAGTCATCAGGTGCAGCTGCCACCGCGGCCAGGGCGCTGACCGGCGGGCCGGGCATCCCCAGCACAGCGTCGCTCGGCCCCCCGCTCCCTGCCTTGGCTGTGGCGACCCAGTGCCGGAGGGCCGCGAGCCCCACGGGCTGTGGCCCGACCGACACCGTGGCAGCACCGAGTGCCAGCAATGCGACGGGGGTCACTCCGAGGTTGAGCGGTTCGATCAACTCAACGGACAGCATGAGGACGGCGCACCCGAGAAACGGGCCTCGCGCCCTCAGGCCGGCCCCGCCCAACCAGGTGACGAACGCCACAAAGCCGAGCACACCTGTGGTCGCCAGCACCTCGATGAGGAAGTTGTGGGAGTCGACGGGTAACAGTCCAGGACCCAGATGCTTCGCGAACGCCTTGCTCACATGAGGCGCCACAACTGACAGAAGCTCACCGGGACCGACGCCGAGCAGCGGGTGGTGGACAGTCGACCGCAGTGCGAGATCCCAGATCCGCAGTCGTGTCCCGAAGGTCGTCTCCGCAGTGCCCGAGGCCACACGCGTGGCGAGCCCGGACCCTCCGGACAGGTAGCCGATGCCCCAGCCGGCGAGCGCGAGCAACCCGAACGGTGCGGCACGCCGCCACCCATACGCGACCAGCGCGGCCACGATCACCACGACCATCAGCAGCACGCCGACGCGCTCCAGGGTGAACTCGAGCGCCACCGCCAAAAGCAGGACGATCGGCCACCACGCCATCCGCTCCTTCGACAACGAAGCTCGCCTCGCGATGAGTGCCAGCCCGCCGACCAGGACCGCCTCCAGGTGAATCGGGTTGCCGAGCAGCCCGTCGGCTTGGCTGCCCTGGTACAGAGCGAGGGCGCCTCCCGGCAACTTGACGATCTGGTACACGGCGACCAGGGCGTTCGCCAAGGCACCGAGCACGATGCCGGCGAGGGCCCAGTTGAGGTCGCCAGAGGTCATGCGAGCCCCGATGGCGAATGCTCCTGCACAGCCGAGCCAGAACAACCAGCCTGTCCCCCACGAGTCCAGGCCGAAGAAGCCGATGTTGACCGCCTGTGACAGCAACGCCGACACGAATCCGACGGCGAGGAAGACGACGGCCGCCCTCGCTCCAAGGCTGACGTGTGAGGAACGTGCCAGTTTGGCGAGCGGCAGGACACCGAAAGCTCCCACGAGCAGAAGCACGAGGTATTTCGGGGTGAAACTGCCCGAGAGGGTTTGGGCGGAGAACGCAGTCGGGAGCAACGCGCCGGCCAGGAGCGCACCCACGCCGGAGGCGGTGACACCCACCGGCCTGGCGCCCGCCGCTCCAGTTACTGCCGCGCCGGGCGCGCCGGCATGCGCTGCCTCGTCCGGCAGCTCCCCGGGAGAGCCCTCTGACGGCGGCTCGCCCCCAGGCGGCGTGCCGACGGTCGACGCGTCCGTGTGCCCAGACGGCGTCGAATCAGCCGGCATGCCGGGCGCTCGGGTCCTGGCGCCCATGTACGAGTTCGTCGTAGATCCAGCGGTAGGTCTTCTCGAGACCCTCTTCCAGCGTGATCTCCGGCTCCCACCCGAGCGCCTTGCGCAATCTCGTGTTGTCGCTGTTGCGGCCCCGCACGCCTTGAGGCGCGGCAAGGTTGTGCGTCCGCTTCAACTTCACGCCGGCGATGCCCTCTACGATTTCGACGAGCTGGTTGATCGTGACGAGGCGGCTGCTGCCGAGATTGAGCGGCTCGGAGCATTCGCTCTCGGTCAGCCTCAGCGTTCCCTCGACACAATCGTCGATGTACATGAAGCTCCGCGTCTGCTCACCGTCGCCCCAGATCTCCATCTCGAGGTTGCCCGACAGCTTCGCCTGGGCGACCTTCCGGCAGATCGCCGCGGGTGCCTTCTCCCGACCGCCGTCCCAGGTCCCGAGCGGCCCGAACACGTTGTGGTACCGAGCGACCCGGGTCGCGACGCCGAACTCGTCGGAGAAGTGACGGCACATGCGCTCGGAGAAGAGCTTCTCCCAGCCGTAACCGTCCTCCGGAAGCGCCGGATAGGCGTCCTCCTCACGTAGCGGCGTCACCTCGGGGCTTTCCTGCCGTTCGGCGTTGTACACGCATGCGGACGAGGAGTAGAAGAACCGGCGGACGCCGGCGTCGCGCGCAGCGACCAGCAAGTGCGTACTGATGAGCACCGACAGCATGCAGTCGGCCTTGTGGTACTCGATGAAACCCATGCCACCCATGTCGGCCGCCAGGTTGAACACGTAGGCGGCGCCGTCGCAGACCCGCGTGCAGGCCTCGAGGTGCCGGAGGTCAGCTTGGACGTACTCCACGTGCGGGGGCCGCTGATGCCACTGCCCGATGGGCTTCTGGTCGACGGCACGCACGTGCTCGTGGCCCCGGTCGAGGAGGGTCTGCACGAGGTGGCCACCGATGAAGCCGCCTGCACCCGCGACCACGACGAATTCCTGTTTGTCCAACGTCTCCACCATGTCTCCTTCGTCGTGGCGCAAACGCGCTCCGGATCCAACGGCACGTCCCGGATGATCTCAGTCGCCGGTGAGTGAGCCCACCCCCGGGCGCCAGATCTCAATATCGGTCTCCGATGGCAACTCCTGGAACATTCTCCAGCAATCGACGAGGCACCGGGCGGACCCCACCGATCCAGTGGGCGACGCCATCAACTCGGGCACACGTTGGAACTCCGGCCACGCTGTCGCGACGATCACGACGGCAGCCGAGTCGAGGCACTCCTCCAGGCCCGCTGCGAACACGGCTTCATCGCCAAGCGCCCGCGACGCGGCCGGGATCGCTTGCGGGTCCCAGACCACCGCACTGTTGCCATTGGCATGCAGGTACCTCGCCAGGGCGACGCCGAAGGACTCGTCGGCCACCCCGGTCGCCGGCTTGTACGAGAGGCCGAGGATGGCGATCCGTCCGCCGTCCGCCCGCGCAAGGACGCGATCCGCCAATTCGGCCACCTGGCGGCGGTTGATGGCATCGGTGGCCTCGGCGATGTCGGCCGATGTGCCGATGCCACGGGCGAGGGCGGCAAGGGCGGCGTTGTCGCGTGGGAAACAGGGCCCGCCGTAGGGGGTCGCCGGCTGCAGGTACTTGGAGCCGATGCGAGAGTCGAGGCCGATCGCCCTGGCGACAACGCTGGCGTCGGCCCCTGGGAGACGGGCGCAGATGTCCGCCAGCATGTTGGCGTACGAGATCTTCGTCGTGACGAACGTGTTCACGGCGATCTTTGACACCTCGGCGTCGACGAGGCTCATCCGCCGGACCGGCGCCGAGTTGTCGGTCATCGCCTGCAGCACACTGGCGACACACTCGCCTGCCCACTCCGAGGACTCCCCGATCAGGATGAAGTCCGGGGCGCGCATGTCGGCGATCACACTGCCCAGCGCGATGAACTCGGGGCTGTAGCACAGGCCGAGCTCGTCACCGACAGCCATGCCGGCTGCCTCCTCGAGGGCGGCTCTGATCGAGCCCGATGTGGCGCCGGGAAGCACGGTGCTCGTCACGACGACGACGAGCCGGCCGCCATGGCGCTGCGAGACGGTCGCGCCGATCTCGCGGACCGCCGCCACGACACTGGTCACGTCGAAAGTGCCGTCGGGCAGGCTCGGCGTCGGGACGACGATGAAGACCACCTCGGCATCGGCGGCGGCTTTGGCGACGCTGGTCGTAGCTGACAGCCGGGGGGCCGCTTCGGTCATGAGGGCCGGCAGCCCGGTCTCGTCGATCGGGGCCACTCCTCGCGACACGCACTCGACGAACTGCTCGTTCATGTCAGCGCCGACGACCGTGTTCCCCTTCGCAGCCAGCAACGCAGCGAACGGTGAGCCCAACTTGCCGAGACCGACAACGGCCAGCTTCATCGATGACCGTCCCGGTCGTTCGGCGTGAGCATCAGGCGGCGACCCCGTCGACGCACAGATGCCAGCCAGCACGCTGCTCGAGACCGCGCATCACTGGCGCCGGCAGCACGTTGAACGGGAACGCGCGGACGTAACGGTAGTCGACGTAGTCGCGGATCCGGTACGGGAAGATGTGGTCGACGGCGACCCGGGTGACGGCCAACCCGGCGCCTGCGAAGAGATCCTTCACGGTCTGGCGCGTGTAGGTATAGGTCACCGGGCAGCCCGTCTGAGCCTCCGAATGCTCGGCCACCAACTGATCGAGCCGCCAGAAGCGGCCTTTGCCGTAGCCGAGGACGATCTCGGCGACCTTCCAGGAGTTGCGGTGGTACACCATCACCTTCACGACCCCGCCTGGGGCGAGGCGACGGCGCGCTTGCTCGAGGACCCGTTGAGGGTGCGGCGTGTGGTGGATCACGCCGAAGGAGTAGACGAGGTCGAACTGCGGCTCGTCGGCGACACCGTTCAGCTCCTCGGCGTTCGAGTGCACGAAACGGATCCGGTCGGCAACCTCGAACACCTCGGCACGCTGGGTGGCTAGACCGAGCGACTGTTCCGACAGATCGACTGCCGTCACCTCAGCGCCTGCGCGGGCGAAGTTGATCGTGTCGGTCCCGATGCCGCAACCGATCTCGAGGACCCGCTTGCCCTTCCACCGTTCGAACTCGGCGAAGCCGGGGATATGTGGCTCGACGAGGTACTTCCGCTCCTCGACCTGGTCGAAGTACTCCTTCGTACCGACGGGCAGCGGTGAGTGCCGGATGTTGCACGGCCGCCGGTTCCAGTAGTCCTGGACGGCGCTGATCGGCGTCGTCTCGAACTGTCTCAGACCTGTGGACGCCCCCGCGGACGCCTCTGCCCGGTGGGGCACGGAGCAACCCTCCTCCGCCTGGCTGGCGAGCACGGCGGCCGTCGCTGTGTCGCTCATCCCAAGGTGAGGCCGGAGCTTATACGGCAAGCACCGGCAACTCAGCGTTTGCCATGCCCCAGTTGGCGGCGTTGTACACCATGGCATGCCCCTCCCGGCGGTTGCGGGCCAGCTCGGCCTTCCGCCGGCGGAGCTCGCCGGACGAGATGGTGCGTATCCCGGTCGCGTCCACCCGCTTGAAGTGAGCGACCTGGCCTTCGGGCGTCCAGCCCGAGCCCTGGCCGTGCTCCATATGGAAGACGACCTGAGGCGGAGCGAGCTCCACGAATTCGAACCCGGCCCCGTGTGCCTGGTGCATGAGCAGCGTGTCGAGGTGCCACGAGTGCACGATCCACTCGGGGTAACCGCGCAGCTCACTCCAGGACTCAGCGCTCATGAGCGTGAAGTCACCACACGCGTTCACGTGCAACTTGGGGGCGGTGGCGAGCGAGACGGCGGCGTTCCAGCGATCGGGGAGGGCTCTGAGCGCCGACGAGAGCGCGAGGCGACGCGACGCTGGCGCCTTCGGCTCCGTGGCGGCGCCGGATGACCGCCTGGCGCCGAGCCGGCCAACCGCCCGGCCCGCTTCGAACGAAACGAGGTCACCGAGGGATTGGTAGATCGGCAGAGCCCTACCCTGGCCCGGGTAGTAGATACCGTCTTTCCGCGCATAGCGCAACGGGTGCGAGCGGCAGAACGCCAGTGCCTCGTCGAAACCGGAGACGCCCTCGGCCACGCCGGTGAACGGGAATTCCACGTCGTACCGGTCCGCCCGGTACACCACGCGCGGCTCAACGGCCCCGAGCATGGTCGTGAACAGTTCGGGGGCGATCAGCACGTCGATGTTCGTCGCCAGAATCCGGGGCGCCGCCGCCCGGCGAATCCCGACGTTCTTGGCCAGCATCTGCATCATCGGCAACCCGCGGTCGCCCACAAGCTCGCGGTGGACCGACGCTCCGACGGTCACGATCTTCACCCGCAGCGGCGAGCCCCCCTCCGGCCAATGCTGCACCTCCGCGAGCGGAGGACGGCCGTCTGGAGGGTTCCATTCCACGAGCACGAGCTCGACGACCGCCTGGTGCCGCCGGGCGAGGGCATCGAGACCGTCGACGAACCACTGCGTCCGCTCCACCAGGGAGCCTCCATGGTCGTCGTTTCGCGAGGCAGCGACGACGCTGAGAACCGGCTCGGTCACGGTCCGCCCTGCCGATTGCCGCGTGGCTTCCCGGCCAACACGCTGTCCACCTGTTCAATTGGCACCGCAAGGACGTTCAGATCCTCCGGATCGCCGGCGCGGGCGCCGGAGGCCAGAGCCGGCGGCGCGCCCGCCGCCCGCGGCCGGGCTGCCAGGCCAGTGGCGGGGTCGAAACGGCAGATCTCGTACCGATGCTCCGCCAGCAAGGCGAGCACCTCCGCCGCGCTCGCCCCTTGGAACCGCAGCGAGGCCTCCTGCAGTTCGAGCAGCACGAGCGGTCGCAGCTTGGCCAGTGTCGTCACGCCACCGGTGAGCACTGCCAGCTCCGCACCTTCGACATCGACCTTGACGAGATCCACTCGATCGAGCGCCAGCTCGGTGCACAGCGCGTCCAGCGTGGTGACGGGGACCTCGATCTCCTCCGTCACGTGGACTTGGGCGTAGATGGGCTGCCCGAAGGTGTTCTGCCCGGTGTGCGAGCGGTCTGCCAACCGCAGCGACTCCGTCCCCGCCTCGGCGAGCAGGCCTTCGGGCCGCACGGTCACGACGTCGCCGAGCCGGTTGAGCTCGATGTTGCGTTGCAGCCTGGCCCGCTCCCGCGGGCTCGGTTCGACTGCCACGACCCGGCCGGCAGGTCCAACGAGTTTCGCAGCGAGCACCGTGTAGACGCCTTCGTTCGCCCCGATGTCGATCACCACCATTCCCGGTGCCAACCACGACGCCAGAAAGCTCGTCTCGTTCGGTTCGAAGACCCCACTCACATAGATGCATCGGCTGAGGTCGTTACCGAGCTCGAGCTCGAGGCGGGTGCCTGCCAACCAGTTCACCGTGACCAGGGACTCGGTGCCAAGCCGGCGCGACATCCTCCAGATGCCCAAGCGCGCCAACGACCGCGCAGTGGCCGGTCGTGGCTCGCCGAAGCGCCACGACGGGACCGGGCCGGCCGACGGTGATGGAGCCAGGGATCCGGCGAGCCGCGCAGGCGACGACCGAAGCCGGGACCGCGCCCACTTGAGCGCCAGCCGCGCCCGGCGCCGCCACGGCCGAGTGAACCGCAGGCGCTGAGCCACTTGCCGTCGCGGCCGGGCGAGCCCGTAGCGCCAGCCTGTCGCCGGTACGACGTCGCCCGAAGCCGACACCACGAGGGTGGCATGCGCGATCGAGTGGTAGTGCGTCCAATGACCGAGGAGCCCCTCGGATCGCTGGGCTTCGGCCCCCTCCCAAGCGTTCAGGCTGCCCTTCAGGTGCCCGTAGTCGTGGTTCTGGTGAATGACCTTGACGTAGGGGCTGGCATCGACGACGGTGGCGCCCAAGTCCCCGGCCTTCCAGATGAGCCAGTTGTCGTACCGGGTGCGTCCAATGGCGAATTCCGGCAGCTGCGGGTAGAGGCCTTTCGGGAACACGAACCAGTCGATACACAGATCCCCCCGCAGCCGGCCGCTGGTCTCGGCCCGGCGGACAAGCTCGTCGGCCCAGTCCGGGCGCCCGAAGTCGATCGGTTCGTCCACGTCGAGATCGATGCGCCGCCCGACAAGGAGGAAACATTCCTGCGACGCCACAACCCGGGATACCGCATCGAGGGCACGCTGGGGGACGATGATGTCGGCGTTGACAAAACACAACGTCGGATTCGACGCCAGCTCGCGAGCCCGCTCGAACATGTCGGAGACGAGCGGAGCCCCTGACTCGCTCGTCTTCACGTCCGCGACGTGGCGCAGCCCGAGCTCGTCGCAGAGCTCGGCCACACCGTCGTCGTCCCCGAACAGGATGATCTCCGGCGTCGGCACGAGCTGCAGCCATGACGTGATGGCGTTGCGCTGGATGATCGCGGGATGTCCCCTGAATGGCTTGGCTGTCGAGAAAATGGTGAGCACGCCACCCCCGGGTCGCTCCGTGCGCCCGACATGCTACGTCCGGAGTCCCTCCCGGAGGTTCGACCCGGTGGCACGACTGCCCACGGCGGCGGGGAGTGCCCGGTGACCGAGTCGGTCGACACCCACCGCCGCATCACCCGCTCGGCCCTGATACGCCTGCTCGGCCGAGCGGCCGGCGGAGTCCTCACGCTCGTGGCACTGCACTACGCCACTCGTTACTTCGGGCCGACCCGCTGGGGCTCGATCGCAGCGGCACTGGCGTGGGTAGGCGTGTTCGTGGCCCTCGGACCACCCGGCGTGGCCACCATGGCGATGCGCGAAGGCGCCCGACCGGGCGTGGATCGCGAGACGGTGTTCGGGACGGCGCTGGCCGCCACGGCCCTCGTCGGCCTCGCCGGCGCCGTGATCGCGGCCGGAGTGGGCGTCGGTGTCTACTGGACCCGGCCGGTGACACTCGTACTCGTCGCCGTGCTCTCCCTGACGATCCCCTGCACGGCGATCTTCCAGACCGCCAGCTCGGAGCTCGCCGCCGTCGGCCGCAACGACGTGCGAGCCGTGCTCGACGTGGGTTCCAGCGTGGTCGGTCTCGTCGCCACACTCGTCGTCGTCCGGGAAGCGTTGAGCTCGAAGGCCTACGCCGTGGCGATGGTTGCCAGCATCGGCGTGAGCACCATCCTGGCCCTAGCGGTGGCGGCGGCGCGCGTTCGGCCGAGGTTCCACAGCGTCGGGACCGACATCCGGCCCTTCATCCGGTCGTCGATCCCGCTCGGGCAGGTCGACCTGTTCAGCGCCGTCTACGCCCGGGCGGACAGCCTCCTGCTGTACTTCGTGAAGGGACCGAGTGCCATCGCCTTGTACGCAGTCGCCTACCAGGTGGCGGCGTTCGTGATGTCGATGCCGGTCTTCCTCACCGGTGCGCTCCTGCCCGACTTCATGGCGGCCAAGGGCGCCCGCAGGACCGCTATCACCCGGCACGGCTTCAACATCGTGATGGCGGTGGCGCTGCCGCTGCCGCTGTTCTTCGGCTTGTTCGGGAGGCCGTTTCTCCTGGCGTTGTCCGGCGAGAAGTTCGCCGGAGCGGCCGTAGCGCTCACGGTCCTGTCCGGCGCGGCGGCCCTCGTGCTCGTGAACGGCTACCTCTTCCAGCTCTCGGTCTACGCCGGGGCCGAGGCTCAGCTCTGGCGAGCGATCGCGATCGTGACCGTAGTCAACCTCGTGGCGATTGGGATCGCCGTCCCGTTCTGGGGAATCGATGGCGCCGCCGCCGCCATGGTGTTGAGCGAGTTGGCCGGCATGACGAGGTACTGGCCGGTGTTCCGGAGAGCAACCGGGTATCGCCTCGACGTTCGCCATCTGGCCTGCGTCATCGGCGCCACCGCCGTGATCGCCGGCGGTTGGCTCGCCCTCCACCTAGGTCTCGGCCTGAGGTCGGGCCAGGGGCCTGCCATGGTCCTCCGAGCAGGCGCGCTGGCCGCCGCCTACCTGATCGTGCTCAAGGTGCTCACCTTCGTGATCCCCCGCTCACCCGACATCACCGAACCCGGCGTCACCTGATTCTCCGCCGAGCCCGCCGGCGTTGCGCCGCGTCATCCCCTCGAAGAAACCCACCGCCCACGCCGCGTGCATCGTCGGCAACGACAGACCGAGCACGGCGCCGGCTGCCGGGCTGTCCTGCACGGCACCGAGCAGTGCCCGGCCGGTGACGGCGGCGGCGTAGCACGCTACAACGGGCCGCCTCCAAGGACTGAGGATGCCGGCGACGAGAGCCGGCACCGCCAACTGGCGCGCCGACAGCGACGACGGGTGCTTGCGGATCGTGATGGCCCGCGCCGTCCCGTAGCGTCGGAACTGCCGCCACAGTGGTCCCAAACCCTCGCGCACCGCGTAGGTCGACCGGATGTCCGGATCGAGGTACACGCCGCCGGCCGCTTGCGCCCGCCAGGCCAACTCAGCATCCTCGTTCCCGCCGAACCACTCGTCGTAGCCGCCAAGCTGGCGGATCGTGTCCAGCCGGTAGGCACCGAGGTACACGGTGTCGACGAAGGCTCCGTGGTCCGTCTCCCGGCGGAACTGGGCAGGTCCAGCCCCGAGCCGCGAAGTCATGGCCGCTTGCACTCCTCGCTCGGCCGCGGTCGTCGAGGTGAACCGCATCGGGCCCCCCACGATGGCGGCTCCGGTGCGCTCCAGCGCGGTCACGCATCGCTCGACGTAGTCGGGTGCCAGCCTCGTTCGGGCGTCCACGCGGACGAAGATCTCGCCGGTCGCAGCAGCGATGGCGACATTGAGGCCGGCCGGCCGCCTCCGCCGCGGGTTGTCCAGAAGCGTGACCCGATCATCGGGGTAGTCCTCCGCGATGGCGCGCGTCAGGTCTGTTGAGCCGCCGTCGGCGACGAGCACCTCGACGATGTTCGGATAGCTCTGACCGATCACTCCGTCGAGACAAGTGGCGAGGTGGATCTCCTCGTTCAGGACGGGTATGCCGACCGTGACCGTCGGCAGCTTCCCAGCCGGGTCGTCGCCGCCGTCTGCCACCGTCCCGTGCCTCCTTGTCGCCGTCGTACGGACCGGCTGATCGTAACCCTGGGCCTCGCTACTGCGCCGGCGCCGTCGTCCGCCGGCTTCACGAAAACGGCACCAGGTTCCCCACACGGTTGGCGATGCTGACGGTCCGCCGGCCCTGGCGCAGCGGGTTGGCGTCGAGACCATTGGTCAGGTAGCAGAACGAGACATCGGAATCCGGGTCCGCGAAGGCGATCTGGCCACCCGCGCCCCCGTGCCCGAAGCTACGCGGCGACATCGTGTGCCCGAAGCCCCGCATTGCCGCGTCACGGCCTTCGCCGGCGATCACCAGCCCGAGCGTCCGGTTCGACGTCACGTGGGTGAGCGGGTCAGGCAGCGAGCCATGGATCTCGCGGGTGCCGGCCGCAAGAACGGCGGGATCCCACAGGCCACCGGGGTTGTGCAACAAGGCTTGGTAGTACATCGCCATGTCCGCCGCCGTCGAGATGCCACCGCCGCCCGGCACGCCGAGTGAGCGGACCTCGGGGAGGTTGAACCCGATGAGCGCAGCCTCGGTCACCTCGCCCTGCAGCACCTCGAGCGTCAGCCCGGGCATGCCGTAGATCGCCTCCAGCTCCTCGCTCGTCGGAGGCTCGCCACAGACCTCGAGGTTGTTGATGTCCCCTTGCCGCTCGGGCCCGACGCCGAGCTCGAAGCGCTTCAGCCCGAGCGGAGCCAGCAACCGCTCAGAGATGAACGAGCGGTAGTCCATCCCGCTCAAGCGCTCGATCAGCTCGGCGATCACCCAGTGGGCCGACGTCGCGTGGTACTCGAACCTCGTGCCCGGCTCCCAGTTGAGTCGCCACGAGGCGAACCGCGCGAGCCGAGCTTCCCGGGTCCGGTCCGTCATCAAGTTGAGCGGCGCCTGAGGAAACCCACCCTCGTGCAACAACAATTGCCTCACCGTGATCACGTCCTTGCCGTTGGACCCGAATTCGGGGATCAGCTCCGCCACCCGATGGTCGAGGCTCACGGAGCCGTCGGCCAGCAGCAGCCAGAACGCGCCGACCACCACGGCCTTCGTGCAGGAGAAGATGACATAGCGGCTGTCCGGGGCCGCTGCCCCGAACGTCTCGTACGCCACGAGCTCGTCCCCCTGTGCCACCGCCACCTGGCAGGAGGGCAGCAGGCCCTCGTCCACCTCTCGGTGGCAACGCTCGATCAATGCCGCAAGCGCCTCGGTGTCCATGGCCGCACCGTACCTCCCTCGGCGTACCTCCCTCGGCACCCGGGAGCTCCAACCTATGCTCGGCGCCATGTCTGAGGCGGCTGGCCGACCCGGGGGCCCTGCGGTTGGCGGGCGGCGCAAGCGCCAGCCCACAGCCACCTCGACGTTCGGGTCGGGGAGGCGTGAGGCGCACGACGCGTCGGGTTTCTATGGGAGGTTCAGCCCGCCCGAGCTGAGCGACAGCACCGAGCTCGGCACCGCCACGGTCGTCGACCAGGTGATACAGGCCGACGCTCGCCACATGACAGACGTCGCCGACGGCTCCGTCGCCCTCGTCGTCACCTCGCCGCCGTACTTCGCCGGCAAAGACTACGAGCTCGAGCTCGGACGGGACGGCGTGCCGGCCACCTACCTCGAGTACCTGGGCCTGTTGCGCGATGTCTTCCGGGAGTGCAAGCGGGTGTTGGAGCCGGGCGGTCGCATCGCCGTCAACGTGGCCAACCTCGGCCGGAGGCCGTACCGCTCGCTGTCGGCCGACGTCGCCGGCATCCTGCAGGACGACCTCGGGCTGCTGCTGCGGGGCGAGGTCATCTGGTGGAAAGGGCGGGCGGCCGGGGGGTCCTGCGCGTGGGGCACGTTCCAGAGCCCGGCGAACCCGGTACTCCGCGACGTGACCGAGCGGGTCGTGCTGGCGAGCAAGGGGCGTTTCGATCGGGCACTGACGCCGGCCCAGCGCATCGAGATCGGTCGCCCGTCCCTGGCCACG
>Ga0116118_1001261_pt1 | contig 13352 bp, 11 predicted proteins | sample June2015DPH_11_5_FD_89723 | JGI IMG/M metagenome (GOLD analysis project Ga0116118, IMG submission 89723) | Peatland microbial communities from SPRUCE experiment site at the Marcell Experimental Forest, Minnesota, USA - June2015DPH_11_40 | ecosystem: Environmental > Terrestrial > Soil > Wetlands...
GATCATGTGATCAACCTCATCGTAATGATGTCCCAACCTGTCCCTCATCCTGATGATGCCGCGCCAATCGACATCATATTTAGACTTGGTCTCGACTGACAATCGTTTCGTCGCCTCCCCGATATTGAACACCCAGCGTTCCACGGCAGCCCTGAAGGCACGATCTGCCACATAGTCGGCGAAATTGCGATTCCCGACGAGCTTCACGATGTAGTCGCAATGATCGGCTATGTCTATCAGGACATCGTGATCTCGCCCTGGATCATGCCGCTTCATGGTACACCTCGCTCGCCGTCATCAGTATCTCCTCTCTCGTCTTGTACTTCTTGTCGAGAGCCAGCACGTTCTTCTTGAACACCAGATCCACCTTGCGCCCGAACATGGCCTCAAGCTCATCCATCATGTCGCACAATTCGCGGAGGGACACATCTCTTTCCCCTGAGTCCACCATCACGTCCACGTCGCTCTCCTCGTCGAAATCGTCCCTCAGGATCGATCCGAACAGGCAGAGACTCTTGAGACGATGCCCCCTGCAGAAAGAAGAGATGGCATCCAGATCGATCAGGGGCTTCTTCTTGCCTGGATGCTCTCCCGCCGCCGGGACCAGGACGGCGATGGGCTTCCCATGCCGCAAGATCTGCAAGGGCTCCCTCCCCGACGACACCTCCCGGAGTTCCTCGAAGAGGGCATTCCTCAGGGACGTGGATTGTACCGATCTCATGCCCACATGATACAACCTGAAAAACCAAGATGCAACAAGAAATTGGCGATCTCCCCAGGCTGATTTATTGTCCCATGGGGGTCAAGCGATCCAAGCCCCCAGGGACATCCCGCACTGCTTGACTATCTTGGGGAACCCGACTAAGCTGCGAGGGAACATGAAGCCCTGATCGCGCATCCGGCGGCAGATGGTCTCCCCAGGTCCCTCCATGGCGAGGGATCTAGGCATCCAGGGACGCCAGGCCGTGGCACGGTGGCACCAGGCAACGAGATGAGGAGGGCGAAATCTCGCCCTCCCCATCCTGGACGATAACCACCTGCCTCCTGCCCAGGATCGTCCCCTGGCCAGGGAACGGAGATCCCCGATGCCATCCGCGATCATCCCCATCACCGTGCCAGGCTCCGGCTTCGGCCCGGCTGCCGACGTCTCCGCCTTGGTCGGACCAAAGACCGTCACCCTGTCGGGGACGTTCGAGGGCTCCTACGTGCTGTACGGCAGCCACGACGGCGTGAACTTCGCCCCCATCATGATCTTCGATGCGGGGGGCGTCGAGTCCATCAAGCAGACATTCGAGGGAGCCCTGGCACGAGTGAGGCTCTGGGCTTCCACGCTCCAGGCCCGCGACGTGTCGGCCAGCATCGCGGGGCAGTCGCAGCCGGGCTCCAATTCCTTCGATTCATTTCCCACATTGCGACCCGGAGCATCCGGGCCACAAGCGACCGTGGACCTGGGATCGTCCGGTTACCAGTATGGGCTGAACTTCATCGCGACGGGCGGGCTGCTGGGACAGGCGATCGTCGAGGGCAGCCTCGACGACATCAATTTCAATCCCATCGGCCAGTTCGAGGCGGATCCATTCTCGCGGGAAGGAGGAAGCCTGGAATTCTCTCCCCTCTATGCACCCGATCTGATCCGGTACGTGCGCCTCGACGTCCAGGGCACCATCACGAGCCCACTCGCCGTCACTTACGGAGGCTCCCCCCCGATATCTGTCCCGGGCGGCACGCCGGGCGCCACGGGCGCCACCGGGCCGACGGGAGCCTCCCTCGCGGGAGCCACCGGCCCGGCTGGCCCAGCCGGGGCCACCGGCCCGTCGCCGACGGCACCGGCGGGAGCCACGGGCGCGACGGGCCCCGCGAACGACCTCACGGGCGCCACGGGCGCCACGGGGCCGTCCCTGCCCGGCGCCACCGGCCCAGCCGGCGCGTCTGGCGTGCCCATCGCCGGGGCCACTGGGCCGGGCGGATCGCCGGGCGCCACCGGCGCTCCCGGCTCGATAGGATACCCGGGCGCCACGGGCGCCACCGGGCCAGCCGGGGCGCCGGCCGGCGCCACGGGCGCGACGGGGCCGTCGGGGACCTCGTTCGTCGGATCCACCGGCCCGACGGGGGCATCCGGCGCCGGGACGCCGGGCGCCACCGGCGCGACCGGCCCCGCGGGGAACAGCGTGCCCGGCCCCACCGGCCCGGCCGGGGCGTCCGGCGCCAACCTCCCCGGCGCCACGGGCGCGACGGGCCCGGCCGGATCGTCGGGGATCCACGGCGCGACGGGCGCCACCGGCCCCACGGGCGCCTCCATGGCCGGCGCCACGGGGCCGGCTGGATCGACGGGCCCAACAGGAGCATCCATCGCCGGAGCTGCCGGCGCCACGGGCGCGACCGGCCCGGCCGGGGCATCGCACCCTGGCGCCACCGGCGCGACGGGCCCGGCCGGCCCAGGTGGGGCATCGATCGCCGGCACGATCGGCGCCACGGGACCCTCGGGGTCCTCAGCCACCGGGACGACCGGCCCCACTGGATCGGGAGGGGCCACGAGCCCCACCGGGGCCACGGGCGCCACGGGGCCGGCCGGCGCGACCGGGACTGGGACGCCCGGCGCCACGGGCGCGGCCGGGCCATCGGGAGCCGCGGGAGCCACCGGGCCCACGGGCCCCTCCGGATCCGGGACTTACGTCGCGAGCAACACGTTCACGTCCGGCTCCGGAGGATACACCGTGAACGCCGCCACCCGGCTGGTGCATGTCATCGGCATCGCGGGCGGGGGAGGAGGAGGGGGAGCCCACGCGGGGACAGTCTCCGACCTGGGGGCGGCGGGGGGAGGGGGAGGATCTGGTGCCTGGTTCGATTTCTGGTACCAGCTCTCCGCCACGAATGTCACGATCTCATGGATCGTGGGGACCGGCGGAGCCGGGGGCGGGGGCAATCCCGCCGTGGCCGGGACGGCGGGGGGGGCGACCTCCATATCCTTCCCGGACATCTCCGTCACCTTCTCACTGAACGGAGGGGCCGGCGGGCTGCCCAGCACCGCCGCCACCTGGTACCAGGCCACCGTCCCCGGGGGCGTCGGCGGCTCCGTCGCCACCGCCGTCAATGCCTCGGGGAGTGGCGAGCCCGGGCAGGCCGGGACGACCCTGGCCCAGAACCCATGGAGCGATGGGACGACATTCGCGATCGCCCAGTCGGGCTCCGGGGGGGGCGGGGGAGGACTGGGGATCAACGGATCCGGCAATGGGAACTTCGGCCCCACCCCCGGCAGCGGGGGATCCGGGGGAGCCGCCCTGGCAAGCACCAGCCCCGGGTACAGTTCCGGGGGGAATGGGGCAAGCGGATCCCTCACGGTCATCGAGTACACGGGATAGGAGGACGAATACATGGCCACCTCGATCATCCCAATCCCAGTCCCCCCCTCCGGCGACGGCGCTCCCGTCGACGTGTCAGCCCTCGTCGGCCCCAAGACCGTCCTGCTGTCAGGGAGGTTCGCCGGCACTTACGTGCTGTATGGCAGCCACGATGGGGCGAATTTTGCCCCGATCCTGATCTTCGACACGGGAGGCACGGAGTCCATCCAGCAGATCTTCGATGGCGCGTTGTCGCAGATCTTCCTCAAGTCGCTCAATGCCACGTCGCATGGGGTGGCAGCCAGCGTCTCGGGCCTCTCGGCGCCGGGAAACAACTCATTCGCGTCCCTGCCGCCACTGCGGCCGGGGGATCATGGCTGCCAGCCCAGCATCGATCTCGGCCTCACGGATTACCAGATTAACCTGAATTTCATCGGATGCGGGATGGTGGACGGCAGCTTGGTGGTGGAGGGCAGCCTCGACGACATCCGATTCAATCCCATCGGCTCCTTCTCCGCCCATCCCTCCTTGCCCGGGACGTCGATCGAATTCTCCCCGCTGCTGTCGCCGGACACCATCCGGTACGTCCGCCTCCGGATCATCGGGGAGATCGTCTCGCCCTTTGCCGTCACGATAGGGGGATCCCAGCCAATCTCGGGAGGGGGAGGCGTGGGAGCCACCGGGGCCACCGGCCCCAGCGGGCAGTCCCCCGTGGGATCCACGGGGGCATCCGGCCCCACCGGGGCCACCGGCCCCGCGGGATCATCCACCGTCGGCGCCACGGGCGCCACCGGCCCGATCGACCGGATCGGGGGCGCCACGGGGGCCACCGGCCCCACGGGATCGTCCACCGTCGGCTCCACCGGCGCCACCGGGCCGTCGGGTGCCAGCCTCCCGGGCACGTCGGGAGCGCCGGGCGCCACCGGCGCCACGGGCCCCACCGGCGCCATCGGCAACGTCGGCCCCACGGGGGCCACGGGACCGCGAGGCTCCCTAGGGGGAGCGACCGGGGCGACGGGCCCCACGGGATCCTCATACCTGGGGGCGACCGGGATGGCGGGCCCGACGGGAATGTCACAGGCCGGCGCGACGGGAGCCACCGGGCCCATGGGACTGGGCATCCCCGGCGCCACGGGCGCCACCGGGCCATCGGGAGCCTCCACCGGGGGAGCCGCCGGCCCCACGGGCCCTGCCGGGGCCTCCGGCCCGGGAGGCGCCACGGGCGCCACGGGGACGGCCGGCGCCTCCACCACGGGAGCCACCGGGGCGGCCGGGCCGGCGGGATCCGGGGGGACGTCCACGACGGGCGCCACCGGGGCGACGGGCCCCACGGGAGCCCCCGGCACGGCGGTGACGGGGGGGACCGGGCCGACGGGAGCGACCGGGAATGCGGGCGCCACGACGATCGGCGCCACCGGCGCCACGGGCCCGGCCGGCGCATCCACCGTCGGCGCCACGGGGGCCGTGGGGGCCACCGGCCCCACGGGCCCGTCACCGGCGGGATCGGGTGGATCGAGCGGGGCGACGGGGAACGGGACCCCCGGCGCGACGGGCGCCACGGGACCCCCCGGCACCGCGGGGACTGCCGGGGCATCCGGGCCGACGGGAGCAGGCCGCTTCATCACGATCGATCAGTTCAATGGCCCCTACGCATACTCCTCCTACGCATTCCAGCCCGCCACCCGGCTGGTTCACATCATGGGCTGCGCCGGGGGAGGGGGAGGAGGGGGAGCCAGCACCCTCGGCAGCACGTTCGGTGCGGGCAGCGGGGGAGGGGGGAGCGGGGGATCGTTCGAGGCATGGGTGAAGGTGGGATCGGGAGCCACGGCCAGCATCGACGTGGGGGCCGGGGGCACGTCGGGTGCCGGGAACCCGGCCGGCGTGGGCGGCACCGGATCGACCACCGCGGTGGCCATCAGCTCCGTGTCTTTCGGCGCCACCGTTTATGGGGGCTCCGGGGGACAGCCCATGACGGGGACCCCCGTGGCGCCCAATTACCAGATGGTGGCCCCCGGGGGAGCCGGGGGAGCCCTCGGGAGCCTGGTGGGGGCATCCGGCATCATCCTAGCCGGGAAGCCTGGCCAGCCGGGCATGGGACTGTCACAGATCCCCGACGAATCGGGCACCGGATCGCCCAGCGTGTGCGTCGCCGGCGCGGGGGGAGGATCCGGGGGAGCCGGCACGACCCTGTCAGGCACGACCCCGTCGAGGACCGAGGGCTTCAACACCGGCACGGGGCCAGGGGGAGGAGGATCGGGATCATGCAGCATCGGGATCGGTGTCTACATCCCCGGGGGCGCCGGACAATACGGACAGGTCACCATTGTCGAATACACGGGATGACGCCATGACAACAACCATCCTCCCAATCATAGTCCCCGGCCCCAATTCGTATGGGCCCCCAGTGGATGTCTCCTCGCTGGCCTCCCCCCTGACCATCACGCTGTCGGGACGATTCAAGGGCAGCTACGTCTTGTACGGGAGCCATGACGGCCTGGGCTTCGTCCCGATCCTGATCTTCGATGCCGGCGGGATCGAGTCCATCCAGAGGACCCTCGGCATCGCCCTGTCCCAGATCAGGCTCCGCTCGCTCGCATCCTCCCCATGCGGGGTGCTGGCGAACGTCTCCGGGCTGTCCGCCCCCGGCGCCAACTCGTTCGCTTCCTTCCCATCCCTGCCGCCGGGCGCGCAGGGCACGCAGGCGACACTGGATCTGGGGGAGTCTCTCTTCCAGTCAGGCCTCAATTTCATCGGCCGGGGCAGCGTGGATGGGGCAGTGATCGTCGAGGGCAGCCTCGACGGCACCAGGTTCAATCCCATCGGCGAATTTGCGGGAGCGCCCGCCTCGACGTTCCCCGGGCAGTCCGGGATCATGGATTACTCGCCGATCGCCACCCCGGATCTCGTCCGGTACGCCAGGCTCAACGTGCGGGGCTGCCTGCTGTCCCCCTTCGCGGTCACCATCGGGGGATCCCAATCTTCGTCAGGGGGCACGCAGGGAGCCACGGGAGCCCCAGGCATCGACGGCACCCCCACCCCAGGCGCCACGGGGCCGATCGGCGCGACCGGCCCCGCCGGCCCCCCGACGGCCGGCCCCACCGGGGCGACGGGGCCTGCCGGCCCGGCAGCCACGTCCACGGGCCCCACGGGAGCGACCGGGGCATCGACCGTGGGCCCCACGGGAGCCACCGGCCCCCCCGGGATCCCAGCCACCGGCGCCACGGGCGCCACCGGCCCGGCCGGCGCCACCGGGCAGCCAGGCATGGGCAGCGTGGGCTCCACGGGAGCCACCGGCCCCATGGGCCCGGGAGGCACCGCCACGGGAGCCACCGGGCCTTCGGGCCAAGCCTACGTCGGCGCGACCGGGGCGACGGGCCCCGCCGGCTCCCCCGGGATTGGCGCCACGGGCACCATCGGGCTGGACGGCCCGGACACCACCGGGCCCACGGGCGCGACCGGCCCCGCGGGAACATCTGTCACGGGATCGACCGGGGCATCCGGATCGCAAGGCACATCCGGCACGGCAGGCGCCCCCGGATCGCCGGGCGCCACCGGATCGGCGGGAGCCTCCCACCCTGGGGCCACCGGGCCGGCGGGAGCCACGGGGCCGGCCGGATCCATGCTCGCGGGACCCACGGGGACGGCGGGAACGGGAGGAGCCCCCGGGACATCGATCGCCGGGGCGCCAGGCGCCACGGGAGCCACCGGCCCCGCCGGTGCCTCGCATGCGGGCGGCACCGGGGCGACGGGGCCCACCGGGGCATCCACGTCCGGAGCCACGGGCGCCACGGGCCCGGTGGGCGCCGCCAGCCAGGGCGCCACCGGCGCGACGGGCCCCACCGGGGCCGCCGGGATCGGGGCGACCGGGGCAGCCGGCACGACGGGCGCGACCGGGCCGGCCGGATCGATCGGGACCGCCGGGGCCACGGGCGTCGGCACCTTCATCCAGTCGGAGACATTCACCGTCGGCGAATCGCCCATCCCCTCCTTCAGCCTGCAATCCGCCACCCGCCTGATCTACGTCCGGGGCATTGCCGGCGGGGGCGGGGGCGGGGGGGCCAACACCTCCCTGGCCAACGTCGACAGGACGGCGGCAGCCGGGGGCGGGGGAGGGGGCGCCTCATTCGCCGCGTGGATCAAGATCCCGTCGGCCGCCACGCTGGCCATCATAATCGGGGCCGCCGGGACGGGGGGGACAGGCAGCGGCCCCACCGCTGGGGGGGTGGGAGGATATACGCAGGTCATAGTCAACCTCATCTCGCCCTCGGAGGCGGTGGCCGAATTCACCATGGAAGGAGGCCAGGGGGGGAAGCCATGCACGGGATACTCCGGGACCACCCCCCAGCAACAGGTGACGAATGGGGGGGTAGGAGGCTTGATAGGAGCCTCGACGATCGCCTCCCCCGCCAGCGGGATCTTCGCCACCACGGCCGGGGGAGACGGGCAGCCCGGCTTCGTCATCTCCACGGAGTCCCAGAGCGACACCTCATCCGACGAGCCCTTGTCAGGCGCCGGGGGCGGGGGCGGGGGAGTGGGGGCGAACCCTGACACCCCGGGCGGGGCTGGTGCCCCGGGCCAAGGGTGGGGAGGGGGAGGAGCCGGGGCCGTGGGCTCAAGCAACGAAAATTTCAGCGGGGGGAACGGCTACGCCGGGGCCGTCTTCGTGGCCGAGTTCACCGGCTGACGCCGGGGCCACCCATCACTCCCGGTATGGCCAGGAATCCCCGGCGAACGGGTTCTCCATCCTCGCGGGGATCATGCGCCCGATGAGAGCCGGGGCACCGCGGCTCGCCAGCCTGCCCGCCAGCCTGTCCGCCAGCCTGACGGCCGCCTGGATCTTGGGAGCCGAGCATATCTTGCTGGCCACCTTGCCGGCCTCGCCCGGGACGAGGCAATCCACCAGGATGGACACGTCGTAATACGTGCAGGCGAGCCGATCCATCCCCAAGAAAGACAGGGCCGACTGGAGATCGTCCATGTCGCCCATCGCGATGGATGCCTCCCTCACCAAGACCTTGCTCGGCAAGGCGCCGTCCATGCCGTGATTGGCGACCCGCAGGCGATCCTCGGCATCGCAGAGCATCGCCGACAGCACGATCTGCTGCCCGGCCGGATCTCCCATCATCAACTCGACTTCCATCTCGATCCTCGCCTGATGCGACATTTCCAGCGACTCACGCGGGGCCACGGCCGGGACGGGCTTCGGTGCCCCCTCCGCGGGCAGGTTGACAGGCAGGATCACCAGGGCTGACGCAATGATCAGATTCAACATGTCTCTCCTCCATCGGGGCACGAGATACATCATGGCACATCCCGAACGAAGTGTCAAGAATGCTTCTCGTCGGCGGGAGGGAGACTCGACGAGTCCCATCCTGGCTCAGGGGACTCCCGGCTCCCCTGGCGCGACGGGGGAAGGATCCTGGGCCTCCCCATCCATGGCAGATCCAGGGTCGCGGGAATCATCCTCCCCTGCTGCCCCGAACATCGAGCAGTCCTGCCCCAGGTAATCCAGTCCCGTGCGCCCCACGTCCGGTATCGTCCAGCCTTCCGGGACGTCCAGGTTCTTGATCGCCTTGAAGTAGTTGTCGTACATCCTCGCCACGCGATCCAGCCCATAGTTGGCGACGGCCCACCTCCGGCACGCCCCGGGATCGATGCTATCGACGTGCCTGGCGGCCCACACGAACTCCTCGTTGGTGTGGCAGCGGTAGCCCGTGTGCCCATGCTGGACCGTCTCGCAGTATGCGCCCCAGTCGGTGGAGATCACCGGGCAGCCGCTCATCATGGCCTCCACGGCCACCCCCCCGAACGGCTCCAGGTACCGGGTGGGCGAGAACAGCGCCCTGGCATGGCGGAGCAGCTCGCGCCTCCCCTCCACGCCCACCGGCCCCTGGTAAGTCACCCCCGGGCCGAGGAACGGGCCCGGATCGCCCTGCCCCACGATCTTGATGGGAATCCCGACGTGGGCGGCCACGTCGCAAGCCAGCTTGACCCCCTTGGAGTCGATCAGCCGGCACAGGCACAGGAAATAATCCTGCTTCTCCGCCGTTGGGACTACGGGGCCGAACATGTCCGGATCGAAGGCGTTCGGGATCACCCAGTGGTACCACCGATCCCCGTTCGCGGCGTCCTCCTTGCCCTCGTGGAAGTGCTTCCAGGCATAGGACTCGTAGACGCGGTAGTCCCGCGTGAAGCAGTTGGGGTACCCGATGCCGCTCTCCACGATGTAGTGCGGGAGTCCCTGCACGCCGCGCATCTGCGCCCCGCCCCAGGTGACGCAGATGATGGACTTGTCGGGATTGGCCGCCGTCCTCTCCAGGATGGCCAGCCGGATCTTGGAGGCGAAGATGTCCATGAACGTGGCGTACTTGCCATCCTCCGTGATGTCGTAGAAATCCGTCGGCTTGCGCGAGCCGTACAGCCTGTCCCACAGGGCCGGCATGCCCACGGAGACGTGCTCGGCGCAGGGGGGATCCGATCCCTCGTTGCCCAGGTGGATGACCTCGTGGCCAAGGCCCGTCATCATCTTGCACAGGTGGAAGACCTTGGTGGTGAATGCGCAGGTCGAGAACAGCCCATCCCTGGAGGGATCCAGGGTCTTGGTGTGCGGCAGGCCCAGCACGAACAGCCGGATCTTGTCCACGAACCTGAACGACTTGGGAGGCTTGGCGACTACGGGCTCGACGGGAGTGCCGATCGTCTCGGGGGGAAGGATGCTTTCCCTCGGGGATACGATCCATCCCGGGGGCACCACGATCTTGCCGCCTGGCGGGGCCGGATGTTCCTCGTCGAGCGGGACGGCGGGGACGCGGGATCCAGATCTCTTCTTCGATCGCCTTGGGACCCTGGCCATGGCCGAGACAATCGCATAAAAAACATGAGGCGATAATTATTTCGGCGACCCAGGATCACGCGAACCACGCCGTCCCATGACACTCATGCTCTCCCTCGAACGCCTCCACCGTTCCCTTGAGTCCCGTCCACCTCTCCAGATCGGCCTGGCTGAGACGATGAGGATGCCCAGGGTGAGCCGGCATCCCCACCCACTCGAACACGTGGAGGGACTCGCAGATGCCCAGGGCATTCTCGATCACCTTCCCTGGATCCCGGACATGCTGGAGGACATTGTAGATCAGGCAGACATCCACCTTCCCCGAGACGGCCAGATCCTCGGCCGGCACGAGGGCGCACTCTATGCCCTCGGCCCGATACCGGGCATACACCCAATCGGGATACCGGCACGGATCCACCACCACCCTCTGCCGGGCACCGACGACCTTGAGGAGGACCGAGATGGGGCCTCCCCCGATGTCCAGGAAAGACCTCCCATCCCCCCGGTAGGCAAAAGGAGACTTGCCGTCATGGTAGGGCTCGAAGCCCATCCGATCCATATACAAGAATTGCTTGGTCTCCTCTCCGTAGGTATTGGCGCAAGTGCCCCAAAAACCAGTCTCCGTGGCTTGCGCTTCCTCCCACTCCTTCACATCCGGCTTCGCCTCCGATCTTCTCGGCAAGATTTTTTTCATCCTCGACCCCTGGCAAAATCAATCCAGTCCTGGATCACGTTGGACCAATCGCGCCCCCAGGCGGATGCCTGGATGGATCGGCACTTCTCCCTGAAAGATGCATCGTCATACGCATACCTGCCCAGCACGCCCACCGCGAAATCCACGAAATCCCTCTCCCCGAGGGGGGCGAGGATGCCCATCCCCTCGCAGGCGAGCCTGGGAAATTCCCCGACCGGGGTGCCGATCGTGAGCCTGCCGGCCGCCGCGCCCTCCATCATGGGCATCCCACCCCCCTCTTCCAGTGACGGCATGATCACGGCGTCCACGCTGCGATAAAAGTCGGGCATCTTCTCGCCCGGGGTGATCCGTGCCTGGTAATATTCGGCTCCCCCCTCCGCCGGGTTGGCGGCCGATCTGAATCCCAGCCGGGCCTTCCCTGCGATCTCCTTGGCCAGCCGTCCCCTCTTTATCTCGATCCCATGGTCATTGGTGCGCGACCACACCGCCGCATAACCGACGGTCCTCAACCGATCGGGAATGGGAGAAGCGTAACGACGGCAATCGATCCCATGCCTCAAGATGGAAGGCATCCTGGTGATGCCGATGGCAAGTGACTGCGCGGCCAGGGTATCGCTGACCACGGCGTACCCCGCATACTCCCTTATGTGCTCATTGCCCTCGATCCTGAGGAAGCCGATCACGTCCGATGCCGCATTCCCCGTGACCAAGATCTTCTCCCGGGGGACGTCGTAGCTCCGGAGAGTCTTGGCAGCCTCCCCCGCCTGGGTGATCACGCGATCGTACCCGGCGAAGAGATCCCTCGGGTGCGAGACCGACCAGTCGATGATGTCAGCCCCCACGCAAGGAGCCACGTTCCTCCAGATCTCGCCGATGCACCAATCCGTGGGACCAAAGATGGCAATCTTCACGGAGGCCAGCCTAGTGCTCGACGAACGAGGTGTCAAGCCCCCGTCCGCCCCCCCATCCCACATGGACAATCCTAACATAATGTGCCAAATATCCATGCCGAAAGATGGTTGACAGGACCAAGGAACCCCCCTAGACTGGCCACGTAACCAAAGCTCCGACCGCTTCCCGGCGGCAGATGGTCTCCTCCATCCCCCTCCACGGGGGACCTGGTTCCCGAGGACGCCAGGCCGTTCCCACGGTGGCACCGGGCGCTCAAGCGAGGACATCCTCGCCGATTCCTTCCTTCTTCCCCGCACCTGGAGGATCACATGAGCGACACCACCGTCACGAACCCGGGCCTCGTCAACGTCGCCGACCAAGGCGACGGCTTGACCGTGATCGATCAAGCCATCGCGACGGGACCCTCGACCAATGCCGGCAAGATCGCCCAGGCCGCCAAGCATGCCCCCGGCAAGGGCGTGGCAGCCCCATCGCCCCCCAACGTGACCCCTGCCATGACGGCCCAGGAATCAGTCTCCGCGGCCGACGGTGCCCCCGGCCTCGGGACGGCCTCCCCCTCGCCCGGCGACGTGACCCCCGCCATGACGGCGCAACGGTCCGTCGACGGGGGCACCGCCTCCCCGGTCTCGCCCAACACCACCAACACCACGGCGGACACCGTCGCCGGCCAGCCGACGTCCACGCAACAATACTTCAAGACGATCAACGTGTACCCGTAGGAGGGAACCATGCCGAACGTGAACAATCCCGGGCTCGTCAACGTCGCCGACCAGGCAGACGGCCTCACCAAGATCGACCAGGCCATCACCACCGGGCCTTCCACCAGCGCCGGGCCCGTGATCCCGGCGGCCAACGAAGCCTTCGGCAAGGGGCTCGCCACCAACTATACCGCGGCCAATAGCCCCTCGTCCCGGTAGCCATGAAAAACATCAGTCCCTATGTCCTCATCCCCGTGGGAGCCTTCGCCTTCCTCGGCGGCGCCGCCCTCGGCCGCTCGCGCAGGGGCATGTCCATGCTGCCTGCCAGCAAGGAAGGTCCCCTGCGCGCCATCCCCCTGGCCAGCTGGGGACGGTTCGTGTCGGTGATGGCGATCTCTCCCCGCGATCGCGTGACTCCCCGGTACCGGCTCGGCACCTTCGGCATGGACGCCCGCCGGCTCTCCGACGTGGGATTCATGGAATCCCCCCGCAAGTCCACCGTGGCCGGCGAGGCTGGCGTATGGATCGGAGAATGGAAGCCGCCTCTCACGACAGACAAGTTCCTGGGCAGCATGCCGGCCCAGTACGAGGCGTTCAAGCGCTCGATGACCAAGATGATTCCGGCAGTGTCCGGCTTCGTCGGGCGCGAGGTCGATGGGACGAAGTGCAGCCTGTCGGGGCTGCTGGGAGTGGGCCACCTGGCTGGCGAGGCCGGGACCAAGAGCTGGGTCGAGGACCCCGCCATCCGCGCACGATTCAAGGCGACCACGGCGAACTTCGCCAAGACGAACGGGATCTTCTAGGAGGCACCCCATGGCATCACGGAAACAACAATTCTTGAGCGACTACATCGACGCCGTCCATGGAGGTCTCTTCCA
>Ga0116118_1001265_pt1 | contig 13333 bp, 11 predicted proteins | sample June2015DPH_11_5_FD_89723 | JGI IMG/M metagenome (GOLD analysis project Ga0116118, IMG submission 89723) | Peatland microbial communities from SPRUCE experiment site at the Marcell Experimental Forest, Minnesota, USA - June2015DPH_11_40 | ecosystem: Environmental > Terrestrial > Soil > Wetlands...
ATCGGCGGTGTGCGCGCTCATTCGTCGAGGGCAGATGCCACGATGCCGCCGACCTGCTCGATCTCCAACAAGAACCCGTCGTGACCGGACGCAGACTCGATGACCGTGACCGGTCCGGCGTCGGGGAGCAGCTGCGCCAGCTCGTGCTGTAGCTCGAGCGGGTATAGGCGATCCGAGTCCACGCCCGCCACCGTCACCGGGACGCGTACTCCGGCGAGCGCTCGAACCACCCCACCGCGCCCTCGCCCGATGTCGTGGTGGTTCATGGCCTCGCTGAGGACGACGTAGGTATTCGGGTCGAAACGCTCGGTCAACTTGTCCCCGTGGTGCTGCAGGTAGGACTCGATGGCATATCGCCCGCCTTTGAGCGGGTCCTCCGCCGCCTGGGCGCTCCGCCCGAATCGGCTCTGGAACTCGTGGGCGGTGCGGTAGCTCATCTGGCCGATCCCACGGGCGACGGCGAGCCCGTCCACCGGACGGGTCGGTGTGTCGTAGTAGTCACCGCCGGCAAACGCCGGGTCGGACCGGATGGCGCGAATCTGGAGTGAGCACAGCGCGATCTGGTCCGCCGTGGCCACGGCCCCGACGGCAAGAACGACGGCCCGGCTGACTCGTTCGGGGTAGGCGACGCACCATTCGAGAACTCGCATCCCACCCATTGAGCCGCCGACGACCGCGGCCCACTGCCCGATGCCGAGCTGATCCGCCAGCGCGACCTCGACCGCGACCTGGTCGCGGATGGTCACCACGGGGAAACGCGAGCCATAGGGAGCGCCATCCGGGCCGGGCGACGCCGGGCCGCTCGTCCCCTGGCACCCGCCGAGCACGTTGGGACAGACGACGAAGTATCGGTCGGTGTCGATCGGCGCACCAGGTCCGATCAGACCATCCCACCATCCCGGGGTGAGATGGCCAGGGACTGCCGGACCGGCCGCGTGGGAGTCCCCGGTGAGGGCGTGAAGGACCAGGATGGCGTTGCCCCGGGCAGGGTTGAGCTCACCCCACGTCTCGAAGGCGACGGTTACCTCCGGGAGCCAACCGCCGCCTTCGAGCGCTAAACCCTTGCCACCATCACCGGCGACCGCAACGAACTGGCGCCGGCCGGGATCGTCACCGGGTCGCCAGACGCCGGGCATCGGTCTCCCGGTCACGCTCCCTTGGCGGCGCGAAACCCAGCCTCGAGGTCGGCGAGGATGTCCTCGATCGACTCGAGCCCGACCGAGAGCCGCACGAGGTCGGGGGTCACGCCAGTCGTGGTCTGCTCCGCCTCGGTCAACTGGGAGTGCGTGGTCGACGCTGGGTGGATCGCCAGGCTCCGCACGTCACCGACGTTGGCGAGGTGGCTGAACAGGTCGAGACCTTCGATGAACCTGCGGCCGGCCTCGGCACCACCCACGATCCCGAAGGCGATGATCGAGCCGCCGCCCTTGGGCAGGTAGCGCTGCTGGCGCTCGTGCCAAGGGCTGGAGGCGAGGCCCGGGTACGCCACCCACGCCACCTCGTCCCGTGCCTCGAGCCACTCGGCCACGGTGACGGCGTTCTGCACATGTCGCTCCATGCGCAGGCTGAGGGTTTCTAACCCCTGGAGGAACAAGAAGGAGTTAAGGGGAGCGATCGCCGGACCTGTGTCCCGCAAGTACTGCAGGCGGGCCTTCAGGACGAACCGTGCCGGGAAGAGCGCTTCGGGAAGCTGGCCGAACACCAGACCGTGGTAGCTCGGGTCCGGTTCGGTGAACGCCGGGAACCGTCCACTGTTCTCGTAATCGAACGTGCCGCCGTCCACGATGACGCCACCGATGGACGTGCCATGCCCACCGATGAACTTGGTCGCCGAGTGCACGACGATGTCGGTGCCGTGGAGCAGCGGCTGAGCCAGGTACGGCGTCGCCAGTGTGTTGTCCACGACGAGCGGGATGTGGTGCTCATGGGCGACCCCAGACACGCCCTCGAAGTCGAGCACGTCGCCCTTGGGATTGCCAAGGGTCTCGGCGAAGAACGCCTTCGTGTTGGGTCGGATGGCGGCACGCCATGCGTCGAGATCGTCCGGGTCCTCGACGAAGCTGACGTCGATCCCGAGTTTCGGCAGGGTGTAGTGGAACAGGTTGTAGGTGCCCCCGTAGAGCGACGCCGAGGACACGATGTGGCCTCCGTTCTCCGCCAGGTTCAAGAGCGTGATGGTCTCGGCCGCCTGGCCGCTCGCCACTGCCAACGCCGCCACGCCGCCTTCCAGCGCGGCGATCCGCTCCTCGAAGACCGCCTGCGTGGGGTTCATGATCCGGGTGTAGATGTTCCCCAGCTCTTGAAGGCCGAAGAGCGCCGCTGCATGAGCCGTGTCCCGGAAGGTGTAGCTGGTGGTCTGGTAGATCGGAACGGCCCGGGCCCCGGTCGTGGGGTCAGGGACTGCACCGGCATGGATTTGGCGGGTCTCGAAGCCCCAATCGGGCATGGCAGTCACTTCCTTGATCAGGTCCCCGGCGTAGTTGCCGAGAAAGGACTTCGCTGTACAGGTCCAATCCTGACAAATTACATCGGTTTAGACAACTAGCAACTCCAGGACCGGAGCGGTCGAGAATCACCGATCCACGTCATCGACTGTGCCCGAGGGTCCCGCTACCTGCGGCGTGCGATCACCACCGGTCTTGCCCATTGCGCCCTACGCTGGCTCCGTTGGCCCTTGGGTGGCAGTCTTGGACCTCAATGATGGGATGATGGGTATCTCGAGCGATCCTTCCGCCGTACCACATCTTCGTCGTGTCGCGCTCCCCGGCGATCGCACGCTGTCGATTCGCGCCATGGTTGTCTCCGATGCCAACGGGCTGCTCGCGTTGTACGCCGGCCTCGACGAGGACGATCTGTACCGGCGCTTCTTCACGGCCCACGCCCCGCCGGAACGCTTCGTCGAGAAGATGACAAAGGTCGCTGAGCGCGGGGGAATCGGACTGGTCGCGACCGTCGACGGGCGGGACGGCACCAGCAAGATCGTGGCCGAGGCGACCTGCGAGCTGCTCCCAGACGGCGACGCGGAGCTCGGCATCACGGTCGCCAAGGACGCGCGGGGTTGGCTCGGGCCGTACCTGCTCGACACCCTTGTCGAGGAGGCGGCCGCCCGCGGGGTGCGGAACCTGCAAGCCGAGGTCCTGGTCGCCAACCGCCAGATGCTGGCGTTGCTGCGCGCCCGGGGTCTCGCGATCATCGACCACGATGCGCAGCCCGCCATCGTCCGCGTCGCCATCGGCACCACCCGACGCGTGCCATCGTGGCCCGGACCGCACGATCGTCCCCGGCTCCTCGTCGAAGTGCGCGGCGGTTGGTGGCGCACCGAGGCAGCCGCTCGCGCAGCTGGGTTTCAGGTGCTCGCGTGCCCTGGGCCGTCGAAGGGCTGGTCTCGCTGTCCGGCGTTGTGCGGCGAACCGTGCCCACTGGCGGCGGGCGCCGACGTCATCGTCGACGCTCAACCGGGCGAGCTCGGTCGGTCGATCGTCGAGGCCCACCGGCACCTCCACCCCTCGGTCCCCGTCTGCATCGAGCTTCCTCCCGAAGAGGGTGATCTCGACGCTGGTCTCCAGCGGATCCCCCGCGGCGCCGATGACGCCGCCGTCATTGGCATCGTGCAGCGCTTGGCAAAGCGGCCCCCCGGCGAAGGCGGTGACCGTCCGGAGGGGGAGCCGAGCTGACGGCACCGCGTGCCGACCTGCCGTGCGTTCCCGGCCGTAGCCCGATCGACCCAACCAGGAGGTGACGTTCGACCCTGGTGCGCCCAGGTCAGTCTGCGTAGGGTCCGACGTGATGCACCCGCGTTGGCACCGAGTTCGCCAGCCGGCACAAGGAGGACCGCGCGATGCCATGGGAGACGATCCACAAGTCCAGCCAGCACCCTGGTCCGGCCCCGAACATGGCCGACTACGACGCCGAACGCGCCGCTTTTGCTTGGGTGGACGCCCGCCGGGCGCTCGACGGCCTGCCTGACGGTAGGGGTCTCAACATCGCCTACGAAGCGGCCGACCGCCACGCGACGGGCCCGATTCGCGAACACGTGGCTCTGCGCTGCCTCGATCGGCATGGGGGGCGCAGCGACGTCACCTATGGTGAGCTGGCCGAGCGCTCCAGCCGGTTTGCCAGCGTCCTCAGCGCGCTCGGCGTCCACCCCGGCGAACGGGTCTTCGTTCTCATGCCGCGCACTGCGGACCTCTACGTCGCCGCTTTGGGGACGCTGAAGCACCGAAGCGTGCTGTGCCCGTTGTTCTCCGCATTCGGGCCCGAGCCCATCCGCCAGCGCCTCGAGCTCGGCACGGGACGCGTGCTCGTGACCACTCCTACGCTCTACCGCCACAAGCTGGCGCCGATCCGGGACCGACTCCCGGAGCTACGCCACGTACTGCTGGCAGGAGAAACCCCCGCGCCGGGAACGACCGGACCCGAGGGGACGCTCGACTTCGACACCATGCTTGCCGGCGCCGGCTCCCACTACGAGATCGGGTCCACCGATCCTGAGGACATGGCGTTGCTGCACTTCACGAGCGGCACCACCGGCACCCCGAAGGGCGCCGTCCACGTGCACCAGGCGGTCGTGTCGCACTACGCCACCGGGCGCATCGCGCTCGACCTCCACCCCGACGACGTGTTCTGGTGCACGGCCGACCCCGGATGGGTCACGGGGACCTCCTATGGCATCATCTCGCCCCTGGTCCATGGTGTGACGAGCATCGTCGACGAGGGCGACTTCGACGCTGAGCGCTGGTACAGCGTGCTCGAGGCCGAGGGGGTCACGGTCTGGTACACCGCGCCGACCGCCTTGCGCATGCTGATGCAAGCCGGGGCCGAGGCGGCCCAGGCCCACGACCTCAGTCGCCTTCGCTTCGTGGCCAGCGTGGGTGAACCGCTCAACCCCGAGATCGTCGTGTGGGGCAAGGAGACTCTGGGGCTCGCGATCCACGACAACTGGTGGCAGACCGAGACTGGCGGGATCATGGTCGCGAACTATCCCTGCATGGACATCCGTCCTGGCTCGATGGGCCGACCCCTGCCGGGCGTCGAGGCCACGGTGCTCATGCGCGACGAGCACGGCAGGGTTGTCGTGAGTGGCGACGGCACCGCCGTGGAAGCGGCTCCGGGAGTCGAAGGCGAGCTGGCGCTACGACCGGGCTGGCCCTCGATGTTCCGCGGGTATCTCGGCGACGACGAGCGCTACGCCAAGTGCTTCGCCGGAGGGTGGTACGTCAGCGGGGACTTGGCCCGGCGTGATGAGGACGGCTACTTCTGGTTCGTCGGCCGCGGAGACGACGTCATCAAGTCGGCCGGGCACCTTATCGGGCCATTCGAGGTCGAGTCGACCCTCATGGAGCACCCGGCGGTGATCGAGGCCGGCGTGATCGGCAAGCCCGATCCACTCGTGGGGGAGGTGGTGAAGGCGTTCGTCACGTTGCGCACTGGGTACGAGGTGAGCGAAGACCTCCGCTTGGAGTTGCTCGGCTTCGCCCGCAAGCGGCTCGGGGCAGCGGTGGCCCCTCGCGAGATCGCCTTCGACCAGCACCTCCCCCACACCGAAAGCGGCAAGATCATGCGGCGCCTGCTCAAGTCACGCGAGCTCGGTCTGCCCGAGGGCGACACCTCGACCCTTGGGGCGCAACCATGACCGACGCGACAGATGCTCCCGTGGGTGACGCTGTGGTCGCCACGGCCCCCGCTACCGACCGGGACCACGGTGTCCACCTCCTGCACCAGATGCTACGCATCCGCCGCTTCGAGGAGCGTTGCGTCGAGCTTTACAGCCACTCGGCCATCCGTGGTTTACTCCATCTCGGCATCGGGGAAGAGGCCTGTGCCGTGGGTGTCATGGAGGCGCTGGGGCCTGACGACGCCGTGGTGACCACCTACCGAGAGCACGGTCATGCCCTGGCCCGGGGCATCTCCATGCGCGCAACGATGGCCGAGCTCGAAGGCAAGGTCGAGGGCTGCAGCCGGGGCCGCGGGGGTTCGATGCACCTGTTCGACGCCGCCACCCGTTTCTATGGCGGGAATGCCATCGTGGGTGGTGGCCTGCCGCTTGCGATAGGACTCGCCCTGGCTGACCGCATGCAAGGGCGCCACCGGGTGACTGCCTGCTTCTTCGGCGATGGGGCTGTCGCCGAAGGCGAGTTCCACGAGTCGATGAACCTGGCCGCCCTGTGGCGCCTCCCCGTGCTGTTCTGCTGCGAGAACAACTTCTTCGCGATGGGGACCGCCCTCGACCGCTACGAGTCGGAGACGGACTTGTCCCTCAAAGCAGCGAGCTACCGGATGTCATCGTGGGAGGTCGACGGCATGGACGTGCTCGCCGTGGAGGAGGCCGCCAGGCACGCCTCGGAGGCAGTGCGCGCCGGCGATCCTCACTTCTTGGAGCTGCGCACGTACCGCTTCCGGGCACACTCGATGTACGACTCCGACCGCTACCGCGACAAGGGCGAGATCGACCACTGGAAGCAGCACGACCCCATCCCGGCCCTCGTGGAGCGACTGGCGGCCAGCGGTGCCTTGGCCGATGGCGATCTCGAGCGCATCGAGGCCGAGGTCGGTGCCGAGCTGGAGGACGCCGTCGCCTTCGCGGAGGCCGGCACCCTCGAACCGGTCTCAGACCTGGAGCGGTTCGTGACCTCCGATCCGGCGCCCACCGAGGAGGGACTGTGAGCACGGTCAGCTACCGCGAGGCCATGCGCGAGGCGCTGCGCGAGGCGCTCCGTCGTGACGAGCGGGTGTTCCTCATGGGCGAGGACGTGGGTCGGTACGGCGGCTGTTACGCGGTCAGCCTCGGCCTGCTCGAGGAGTTCGGGCCCGAACGGATCCGCGACACGCCCCTGTCGGAGTCGGCCTTCGTGGGGGCGGGCATCGGTGCTGCCCTCGCCGGCATGCGCCCAATCGTCGAGATCATGACCGTCAACTTCAGCCTGCTGGCTCTCGACCAGATCGTGAACAACGCGGCGACGCTCCTCTACATGTCGGGTGGACAGTTCAACGTCCCGCTCGTGATCCGCATGACCACTGGTGCCGGCCGCCAGCTCGCCGCCCAGCACTCCCACAGCCTCGAAGGCTGGTACACACACATCCCCGGGATCCGTGTCTTGGCCCCCGCCACCGTGGAGGACGCCCGCGGGATGCTGTGGCCGGCACTGTGTGACCCTGACCCGGTGCTCATCTTCGAGCACGGCACGCTCTACAACACAGAGGGCGAGCTGGCCGACGACAGTGCGGTCGACATCACCACCGCCGCCATACGCCGCCCGGGTGAGGACGTCACGATCATCGCCTACGGGGGCACGCTTCGCACAGCGCTCGGCGCCGCCGAACAGCTGGCGGGCGAGGGTGTGGCGGCCGAGGTGATCGACCTGCGTTGTCTGCGGCCGCTGGATAGCGCGACCATCGTGTCGTCGGCGGCCCGCACACACAGGGCGGTGGTCGTCGACGAGGGGTGGCGCACCGGCAGCCTGTCGGCTGAGGTGAGCGCTCGCATCACCGAAGAGGTGTTCTACGACCTCGACGCTCCCGTGGCCCGGGTGTGCAGCGCCGAGGTGCCGATGCCCTACGCCAAGCACCTCGAGGACGAGGCCGTCCCCCAGGTGGCCGACGTTGTAGCCGCCGTGCAGAGCCTGGGGGGTTGAGTGGGCGACTTCACCATGCCCTCGCTCGGCGCCGACATGGAATTCGGCACCGTCTCGCAGTGGCTCGTCAAGGCCGGCGACGAAGTGCACCGCGGCGACGTCGTTGCCGTCGTCGAGACCGAGAAGTCGACCATCGAGGTGGAGATCTTCGAAAGCGGCGTCATCGACGAGCTCGTTGTGCACGAGGGTGAGCAGGTTCCCGTGGGTGCCGTACTCGCCCATCTCACCGCTCGGGCGCCTGCGGCGGTCCCCGGAGCGCCGCCTGGCCCACCGGCACGCCCCGAAACCCGCGCCCGCCCGGCGGACACTGGCCAAGTTCCCGGAGCGCCGGCTCCTGGCCCGCCGACCGTTCACTCCCCTGTCACGCGTCATCTGGCCGAACGGCTCGGTGTCGACCTGGCGACGCTGTCCGGGAGTGGGCCAAGCGGCGCCGTGACCCGGGCCGACGTGGAGCGGGCGGCAAGCCGGAAGACGGACAAGGCGCCCCGCCCAGGCCAGGCTGGTCGTGGGACGAGCACCGTCGCAGCCGAAGGTCGTCATCCGGCCGAACCGGAGGTGCAGCCCGGGTCCCCGGCCTCCGACCGCGTGCGCTCCTCGCCCCTTGCCCGGCGACTGGCGGCAGACCTCGGGGTCGATCTGTCAGCCCTTCAAGGGACCGGTCCAGGCAAGTCGGTGATCGAGCACGACGTGCGTCTCGCCGCTGCCACGGCCGCCCCGGAGGCGACGGTGGCCGCGCCGGTACCGGAGGCGGGGGCACCGGCGGCGGAGCCGGAGGCCAGGGCGGCGGCGACCGTGGCGGCGGCGACCGTGGCGGCGGCCCAGGACCGACAAGCCACGATGCGGCGGGCGATCGGCGCGCTTATGGCACGCTCCAAGCGCGAGATCCCCCACTACTACCTGAGCACCACCATCGACCTGAGCACTGCCGTCTCCTGGCTCGAGCAAGCGAACCTTGACCGCCCGGTGACCAGCCGCCTCGTCCTACCCGTCCTCATGCTGAAAGCCACCGCCCGCGCCGTGGCACGCGTGCCGGAGATGAACGGGTTCATGATTGAGGACGCCTTCGTTCCGAGCGAGCCGGTCCACGTAGGGGTGGCCATCTCCCTGCGCACCGGTGGCGTCATCGCGCCCGCCATCCACGACGCCGACCGGCTCCCCCTCGACGAGCTGATGGCGCAGCTCAAGGACCTCGTGGGCCGGGCGCGCGCCGGCGTGCTGCGCAGCTCGGAGATGAGCGACCCGACCATCACGGTCTCCAATCTCGGCGAGCTTGGGGTGGAGGCAGTGTTCGGTGTGATCTACCCCCCACAGGTCGCCCTGGTCGGCTTCGGACGCGTGGCGGAGCAACCCTGGGCGCAAGGGGGCATGCTCGGGGTCCGGCCGTGCGTCACCGCGACGCTGTCCGCCGACCACCGGGTGAGCGACGGCCACCGGGGCGGCCGCTTTCTCTCCGAGATCGACCGTCTACTCCAGGAGCCCGAGAAGCTATGACCAATGACGACGCACGCCAACTGATCCGCTCGGTCCTGCGCCAAGTCGCGCCGGAGGCCGACCTCGATGACGTCGGAGCAGGCGAGACGCTGCAGGAAGCGCTCGATCTCGACTCGATCGACTTCCTCAATTTTGTCGTCGGGCTGCATGAGAAGACTGGCCTCGAAATTCCCGAGCGGGACTACCCGAAGCTGTCGACCGTCGAGGGGTGCGTAGCTTATCTGACCCAGGCGGGCTGACGCAGCGTCGATGCGGATCGGCTGAGCCACCGCAGCGCGCCATCGACATATCGCCCGCTCAGGTCGAGCGTGCAGAAGCCCATCGAGGCTGCGCCCTCAGGGCATCGCCTCAGCGTGATCGCGCTGGCTGCGCCGGGCAAGGAGCAGGTGGTAGAGGAGAAGCAGTTGCACCACCGCGAGGGGTTCGCTCCGCTCGCCCGAGCGGATCACGCCCAAGCCCTCGGGTAGTTCCTCATCGATGCCGAGAGTCCCCCAGATCGTCTCCTCGACTCGGCGGATCACCGCCCGCGAGGCATAGGAATGGATGTGGAGGGCGTCGACAGGCTTGCCGTCGTCGTCACGAGCCAGCTTGAGGTGAATCGCCTCGCGCATGTCATCGGTGAGCAGGGCCGACAGGTCAGGGTGGGGGGCTGTCGGCCGCAGCAGCACCGTCGCGCTGAGGGGGCCTTGCTCAGACTCGTGGCGCTCCGCGATCGGGGCGAACCGGACGACGATGTCAGCCCAGCGCCGTTGGGGTCGGATGAAGGCAGCCGACTCGGGCTCCCGCAGCTCGAGGTCGGCGATCACCTGCTCGGGCGTGTAACTGCGGTCCCGGGTGTCGCGCGCCACCTTCCACGCTCGCCGGATGTTCTCGGGCGGGTCGAGGAAGACCTTGAGGTCGAAGCATGCCCGGGACAACGGGCTGTAGAGCGGGAAGAGCCCCTCGACGAGGACGAACTCCTTCGGCTCGACGAGCACGGGCCGCTCGAGGGTCCCGTGCCGGTGGTTGTAGACCGGCTTCAGGATCGGCTCACCGAGGGCGAGCAGCTGGAGGTGCTGCTCCATGATCTCGAGATAGTTGCAGGAGGGGTGGAGCGGCGTGAAGGGGAGCGATTTGCGCTCGGACCGGTCATAGCGGTGGTAGTCGTCGGTGCACATCGACTGGTTGCGGTCTTCGCCGAGCGCCTCGACGAGGCCCCCGGTGAGGGTGGTCTTCCCGGACGCGCTGTCGCCGGCGATGGCGAGCATCACCGGTCGGTTCGCGCCACCCTCGGCGCGGCGCATGATCATGCGTTTCGGACTCATAGCTTGGCCCCTCTGGCAGGGTTGCCGACCTCCTCCAGACCAGCTGCCAGCGCCCGGTCCTTGGCGGCCCGTTCGGCTGGCACCTGCGGCTGGCCGGACCGGCGCGACGGTGTTCAGTCCCAACGCTACGCCCGAACGCCGTGGGCTGCCTCACCCGATCGAGGGAGCGGGGGGGTGAGCAACACCGATGCCCGCCGTCGAGACACGCGGTCGTAAGCTTGGGCCATGGAGGCGATGCCGTCGGCGAGTCGCCCCATCCGGTTGCTCCTCGTCGACGACCACACCATCGTGCTCGAGGGCCTCACCGCCATGCTCCGCCCGTACGACGAGTCGGTCACCGTCGTCGCGAGCACCACCGATCCGGCCGAGGCTTGCCGGCTCGCCGCGGAGGCCAAGCCCGACGTCGCCCGCGTCGACCTGCGCATGGGAGCGACGACGGGGCTCGAGCTCTGCGAGCAGCTGCTCCGAGTCGCCCCGGCGACGAAGATCGTCTTCCTCACCGTGTACGACGACGAGCAGTATCTCTTCGAAGCGCTGCGTGCCGGTGCCTCCGGCTACCTCACGAAGCAGATCACCGCCGAAGAGCTGCTGAACCACCTCGCCCGTGTGCTCGCCGGCGAGATCGTCGTCGACCCGGCGCTCGCCGGAAGGGTCGCCCTCTCGGCCGCCCGGCTGCAACGCGGGGAGTTCTGGCCCGGAGCCCGTCTCGGCCTCAGCCGGCGCGAGAGCGAGGTGCTCGAGCTCCTCGTCCGGGGGGCCTCGAACAAGGAGATCGCGTCCCGCCTTGTCCTCGGCGAGGAGACAGTGAAGACCCACGTGAGAGCGATCCTGCGCAAGCTCGACGTGTCGGACCGGGCCCAAGCAGTCGGCGCTGCGCTGCGAGAAGGGATCTTCCGCTGACGCCGAAGCACTCCTCCCCGATGGCCGACACGGCCTGGGCGCTCCTCCTTCGTCAGATCATCGATCTGGGGGCCGAGGAACGGAACCTTCGTACCGCGCTGCGCAAGGTGGCCGAGTTCGTGATCACCTCCACCGGCGCCGATGCGTGCTTCGTGCACGTGGTTGACCGGGACGCTGAGGAGCTGCTCCTCATGGGCGCCGCCCCTGCTGAGTTCGATGAGGTGGCCGGAACCATCCGCCTGCGGCTCGGAGAGGGGCTCGCCGGCTGGGTCGCCCGCTACGGCGAGGCGACCACCGTCGACAACAAGTGGGAGGACTCCCGCTACCGCTACATCCCAGCTCTCCGGGGTGAGGAGTTCCGCTCGATGGCGTCGGTCCCACTGCGCCGGCCCGCAGGGGTCGTCGGCGTGCTCAACGTGCACTCGCGCGTCGAGCACTACTTCGGCGAGGACGACATAGCGAGGCTCCGTGAAGTAGCGAGCCTCCTCGCCGGCATCGTCGAGAACGCCGTGCTCTACGATCGGCTGGCCACACGCGAGGCGGCGCTCGAGCGATCGGCCGCCGACATGATCGAGCTGCAGGAGCTGGATCGCCGGCGCATCGCTGCTGACATCCACGACGGCATCAGCCAGCGGCTCGTCTCCGCCTACTACCATTTGCAAGCCGCAAGGACTCTCTCCGGCGACGACGCCGTGACGAGCCAGGTGGTGACGGCGGAATCACTCGTCTCCGACGCGCTGGCTGAGGCCCGGAGGGCGATCGTCGGGCTCCGTCCCGTCGTCCTGGACGATCTCGGTCTCGGCGCCGCGCTCACGAGCCTGGCGACGTCCCTCGGAGGATCGGCCGAGGTCGAGGTCGACCTCGACGACTGCAGGCTGGCCCCCCATGTCGAGACGGCGCTCTACCGGATCGCCCAGGAGGCGCTGCAGAACGTGGTCAAGCACGCGAACGCCGAACGGGTCGTCGTCACGCTGCGGGACGACGGCGAGACCGTCGAGCTCTCGGTGACCGATGACGGCGTCGGCTACGAGGCCGGTCTCGAGCGGTCACTCGCCTCCTACGGGTTGCCGGGTATGCGCGAGCGCGCTGCCCTCATCGGCGCGCAGCTCCAGATCCGCTCCTCGCCGGGCAACGGCACCACGGTGGTCGTGCGGGCGCCGGCCGCCGCGAGCGGAGGCGACTCGGAGCACGACCGAGCTGCGACGCTCACGCTGAGCGACCGAGCACCCGGCGACCCTCGCTCGTAAGGTCGAAACCCGGCTCGGAACTGGCCATTGAGGCGACGAGGAGGCGCGCCGTCGGGCTGAGGGGCTCGGTCCCATGGCAGACGAGGTGCCACGGGCGCTCGATGGGGGTGCCGGGGCAGTCCCAGACGCTGATCGTGCCGTCCGCCAGCCGGTCCGCCACGGCGTAACGCGAGATCAGGGCAACGCCGAGCCCGGCAGCGACCGCCTGCTCCACTGCGCCGTTCGAGCCGAGGATCATCGTGGGCGGATCGATGGCGAGCCGGCGCAGCAGCTCGTCAGTCGCTTCACGAGTTCCCGACCCCTCCTCCCGCAGCAGCCACGTCTCGTCCCCAAGTTGCCGCGTCGGCACCGGCGGGTCCCCAGGACCCCGAGGCGGCCCGGCGACGATCAGGGTGTTGGCCGCCTGGGCGAGGACTCGCGCCCCGAGCGCGGTGGGCGGGCGGCCGGCGACGACGAGATCCGCCTCGTGGTCGGAGAGCGCTTCCCACACGGTCGTGCGGTTGCCCACGTGCACCCGCACCCCCGCCTCGGGATGCTCCCGCCGGAAGGCGGCGATGAGGGGGAGGAGGAGGCGTTCGGCCGCCGTCGTGACCGCAGCCACCCGGACCGTGCCCCGGGACGGTGCATCGACGCTCGCCGCCGTGACGGCGCCACGTTCCAGCAGCCCGAGCGCCTGGCGAACAGCGGCGGCGAAGACCAGGCCGGCCTCGGTGAGGCGCAGACCACGGCCTTGACGGGCGACGAGGTCCACGCCCAACTC